>Ga0153954_1000136_pt1 | contig 65948 bp, 62 predicted proteins | sample TSFL038MetaG_FD_102277 | JGI IMG/M metagenome (GOLD analysis project Ga0153954, IMG submission 102277) | Attine ant fungus gardens microbial communities from Florida, USA - TSFL038 MetaG | ecosystem: Host-associated > Fungi > Mycelium > Unclassified | place: USA: Florida, Wekiwa Springs State...
CTCCCGTCATCCACGTCACGTCGGCCTCGAGGCGGTTGAGCCGCGCCTTCAGGCTCACGGGATCTTCTCGAAATTCACCCCGAACCCGATCCTCTCCTTGAAGTCGCGCACCTCGCCCTCGAGGCGCTCGACCCGCACCTCCTGCGAGACGAGCTCGAAGGCACGGCGATGCGTCTCCAGCATCGAGGAGAGGGCCGCCCCATCCTGCGGCGTCAGCGTGCCGGCGGTGATCGCCGAAGCGACGGCGGCATGCGCTTTCAGGAGATCGGCGGGCTTCTTGATGTCGGGCAGTTCGACCGCGACCGCGCGGCCCTTGGGCGGCGACCAGATGCGGCTCAGCACCAGGCGGGCGGCGACGCGATCGCCTTCGTTGGCATTCTCGATCATGCGGCGGACCATCTTCTCGGCATCCGCTTCGGCCAGCTGGTCGAGCATCAGGTTGAGCTTGTTGCGGCTGCCACGCGGTCGGCCGGGACCGCCGGGGTTGCCTTTCTGGAACGGGGGCATGGTTAGAAAAACCGGAATTTAACGGGAGCTGGCCGGAACGCATGGCCATCTCCCGCAGGTTGCCTCGGATGATTACAAAAGTCAATTAATAATTTCCATCAGTCAATTAACTTTCTCGAAATCCTATGCCCGGACTATGCTCGCAGGGCGGCGCACTTCTCGAATCCCTATGCGCGCAAGCTTAGATACAGGCACGAAAATCATCGACAGGGACCCATGAGTATCGTCCTTCCCTCCCGCGCGTCTTCGTCGACCACGCTTGAGCCCGCGATCTCCAAAGTCGCGACCTCCGTGCTCGTCGTTGCGGCGTCGGCCCTGGGGGCAATGCTCATCCTGTTCCTGCGGTTCTTCGTCTTCGAATATTTCCACGGAGACCCGGCGCCGCTGCAGGCATTTGTCCGGTTCGTCTCCGGAAGCTAGGAGGCACCATGTCTACGCTTGCAGAGACTCTTGAAGAACCTCCGTCTGGCCCGACGGCTGTGCTCGTCACCAAGGCCAGCCGTCTGCTCCTGATCGTCGTCCTGGTCGCGCCGATTGCGGTCTTCCCGCTCGGCCTGGTCGCCAAGCTCTATTCCCACGCACACAGTCCCGCACCGCAGGTGGCGTCCTCGGACATTTCGCCCAACTGAGGCAGCATGTCCGCGCCGTGTACGCGCGACCGGGGCGTGCTCGCCCTCGCCGCGCTCGGTGTCGTATTCGGTGATATCGGCACCAACCCGCTTTTTACCATCAAGGTCTGCTTCAGCGACTTCACGGGACTGCAGCCGACGGAAGCCAATGTTCTCGGTATCCTGTCGCTGATCGCCTGGGTGCTGATCGTCGTCGTGACGCTGAAGTACCTGACGATCATCATGCGCGCCGACAATCAGGGCGAAGGCGGCGTTCTGGCGTTGATGTCGCTCGTGCTGCGCCAAGGAGGGCTCGGCCCGCGCGGCCGCAATCTTTGCCTGCTTCTCGGCCTTGCCGGCGCCGCGCTCTTCTACGGCGATTGCCTCATTACGCCGGCCATGTCGGTGCTGAGCGCGGTCGAAGGGCTGGATGTGGTGACGCCCGCCTTCGCGCCGCTGATCGTGCCCCTCTCGCTCGCGGTGCTGGTCTTGCTGTTCGCGGGCCAGCATTTCGGAACGGCCAGCGTCGGCAGTCTCTTCGGCCCGGTGATGCTGTTCTGGTTTGTGACGCTCTTCTTACTGGGACTCGGCGCGCTGGCACACCGGCCCGACGTCCTGATGGCGTTCTCGCCTCACTATGCCCTGGCCTTCATGGCCAAGCAGCGACTCGTGGCGTTCGTCACCGTGGGCGCGATCACCTTGGCCGTCACCGGCGCAGAGGCGCTCTATGCCGACATGGGTCATTTCGGACGGGGCCCCATCCGTTTCGCCTGGCTCGGCATCGCCCTGCCGGCGCTTCTGGTCAACTATTTCGGCCAAGGCGCGCTGCTGCTGAGCGACGCCGGCGCGGCCGACAATCCCTTCTTCAAGATGGCGCCGGCCTGGTCGATCTATCCGCTGGTGGCGCTCGCGACGGCCGCCACGGTGATCGCTTCCCAGGCCACGATCTCCGGCGCCTTCTCCATGGCCCAGCAGGCCGCCCTCCTGGGTCTCACGCCGCGGCTCCGCATCCTGCACACCTCGGCCAGCGCCTTCGGCCAGATCTACGTGCCGGCGATCAACTGGCTGCAGCTCGCCGGCGTCGTTGTCCTGGTACTGGCCTTCAGGACCTCATCGGACCTCGCCGCCGCTTACGGCACGGCCGTCACCACGACCATGCTGGTCACCACGCTTCTCGTCTTCGTGCTCGCGCGACGCGCCTGGCAATGGAGCTGGCCACTGTCTGTCGCTGTCCTCGGCAGTCTCGCCCTGGTCGACTGCCTGTTGGTCTCGGCGAACATGCTGAAGATCGTCGAAGGCGCATGGATTCCCGTGGCCGTCGCCGCTGTCGTCTTCGTGGCGATGTGGTGCTGGCATGAAGGCCGGCGGGCCGTCGCCGCCCGCGAAGTCGCCGAGTCGTTGGCGGTACCGGAATTCCTGAACAGGCTGGAGCCGGAAAGGATGCATCGCCCGCAGGGTACGGCCGTCTACCTGACGCCTCGGTCGGACTTGGTCCCGAGCTGCCTACTGCACAACCTCAAGCACAATCAGGTCCTGCACCGGCACGTCGTGTTGCTCACGATCGATATCGCCGAGACGCCCTATCTGGGCGGCGCGGAGCGTGTGTCGATCACGCCGCTCGGCAAGGGATTCTACGAAGTCAGCCTGCGCTACGGCTTCATGGAACAGCCGGATGTGCCGCGCGATCTCGAGCCGCTCGACCGGCAGGGCCTGCCGCTCGATCCGATGCGCACCTCGTATTTCATTGGCCGCAACCGGTTCATCTCCGCGACTCATCCTTTGCTGCCGCGCTGGCAGGAGCAGTTGTTCCTGGCCCTGGCGAAGGCGACTTCCTCTGCCGCCGACTTCTTTGGACTGCCCGCCAACCGCGTCGTCGAGCTGGGCAGCCGGGTCGAGATCTAGGGGATCGCGTTCACCGCCCGATCGAGTTCAGCCAGGCCGTGATCCGATCGCCGGCCTGCCGGACGCCCTCCTCGAACGAATTGTACCGCGGGGCGGGCTGATAGCCCTGGTATCGCTGCGCTTGATAGGACGGTGCGCGCTGCGCATAGCGCGCCGGCGGCGATTGCGGTGGTGCTGGCGCGACCTTGGTCGCCGGATCGCGGCGCAAGGTGTCGAGCAGCGTACGGTCGATCTCGCCGGTCTGCTGCTGGCCGCGCTGCTCCTGATAGTGCCGCACAGCGCCCTCGGTCATCGGCCCCGTCGTGCCATCGACCGGGCCCGGATTGAAGCCGAAGTCACGCAACAGCATCTGCACCTCACGCACTTCGTCGGGCTGCAACGGCTCGACGGCGGGCACAGGCGCGGGCGGCGGCGTCAGGTCAGCCGCCGCCAGGACCACCGGATCGGCGGGCGGCGGCGGTGCAGGCAGCATGGCTTCGAGCGACGGCGGGGCAGCGGCGCGCGGTCCGGCCGGCACGACATTGGCCTTCGCAACCGGGGATGCTTTCGATGACGGCGCCGCGCCGGGCACGCCGCCATTCGCGGCGACGACTTCCTCCGGCGTGGGGCTCGACGGCAGGGTCATGATCACCCACACGGCGCTGACGGCGACGACCGCCGCGATTGCGCCCGCCGCGATGAAGCCCAGCCGGCGCGCCCGGTCGCGCTCGTAGGCCTGCATGGCCGCCCGGCGAGACTCAGCGTTCGCCTTCGGATCCGGCGGCGCGGCCTTGGCGCGCTCGCCCAGGCGCTTCGAGAGATTGGCCATCGATTGCTTGAAGGGATCGTCACCACGGCCGGCCAGCGACGGCTCCCTGCGCACTTCGCGAATCATGTCGTACCCGTCGGCCGTACGATCTCGGCCAGACGGAAAAAATAACGCGCCGCGAAACGACGCGGCGTGACCAATTTGGGACTTTGCGGCTTTATCTCGGCAGTACGAACCTGACGCCGGGCCGCGCGTGGCCGCCGCCCATCGCCATGGCGGCGCCGTCGGCCCGCCAGCAGGCGGCGCCGGTCATGCCGCCATCGTCGTGGAACTGGATGGCATTCATGCCGCCCGCCACCGTCGGCATGCGCATGAGCCTGTGGCCGCGCGCCTCGAGGCCTTGGCGCACGTTCTCCGGAATGCCGTGCTCGACCTCGAGCACCGGACCCTCGGTCCAGATGCGCGGTGCCTCGACGGCTTCCTGCAGCTCCATGCCGTGATCGATCAGATTCAGGAGCGCCTGCAGCGCCGAGGGGAAGATCTTGCGGCCGCCGGGCAGGCCCAGCGCATAGCGCACCTTGCCGTCGCGCAGCGCCATCATCGGCGACATCGAGGTCGTGACTCGCTTGCCCGGCGCGATGGAGAGCGCGCTGCCCGGCCGCGGATCGAAGTTCGACATGTAGTCGTTGGGGATCATGCCGGTGCCCGGCACGATGAAGCGTGCGCCGAAGAGGCTGTTGATGGTCTGCGTCGTGGTGACGACGTTGCCCTTGCCGTCGGCGACCGTGAGATGCGTGGTGTCCGCGCCCTCCGCCGCCGCCAGCCCCGAGATCCACGGCGTCGCCTTCGCGGCGTCGATCGCGGCGCGGCGCTGGTCGGCATAGGCACGCGACAGCAGCTTCTCGATCGGCACGTCGACGAAATCCGGATCGCCGCTCGCCGCGGCACGGTCGGCGAAGGCGATCTTCAGCACCTCGGCCAAGAGATGCAGCGTCTCGACCGTGCCGAAACCCAGTGCGGCGATATCATAGCCTTCGAGGATCGCCAGCATCTGCGCGATGTGCACGCCCGAGGCGGCGGGCGGCGGCGGGCCGAGAATCTCCCAGCCCCGGTAATGAGCGCGGATCGGCTGACGCTCGACGACCTTGTAGTCCGTGAGGTCGCGCTCGGCGACGAAGCCGCCGGTGCGCTCCATGCATTCGACCAGGAGGTCACCCAGCGGGCCGCCGTGCAGTGCGCCCTCGCCTTCCTCTGCGATGAGCTGCAGTGCCTCGCCGTAATCGCCCTGCACCAGCCGCTCGCCGGCCTTGAGCGGCGTGCCGTCGGGCACCAGCCGGTCGGCGGCAAAGGGATCCTGCACCAGTTCGGCGGCGGCGCTCTCGATGCAGTCGGAAAGATAGGGCGTCACCGTGAAGCCGCGCAGGGCGTAATGGATCGCAGGCTGCATCACGTCGGTGAGCGACATCGTGCCGTAGGTGCGGAGCGCATGCGTCCAGGCCAGCAGCGAGCCCGGCGTTGCAACGGCCTTGGGTCCCAATCGGTTCTCGCTGCGCTCGACGTCGTAGACATGCGGCGGTGTGCCGGCGATCGGCGTGTACATCGTCGGATGGCCGGAGAGCGGCACCGCGCTCATGCCGTCGACGATGCGATGGCTGCCGTCGGCGAGACGGATGTGGCAGGTCGTACCGCCGATCAGCCCGACCATCATCGGCTCGACCACGGTCAGCGCGAATTGCATGGCGACGGCCGCGTCGATCGCATTACCGCCCGCCGCCAGCATCTCCATGCCCGCCGCCGAGGCAAGCGTGTGGTTGGAGGTGGCAACGCCGTTGAAGCCGTGCGCCGGGCGCTTCTCGCAAGTGAAGGAGGTTCCGGCGCGTGAGCGCCAATTCTTGGTATTCACGGTAGTCTCCCCTGCCTGCTGATATGCATTGTCAGATCCGTAGCCCTAAAGACTTTCTTATCAATCTCAACGACGACCCGCTCCACGTTTTGGGCGTTCTCTCCATGATTGTCTGGGCACTGATCCTGCTTTCGGCACGATGATTGCCGGTTCTGCTGTTGCGCCCAATGTGCAGCCTGTAAGCTGACCAGTGAAAACTGCAACTGCAAGTGTGATGTTCGATACAGCCTTCGTCTTGCTCGTGGTCGCTGCGCTGTTGGTCGTCGTCGCAGCGTGCCGTCCGCTTGCGGCGCACCTGAGGCTGCCGCAGCCGGCACTGCTTGGCATGGTCGGCGTGGCGCTCGGCGCACTCCCGACGATCCTCGCCCGGCTCGGTTGGTCCGGCCCGTTGGATTCGTTCGCCGACACGCTGGCTCACCTGCCGGTGAGTTCCACGACGTACATCTACGTGTTTTTGCCGTTGCTCGTGTTCGAGGCCGGTATCGTGACCGACGTGCGGCGTATGATAGAGGATGCGGCGCCCATCCTGCTGCTTGCTGTCGTCGCCACGCTGGTCGCAACAGGAGTCGTCGGGCTTGCCTTGTGGCCATTCTCTGGAGTGCCGCTGGTCGCCTGCCTGCTGCTGGGCGCTATCGTGTCAACGACCGATCCCGCCGCGGTGATCGACATTTTTCGTGACGTCGGAGCGCCGGCTCGCCTAATTCGGCTCGCTGAGGGCGAAGCACTGTTGAACGATGCGGCGGCAATTGTGCTGTCCAGTGTCCTGTTCGGATTACTCTCTACAGGACGGCAGCCCGACATCGGTACTGGCCTGGTGGAGTTCTTCATCTCGTTCATCGGGGGCGGTCTGCTTGGGCTTGTTGCCGGGCGCGTCTTGCTGTCGGCGATGCCATGGGTCGGTGACGACCGGCTCGCCGAAGCGACACTTACCGTGGCTCTCGCCTATGGCTCGTTCGTCATTGCAGACAACTTCCTTCACGTTTCGGGAGTCGCAGCAGTGCTCGCCGCCGGGCTGACGGTAAGCGGAATCGGCCGGTCCCGCATCGCTCCCGACAACTGGAAATTCCTGACCGATCTCTGGGACCAAATCGCCTTCTGGGCACGGTCCTTAGTGTTTGTTCTTGCATCGATCCTTGTGCCCCGGCTTCTGGGCGATGTCGGATTCTCGGATCTGCTGCTGTTGGGCGTGCTGGTTGGAGCAGCTTTCGCCGCGCGACTTATCGTGTTGTTCGCACTGGTGCCGTTGCTCGAATTCCTGAACCTCACCGAACCGATCAGCTCCGGCTACAAACTGGCATTGACATGGGGCGGCTTGCGGGGAGCCCTGACCCTGGTGCTGGCCCTCGCTGCCACAGAGCATCCTCTGCTGAGCCACGATGTGCAGCGCTTCATCGCACTTCTGGCTACCGCCTTCGTGCTGTTTACACTTTTCGTCAACGGCACGACCTTGCGGGTGGTCATCCGACTGCTGGGCCTCGATCGTCTGTCGCGACGCGACCAGATTCTGAGAGGTCAGGTGCTGGCCCTATCCTATACCGAAGTGAGCGACGCCGTTCGTACCATGGGCCGAGAGCACGAGCTCTCGGAAGACACCATCGAGCGCGTCGTCGCACCTTATCAAAAATGGATCGCCTCGGCGGACAAGCACAATCCCGGCGAGCGACTGACCGAACGCGACCGGCTTGCGATTGCCCTCATAGCGCTGGCAAACCAGGAGCGGGTTCTCACCTTGAGGGCCCACGCCGATCGAATCGCGTCACGGCGAACGGTGCAGGCCTTGTTTCAGAACGCCGAGGCTCAACTCGAAGGCGCGCGTGTCGAGGGGCGGGTCGGCTATCGACGCGCCGCGATGTTAGCGCTCGCCTTCCCGACCTGGTTCCGCGTCGCCCATCTCCTCTATCGGCGCCTGGGCATCGTACGGCCACTTGCCGATTGTCTGGCCGACCGGGTCGAGCTGCTGTTGGTGACACGCCTCTTGATGGACAAGCTGGTGGCTTTCAACACACTGCGGCTGCGAGCCTTGTTCGGCGAGCGTATGGCAAAGATTTCTGGCGAGGTCGTCCGTTTGCGCCGCCAAAAAGCTAGCGACGCACTGGACGCGCTGCGTCGCCAATACCCCGACTACCTAGCAGCCCTCGAGATCCGCTCCCTCCGTCACTCGGCACTGCGTCAGGAAATGGATTGGTACCAGACCCTGTTCGATGAAGGCTTGATCCCCCGAGAGCTCCATGACGACCTTAACCGGAGCGCCGCAGCTGTACGCACGGCTGTGCCGCGTCCACGACTGGATCTTGGCCTTGACACAAGTCAGCTGATCGAACGGCTCGATCTGCTATCGGGACTGAGTGAGCGACAACGCAGGCGCGTCGCCAAGCTGCTGCAGCCACGCTTCACTGTGCCCGACGAACACATCATTCGCGAGGGGAGCCGGGCTGATGCCTGCTTCTTCATCGCCTCAGGCGCAGTCGAGGTACGCCAGCAAACGCGCCGCATCAGACTGGGAAGTGGAGAATTTTTTGGCGAACTTGCGCTGCTGACGGGGAGGCCGCGACAGTCAGACGTCGTAGCGCTCACCTATTGCCAATTGCTGGTACTACGGAAGGCGGATTTCGATGCCTTCCTGACGGAGAACCCTGAGGCGAAGGTCGTGATCAATCGCGTCGCCGAAGCTCGAATCGCGCAGAACGAGCGGGCCCAGCAGAATTTATTCAGTGATGAAGGAGCCTCCAGATAGCCTCAAGCGGAAACAGCAGAACAACCGCTATCAAAAGGCCAATCAACGTGAACCGGCTGACCTTTCCGGCCCGTAGTTTCGCCCGAACTACCGACGGAACATCGTCGTTGAACACATGGGGACTGACGAGCATACGCTCTCCCTGAGCAGCTTTCCGAAGCTAAGAATCGGCCCCGTAGGAAGTCGAGGCTGTTCAAGACCCTTCTGCATAGTCATTTCATAAAAAGTCGGGGAACCGACGCTTGGCCACGATCGCCCAAAAGCATTGCTCGTTGGGCTAATTTGCGCGGCGCCTAGGGCAAAACCGCCCCGGGGAACCTGCCCTTCCTCGAACGTTGTCTATTCGGGCGCTGTCTATACGGATATATAAAATTTGATATAGCGCCCTCCCACCAGGACAGCCCGCATGTCGCAACAGTGTCCCGTTCCGGCCACGCCACCGCAGCGTCGTGCCGATGGTTCGGTCTTCCGCGAGATCTCCTATGTCACGGGCGACGTCAGCGCCGACGGGAGCACGATCCAGCTCAAGATCGAGACGGTGCAGGACGGCCAGGTCCAGCTGTCCTTCCCGACCATCGACCTGCAGCACGTGGTCACCCTGCTGCTGATGCTGGGCGGCAAGGCGGCGACACGCGGCAAGTTTGCGGCGGTGAACGAGACGTATCAGCCGGAAGCACTGCCCTTGCACGGCGCGTCGATCGGCATCGAAGAGAACGGCGAGGGCATGCTGACGGTCGAACTCGGCGCGACCGTGCTCTCCTTCTCCATGCCGCGCAGCTCCATGGAGGAGATCGGCCGCACCATGATGACCATGAGTGCGCCAGACGAGCGCGACTGACGATTTGCTGCTAGGTCCGCTCGCGCAGCGCGGCCAGAGAGACTGTCTGCAGGGCCTTGATCTGGGCGGCCGTCGCCGCCAGCGCCTTGCGCTCGATGGCGCGGTAGCGGCTGATCAGCTCCTGGCCGCGCCGGGTGAGCGCCGCGCCGCCGCCCGTGCGGCCGCCGGTCTGGACGGTGACCAAGGGCTCCTCGAAGCTGCGGTTGATGTCGGAGATCATCTCCCAGGCGCGCTTGTAGGGCCATTCCAGCGCGCGGCCCGCCGCCGAGATCGATCCTTCCCGTGCGATGCTTTCCAGCAGCGCCACCTGATCGGGCTCCAGGCCGCCTTCGTCGTCGAAATCGATGCGGATGCTGAGGCGCGCCATATTCCCGTCTCCTTACCGTAACCTACGCTGTATCCGATAGACTATAGCGTGGACGGACCTCCGCGCCAGACGCTATATTCTAAAGAATATAGCGGGCGATATGCCCCGGATCAGGAGGAAAACATGGACGTTTCAGCCAATGTCGGGCGTCTCGGCGCCGCAGCCTCTTCCTTCATCTCCAAGCCGCACAAGCTTCTGATCGACGGCAAATGGGTCGCCGCCAAGAGCGGCAAGACCTTCCCCGTCTTCGATCCCGCCACCGGCGGCCAGATCGCGCAGGTCGCCGAAGGCGACGCGCATGACATCGACGCGGCGGTGAAGGCCGCACGCAAGGCCTTCGAGGAAGGGCCGTGGGCCAAGATGAAGCCGACCGAGCGCGGCAAGATCGTGTGGAAGCTTGCCGATCTCATGGAGAAGCATGCGACCGAGCTCGCCGAGATCGAGAGCCTCGACAACGGCAAGCCGATCATGGACGCCAAGAACGTCGACCTGCCCTTCTCCTGCGAGCTGCTGCGCTACATGGCGGGCTGGGCGACCAAGATCACCGGCCAGAGCATCCCGCTGTCGGCGCCGGGCGACTGGCACGCCTATTCGATGCGCGAGCCGGTCGGCGTGGTCGGCCAGATCATCCCGTGGAACTTCCCGCTGATGATGGCAGCGTGGAAGATCGCGCCGGCGCTGGCCGCGGGCTGCACCATCGTGCTGAAGCCCGCGGAGCAGACACCGCTCTCCGCCATCCGTCTCGGCGAGATCATCATGGAGGCGGGCTTCCCGCCGGGCGTCGTCAACATCGTGACCGGCGACGGCACGCCGGGTGCGGCGCTTGCCGCCCATCCCGACGTCGACAAGGTCGCCTTCACGGGCTCGACCGAGGTCGGCAAGCTGATCGTCCAGGCGGCGGCCGGCAACCTCAAGAAGGTGAGCCTCGAGCTCGGCGGCAAGTCGCCGTCCTTCGTCTTCCCCGACGCCGATCTCTCGGTCGCCATCCCCGGCGCGGCCACCGGCATCTTCTTCAACATGGGCCAGTGCTGCACGGCGGGCTCGCGCCTCTTCGTGCACGAGAACCTGTTCGATAAGATGATGGCCGGCCTCGAAGGCGAGGCGAAGAAGCTCAAAATCGGCCCGGGCCTCGATCCGACGACGCGCATCGGTCCGCTGGTCTCCGAGGAACAGTTCAACCGTGTCACCGGCTACCTCGCCTCGGGCAAGGAGCAGGGCGCGGAAGCGATCACCGGCGGCAAGCGCCACGGCAACGAGGGCTACTTCATCGAGCCCACGGTGCTCACCAAGACCAACCCGCAGATGAAGGTCGTGAAGGAGGAGATCTTCGGACCGGTCGTCTGCGCCATGCCGTTCAACGACGACGATCTCGAGCGCATCGCGCGCGCGGGCAACGCGACGGAGTACGGCCTGGCCGCGAGCATCTGGACGCGCGACATCGGCGTCGCCCACAAGCTCGCGCGCAAGATCAAGGCCGGCTCGGTCTGGATCAACGTCCACAACTTCAACGACGTGGCCCTGCCCTTCGGCGGCTACAAGCAGAGCGGCTGGGGCCGCGAGATGGGCTACGAGGCGATCGAGCTCTACACCGAGGTGAAAGCCGTCGCGGCGATGCTGTGACCGCCTGAACCAACACGCCCGGGGAATTGGAGGGGGAGCCCGCCCGCGTCAGCGGCGCGGGCTCCCTTCTTGTCGCGAACAGAGGAGATTTTCATGGCCGAGTACCCCAAGCTTCAGCTTTACATCGACGGCAAGTGGAAGAGCGCCGACGGCCAGCCGGTCTACAACCCGGCCGACGAGTCGGTGCTGGGCACCGTGCCGCATGCCACCAAATCCGATCTCGACGACGCGCTGGCCGCCGCCGAACGCGGCTTCAAGGTGTGGTCGCGCACCTCGCCCGCCAAGCGCGAGGAGATCATCGTCAAGGCGGCGCGTCTGATGCGCGAGCGCATCGAGGAGCTGGCCGTCGCCCAGACCCTGGAACAGGGCAAGCCGATCGCCCAGTCGCGCATGGAAGTGCTGCGCGCCTGCGAGATCATCGAATGGGATGCCCATGAGGGACGCCGCGTCTACGGCCGCATCATCCCGAGCGAGCCCGGCATGCGCCATTCCGTGTTGCGCCAGCCGATCGGCGTGGTCGCGGGCTTCTCGCCCTGGAACTTTCCCACCAGCTCACCCGCCCGCAAGGTCGGTGGTGCGCTCGCCTCCGGCTGCTCGATCATTTTGAAGGCCTCCGAGGAGACACCGGCCGGCGCCATGCTGCTGGTCAAGGCCTTCGCCGATGCCGGCCTGCCGGCGGGCGTCCTCAATCTCGTCTTCGGCACGCCGTCGGAGATCTCCGAATACCTGATCCCGCAGCCCTCGGTACGGCTCGTGACCTTCACGGGTTCGGTGCCGGTCGGCAAGCACCTCACCTCCCTCGCCGGCCAGCACATGAAGCCGGTGATCATGGAGCTGGGCGGCCATTCGCCGGTCATCGTCTGCGACGACGTCGATCCCGCGGCGACCGGCGCCACCTCGGCCGTCGCCAAGTCGCGCAACGCCGGCCAGGTCTGCGTCGCGCCGACGCGCTTCTTCGTCGAGGACGCGATCTTCGACCGCTTCACCACGGCGATCACGGAGAAGGCGAAGTCGATGAAGATCGGCAACGGCCTAGACGAATCGAACCAGATCGGCGCGCTCGCCAACGAGCGCCGCATCGCTGCCATGGAGATGTTCGTCGCCGACGCCAAGGGCCGGGGCGCCAAGGTGATGGCCGGCGGCGAACGCATCGGCAATCGCGGCAACTTCTATCCCCTCACCGTGCTCGCCGACATTCCCGACGACGCGCGCGTGATGCGCGAAGAGCCGTTCGGTCCGCTGGCGCTGGTCAATCGCGTGAAGAGCCTCGACGAGGCGATCGAGAAGGCGAACTCCGTGGCCTATGGCCTCGCCGGCTACGCCTTCACCAACTCCGCGCGCAAGGCCGAGCAGCTCGCCGAGCGGGTCGAGGTCGGCAATCTCTCGATCAACCACTTCGTGGCCTCCAGCGCCGAGACGCCGTTCGGCGGCGTCAAGGATTCGGGCTTCGGCCGCGAGGGCGGCATCGAGGGCCTGCAGGGCTACACCGTGGTCAAGAACGTCTCGCACCTGATGACCTGAATTCCCACGAGAGGAGGAGCACGATGACAGTCATGGAAAAGGGCGCGGCCCAGAAGCCGGCCTATATCGACGACAAGATCAAGCTGATGCTGATCGACGGCCGCTGGGTGCCGGCGGCCTCGGGCAAGACCTTCGAGACGCGCAATCCCGCGACCGGCGAGCTGCTCGCCCATGTCGCGGAAGGCGACAAGGAGGATATCGACCGCGCGGTCGCCGCGGCGCGCAAGGCCTTCACCGGCCCGTGGAGCAAGTGGAAGCCGGCCGAGCGGCAACTCCTGCTCTACAAGCTCGCCGACCTGGTCGAGCAGCATATCGAGGAGCTGGCGGCGCTCGACACGTTCGACATGGGCGCGCCCATCTCGCGCACCCGCAACAACCGCCAGCGCGCGGTCGGCATGCTGCGCTTCTATGGCGGCCTCGCCACCGCCCTGCACGGCCAGACGATCGAGAACTCGCTGCCGGGCGAGATCTTCTCCTACACGCTCCGCGAGCCGGTCGGCGTTGTCGGTGCCATCATCCCGTGGAACGGCCCGCTGACCGCGACCCTGTGGAAGATCGGCCCCGCCCTCGCCACGGGCTGCACCGTCGTGCTGAAGCCGGCCGAGGAAGCGCCACTCACCTCGCTGCGGCTGGGCGAACTCTGCCTCGAAGCGGGCGTGCCGCCGGGTGTGGTCAATATCGTGCCGGGCTTCGGCGAGACCGCGGGTGCCGCGCTCTCCTCGCACATGGATGTCGACAAGGTGGCCTTCACCGGCTCCCACCTCACCGGCCAGAAGATCGTCCAGGCTTCGTCGTTCAACCTCAAGCGCGTGTCGCTTGAGCTGGGCGGCAAGTCGCCGGACATCATCTTCGCCGACGCCGATCTCGATGCCGCCGTGCCCGGCGCCTCGATGGCGGTGTTCGCCAACTCCGGCCAGATCTGCTCGGCTGGAACGCGCCTCTTCGTCGAGAAGAAGGTTTATGACGAGTTCACCGACAAGGTCGCGTCGTTCGCCAAGACGCTCAAGGTCGGCAACGGCGTCAATCCCGAGACGCAGGTCGGGCCGCTGGTCTCGTCCGAGCAGCTCGATCGCGTGACGACCTATCTCGGCATCGGCCGGCAGGAAGGCGCCAAGAGCCTGTCGGGCGGCCAGCAGCTCACCGACGGCGAGTACGGCAAGGGCTACTTCGTGCCGCCGACGATCTTCACCAACGTGCGCGACGACATGCGCATCGCCCAGGAGGAGATATTCGGACCGGTGATCTCGGCCATCCCGTTCACCGACATCGACGAGGTGATCCAGCGCGGCAACGCCACGACCTTCGGCCTCGGCTCCGGCGTGTGGACGCGCGACGTCAGCAAGGCGCATAGCCTCGCCAAGGCGATCCGTGCCGGCTCGGTGTGGGTCAACTGCTACCAGGCGATGGACCCGGCCGTGCCCTTCGGCGGCTACAAGATGAGCGGCTACGGCCGCGAATCGGGCGTCCAGCACTTGGACGAGTACCTGAACACCAAGGCGGTCTGGATCAAGACCGCTTGACGGCCCGAGGCCGTCATCCCGAGCCTTTGCGAGGGATCTAATCAGCGAAACCAGCCGAAACGGCCGGCTGGCGTCCCGCGCGCGATCGGCTCAGGATTGCGCGCGGAGGAAACAAAAATGAGCCGCGCCTACAACGTCATCGACGCCGACGGGCACATCCTCGAGCCGTTCACGCTCTGGGGCGAGTATCTCGACCCGAAATATCGCGAGCGCGCGCCGAAGCTCGTGAAGGACAAGGACGGCAAGCAGAAGCTGCTGCTCGAGGACAAGATGCTGGGCAGCCGCCAGGGCTTTGGCGGCATCGGCGCGGTCGGCGCCCGCCAGGGCACGGTCGTCGCCGAGGGGATGGACTACAATGACGGCCGCAAGGGCGGCTTCGATCCGCACGCCCGCATTCCCGACATGGATCTCGACGGCATCGACGCCGCCTTCCTCTATCCCAGCCTCGGCCTGTTCGTGGGCTCGATCGCCGATCCCGCCTTCGCTTCGGCGATGTGCCGCGCCTACAACCGCTGGCTCGCCGACTACTGCAAGCCCTATCCCGACCGGCTGTTCGGCATCGCCATGTTGCCGCTGCAGTCGATCGACGCGGCGATCGAGGAGATGCGCTTCGCGCGCAAGGAGCTCGGCTTCCGTGGCGGGTTCCTGCGGCCCAATCCCTACAACGAGCGCAAGCTGCACGATGCCGAGTACGAGCCGTTCTGGCGCGCCTGCGAGGAGCTCGACTTCTGCGTCGGCCTGCACGAAGGCGGCAACAGCGGCATGCCGACCGTCGGCATCGACCGCTTCGACGGCCGCGGCGCGCAGCACATCATCTCGCACACCATGGAGATGATGCTGGCGGCGATGAGCATGATCTGGGGCGGCGTCTGCGAGCGCCATCCGAAGCTGCGCGTCGGATTCCTTGAGTCTGGCGGCGGCTGGATCGCGCCCTGGCTCGACCGCATGGACCGCCACTATGACGACAAGGGCTTCAACGATTCGGGCCTGAAGATGCGACCCTCCGACATCTTCCGACGCAACTGCTGGATCTCGTTCGAGCCGGTCGAGGGCTCGATCGGTGCGCTCGCGACCTATATCGGCCCGAACAAGATCCTGTGGGCGACCGACTACCCGCATCGCGACGGCTTCTTCCCCGGCGCGCCCGACATGCTGCGTGAGCGCATGAAGGGCTTGTCGGCGGAGACGCAGGCCCAGGTTCTCGCGGGCGGCGCGCGTGGCTTCTACGGATTGCATTGAGGTTGGGATGACGCAAGCGTTCACCGTGAAACCGCTCGGCCCGCATATCGGCGCCGAGGTCGAGGGTCTCGATGTCTCCCAGCCGCTCGACGACGCGACAATCGATGCCATCGCGCGCGCCCTCGCCGACCATGCCGTGCTGGTGCTGCGCGACCAGAAGCTCGACGCCGCCCAGCTCGGCGCCTTCGGCCGCCGCTTCGGCGTCCCGAAGCCCCATCTGCTCGAAGGCTATCAACATCCGGATTTCCCCGAGGTCTCGCTGGTCACCAACGTGACGCCCGACGGCAAGCTCGATCCGTTCGGCGTCAAGCGCGCCACGACCTGGCACAGCGACGAAACCTACAAGCAGACAATCCCGCGGCTCGCCATGCTGCACGGGCTGGAGGTCCCCGCCGATGGCGGCGGCACGCTGTTCGCCGACATGCGCGCCGCCTTCGACTCGCTCCCGGCCGCCCAGCGCGACAAGCTGCGCGGCATGACCGGCCTGCACAAGTTCACCTCGGGCCCCGCCGACGCGCGGAGCGCCTATGCCATGCGCGTGACGCCCGAGAAGCTCGCCGCGCTCAAGGATTGGGAGCATCCCGCCGTCGTGCGCCATCCCGGCAACGGCCGCGAGATCCTGTTTGTGAACCCGAGCCACACGAACGGCTTTGTCGGCCTCGGCCGCGACGAGGGCACCGTCCTGATCAACGAACTCGCCGAGCACTCGACCCAGCCCGACTTCGTCTACCACCACCGCTGGAAAGTCGGCGACCTCGTTATCTGGGACGAGGTCTCGACCATGCACAAAGGCGCCGGCGATTCCCCGCCCAACCAGCGCCGCGTCCTGATGCGCACCATCGTGCACCCCGCCACGCCGTACTGGACGGCGGCGGAGCACTAAGACTTCTTCCCCATTCAAATGGGGAAGTGTCCACCTCTTGGGCGGGCGATGGGGTCATGACCCCTCCGACCCTACGGGCCACCTCCCCATTTGAATGGGGAGGAAGCTTTAGCGATCAAACGTAGCACCGGACACCCGGCAGTTGGCGAAGCGCGCTCGACACCAGCCAACTGAGACCAAAGCCCACGACCAGGACCAGCACGCCCTTCTGAATCGCGTCGAGTTGCTGGAGCTTGAGCAGCTCGTATTGCAGCCACAACACGATCGGATAATGCAGCAGATAGATGCCGTAGGCGTTGGCACCGAGGCTTTCGCCGATCACGCTGCGTTTGTCGCCAAGATGGAGCGCGAGCGTCAGCAGGCCGGCGGCCATGGCGGCGGAGAAGAGGAGCATGAAGGCGCCCATCAGGAGGTCGTGGCTCGCCTTCGGCATTGCGTCGGCGTCGAAGAGCTGCGGGTCATGGATCGCGAAGAAGGCGCCGATCATCGCGGCCATCAGCAGCGGCCAGCGCAGCCAGTGGCTGCGGAAGGCGGAGGCCATGCGGTCGGCGCCGACGATCACGCCCACCGCGAAATAAAGCGCGTAGAGACCGATGCGGCTGGTCTGCACCGCGAAGGGCCCTGCATTCAGCCAATCCGCCTCGCCGAACGCCGCGACAGCCGGCAGGTAGACGAGCGCCGACAGGATAACGAGCGCGAGCAACAAGCCGCCGCCCGAGATCCAGGGACGATGCTTGCGTGCGGGCTTGGTCTCGCGCGTGGCGAGGAGCGACGCGGCGATCGTGTCGAACACCAGCAGCACGCCCACGAACCACATCGGGCCGCTCGGCCACGGGCCGCGCGTCACCATGTGCAGCCAGAAGGTGCCGAAGCCCGAGGTACCGCCGGCCTGCAGGTAGCTCGCGTAGTAGGCGAGCGGGATGATGACCGTGACGCCCGCGAGCAGCGGCACGCCGAGCCGGCGCGTGCGGGCGCCGAGATAGGTCGGCAAACCCTTGCGCGCCAGACTCGGGCGCACGAACAGGCCCGAGAGCAGGAACATCAGCGGCATGAAGAAGCTGTCGTTCAGCAGCACGAGCTGGTTGAAGCCGCTCCATTGCGCGGGATCGACGATCGGCGCCGACGAATCCATGAACGCGCCGCCCGTCGCGACCTCGCCGCCGCCGCAATAGGCCATCATGGCGTGGTGCCAGACGACGAGGCCGATCACGAAGGCGCGCAGGTGATCGAACGCCGGCGTGCGCCGCGCTGCGGCACGGCGGAAGACGAGAGGGCGATAACGGCGGGTGGCTCCGGTGGAGAGCCTGGGAACATTCTCGAAGGCGACAGCGATGGACTTTCCTGCGGGCTTCACACGCGGTCTCCACAAAGGACGGACCGTTTCTGAACGCCTTCAGCGAATCCGTCGTTGCGCTTGCCCCAAAATGGCCTTGATGTGGCCCGCCACCGGCCGGCACGCCTTATGCTCGCGTGGACGTGAGAAAACGGGTTCGAGGAGAGGATCATGAGCGCAACGGAGAGCGAGATCGGCCTGTTCGAGGCGATGTACACGGCCCGATCGCTGCGGCACTTCAAGCCCGACCCCGTGCCCGATTCGCTGATCGAAAAGGTGATCGACTGCGCGATCCGGGCCTCGAGCGGCGGCAACACGCAGCACTGGACCTTCATCGTGGTGCGCGATGCCGCCAAGCGGCGCGAGATCGGCACGCTCTACCGCAAGGCGTCCGACTATGCCGACAAGATCTACAGCAACCGGCCGACACCCGCGCACCTGACGGACGAGCAGAACCGCCAGTTCATCGCCAACAGCGCCTTCCTCTGGGACCACCTGGCCGACGCGCCGGTGATCCTGGTGCCCTGCCTTGCCAAGCGCGAGCCGCCGCCGATCGAGACGCTGCCGCCCGTCGTGCAGGCGCGCTATGCCGAGCATCTCGCCAACATGGCGCGCACCAGCGGCTCCAGCATCTATCCGGCGGTGCAGAACATCATCCTCGCCTGTCGCGCGCTGGGGCTGGGCACGGTGATCACGACCAACCACATGCTCTACGAGGATGAGGTGAAGGCCGCCCTCGGCATCCCCGCCAACGTCGCCACTTACGCCATCATGCCGATCGGCTTTCCGACGAAGAAGCACGGCCCCCTGACGCGCAAGCCAGTGGCCGAGGTCACTTACGTCGATGGCTGGGGCAAGCCCTGGCCGTCGCCGGCTACACGCTGAAACGCGCGCGATAGTTCTGCGGTGACACCGCGAGCTGCCGCTGGAAGCTCCGCCGCATCGTCTCCTCCGAGCCGAAGCCGCAGCGCTGGGCGATGCGCTTGGCCGGCAGGCGTGACTCCGACAGCAGGCGGCGCGCGGCCTCGATGCGCATGGCCTCGACGGCGCGCGCGGGCGTGCGGCCGGTGGCTTCGAGATATCGGCGGCTGAAATTGCGCTCGCTCATGCCGGCGCGGGACGCCAGCATCGGCAGCGCCAGATCGGCGGCGAGATGCGTGCCGATCCAGTCATGCAGCGGGCCGAAGCGATCCTCCGCCGCCTGCAGCGACAGGGCCGCGCTGAACTGCGCCTGGCCGCCCGGGCGCTTCAGGAAGACGACGAGATAACGCGCGACAGCGAGCGCCATGTCGCGTCCAAGGTCTTCCTCGACCAGCGCCAGGGCGAGATCGATGCCGGCGGTGACGCCGGCCGAGCTCCAGACCGGCCCATCGGCCACGAAGATCGGATCGGGCTCGACCTTCACCGTCGGATGCCGGCGCGCCAGCTCCGTGCAGACTGACCAGTGCGTTGCCGCGCGGCGCCCGTCGAGCAGGCCGGTGGCGGCGAGCAGGAACGCGCCAGTGCAGACCGAGGCGACACGGCGGGCCCGCCGCGCACGGCGGCGCGCCCAGTCGACCAGCGCCTCATCGGACGAAGCGGCCTCGACGCCCGGTCCGCCCGCGATCAGGAGCGTGTCGACGGGCGTACGCGGCGCGGGCAGCGGCTGGACGGCGAGGCCGAGGCCCGACGAGGCCGTGACGGTGCCGCCGCCTTTTGCCACGACACGCAGGGCATAAGGCGCGGCGTTGCCAGCCTTCATCGCCATCTCGTTGGTGGTGGCGAAGACCTGCAGCGGACCGGTGACGTCGAGCATCTGCACCGCCGGATAGGCCAGCACCTCGATCAGGCGCGTTCCGGCATGTGGCGCGAAAGGTGGGGACTTTGGCATTTCCGCCAGACTGTCGCGCACTATCTTCCGGATGTCCACGCACAAGGAGGCGAAGATGATCGCACCCGACAGACATTTGACCATCGGCTCCCTCCTGTTCGAGGGCGTCGACCAGATCGACCTCACCGGGCCATTCGAGGTGCTCTCGCGCATCCCGAATTCGACCTACCGGCTCTACGGCAAGACGGCCGAACCGGTGCGCGACCTCAAGGGGCTGAAGCTCACGCCCGATGCCGCGATCGCCGAGGCGCCGCAACTCGACGTGCTGCATGTGCCGGGCGGCTTTGGCCAGGAAGCGCTGATGGATGACATCGAAGTGCTCGACTGGATCGCCCGGCAGGCGGCCGGTGCGCACAGCATCTTCTCGGTCTGTACCGGCGCGCTCCTCTGCGGCGCGGCCGGCCTGCTGAAGGGACGGCGCGCGACCACGCACTGGGCCTCGTTCCACCTCCTCAAGTATTTCGGCGCGATCCCGGTCAACGAGCGGGTCATGATCGACGGCAACTGGGTGTTCGCGGCGGGCGTCACCGCCGGCATTGACGGGGCCTTGCGGCTGGCCGCCGAGTTGCGCGGCGCCGAAGCGGCGCAGGCGATCCAGCTCTACATGGTCTACGCGCCCGAACCGCCGTTCGATTCAGGCACGCCCGAACGCGCACCCAAAGACATCCTCGACAGCGCACGCCGATCGGTGGCGGGCATCACCGCCCAGCGCGAGGCGACGGCGAAGCGCGTCGCCGCACGGCTCGGCCTCTTCCCTTCCGTTTCCTCGGCCTCCTGAAAGGACTCGGCATGAACCTCCCCCATGTCGGCTGCATCTCATGTGCGGCAACGACGGGACGGCGGAATGCGCCGGCACCCGTGCACGCATTGCAGATGTGGTGTTCATCTCGAGCGCAATCACGACCGATCACACGTCACGCCACTGTCAACGCCGGGCGATAATTGTTGTGCATCGACAGTCGCTCTCGAAGAGGAGACGCAGCATGGCCGATGTCGCCATTCAGCAAGCCGACCTCACCAAAACCGCGCGCAGCAAATCGGTGCAGGACCATATCGACGAACGGCCGATCTGGCCGGACGGCACCATACTGCCCTCGGCGCCAATGACCGGCATGCAGTGGCTGATCTGGTCACTGGCCGCCGCCGGAAAATTCTTCGAAGGCTTCGTCGTCTTCATGACCGGCGTGGCGCTGCCGCTGTTGTCACGCGAATTCGACATCGGCACGGCCCAGCACGGCGTGATCGGCGCAGCCTCGTTGTTCGGCATCCTGGTCGGTGCGGTCCTGTTGGGCGGCCTGTCGGACCGCTACGGCCGCAAATCGATGTTCGTGATCGAGATGGTGATCTTCTGCGCCTTCCTGGTCGCGCTGTGCTTCGTCACCAGCTACGTGCAGCTCGTGATCTGCCTGCTCGGTCTCGGCCTCGCGCTGGGCTGCGACTATCCGACGGCCCACATGATCATCTCGGAGAACATCCCGAGCATCAATCGCGGCAAGCTGGTGCTGGCAGCCTTCGCCTTTCAGGCGGTCGGCGCGCTGGCCGGCACCGGCGTCGGCTACCTCGTGCTGTCGACCCTGCCCGAGATCAGCGCGTGGCGCTGGATGTACGCCAGCGCCGTCATCCCCGCGGTATTGGTCACGGTCGGCCGCTTCTACATCGTCGAGAGCGCCAACTGGCTTCATGCGCGCGGCGAGATCGACCGCGCCGAGCAGGCGGCGCGGAAGCTCCTGTCGCGCAAGCCGCAATATCCGTCCGAGATCAAGCTGGGCGAGCATCGCGCGGCCGGGAGCGAGCATGGATCGGGCGGCAGCTTCATGGCGCTGTTCAACAGCACCAACCGCCGCGCCACCATCCTCGCCTCGGTGCCCTGGTTCCTCCAGGATCTCGGCACCTACGGCATCGGCATCTTCACACCCACCATTCTGGCCGCGGCGGTTGGCGGAACCTCGGATCACGCGCGCAGCGTGGCCGACGTGATCCTGCAGGACATCGCGGCGGCGAAGGGAGCGGCGCTGATCACCGCGCTGCTGATCTTCGGCATCATCTTCGCCGTGATGCTGGCCGATACGGTGGGCCGCATCGCGCTGCAGATCCTGGGCTTCATCGGCTGCGCGGTCGGGCTGTTCCTCGCTTCCCTCGCCTCCAATTTCACCGGCGGCACGCAGCTCCTGCTGATCTTCGCCGGCTTCATGCTCTTCAACTTCATGACCAATCTCGGCCCCAACGCGCAGACCTACCTGCTGGCGGGCGAGGTCTTCCCGACGGCGATCCGCGGCAAGGGGGCGGGCTTCGCGGCCGCCTTCGCCAAGATCGGCGCCGTGCTGACGGCCTTCCTATTCCCGATCCTGCTCGACGAGATCGGCACGACGGCGCTGCTTTACGGCCTGATCGTCGCGTCACTGCTGGGCGCGCTGGTCACCTGGGCGTTCCGCATCGAGACGACCGGCGTCAACCTCGACGACCTCGAGTCCCAGACCACCGCGACGGAGGAGAAGCGCGCATGACCATCATCGCCAGCCGCATTGCCGCCGCGACGGCGGCTCTCGCCTTCGGTTTCATCGCGCTGCCAGCCGCCGCGCCACGTGCCGAGGACGTCACCCTGAACGAGACGGGGTCGACCCTGATCCATCCGCTGTTCACCGTGTGGGCAGCCGACTACGGCAAGACGCATCCCGGCGTCACCGTCACGGCCGCCGGCACCAGTTCCGGCGTCGGCATCGAGCAGGCGATCTCGGGCGGCGCGCAGATCGGCACATCCGACGCCTACATGTCGGACGCCGAGATCAAGAAGCATCCCGAGATCATCAACGTGGCGCTCGCCATCTCGGCGCAGACCGTCAACTACAACCTGCCGGGCGTCGAGGACGGCAAGCTGAAGCTCGACGGTCCCACCCTGGCCGCGATCTACGCCGGCAAGGTGCGGACGTGGGACGATCCGGCGATCGCGAGACTCAATCCGGGCGTGAAGCTGCCGGCCCACGAGATCGTGCCCGTACGGCGCGGAGAGGCGTCGGGCGACACCTTCATCTTCACCCAGTACCTCACCTTCACGACGCCGGCCTGGGAGGACAATATCGGCTTCGGCACGACCGTGCCCTGGCCCCACGTGCCGGCAAGCGTCGAGGCCGCCGGCAACCCCGGCATGATCGCCAAGATCCACGACACGCCCTACTCGATCGGCTATGTCGGCGTCAGCTTCCACGACGACGTCGCCAAGGCCGGCCTCGGTACCGCGCTCATGAAGAGTTACGACGGCGAATTCCTGCTGCCGACGCCACAGTCGATCGCCGCCGCCGCGGCGGCCCTTGGGCCGCGCACACCGACCGACGAGCGTCTCACCCTGGTCAATGCGCCAGGCGCCAATGCCTATCCGCTGATCAACTACGAATACGCGATCATCTCGACCAAACAGGCCAATCCGGCGACTGCCGCGGCGATCCGCAAATTCCTGCTGTGGGCGATCGCGCCGGACGAGGCCAACGAGAAGTACCTCGCCCAGGCCCATTTCATCCCGCTGCCGGCACACATCTGGGTGCTGAGCCACGACCAGATCGAGACGATCAAGTAACGATGCCGACGGATGGCAGCCGGTCAGTCGACCGACCAGCTGCCGTCCTCGCGGCGTAGCGCGTTGTAGTGATCGATCCAGTACGCCGCCTCGACATCGCCGGGGCCGTTGCGACGGCGCAGCTCGGCCACCACATTGGCGCGGCGGTCACGTTCATCGGCGCCCGCCGGCCCGATCTTGAATTTGGCCTGCACGTTCACGACCTCGAGCCGCACGTAGGCGAGCTGCCTGAGCCGCGCGCCATAACGCTCGCCATCGGTGATATGGCCCTTGGGCGCACCGGGCTCGTAGACCGAGAGCAGCTTGGTGAGCGCCGAGGCGACTGAATCGGGACTCGTGTCGACCGTCGCGTGGCATTCGAAGTTCACCGCGCGATAGACCGTCGAGCCGCGGCCGCCGTCCTCCGGATCGGCCCAGCGGCTGGGAAACACCGAGAGATACTGCGAGACCAGGAACGCGACCTTCGGATTCCGCTTGAGCGCCTGGAAAGTCGCATCAGCCTGCACGCAATGCAGCTCGATCAGGTCGCCGGTTCTGATGAAGGGCAGCAGTGTTATCTGCGGAAACCCGCCCTCGACCTGAGCGGCGAGCGTCCCCTGCTTCTGCGTGGCGACGAATGCGTCCGCAAGCGAGAGAGGTACACGGTGCTTGGGCGCGTCTTTCATGGAGGGCAGACTAGCGCGCGCAGGCACAGGTGTCGCTCCGGTAGTTCGCGCCTTAAGAATACACGTATCAGTTGCTTACAAAAATGATCCTCGCGTGGTAGAAGAATCTCATGGCCGATGATCCTGAAAACCTCGTTCTGGCCCAGCTCCGCGCCATTCGCGCGGATATCTCTGACGTCCAGGGCTCGCTCGGCGAGATCAAGGGCAGGCTGACCAATCTCGAAGGCGGCCAAGCCTCGATCATCCAACATCTCGGGCATCTGGCGGCCGCCGATGCGCAACAGCAGCTTGCGATTGACGGCCTGACACAGCGCCTTGTGCGGATCGAGCGGCGTCTGGATTTGCGGAACGCCTGGCTCACGCCGTCTTCTCGACCTTCAGGCCCATCTTCTTGATCGTCTGCTCGCGCATCACGAATTTCTGGATCTTGCCGGTGATGGTCATCGGGAACTCGCCGACGAACTCGACGTAGCGCGGGATCTTGTAGTGGGCGATCTGGCCCTTGCAGAATTCCTTGATCTCCTCGGGCGTGGCGCTCTGGCCGTCATGCAGCTTGATCCAGGCGCAGATCTCCTCACCGTACTTCGCATCGGGCACGCCGATCACCTGGACGTCCTGCACCTTCGGGTGCCGGTACAGGAACTCCTCGATCTCGCGCGGATAGACGTTCTCGCCGCCACGGATGACCATGTCCTTCAGGCGGCCAACGATGTTGACGTACCCCTGCTCGTCCATGGTCGCGAGGTCGCCGGTGTGCATCCAGCCGCCATCGTCGATGGCTTCGGCCGTCTTCTCCTCATCGTTCCAGTAGCCCTTCATCACCGAGTAGCCGCGCGTGCAGAACTCGCCGGTCTCGCCGCGCGGCACGCACAGCCCATTTGGGTCGACGATCTTGATCTCGATATGCGGCAGCACCTGGCCGACGGTCGAGACGCGGCGCTCGACCGGATCGTCGGTCGCGCATTGCGTGGACACAGGCGAAGTCTCGGTCATGCCGTAGGCAATGGTGACCTCGCTCATGTTCATCTGGCTCTGCACCCGCTTCATCACCTCGATGGGGCACGGCGAACCCGCCATGATGCCGGTGCGCAGGCTCTTGAGATTGAACTTGGCGAACTCCGGATGGTCGAGCTGGGCGATGAACATGGTCGGCACGCCATAGAGTGCCGTGCAGCGCTCCTCGGAGATCGCCTGGAGCGTCGCCAGCGGATCGAACGCCTCCGACGGATAGACCATCGTCGAGCCATGCGTCAGGCAACCGAGGTTGCCCATCACCATGCCGAAACAGTGATAGAGCGGCACGGGGATGCAAAGCCGGTCGGCCGGCGTGAACTTCAGCCCTTCGGCGACGAAGTAGCCGTTGTTCAGGATGTTGTGGTGGCTGAGAGTCGCGCCTTTCGGGAAGCCCGTCGTGCCCGAGGTGAACTGGATGTTGATCGGATCGTCGAACTGCAACTTGGGCCCAAGTTCGGCGAGCTTCACCCGCTCGGCGTTGCCGCCGGCGTTGGCAACGTCGTCGAAGTTCAACATGCCGGGAGTCTTGTCCTTGCCGAGCCGCACGATGTGCTTGAGGTGCGGCAGCTTCCTGTCCTTCACCAGGTCGGCCACGATCTCCAGATAGTTCGAGGTCTTGAGCGACGGCGCCATGACCAGCACCTTGCACTCGACCTTGTTCATTGCGTATTCGAGCTCGGCACGCCGGTATGCCGGGTTGACGTTGACCAGCACCAGGCCGGCCTTGGCCGTGGCGAATTGCGTCAGCGTCCATTCGGACGTGTTGGGCGACCAGATGCCAACGCGATCGCCTCGCTCAAGTCCTAGTGTCATCAGTCCGGCGGCGAGATCGTCGACGCGGCGGGCCAGCTCACCCCAGCTCCAGCGCACGTTCTGATGCTTCACGACCAACGCCTCGCGGTCGCGATGCTGCTCGACGGTACGATCGAAGAACGCACCGATCGTCTCGCCGATCAGCTTCCGGTCCGAGACGCCATGGTCATAAGAGATTTGGGGAGTGGCGTGAGCATTGGTCATGCAGGAAGCTTACCCCGCCATGGCAGATTTGGAATCATGAAACGCTCATACGTCACGGTCGACGTCTTCACCGACCGCAAATTCGGCGGCAATCCGCTGGCCGTCGTACTCGAGGCCGAGGGCCTGTCGACGGCGGAGATGCAGGCCATCGCGGCGGAGTTCAACTACGCCGAGACGACCTTCGTACTGCCGCCCCGGAATCCGAAGCACACCGCCGAGGTCCGGATCTTCACGCCGAAGGCCGAGATGCCCTTCGCCGGCCATCCCAATGTCGGCACGGCCTACATGCTCGCCCATCTCGGGCGCGTGACTGGCGACCGGCTGATCTTCGAAGAGAAGGCTGGGTTGGTGCCGCTGGAGCTCACGCGCGAGAACGGCAAGGTGACGTCGGCACGCCTTGCTGCACCGCAGCAGTTCACCATGGGTGAGACCGTTGAGCCGGCGCTCGTGGCCGAAGCCAGCGGGCTCGAGCCAAAGGACATCGTCGGCACGCCGGTGGTCGTCTCGACGGGCAACAAGTTCCTCTTTGCCGAAGTCACCTCGCGCGCGACCTTGAAGCGGGCGACGGGCCGGCCCGACGTCTTCGCCCGCCACTTTCCGATGGACCGCACGGTCGGCATCCATCTCTTCGTGGCGGCGGAGGAACACGGCGTGAAGGTCCAGTCGCGGATGTTCGCGCCGCTCTATGGTGTGCCCGAGGATCCCGCGACCGGCAGTGCCAATGTCACCTTGAGCGGCCTGCTTGCCCACCGCGATCCGCGCGCCGACCTCACCTTCAGCACGACCATCGGCCAGGGCTTCGACATGGGCCGGCCCAGCATCCTGCAAGGTGCGGCCGACAAGAAGGCCGGTAAGATCGTCGCGACCTATATCGGCGGCAATTGCATGCCGATGATGACTGGCACCATCAGCCTCGATTGAGCTGAACCCATCGGTTGGCGTCGGGCAATTGACGCCCAAAACGCAACCAGCCAGCCAAAACCCATGGGTCCCGGCTGGCTAGCAGCGAATAACAACCAGAAACTAAAGCACCGACACGTCCCCATCCCCCGAAGCGGTTGGGACTATGTCGTCAGCTCCGGCGCCTACTGGCGCTTCGGCAGCGTGCCCTTGTTGTCTGTGATGTACTTCTCGAGCGTCGCGATACTGCCCGCATTGCACTGCGTCATCGCCTCAGCGACGTTGGCCGGAACGGTCGCGCCGCTACCCGCACCAACGGAACGCGCACCCGCGTTCAGAGCCTGGCAGTAGGCGGCGTCGTCGGCGAAAGCAGCGGTCGTAACCAGAGAAAGGCCAGCGGCCAGAGCCAGAGCGTAGATCTTCATAGTCCCCAATACCTCCCGAACGTGGTGGCCATTTATCAACGGGGGCACGTCTAATTGTCAAGATGTGTGTCGGCCTACCTCATGGACCCTTTTTCAGGACTACCAGCATCCGGGCGAGTGTCCGCAGACGATCGGAGTCGGCGACGGCGTCGACATTGACGGCGGCACGGTCGAGCGGGCCATCGAGATTGCAACCGGCTTCACGCAGCCAGCGGATCGCCGGCAGCTCGTATTCGAGATCCATCGCCGCGGTGAGATAGTCGGACCGCCTCTGCGGCGATATCTGCATCGCCGCGTTGCCCAGTGCCGCACCGTAGGCCTGGCAAAGCTCGGCGGTCGGTTGGAGGTCGAGCTCGGTGAGGGCCGGCACCTCATGCAAGGGCATGGACTGAAGCATCGCCACGATGTCGGCCTGGCGGCTCTTCACCCGGCGCATGCCGACCTGCACTTCGTGTGCATGATCGCCGTAGCGGAAGGGCAGATAATCGGCGAGCGAGGAGTCCGGACCGAGCTTGGCGAACGCGGCTGCCTCCTGCTCGCGCGCGGCCTCGGCCTGGCGTTGCTCCTCCGCCGCACGCGCCTTCTCTGCCGCGACCAGCCGTGCCTCGCGCTCGGGATCGGGCCGGTCGGCCACGTCCTTCAGGACGACGGGTATCGCGGTGAGCGCCACGATCGCGACGCCAAACACCACGCTCGTCGGGCCCGCCAGTAGATGAATCTGCATCGACGGAAAGCGCGCCCAGAGCGCGTAGAGCACGAAGAGCGGCGGCAGCAGTGCCGGGACCGCGAGCCATCCCACGCCGTCTTTCTCGCTCAGCTCCATCGCACAAACTACTCCCACGGCCGAAGCCGGCAGCAGGACCACCAGCGCGAGCGTCGCGGCGAGCGGCATGCGGCCCTGAGCGGCGGCAACGAGCAACAGGATCGTGAGGACAAGCCAGAGCGCGATACCGAACATCAAAGCAAAGGCTTGGGCGAGGCCGCGGCCTGCCGCATCGCTGCCCTCGCCCGGCATGATACTCGTGAGCATCGCGGCGTAGAGCAGCGCCGCCGCGCAGACCAGAAGAAGCGTGCCGATCGGCGCCCGTTTGCGGGCCGGAGTCGCGGACACTATTCCGCCGCCTCCTGCATCACCTTGTCGGCGCGCGTGGGATAGATGATGCGCTCGGCGAAGCGATACATCTCCTCGATCTCCGCCTGGGTGCGATAGGCGGGCCGCGTGCCGGTCGCCGCCGCATGCTGCTCGGCGGCGAGGCAGCGCCGCACTTCGGCGGTGAAGGTGTTGAGGCGGTGATAGGCTTCCGAGATGTTGCGCCCGAGCGCGGTGAGGCCATGGCCGACCAGCGCGACCAGGTTGGTATTCTGAATGAAGTCCGCCACCGAGCTCACATCGGCTTCGACATCAACGTGTGCCGGCACGAAGTGCACCGGTTTGCCGAGCACGAAGGGCGGGTCGAGCGACAGCACCTTGAACTCAGGGCGCGCGTCCTCGTGGCTGTAGAGCGCGAGCATCGCATCGTCATGGACATGGATGGTGGCGTTGATGTCGGGCCGCAGCCGCAGGATCTCGCGGCTGAAATTGTGCCCGACGCTGGTCATGCGCGTGCCCCACAGCACACGTGGGGTCGGCACATCGGTGATGACGATGTTCCCGACGCCCATCTCCTCGAGCGAGATCTCGGCATGCTTGGTGTAGGCAAGCCCGTGCGGGAAATCGGGATGCGGCATTCGCATCACGATGTTGCCCAGCGTGTTGTGGATGTAACCGCGTGCGGCGACCATGTGGGCATAGCGGATGAACTGGCGGCCGGTCTCGGCGTCGAAAACGATCGGTGTCGTCATGACAGTTCCTCCGTCGGCAGTATATCTCTTCATCCGTATGACGGGAGGAGAACTAGGCGAGCGGCAGGGCCGTCCCCTGCTTCACCGGGCGCAGCGCGAAGGAGCTCCTGATCTGGGCGATGCCGGGAATCTTGGTGAAGTCCATCACGAAGCGCTCGTAGGCTTCGAGGTCGGGCACGACGACGCGCAGCAGATAATCGCTGTCGCCGGTCATCAGGTAGCACTCCATCACTTCCGGCCGCGCCGCCGCCGCTCTTTCGAAGGCTGCAAGAGACTTCTCATTCTGGGTCGACAGCGAGACGCTCACGAAAACGTTGACCGAGAGGCCGACGGATTTGGCGTCGAGCTGCGCGGCATAGCCCTTGATGACGCCCGCCTCCTCCAGTGCCTTCACCCGCCGCCAGCAGGGCGACGACGACAGCCCAACCTTTTCCGCAAGGTCGGCGTTACTCAGGCGACCGTCCGCCTGCAGACGCTCCAGGATTCGCCGGTCGATGGCATCGAGGGTGATCATTGCTCAATTATAACCAAAAACGTGCAATTTTACCCTATACAGACGAAATCCAGGGACAAACGCAAGGATTTGCCTCTGGATCGGGCGTATCCCGGTTGGCATGAACGCGATCGCCCCTGTCCGAACCGAAAAGGCCCAGCGGCTGAAGCTCCTGCGCGAGCTGGAGCGCAAGGTCCTCTGGCTTTCCGCCTGGACGATCCATCACGCCAACCACTTGAGGCCCAACCGCGACGGGTTGAAGGTCGGCGGTCACCAGGCCTCCTGCGCCTCGCTGGCGACGGTGATGACGGCACTCTATTTTTCGGTGCTGCGGCCCGAGGATCGCGTCGCGGTGAAGCCGCACGCCTCGCCGGTCTTCCACGCCATCCAGTATCTCTTCGGCCACCAGACGCGCGAGAAGCTCGAGAAGTTCCGCGCGCTGGGCGGCGCACAGTCCTATCCGTCGCGCACCAAGGATGTAGACGACGTCGACTTCTCGACCGGCTCGGTCGGCCTCGGCGTCGCGATGACGCTCTTCTCCTCGATCGTGCAGGACTATGTGCGGCTGAAGCAGCTCGCGCCCGTGGACCGGCCCACGGGCCGCATGGTGGCGCTGGTCGGCGACGCCGAGCTCGACGAGGGCAACATCTTCGAGGCGCTGCTCGAAGGCTGGAAGCACGACGTCCGGAACCTGTGGTGGGTGATCGACTACAACCGCCAGAGCCTCGATGGCGTGGTGAACGACCGGCTGTTCGGCCGCATCGGCGAGATGTTCGAGCTGGTCGGCTGGCGTGTGGTGACGCTCAAGTATGGCAAGCTGCTGGAAGCGGCCTACGCCCAGCCCGATGGTGAGCACCTTCGGCAATGGATCGACGACTGCCCCAACTCGCTTTACTCGGCGTTGGTGTTCAAGGGAGGCGCGGGTTGGCGCGAGGCGCTGAAGCGCGACCTCAACCAGTATCCCGGCATCCGCCGCATCCTGGAGAGCCACGACGACGACGGCCTGCACCGGCTGATGACCAACCTCGCCGGCAACGACATGCAGGCCGTGCTCGATGCCTTCGAGAATATCGACGACGACACGCCGACCTGCTTCATCGCCTACACGATCAAGGGCCAGGGCCTGCCCTTCGCCGGCCACAAGGACAACCACTCCGGCCTCATGACGCTCGACCAGATGGCAAGCTTCAAGAAGGGCATGGAGATCGCCGACGGGCAGGAATGGGACAAGTATGCCGGGCTGAAGGCCACGGCTGCCGAGCTGCAGGGCTTCGTCGACAATGCCCCTTTCAACGCCGAGGGCCGCCGGCGCACCGACGCTCCGGCGATCGCCATTCCCGAAGCGCTGCCCAGGCCGAACGACAAGGAGTCGAGCACGCAGGCGGGCTTCGGCAAGATCCTGAACTCGATCGCGGCCGAGGACAGCGAGCTCAGCCGCCGCATCGTAACGACGTCGCCCGACGTCTCAGTCTCGACCAATCTCGGCGCGTGGATCAACCGGCGCGGTCTGTTCGGCCACACCGAAGCGGAGGACGTGTTCCGCGAGCTCAAGGTCGTGTCGGCCCAGCTCTGGCGCAAGACGCCGCGCGGCCAGCACATCGAGCTCGGCATCGCCGAGAACAATCTCTTCATCCAGCTCGCCGCCCTGGGCCTCAGCCATCACATCTTCGGCACACGGCTGCTGCCCATCGGCACGCTCTACGATCCGTTCATCGCCCGTGGCCTCGATGCGCTGAACTATGCCTGCTACCAGGACTCGCGCTTCATGCTGGTGGCGACGCCGTCCGGCGTGACGCTCGCTCCTGAAGGCGGCGCGCACCAGAGCATCCATACGCCCCTGATCGGCATCGGCCAGCCCGGCCTGCTCTCGTACGAACCTGCTTACGTCGATGAGCTCGCGGTGCTGATGCGCTTCGGGCTGGAGCACATGCAGCAGCCGAAAGGCTCTTCGATCTATCTTCGCCTGTCGACGCGCTCGCTCGCCCAACCGCAGCGCACGCTTACCGCGCAACAGCAGACCGACATCGTGTCGGGCGGTTACTGGTACGCCGAGCCGGCGCCTGGCGCCGACATCGCCATCGTCTGCATGGGTGCGGTCACGCCCGAGGCGATCGAGGCGCATGAAGCCGTCGCCATGGACTTCGCCGGCGCCGGCCTGCTGGTGCTCACCTCGCCCGACCGCCTGCACGGTGATTGGCTCGCCGCGCAGCGCGAACGCGGCCGCACTGCGGGCGTTGTCGATCGCTCAGGCGCGCCCGTGGAACGCCTGCTGGCGCCGCTGTCCCGCGATGCCCGGATCATCACCGTGATGGATGGTCATCCGCTGGCGCTGTCCTGGCTCGGCAGCGTGCGCGGCCAGCGCGTCGTGCCGCTCGGCATTGAAACCTTCGGCCAGTCCGGTGACATCCCGGACCTCTATCGAGCCTACAAGCTCGATGCCGCCGCGATTATCGACGCCGTGGCGCGGTCGATCTGACCCGTTCTCATATTCCTCTCCCCCTAGCGGGGAAGAGGAGCATGTCGTATGCCGGAACCATGAAAGTGGACGGCAAACCCTACCGCACCATCTGGCTCGGCGCCGACGGCGCGACCGTGCAGGCGATCGACCAGACCCTGCTGCCGCACAAGTTTGTTGTCCGCGACTTCCGCTCGATGGAAGACGCCGAGAAGGCCATCCGGACCATGATCGTGCGCGGTGCGCCACTGATCGGCGCCGCGGCGGCCTACGGCATGGCGCTGGCCATGGCGGCCGATCCGTCGGATGACAATCTCAAGAAGGCCTATGAGGTCCTGCTGGCGTCACGCCCCACGGCCGTGAACCTTCGATGGGCGCTCGATGACCTGCGTGCGCTCCTGTCGCCGCTCGCCCCCCAAATGCGTCGTGACGCCGCCTACAAACGCGCGGCCGAAATCTGCGACGAGGATGTCGAGATCTGCCGCCGTATCGGCGAGAACGGTCTCGACCTTGTCCGGAAGTCGAAGCCGCGTGACGGCAAGCGCATCAATGCACTCACCCATTGCAATGCGGGCTGGCTGGCGACGGTCGACTGGGGCACCGCCCTCGCGCCGATCTATCAGGCGCACAATGCCGGCATCCCCATCCATGTCTGGGTCGACGAGACGCGCCCCCGAAACCAGGGCGCGTCGCTGACGGCGTGGGAACTCGGCAAGCACGGCGTGCCGCACACGGTGATCGCAGACAATGCCGGCGGCCATCTGATGCAGCACGGCCAGGTTGATTTCGTCATCACCGGTACCGACCGCACGACGCGGCGCGGCGATGTCTGCAACAAGATCGGCACTTACCTGAAGGCACTGGCGGCGCACGACAACGGCGTGCCCTTCTATGTTGGCCTGCCCTATCCCACCATCGATTGGACGATCGAGGACGGAAACCGCGAGATCCCGATCGAGGAGCGCAGCGCGCTCGAAGTCTCGCGTATGGCCGGCCGCACGGCGTCGGGCGAGGTCGTGACCGTCGACATCCTGCCCGAGGGCAGCCCGGCCGCGAACCCTGCCTTCGATGTCACCCCGGCCCGCCTGGTGACGGCGCTGGTCACCGAGCGCGGCGTCTGCGAGGCAAGCGAGGCCGGACTCCTGTCGCTCTATCCCGAGCAAGCACGAGCCGCATGAGTTGAAGGCTCCTTCCGTCACCCCCACGGTCCGGGCGATCGTCGGGCTGGGTTTCACCCAGATCGTCGGCTGGGGCACGACCTACCTGATGCCCTCCGTGCTGGGCCGCCAGCTGCAGCGCGATCTGGGCATCTCGCCCGAGCTGGTGTTCGCAGGCATCACCGTGATGTTCGGCCTCAACGCCGTCTGCTCGCCGCGCATCGGCAAGATCGTCGACCGCCTTGGCGCGCGCAACCTGATGACCACCGGCTCGGTAGTCTACGCGCTGTCGCTGGTCTGCGTCGCCGCCGCCCAGGGTCCCGTGAGCTACATCGTGAGCTGGGTACTGATGGGTATCGCCTCGGCGCTGGCACTCAGCGTTCCCTCGAGCATCGCGGTCGCGCAGATCGCGGGGCCGCGCGCGCGCCAGGCGATCGCGCTGCTGACCATCATCGGCGGCTTCGCCTCGAGCGTGTTCTGGCCGGTGACCGGCGTGCTCGACGCGGCCATCGGCTGGCGTACGACCTTGCTGCTCTACGCCGCCGTCCATCTCCTCGCCTGCGCGCCGGTCCATTGGCTGATCCTGCCGCGCAGGCCGCCGACCCATCCCGCGCCGAAGACCACGACCACGGTCTCGGCCGCGGTGGCGCCCGAGGATGTCGGCCGCGTCTTCCTGCTGCTCAACATCACGCTGTCGTTCGGCGCCTTCGTCTTCACGGGCGTTCAGCTGCAGATGATCGAGATGCTGCGCAGCCTCGGCCATCCGCCCGCCTCCGCCCTGCTGCTCGCCTCGCTGATCGGCCCCAGCCAGGTCGGCATCCGCATCTTCGAGCTGATCTTCGGTCATCGCTATTCGATCATGCGGTCGGCCGTGTTCGGCTCTGTGATGCTGCCGGTAGGCTTGGGCCTCGCGCTGATCGGCGGCGACGTTTTCGTGGTCGCCCTGTTCGTGGTCGCGACCTATGGCATGTCCAACGGCCTGAAAGCCGTTCAGCGCGCGACTCTTCCGCTCGCCTTGTTCGGGCGCGCCCAGTTCGGCGCCTATATGGGCCGGCTGGCGCTGCCCCAGGGCATCGTCTCGGCGTTGGCGCCGCCGATCATGGCAGCGGTGCTGAGCCGCTTCGGCACACCGGGTGCGCTATGGCTCTGCTTCGGCTTCGCCATGATCTCGCTCGCCGCCATGATCATGCTGGCACAGCGTAGCCGCGCCATCCGCTGAGAAGCTATCCGGACCGCGCGACGTAACGACCGCTGGCCGGGACGACCGCCCCGGCCTAGGGTCGGGCAAGGAACCCGAGCACAACCGATGTCGACGAAAGACAAGCTGATCGCCTACGAGATCCATACCAACAGCCCGACTCGGCTGCGCCAGTCGCGCCGAGAGCGCAAATGGATGGACGATACCGAGCAGAAGTACGCCTATCGCTGTCTCCCCATGGTGATCGCCAATCAGTTCGGCTGGGACATCCTCTCTCCGCACCACATCCGCGCGACCTGGGATGGCAGTTCGACCAAGCAGGCGATCCGCCTGGAAGTGCTATTCGGCGACGGCACGCCGCTCTGCAGCTCGCATTTCGGGACCGGCGTGCTCACCTTTTCGATCCCCTTTCTGTTCCGGACACCGCCGGGCTGGAATCTGGTCGTACGTGGCCCGACCAACTCGCCCAAGGACGGCATCGTGGCGCTCGACGGCATCGTCGAGACCGACTGGACGCATTCGACCTTCACCATGAACTGGAAGTTCACCCGCGCCTGCACGGTTGAGTTCGCGCTGAACGAGCCGATCTGCATGATCCATCCCCTGCAGCGCGGCGTGCTCGACCGCTTCGAGGCCGAGATCCAGGCCCTGGCGGACGAGCCCGAGCTGAAGGCCAAGTACGACCAGTGGAGCACCGGCCGCGGCCGCTTCAACGCCAATCTCGCCGAGCGCGAGGCCGAGGCTATGAAGCGAGGCTGGGAAAAGGACTATTTCCAGACCGCCACAGAAACCAAGGTCAACGCCGCCGAGTTTCGTCGCAAGAGCTAGCTACTTCTCGCTCGCGACGTAAGGCTTCACCATCTTGGCCGGATCGACGATGCGATCGAACTCGGCCTCGCTCACGAAGCCGAGCTGAAGGGCGGCCTGCTTGAGCGTGAGGTCGTGGTCGCTCGCGTGATGGGCGATCTGCGAGGCCTTGTCGTAGCCGATCACGGGCGCGAGCGCCGTCACCAGCATCAGAGAGCGCTCGACATATTCGCCGATCTTCTTGCGGTTGGGCTCGGCGCCCTCGACCAGGAACTTGCGGAAGTTGTCGCAGCCGTCGGTCAGCAGCGTGATCGAGTGGGTGATGTTGTAGATCATCAGCGGCTTGTAGACGTTCATCTCGAGATAGCCGCCGGCGCCGCCGAAGCCGACCGCGACGTCGTTCGCCATCACCTGCACCGCCAGCATGGTGAGCGCTTCGGCCTGGGTGGGATTCACCTTGCCGGGCATGATCGACGAGCCGGGCTCGTTTTCCGGGATGTGCAGCTCGGCGAAACCGGCGCGCGGGCCGCAGGACATCAGCCGGATATCATTGGCGATCTTGTAGAGCGAGTTTGCGAGCGTGCGCAGCGTGCCCGAGAGCTGGACCAGCGCATCGTGTGCGCCTTGCACGGTGAACTTGTTCGAAGCGCTCACGAACGGCAAACTCGTCAACTTGGCGATCTCCGCAGCTGCCGCTTCGGCGAAGCCGGGCGCGGCATTGATGCCGGTGCCGACCGCCGTGCCGCCCAGCGCCAGGTGATAGACGCCCTTCAGCGCGTCCTGCAGCCGCTCGAGGTTGTCGGCCAGCATGCCGGCATAACCCGACCATTCCTGACCGAGCGTAATGGGCGTGGCGTCCTGCATGTGGGTGCGGCCGATCTTGACGATGTCGGCCCACAGCTTCGCCTTGGCATCGATCGAGCCGTGCAACGCCTTGACCGCGGGCATCAGCCGCGTCGTCGTCTCGACGGCGGCGGCGACGTACATGGTCGAGGGGAACGTGTCGTTCGACGACTGGGACATGTTGACGTGGTCGTTGGGGTGGACCGGCTTCTTCGATCCCAGCGGCGTCCCGGCAAGCTGGCAGCAGCGGTTCGAGATCACCTCGTTCACGTTCATGTTGAACTGCGTGCCCGAGCCGGTCATCCAGACGTGCAGCGGGAACATGTCGTGATGCTGGTCGGCCAGGATCTCGTCGCAGGCCTGGATGATCAGCCCGTGCACCTTGGGATCGAGTCGTCCGCCGGCGCGGTTGGCGTTGGCGCACGCCTTCTTGAGCGTTGCGTAGGCCGTGATCATCTCGCGCGGCATCAGATCCCTCCCGATGCTGAAATGCTCGAGCGAACGCTGGGTCTGGGCGCCCCACAGCTTGTCGGCCGGAACCAGGACCTCACCAAGACTGTCCGTTTCCCTGCGCATGTCGGTCATGGCGGCTGCCTTTCTGGAATGGGGATAGCATCGACGCTAACAAACGAGACCGTGGCGTGGAAGGCCGCTATGCTCGTGCCATGATCCCGTGCATTCGCCTGTGGACCGGCGACGATGCGCAGTCGCATTTCGAGCAGGGCCACATCGATCTTGAACCCGGCGCCCATGGCGACCTCGCCAGCGGCAAGATGCCGGCCACCACGGTATCATTCGAGGAGACCGCCCGCGGCGGCACGCTCGACTGGCACACCGCGCCGGTGCGTCAGCTGGTGATCACCTTGAGCGGCACCCTGGATTTCCAGACACGGTCGGGACAACACTTCGTGCTGAAGCCGGGTGTGATCCTCCTGGCCGAAGATACGGTGGGCGGCGGCCATTCGTGGCGACTGGTCGATTCCGAGCCGTGGCGGCGGGTCTATGTGGTGCTGGGCGCGGGAGCCCGAGTGGCGTTCACGGCAGGAGCCAAGGCATGAGCAGCGATACTGTCGATCTGGTACTGGTCGGCGCCGGCATCATGAGCACAACGCTGGGCGTCATGATGAAGGAGCTGCAGCCGCATCTCAGCATCGAGATGATCGAGCGCCTGCCCGGCGAGGCGCAGGAAAGCTCCGGCGCTTGGAACAACGCCGGCACCGGCCATGCCGCCAACTGCGAGCTCAACTACACGCCCATGGGGGCCGACGGTACGATCGACGTCTCGCGCGCATTGGGGGTCAATGTCGAGTTCGACCTGTCGCGGCAGCTCTGGTCCTATCTGATCAAGAAGGGCGCGATCGCCACGCCCACCAGCTTCATCCATCCCGTGCCGCATATGAGCTTCGTGATCGGTACCGACCGCCAGGCCTTCCTCAAGAAGCGCCATGCCGCGATGACTGCCCATCCCAACTACCACGGCATGGAATACTCCGAGGACCACGCCAAGATCGCCGAATGGGTACCGCTGGTCATGGAAGGCCGCGATCCCAAACAGCCGGTCGCCGCCACCCGAATCGTCAGCGGTGCCGACGTGAATTACGGCGCGCTGACGAAGAACCTGCTGGACCACCTGCGCACGCTCGAGGGCTTCTCGGTCCATTTCAACGAAGAGGTCACGGCGCTGACTCGGCTTCCGGACGGCAGCTGGCAGGTCGTGATCAGCAACACGACTTCAGGCGACACACGCCGCATCAACGCCAGGCATGTCTTCCTCGGCGCCGGCGGCGCGGCCCTCACCCTGCTGCAGAAGTCCGGCATTCCTGAAAGCCACGGCTTTGCCGGCTTCCCCGTCAGCGGCATTTGGCTGCGCTGCGACAAGCCCGAAGTGGTCGATCGTCACACGGCCAAGGTCTACGGCATGGCGGCGGCCGGCTCGCCGCCGATGTCGGTGCCGCACCTCGACACCCGCATCATCGACGGCAAGCGCTGGCTGCTGTTCGGCCCCTATGCCGGCTTTTCGACCAAGTTCCTCAAGCACGGCTCGTTCCTCGACCTGGCCTTGTCGATGCGGCCAAGCAACATCCTCCCGCTCATGGCGGTGGCAATGGACAACTTTCCGCTCGAGGAATATCTGCTCGGCCAGATCTTCCAGAACACCGAGCATCGTTTCGAGGCGCTCCGCGAGTTCTATCCGCGGCTGCGAGAAGCCGACTGGGAAGTCTCGGTCGCCGGCCAGCGGGTGCAGATTATCAAGGAGGACAAGCTGCACACCGGCCAACTCGAGTTCGGCACCGAGATCGTCTCCTCGGCCGATTCCTCGATGGTCGCCCTGCTCGGCGCCTCGCCCGGCGCCTCGACCGCTGCTGCGATCATGGTCCATATGATGGAGCATTGCTTCCATCCGCAGCTCGTCGGCGAATGGCGACCGAAGCTGCAGGAGATGATCCCCTCCTACGGCCACGACTTGCGGCAGGATGCGGCGTTGCTGAGGCGCGTGCGCACCGAAACAGCGGAAGTGCTCGGCCTGCAAAATACATGACGGCGGAGGCCCCGCTCATCGAGGTGGTCGACGCCCTTCTGCGCGCCGGGGCGCTGATGCTGCGCTCCGGTGAATCGGCTTTCCGCGTACGCGATGACATGCAGGCACTGGCGCACCGTCTCGGCGTCGACGACTTTGCCATGCTCATCACCGTGACCACGATGACGGCGACCGTCCGCCGCGGCGGCGAGCACGAAACGGTCGTACACCATGTCGGTCCTCTCGGCATCAACGCCTGGCGTCTCGGCGCGATCGAGCGGCTGGTGCGCGACAGCGGCGCGCTGTTCACGCCCGCGGCCCTTCATGCCGCGCTCGATGCCGTCGAAGCGCAAGGCCCGCTTCACAGCGTCGCGACGGTCGCGCTCGCCGTCGGCGCGGCGTCGGCGGCCTTCGCCTGGCTGAACGGCGGCACGCTCGCCGAGATGCTGTCAGCGATCGTCGCCGGCGCGCTCGGCCAGACACTGCGCCTGCAGTTCCTGACGCGACACTTCAACCAGTATGCCGTGACGGCATTCTGCGGTTTGGCGGCGGGCACGCTTTATTGCGCCACCGCCGCGCTGCTGGCGCGCGCCGGACTCATGGCCGACCACGGTATCGGCGTGATCGCGGCCGGCCTGTTCCTGATTCCGGGATTTCCCCTGGTCGCGGCCCTGCTCGATCTCCTGCAGCATCAGACGCCAGCCGGGCTCGCCCGGCTCGCCTATGGCACGACATTGGTGCTCGCCGCCGCCTTCGGGCTGGGCGTGGTGATCGCCGCGATAGGGTTCGCGCCACCCGCGCCCGCGCCGCCCCTGGATGTCGTGCCGCGCATCGCCTTGCGCGCCCTGGCCAGCTTCGCCGGCGGCTGCGGCTTCGCGGTGCTCTACAACAGCGCGTGGCGCACCGTCCTGGCAGTCGGCTTCCTGGCTCTCGCGGGCAATGAGTTCCGTCTTGCCCTCCAGGACGCCGGCGCCAATCAGGCGATCGCGACCCTGGCCGGCGTGCTGCTGGTCGGCCTGCTGGCTTCGCGAGTCCAGCCTATCCTGCATGCTCCCCGGATCGCGCTCACCGTGCCGGGCATCATCATCATGGTGCCGGGCGCCGCCGCTTTCCAGGCCGTGGTGCTGTTCTCTAGAGGCGATACGATGGGCGGGCTGCAGTCTGCTGTGGTTGCGGGCTTCGTGGTCGGCGCCATGGCGATCGGTCTTGCGATGGCGCGCTTCGCCAGCGAGCGTAGATGGTTGTTCGAGGCTTAAAGTCACATGCGTACTCTCGTGCTGCTTCCCGGTTTCATGTGCGACGCCGAGCTCTGGAAGGACATGGTGCCCGACCTCGAACGGCTCGGTCAGGTCTGTTACGGAAACGTCTACGAAGACGATTCGCTGGAGGGCATGGCGCGGCGGGTGCTGGAGGAGTCGCCGGAGCGCTTCGTCCTGGTCGGCTTCTCGATGGGCGGCTTCGTGGCTCGCGTGCTCACCCTTATGGCACCCGAAAGAGTGGCCGGCGTGGCCTTCGTCGCCTCCTCTGCCCGCGGCTATTCGGAGGAAGAGCGCAAGCTCCGCCAGCAGGGTTTTCTGCCCGGCAATCGGGCGCCGGCGGCGCGCGGCGCGGGCGGCAATGCGCTCGGCCTCCATCCCGATCGCGAGCGCGATCCCGTGCTGCTCGACCGGCTGCGCGGCATGCAGCGGCGGCTCGGCCCCGACGTGCGCAAGCGCCAGGCAGCATTGGTGCGTGAGGATGGCTATGCCGATCTCGTGGGCATCACCTGCCCCTCGCTGGTCGTCGCCTGCCGACAGGACCGGCTTCGCACCTTCGACGAGACCGAGCGCATGGCCAGGCAGTTGCCGAATTCGCGCTTCGAGGTGATCGAGGAGTGCGGCCACATGGCGCCGCTGGAGAAGCCGCACGAGCTGGTGGCGATCCTCGCGCGCTGGATCGCCGACGCCGCGCTTTAGCCGCGGCCGAAGAAGAGCCGCACCATCCGGCCCGGCCCAAGGTGATGCGAAAGCTCGACGGTAGCGACGTAGATCAGGAAGCAGGTGAACAGCCACAGCTGCACCATCGCGAAATGTTCCCAGGTGAAGGCGTCGACTTCGGCCCTGAAGGCGATATGGAAGCCGCGTTCGTCGCGCGCTGAATGGAGGAAGATCTCCAGCACGCGCACCAGCGCCACCATCAGCGTGTAGAAGATCGACTTGAACAGAACCGCACGGATCAACGGCGGCCCGCGAAAGCGGTCGAGGAAGGTGAACCGATGCGTGACGAGGATCACCTTCCCGGCAACGAGTGCGAACATCGTAGCCAGCAGGAACTGGCTTATCGCGAACCAGTAGTGCCGCACCAGCAGATTGCTGGTGACCGCGATCAGGTTGAAGGCGCAGAAGAAATAGATCGTGGGCGGCAGGACGAGCCGAAACTCATGCAGCAGGAAATGCCCTGTCTTTGCCGCCCAGGAGGGAGCCGCCTCGCTCACATCCGGCCGCCATCGACCACGAAGTTCTGAGCCGAGATCATGCGGCTGTCGTCGGAGGCAAGGAACAAGGCCATGCGGGCGATATCCGGCGGATAGACCTTCTCCTTCAGCACCTGCAGGCTCATCAGCTGAGCCTCCGCCTCAGGCGTGAGCCAGAGCTCGATCTGGCGCTGGGTCATGATCCAGCCCGGCGTGATCGAGTTCAGGCGGATCTTGTCGGCGCCGAGGTCACGCGCCAGCCCGCGGGTCATGCCGATCGCCGCCGCCTTCGCCGCCTGATAGACGGAGAGGTTGGGCGACATCGTGTGATAGCTGATCGAGCTGAAATTCACGATCGAGCCGCCGCCCGCCTCGCGCATGCCGGGAACCACGGCCTGGATGGCGAAGTAGGCGTGGCGGAAATTGACGGCGATGCGCTCGTCGAAAAACTCAACCGTCACCTCTTCGATCTTGTGCCGATCGTCGCGCGCGGCGTTGTTGATCAGCGCGGTGATGGTGCCGTTCTTCGCTGCCGCCTCGGCGATCGCGGCCTGATAGGCCTTGATGTCGCGGATGTCGCATTTCAGGAACAGCGCGCCGGTCTTCTTCGCAACCTCGTTCGACGCCGCTTCATCGATATCGACGAACGCCACCTTCGATCCCTGCGCCGCGAAATGCTCGACGATCGAGGCGCCGATCCCCGAGCCGCCGCCCGAGACGAAAACGGAGCGATCCTTGAGGCTGGGATAGCTGGCGAACGACGACATGTTTCCTCACCGATTGTCTTGAACGTGAAAGACGATTTCTCCGGTGAACGTGGCACCGGGACCGATCGGACTCAAGCCGACCCGCCCGTTGGCGTGGCTCACCGGCTCTGCGCAAAAGAAGGGCTTGCCGGGCGGCGTGTAGATCACGATGTGGCGGAACGGTTGCGACGCTTCGAGCGACAGGCGCAGCTTGCGGCCAGGCCAGCTGATCGTCGCACGACCGTCCCAATCGTCGAAGCAATTGTCGAGGTTCGTGCCGCCAACCGGACGTGAGGTGCTGAAGTCCACCTGCGGCGGCACGGCAACGCGCTCGATGGGCAAGACTTCGGCATCGGCCGTCCACATCGCGCCGGTACGGCAGGCCAGTTCGGCGTCCGGCGTCCGCACGAAGAAGGGATGCAGGCCGAGGCCGCCTGGCACCGGACGGTCCTCGAGATTCTCGAGCGCCATGCGCACGATCAGCCGATCCTCCTCGAGTCGATAGGACTGACGGGCGCGATAGCGGAACGGCCAGCGCACGCGGCCTGAGAGCGGCTCATGCAGGAACACGATCTCCGCCGATTGCGCGTCGCTCTTCTCGACCTGCCACGCACTGTCCCATCCATCGCCATGCATGGGATGGCGGATGGTCGGCCAGTTGGGCTCGAGCTTGATCATCTCGCCTTCGAAGAACAGCTCACTGTTCGCGATGCGGTTGGAGAACGGCACAAGCGGATAGGCGGCGGCATTGTTGCCCTGTCCCGTCGCGGCAGCATCCGCTTCCGAGAGCGGCCGCAAAAGGTCGATGTCATCGATCCTGAATCGCGCGATCGAGCCGCCGGCCGACGGCGCGAGTTCGACGGCGAGCCGACCCGCCCGCAACAACAAAAACGTCACGACTTTACCTGCTGCTGTGTAGACTGCGCCGTCTTCAATAAAGTGAGGAAATTCCCGATGTCGGTGAACATGCTGAAGCGGCGGCTGCAGGCAGGCAAGGCCTGCGTCAATGGCTGGCTCGCCATTCCGAGCGGCTTCTCGGCCGAGGTCATGGCGCAGTGCGGCTGGGACGCCGTCACCGTCGACATCCAGCACGGCGTGCAGGACTACCAGTCGATGGTCACCTGCTTCCAGGCGATGGACAAGTATCCGATCACGCCGCTGGTGCGCGTGCCGTGGAACGAGCCGGGCATCGTCGGCAAGGTTCTCGACGGCGGCGCCTGGGGCATCATCTGCCCGATGGTGAACACGCCGGCCGAAGCCAAGGCGCTGGTGTCGTATTCGCTCTATCCGCCCAAGGGCAAACGCTCGAACGGCCCGATCCGTGCCGGCGCGTATGGCGAGGCAACGCCCTACCAGGCGACGGCCAACGACGAAGTCCTGATCATCCCGATGATCGAGACACAGGAGGCGATCGACAACATCGACGCCATCCTCGACGTGCCGGGTGTGAGCGGCATCTATGTCGGCCCATCCGATCTCGGCCTGTCGCTCGGCCTCGTGCCGAAGCTCGACCGCGAGGAGCCGCAGGTGCTGAAGATCTACGAGAAGCTCGTGGCCGCCTGCAAGAAGCGCAACCTGTTCGCCGGCATCCACAACGGCACGCCGAGCTACGCCGCGCGCGCTTTCGGCATGGGCTTCCAGCTCTGCACCATCGCCAACGACTCCGGCCTGCTGGCGATGGCCGCCAAGGGTGCGGTCAACGGTTTCCGCAAGGAAGTCGGCGCGGCAGCGGACAAATAGTCTTCGGGCCATTCATGATATGCGGGCCTGGAAGCCCGCGGTCCGAATGAGTGGCACGCGCCTTGCTCCTCCGTGGTCAAGACAACCCACGGAGGAAGCGATGAGCGGACTAGGCGGTCTCAACAAGGCGCCCGATGGTGTGGTCATCGGGTTGGTGCAGATTCAAAATCCGGTCGTCGTCACGCCCGACGACCTCGCCCGTCAAACGACGCGGATCTGCGAGCTGGTGGGCAAAGCCCGCCGCAACATGGTGACCATGGACTTGGTCGTTTTCCCCGAATACTCGCTGCATGGCCTCTCGATGGACACCAATCCGGCGATCATGTGCCGGATCGACGGACCCGAGGTCGAGCACTTCCGCGGCGCCTGCGTGGCCAACAACATCTGGGGCTGCTTCTCCATCATGGAGTTCAATCCCCACGGCAACCCATTCAATTCAGGGCTGATCATCGACAACAAGGGCGAGATCCAGCTCTATTACAGAAAGATGCATCCGTGGGTGCCGGTCGAGCCGTGGGAGCCGGGCGATCTGGGCATTCCCGTGTGCGACGGTCCGAATGGCTCGAAGATCGCGCTGATCATCTGCCACGACGGCATGTTCCCTGAGATGGCGCGCGAAAGCGCGTACAAGGGCGCCAACATCATGATCCGCACCGCCGGCTATACCGCACCGATCCGCCAATCCTGGCACTTCACCAACCAGTCGAACGCCTTCTGCAACCTGATGTACACGGCCTCGGTCTGCCTCGCTGGCTCCGACGGCTCGTTCAACTCCATGGGCGAAGGCATGATCGTGAACTACGACGGCACGCCGCTCGCCACGGGCAACGGCATCCCCGACGAGATCATCACCGCCGAGGTACGGCCGAAGCTGTGCGACGAGGCGCGCCTGCATTGGGGCGTCGAGAACAACATCTACCAGCTCGGCCATCGCGGCTATGTCGCGGTGAAAGGCGGCGCGCGCGATTGCCCCTACACCTACATGCACGATCTCGCGGCCGGGAAATACGCGCTGCCGTGGGAGAAGGACGTCAGGGTGACTGACGGCACGAGCTGCGGCTTCAAGGCGCCGACACGGGCGTTCAAGCCCGTGCCAACCTCTTTGACGCCGAGCAAGCTCGCGGCGGAGTAGCTCAGCTCTGGCCGTACTCGTCGTGACGACGGAACCAGGGGCCGTTGCTGCCACCCTCATTGCGACCCAGCGGCGCGCGGTCGAGCCACTGGTACATGCCCCACAGGCCATCCACGCCACGCGCATAGGACGAGTAGGTGTGATAGACCGCGCCGTCCTTCAGCGCGAAGGCGCTGATGCCCGGCCGGTCGAGCGCATAGGTCATCGCATCGACGCCTGAAGCGGCAGCGTAGCGCGAAACCGGCGACTCATCGGGGTTCCTGTCCATCGCATGGCTTGCCTTGGCGTAGTTGTAGACGACGCTGCCGTCCTTCTGCTCTTGCTCGGTGAAGGCGACGTTGAAGTCGAAGTTGAAATCGTCACCGGCGGAAGACGCCCAGGGAAAGCTCCAGCCCATGCGCTTGCGGTAGTCCAGGAGCTTGGCCAGCGGCGCACGCGAGACTGCCAAGAACATGACGTCGTGGTTGGCGAGATGGACGGCGATGCCGTTGAAGCCGTCGGCGACCGCCGAGCAGGAAACGCAGCCTGCCTTGTAGGTCGGACCGAACATGAAGTGATAGACGAGGAGTTGCGAGCGGCCGCGGAACAGCTCGGCCAAGGTCGCGCTCCCCTGCTCCGTGTCGAAGCGGTACGTCTTGTCGATCCGGACCCAGGGGAGCGCCTGCCGCTGCTGGGCAACGGCGTCGCCGCGCCGCGTCAGCTCCTTCTCGGCCTTCAGCAGATCGAGCCGTGCTGTCAGCCATTCGTCGCGGGTTCCGATAAGGTGATTGGTCATTGCCTTCACTCCGTTTGTCAGGTGTCGTGCAATAGACTGGGCCTCAACTCGGACCACTGGGAGTGACAAGTGTGGCGGGATTCCGATGGACTCGCTGATCAACGCCGCTGGCCGCGCGCTCGCCGCGGGTGATCCGCTCGGCGCGCTGAATCGCGTCGCCCTGCGCGACGACCCGCCGGCGTTGGCACTGCGCGGTATCGCCATGGCCCAACTCGGCGATCTCGACCGCGCGAAGGTATTGCTGCGCAAGGCCGCGCGCGCCTTCGGTCCGAAGGAAGCCGTGGCCCGCGCCCGCTGCATCGTCGCCGAGGCGGAGATCGCGCTGGCCTCGCGCGATCTTGGCTGGCCGCCGAAAGCCCTCGATGCGGCCCGTGCGACGCTCGAACGGCACGACGATCGGCTGAATGCCGCCCATGCCGCCTACCTCGCGATTCGCCGCCTTCTGTTGATCGGCAAGCTCGACAAGGCCGAGCACGCACTGGGAACGATCGATCCGACTTCGTTGCCAGCCGCATCACAGGCCCTTCATGAGCTGCTGGTTGCCGGCATCGCCCTTCGGCGCCTCAAAACAGCGACCGCACGCGAAGCACTTGCTCGCGCCAGCCAGGCATCACACCAAGCCGGCATCCCCGCTCTCGCTGAGGAGGTCGAGAGTGCCGCACGCGTAGTGGAAACGCCGGCGGCGCGGCTGATCGGGCAAGGCGAAGAACGCCTGCTGCGGCTCGACGAGGTCGAAGCGCTGCAGACCTCGAAGGCACTGATCGTCGACGCCTGCCGATACCTTGTGCGCGATCGTGAGGCGATGGTCTCGCTCGCCCGCCGGCCGGTGCTGTTCACTCTCGCCCGCGTATTGGCCGAGGCCTGGCCACAGGATGCGCCGCGCGAGATCCTCATCGCGCGGGCTTTCGGCGGCAAGCAGGCCGACGAATCGCATCGCGCACGCCTCAGGGTCGAGATCGGACGATTGCGCACCAAACTCCGCAAGCTCGCCAACTTGCGCGCGACCGAGCACGGCTTCGCACTGGAGCCCTCCTCCGCGCGCGATGTCCTGGTGCTGGCGCGGCCGGTCGAGGAGAAGCATGCGGAAGTATTGGCGTTCCTCGCCGATGGCGAAAGCTGGTCAAGCTCGGCCTTGGCGCTGGCGCTCGGCGCGAGCCAGCGCACGGTGCAACGCGCCCTCGATGCGCTGGCCCTCGCCGGCAAGGTGCAATCGTTCGGCGACGGCCGGGCGCGGCGCTGGGTGACACCGCCCATTCCGGGATTCACGACGACCTTGTTACTCCCGGCTCCGCTACCGGGCGCTTAGGTTGGGTCCATGAAAACCGCACCAGCAGACATCCTCCGTGAATACGGACCCTTCACCGGCATCGACAATGTCGGTGGCGTCACCTTCGACGGCAACAGCGTCTGGTTTGCCTCCGGCGACAGGCTGAACGCCCTCGACCCCAACAGCGGGAAGATCGTCCACGCGATCGAAGTCCCCGCGCATGCTGGGACCGCCTTCGATGGCCGCCATCTCTATCAGGTTGCCGAAAACCGGATCCAGAAGATCGATCCCAAGACCGGCACTGTGCTCTCCAGCATTCCCACTCCCTCCGAGGGCGGCTCTGGCCTCGCCTGGGCCGAGGGTGCGCTGTGGCTCGGCCAATACCGCGGCCGCAAGATCCTCAAGCTCGATCCGGAGACCGGCAAGATCCTGCACACGATCGAGTCCAACCGCTTCGTCACCGGCGTGACCTGGGTCGATGGCGAGCTCTGGCACGGCACCTGGGAGAACGAGGAAAGCGACATCAGGCAGATCGACGCCGGGACAGGCGATGTCCATCAACGCCTGATCATGCCGGCGGGCACCGGCGTCTCGGGCCTGGAGTCCGATGGGGCCGATCGCTTCTTCTGCGGCGGTGGTGGCAACAACAGCAAGGGCGGCGGCAACGGCCGCGTACGCGCCATTCGCCGGCCGAAGCGCTAGGCCCGGCACCAACGCTCGATTTGCGCCGTGTCTTGCTGCACTCTGTGGTGGCCTCTCTTCACGCTACCACACACGGAACAGCGGGACCGGATGATCAGGAACGCCACGCTGCCCGATGGCAGCCGCCACGACATCGAGATCGAGAACGGCCGGATCGCCGCGCTGCGGCAACCGACGACAATGGAGCCGGCAATCTTCCTGCTGCCGCCGCTGGTCGATGGCCATATCCATCTTGACAAGACCCTGCTCGGCCTGCCGTGGGTGCCCAATCAAGCGACCGGACCCAACGTCGCCGATCGCATCGAGGCGGAGCGCAAGGTGCGGGCGGCCCGCGCTGTCTCCGAGACCGAAACCGGCGCCAACCTGGTGAAACAGGTCGTCGCGAGCGGCACGCTGCACATGCGCAGCCACGTCGATATCGACAACCAGCTCGGGCTGCGGAACCTGCATGCCATCCTCGAAGTGCGCGAACGTTTCCGCGATCTCGTGACCATCGAGATCGTGGCCTTCCCGCAAAGCGGCATCGCGCGTTCGCCCGGTACGGCCAAGTTGCTCGACGAGGCGATCGCGGCGGGCGCCGATCTCGTGGGCGGACTCGATCCGGTCGGCATCGATGGCGACCTCGACAGCCATCTCGACACGATCTTCGGCATCGCGAGCAAGCGCGCTGTCGGCATCGACATCCACCTGCATGACGGCGGCGAAGGCGGATTGGCCGAGGTCACAGCCATCGCCCAACGCACGCGGGCCAACGGCTTGCAGGGCAAGGTCGCGATTAGCCACGCCTTCGCGCTGGGTTCGATCTCGCCCGAGCTCGTCAAACGCACCGCCGATCTGCTGGCGGAAACGGGCGTCGCCATCATGAGCCACGGGCCGGGTGCGGCCACCATGCCGCCGGTGATGCTCCTCAAGGCGCACGGCGTCGAGGTGTTCAGCGGCTCCGACAATATTCGCGATGCCTGGTCGCCCTTCGGCAACGGCGACATGCTCGAGCGCGCCATGCTGGTCGGCTACCGCGCCAACTTCCGGCACGATGACGAGCTCAGACTCGCCTACGAGATGGTGACGGACACGCCCGCTCGAGCGTTGGGCATCAAGGACTACGGCATCAAGGTCGGCGGCCCTGCCGACTTCGTCGCCATCGAAGCCGGAACCCTGGCGGAAGCCATCGCCGCCCGCCCCCGACGCAAATGGGTGATGAAAGCCGGTCGCGTCGTCGCCCGGGATGGTGTACTGACCGCGCCCTAGCGGGGGTTCGGTCAATGGCGGCGCGTCAGGCGGTGCTCGGCATGGAGCACGCCTCTTTCTTCTATGGCTCGGCCAAAGTGTTCGAGGACGTGTCGTTCTTGTTGGACGACGCGCGCACGGCGCTGGTCGGCGAGAATGGCGCGGGCAAGTCGACGCTCCTGAAGTGCCTGAATGGGGCGCTGGAGCTCAATGCCGGCCAGGTTATCCGTTCGCGTGGGCTGAGAATCGGCAACGTGCCACAGGACGTGCCCGAAGGGCTGGCCACCCTGACGGTGCGTGAGGTGTTGCGGCGCTCGCTGGAGCGCAACGGCCAGGGCGCCGACTGGTGGCGGCTCGACGTGCTGGCCGAGGAGATTCGCATCGCTTCGGACATGCTCGACCGGAGGTTCGGCGAGCTGTCGGGCGGCTGGCAGCGATTGCTGCTGATCGCCGGCGTGGCGAAGCTCGAGGAGCCGGACATCCTGATCCTCGACGAGCCGACCAATCACCTCGACCTCGCCAATATCAATACGCTCGAACGCTGGCTCACGCAGGACTTCAAGATCCCCATGCTGATCGTGAGCCACGATCGCGAGATCCTCGACCGCGTGACCGAACGCACATTGTTTTTGCGCTCCGACGGCGTGCATGCCTTCAAAACGCGCTTTTCGGTCGCCCGCGAGGAATTGCTGCGCCAAGACGCCACGGCGGCGGCGCGTGCCAAGGCCGAGGAGAAGGAGATCAAGCGGCTGGAGCAGGCAGCGGCGCGCTACAAGGTCTGGTCGGTGAAGAATCCCGACTTCGCCAAACGCATGAACGCCGTCGAAAGCCGCATTGCCCGCATGGAGGCCGACCGCACGCAGACCTACGTGTCGCGTGAGCGGCGTCTGGAGCTGTCGGACGGCGACATCGATGCCCGCGTGGCACTCCGGCTGGCCGATCTCGACGTGAAGACACCCGACGGGCGCAAGCTGATCGGTATCGACCGCCTCACGGTCGCGGCAGGCGAACGCATCGCGCTCCTGGGCGCCAACGGCGCAGGCAAGTCGACGCTGCTGTCGGCGCTTGCGACGGCCTACGACCCCGAACGCGAACATTACGACGGTCGAGCGGCCGTACGTTTCAATCCTGCCTGCCGGTTGGTCTACTTCGATCAGACGATGCGGGACTTGCCCGTGAATACTGCGATCCTCGATTATGTCGTGGCCGCGGAAGGCGTGACCGAGAAGGATGCGACCCGGATGCTGGCGCAGGCCGGCTTTGCCTTTGCGCGCATCAAGCAGCCGATCGGCGTGCTGAGCCACGGCGAGCGGGCGCGGCTGGTCTTCCTGAAGATGAAGTTGCTGCGGCCAAACTTCTATCTGCTCGACGAGCCGACTAACCATCTCGACATCGAGGGGCAGGAAGACCTCGAGGCGCAGCTGGAACGATCGGACGTATCGTGCCTGTTCGTGAGCCATGACCGGTACTTCACGCGCATGGCCGCCACGCGCTTCCTCGAGATCCGCCGCGGCCGACTGGTGGAGATCGACGACCCCGACGCCTTCTTCGACGCCCAGGTCGACTAGCGCGTAATCGTCAATGTGCCCGTTGTGCCGGGCGGCGGATTGACCGCCTCCTCGGTCGCGGGCGTATGGGCGGGCGTGATCACGTCGTTGGTCGGGCCGGCATTGGCACCGGCGCCCATGGTCGAGCCGACATTGCTGCCGGTGCTCGAGGGATTGGTCGTGGCGGGACGGGCATCGGTGCCGCCGAAGCCCGGCACACGTGATTCGGGGATAGGCGATTGCGCCAGTGCGGGCGCGGCTGTCGCGAGGACGATGCCAGCCGCCGCCAGCGCATGCAGGACCTTGCGCATGGCTTGTCTCCAGAGACTTCCGATAACTAGGTAAGCGTTTCGACGCGGCAAAGTTGCGCGTCCCCTGGCGACGAAATCTTCCGCTACCGCCGCAACCTCAGAAGCTACGAAACGATCTCGCCCCGGAAGGCCCAGCGCGTCATGCGTTTCTCGACCAGCGCGCAGAGGGCGTACATCAGCACGCCCATGATGGCGATGGCGAAGAGGCCGGCAAAGGTCGTGGGCGTATCGTTACGAGCGCCGGCCGACAGCATCAGGAAGCCGATGCCACGGTTGCCGCCCACCGTCTCGGAGATCACCGAGCCGATGAAGGCCAGGGTGATCGCGACCTTCAGGCTTGCGAAGAGGTACGGCATGGCGCGGGGGATACCGACCTTGGTCAGGATCTCGGTGTTGCTGGCGCCGAGCGAACGCAGCACGTCGCGCATCTCGGGCTCGATGGTCGCGAGCCCCGTGGCGACGTTCACCACGATGGGGAAGAAGCTGATCACGAAGGCCGTGATGATGGCGGGTGTCGCGCCCACACCGACCCAGATCATCAGGATCGGCACGAGAGCCACCTTGGGCACGGCGTTGAACGCGATCAGCAGAGGATAAAGGCCGGAATAGACGAAGGGCGAGGCGCCGATCGCCAGCCCCAGCAACAGGCCGCCGGCGATGGCGATCAGGAAGCCGATGACCGTCGTCCAGAGCGTCTGCAGGCAGAATTGAAGCAGGATGTCGAAGCGCTGCACGAAGACGAGGAAGACCTTGCTCGGCCGTGGCAGCAGGATCTCCGGCAGGTCGAATTCAACGCAAGCGAGCTCCCACAAGACGAGCAGGATGGCCACGGCGATCCACGGCATCGCCAGGCGCAGGATCTCGCGGCGGACACCTGCCCCCATCAGCGGAAAAGCCGGATGACAAAGCGGTGCAGCATGACGATGACGAAAGCAATGATCGCCAGGATGGCGGCCAATACCGGCCAGTCCAGCACCATGACCGAATCGAAGAAGGCACTCATGAATGATGCTCCTGGTGGATGCGGTCGCGCAGCTCGTGGACGATGTCGACGAAGTGCGGCTCGAAGGTCGAGGCGAGCGTGCGCGGCCGCGGCAGGTCGATCTTGCGGGTCAGCACGATGCGGCCCGGCCGGCGGCTCATGACGTGGACTGTGTCGGCCAGATAGACCGCCTCGCGCAGGTCGTGCGTCACCAGCACGGCGGTGAAGCGCTTTTCCAGCCATAGCGCCTGCATGACGCCCCACAGCTCCTCGCGCGTGAAGGCGTCGAGCGCACCGAACGGCTCATCGAGCATCAGCAGTTCCGGCTCGTGGATCAAGGCGCGGCAGAGGTTGGAGCGCTGCTGCATGCCGCCCGAGAGCTGCCAGGGATAGCGCTGGGCGAAGTCAGCCAGCCCCACTGTCTGCAGGAGCTTCATCGCCCGTGCCTCGTATTCGGCGCGGTGGCGGCGGAAGCGGCGCTTGTGCGGCTCGACCACTTCCATGGGCAGCAGGATGTTGGCGAGGGTAGAGCGCCAGGGCATCAAGGTTGGATTCTGGAACGCCATGCCGACGCCCTTGATCGGCCGCTCGACCCGCGCGCCGCTCACCCTGACTTCGCCGCCCGAGGGCGGCAGGAGGCCCGTCACCAACTTCATGATTGTCGACTTGCCGCAGCCCGACGGCCCGACCACGGCCACGAACTCGCCCTTCTCGATGCTGAGCGTCGTATCGGCCAGGGCGTGCGTCGTCTCCTTTCCCAGCCGATAGGTGAGGCTGACGGCCCTGAGGTCGACGAAGGCCACTATTGAGTGACCATCCGGTCTGCCTTGGGCGGCAGGAACTTGTCGGTGAAGACCTTATCCGGCGCGATCGCGGGGCTGATGCCGAACGCCTCGGAGACCAGCTTCACCGAGCGGGCGAAGCGCTCGGGATCGACGTCGCCCATGCCGTTGGCCTTCACGTAAGGAGTCAGGATATTGGTCTGCAGCGAGATCTGCAGACGCTCCAGCTCGAGCGCCTCGTCGATCAGCGGGTCCTTCTTCTTGGCGGCGGCGATGCCGAGCTTGTTGTCGGCGATCACATCCTTCCAGCCCTTCAACGTGGCGGCGATGAAGCCCTTAACGGCCTTCTCGTTCTTCGCCATTCCGGGCGAGATCACGATGCCGTTGCCGTAGACATCCATGCCGAAGTCGACGTAACGCATCGCCACGATGTCGTCGAACTTCACGCCGCGCGCCTTGAGGTCGAGCATCGACGAAAAGTAGTGCCCCGAGATGAAGTCGACCGAGCCCTGCACCAGGCTCTGCTCGCGCAGCTGCGGCGCAAGGTTCACGTGCTCCCACTTCGTGATGCCGTTGATCTTGGCGAAAGCCGGGAACAGACGGAACGAGGCGTCGAACACCGGCGCGCCGAGCTTCTTGCCATCGAGATCCTTCGGCACCTTGATGCCGCTCTTCTTCAGCGCATAGACGCCGAACGGCGCGAAGTCGTACGCCATGAAGACGCACATCACTTCCTTGCCGGGATTCTTGGCGTTGTACTCGATGGTCGAATTCACGTCGGCGAAGCCGATGTCATAGGCGCCGGTGGCGACCCGCTGCACCGCCCCAGCCGAGCCCTGGCCCGGATCCATCGTGACGTCGAGTCCTTCGGCCTTGTAGTAGCCTTTCTCCAGCGCCACGAGGAAGGGCGCGGTCGGGCCCTGGAAGACCCAGTCGAGAGTGAACTTGATCGGTGTCTGCGCGAAAGCCGGCAAGGCTGCCAGCGTCATGGCGACCGCAGTCGCACTTCCCAGCCATTTGGCCAGCCTGTTCATCCGATCCCCCCTCGCCCGGTTGCCTGCGCCGACTCTTAGGCGGCGCGCGGACATCCGCCAATGGGGATATCAGGCAGTTTCTATGCCAGCCCGCTGGGTCGCGACGAGACTCGAGAACACGCCGCCCTTCTCCATCAGCTCCTGGTAGCCACCCTGCTCGGCCATGCGGCCGTGCTCCAGCACTACGACCTGGTTGGCATCGCGGATAGTCGAGAGGCGGTGGGCGATCACGAAGGTCGTACGGCCCTGCATCAGCACCTTCAGCGCCTTCTGGATGCGCGCCTCGGTGACGGCGTCGAGCGCACTGGTCGCCTCGTCCAGGATCAGGATCGGCGGGTCCTTCAGGAGCGCACGGGCGATCGCAAGACGCTGGCGCTCGCCGCCCGACAGCGTCGTGCCGCGCTCGCCGACCAGGGTCTCGTACCCCTGCGGCTGACGCATGATGAAATCGTGCGCCTCGGCGAGCTTCGCCGCCTCCTCGAGCTCGGCCTGCGTGGCGTCCGGCTTGCCGATGCGCAGATTGTCGGCGATCGACCGGTAGAACATTGTCGAATCCTGGAAGACCACGCCGATGTTGCGGCGGAGCGATTCGAGCTTGATGTCGCGATGGTCGACACCATCGATGCGGATCGTGCCCGACTGGGCGTCCCACATGCGGTGCAACAGCGAGAGCGCCGTGCTCTTGCCGGCGCCGGTCGGCCCGACGAAGGCCACGGTCGAGCCTGCCGGCACGTGCAGGCTGAAATGCACCAGTGCCGGCCGGTGGCCGTCATAGGAGAAGTTCACGTCCTCGAAATCGACATTGCCCTTGGCGCGGCCGATGTCGAGGCCGTTCGGCTTGTCCTGCACCAGCGACTGCGTGTCGAGCACGCGGAAGAAATCGGCCAGCGCCGGCATCTGGAAGAAGACGCGGCTCACGAAGCCCGAAGCCTGGTCCATGCGGCTGATCATCAGGGTCGCAAAGCCCATGAAGCTCACGATCTCACCGACGGTTGCCTGGTCGTGCACGTAGAGCCAGGTGCCCAACACGAAGATCAGAATCACGGTGATGGTCGAGGCGGCGCGCGTCAGCACCGAAAGCACCGCCCACCAGTTCAGCACCGGATACTGGACGGCGAGCCTCTGGCCGATGATCCTGTTCATCTCGCGCGTCTCGGCCCGGAGCCGCACGAAACTCTGGATCAGATGGATATTGCCCAGCGCGTCGCCGGCCCGGCCCGCGAGCAGGCTGTGATAGTCCTCGACCTCCTTCTGCTTGCGGTCGGTCTTGCTCACCACCCAGGCGTTGGCTGCGGCGAAGAACAGGATCAGCACGATCAAAAGCGAGCCCAGCCGCCAGTTCATGAACAAGCTGAGCGGCAGCATGATGAAGAGCGCGACGAAGGTGGCGAGGTTCTCGCGGAAGAAGGAGAGCCAGATGCCGAACAGATGATCGACGCCGGTCAGCATCACCTTCAGCAGCCGGCCCGAATGCTGCTCGTTATGGAAGGAAAAGGGCAGCACCAGCACGTGCTCGAAATAGAGCGCCATGGCGCCCAACCGCCGGCGGTGCGCCATACGGTCGGCCTGCAGCGAGACCACGATATTGGAAACGATGCCGCCCAGGCCGACGGCGGTCCAGATCACCAGCAGCTGGCGGGCGTCCCGCCACAGCTGTTCGGCGGTCTCGCTCTTGGCCCTTGAAAGGAGGTCGACGACCCGGCCGAACAGCACGGGCTCGTAGAATTGCAGCGCGGCGACAGCCACGTTGGCGAGTGCAAGACCGATCGCCAACCAGCGCTCGTCACGGAGAAGACCGATGACCCGGCCATAGACACGAAAGAAGTCCATCTCGGCCGGGTGTAACGTTCGAGCCTTAAGCCTGTTCCCCGAGAAACTTCTCGACGGTCTTCACGAAGAAGCTGATCCCGAACGGAATCGCCATGTCGTTGAAGTCGTAGCGCGAATTGTGGAGGCTGACCGCGTCCGGGCCTCCGCCATTGCCCAGCTGCACCATGGCGCCGGGCACCTTCTCCAGCATGTAGGAGAAATCCTCGGCGCCCATGCCGGGCCGCGAATTGCCGTTCACGTGGTCGTCGCCGCACACGTCGGCCGCCACGCCGATCGCGAAGCGCGCCTTGTCCACGTCGTTGATCGTCGGCGGATAGCCGGGCTTGTGCTCGATCTCGATCTTCACTCCGTACATCTTCGCGGCGCCTTCGCAGATCTCGGCGATGCGCCGCTTCACCAGTTCGCGGTTGGCCGGCGTCTGGGTGCGCGTCGTGCCGCCGATATGCACCTCGCCCGGAATCACGTTGTAGGCCGAGCCCGCCTTGAAGAAGCCGACGGTCACCACGGCCGAATCGATCGGATCGATGTTGCGACTGACGATGCTCTGCAGCGACAGGACGACGTTGGCGCCCACCACCATGGGATCGATCGACATGTGCGGATGCGCGGCATGACCGCCCTTGCCCGAGATACGGATGTCCCAGCGATCGGCCGCCGCCAGCAGCGGGCCGCCGCGCGTCACGATGTGGCCGAGCGGAATGCCCGGCTTGTTGTGAATGGCGAACACCGCGTCGCACGGAAACTTCTCGAACAGCCCGTCCTCGATCATCGCCTTGGCGCCGCCGCCGCCCTCCTCCGCCGGCTGGAAGATGAAGTGTACCGCGCCCTCGAAGTTCTTGGTCTCCGACAGCAGCTTGGCCGCGCCCAGCAGCATGGCCGTGTGGCCATCATGGCCACAGGCATGCATGCGGCCTGGATTCTGCGAGCGGTGCTCGAACTCGTTGAACTCGTCCATCGGCAGGCAGTCCATGTCGGCGCGAAGCCCGATCGAGCGCACCGCATTGCCCCTGCGCAGCGTTCCGACCAGACCGGTCTTGCCGAGACCGCGCGTCACCTCGATGCCCCACTCCTTGAGCTTCGTGGCCACGATGTCGGAGGTGCGGTTCTCCTCGTAGGCGAGCTCGGGATGGGCGTGGATGTCGCGGCGGATCGCGGTGATCTCGCCCTGGATTTCGAGCGAACGCGGTAGGACTGGCATTTCATACTCCGGTTGGGACTTTTCCCATCTTAGCCCAAAGTGCGGGCATGTTGTCGTTATCCGAGATCGAAGACGCTGCCGCGATCGTCCACGCCGCGATGCCGCCCACTCCGCAATATGCGTGGCCCCTGCTCGGCCGTCGCACGGCCTGTGAGGTCTGGGTGAAGCACGAGAACCACACGCCCATCGGCGCCTTCAAGGTGCGCGGCGGGCTGGTCTATATCGACCGGCTGAAGCGCCGGCAGACCGGCCTGAAAGGCGTGATCAGCGCGACAAGAGGCAATCACGGCCAGAGCATCGCGCTGGCCGCCCAGCGCGCCGGCATCGCCGCCACCATCGTGGTGCCCAACGGCAATTCGGTCGAAAAGAATGCCGCCATGCGGGCGTTCGGTGCCGAACTGGTCGAAGCAGGACACGACTTCGATGCGGCCAAGGACGAAGCGGTGCGGCTAGCGAACGAACGCGGCCTCACCATGGTGCCGTCGTTTCATAGCGATCTCGTGGCCGGTGTGGCGAGCTACGCGCTCGAATTGTTCCGCAACGCGCCACCGCTCGACACGGTCTATGTGCCGATCGGGCTGGGTTCGGGCCTCTGCGGCGTGATCGCGACACGCGATGCGCTTGGCCTCACGACCAAGGTCGTCGGCGTCGTGTCGACCGAAGCGCCGGCCTATGCGCTCTCCTTCGCTGCCGGCAAGGTCGTGCCGACCAACAGCGCCAACACCATGGCCGACGGCATGGCCGTGCGCGGCCCCGATGCCGAAGCGCTCGCCATGATCCTGAAAGGCGCCGACCGCATCGTGCAGGTGAGCGACGCGGACGTGATGGAGGCGATGCGCGCCTATTACAGCGACACGCACCAGATCGCCGAAGGCGCCGGCGCCGCCTCCCTCGCCGCGCTGATGCAGGAGCGCGAGCGACTCAAGGGCAGGCGGGTCGGCCTGATCCTGACCGGCGGCAACATCGACAGGCCGCTCTATCTGCGCGCTCTCGCCGGCGGCTGACGCGACGGTTGCGGCGCCCAGGCGAGATCGCTCTTCACCGCCTGCATGATGAAGGACGAGCGCGTGCCTTTGACGCCCGGCATGCGCAGGAGCGCCTTCATGGCGAACTCGCTGAAGCTCGCGAGATCGGGCGCGAAGACATGGACCAGGAAATCCATGTCTCCCGTCACGGCATAGCAGGCAACGACTTCCGTCCGCGCCCGGATCGCCGCCTCGAAGGCCTCGACGGTCTTCTCCGAATGGTCTTCCAGCGTGATCTCGACCAGCGCCTGCAGGCCCAGCCCCAGCGCCGCCGGCGACACCAGCGCGGCGTAGCGTGCGATGACGCCCTCTTCCTCCAGCCGCTTCACGCGGCGTTGGCAGGGTGTGGGCGAAAGTCCGACCTTGTCGGCGAGATCGACGATGGAGAGACGGCCCTCGGCCTGCAAGGCAGCGACGATGCGCTTATCTATATCGTCTAGCTCGATCATGGATAATTTCTCTATTTATCACGATATTCCTAGAGTTTATCACCAAAGAAGGCATCCACGCAGGTCTACTTCGCGAGGATTCACCAGCGTTTCCGACCCATATTCTTGGGCATGAACAATCATGCCCCTCTCGAAAACCTGCGTGGCGACTATGCCGGCATGGCGCCGGATTGGACGGTACCGCAGCACCTCGATCTCTACTCCGACGAGGACCAGGCCGTGTGGCGTTTGCTGGTCGAGCGGCAGAGTGCTCTCGCGAAAAAGTACGCCTGCACAGAATTCCTGCAGGGTCTCCAGACCCTGGGCATCGGCGATTCGATTCCCGATTTCGCGGCGGTCAACGCCAAGCTCGAGCCGCTGACCGGTTGGCGCGTCGTGGGCGTGCCGGGCCTCATCCCCGACGCCGTCTTCTACGATCACCTCGCGCACCGGCGATTTCCGGTGACGATCTGGATCCGCAAGCGTTCCGAGCTCGATTATCTGGTTGAGCCCGACCTATTCCATGATTTCTTCGGCCACGTGCCGCTGCTCAGCAATCCCGTCTTCGCCGACTACATGCAGCTCTACGGCCAGCGCGGCGTCGAGGCCGGCGCGCAGATCGATGTCTTGGCACGGCTCTACTGGTATACGGTCGAGTTCGGCCTGATCCGTACGCCAGTGGGTCTAAAAATCTACGGCGCAGGCATCCTCTCCTCCGCGAGCGAAGTGAAGCACGCGATCGAAGGCGAAGGCGTCGAGCGCCTGCCGTTCGAGGCGGGCAAGGTCATGCGTCGGCCTTATGAGATCGACAAGCTGCAGAACACTTATTTCGTTCTCGACGACTTCCGCCAGCTCTTCGAGGCAGCGGATCGCTTCTCTGTCCCGTCGCATTGAGCTCTGCGCATCGGGTCATTGACAGGTTGCCACGAGCAGCAACAATCCTGCGTTGAGGGATTTTCCTCACCTCTACGCAGGACATCGCCATGGCGCGCACCCCTTTGCTCGATATGTTGCAACGGGCGGTGCGTCAGCACGCCCGCTCCGAATTCGAGGGTCGCCCTCTCAGGCAACGGCAAGCCGGCCTGAAGCGCCGCGACGTCTTGCGCGGCGGCGCAGGTCTTGCCCTGGCCTCGATAGTGCCGGCGACCGGCCTGGCGGCGACGGCCCGGATCGCGATCGTCGGCGCGGGACTGGCTGGCCTGACCGCGGCCCGCGAGCTCAGGAAAGCCAATCTTGTGACCGACCTGTTCGAGGGCAACACCCGCATCGGCGGCCGCTGCTATACGGCGCGCGACTTCTTCAACGACGGCCAGATCGCCGAGCACGGCGGCGAGTTCATCGACAGCGACCACACGGATATCCTGACCCTTGCCCGCGAGCTCGACCTGACGGTCGACGACGTCCTGAAGGCCACGCCCAAAGGCACGCATGAACTCTATTTCTTCAACGGCAAACCCTACGATCTCGCCGCCGCCTCACGCGACTGGGCGCCGCTGCAGCCGGTGGTGAAGCAGCAGAGCATCGATGTCGGCGACTACGACTACTCATCCTCCACGCCCGCGGCGCGCCGCTTCGACGCCATGACCATCACCCAATGGGTCTCGACCTATGTCCCCGGCGGCCGCACCAGCCAGCTCGGCAAACTGATCGAGAACGCATTGACCGAGGAGAATGGCGCCGACCCCGACCAGCAGAGCGCGCTCAGCGTCATCGGTGCGCTGAGCGACAACAAGCGCCACAAGTTCAATCTCTACTACAATGAGAGCGACCAGCGCTTTCATGTACACGGCGGCAATGACCAGATTCCCACCCTCGTCTCCAAGGGTCTCGGCGACAAGGTCGAGACCGGGACCGCGCTGGTCGCCATCGCCCGCCTCTCCGACGGACGCCTGCGGCTCAGCCTCAAGCGCGACGGCGCGATCACCGACCGGATCTACGATCGGGTGATCCTGGCGCTGCCCTTCTCCCTGATGCGCACGATGGTCGACTACAGGTCGGCGGGCTTCCAGCCACTCAAGCAGCGGGCGATCCAGACCCTGCCGATCGGTGCGTCGACCAAGTTCCAGATGCAGTTCACGCGGCGCGCCTGGAACGAGGCCGGCTGCAACGGCGAGGCGCGCGTGCCGTCCCAGGCGTTCCAGACCACCTGGGAAGTCTCGCGCGCGCAGCCTGGAGACAGCGGCATCCTGAATTACTTTTCCGGCGGCACGCGCGCGCTCAATGCCGGAAAGACCGACAACGTCACGCTTGCCAATGAGGTTCTGGACAATCTCGCGCCCGTGCTCCCGATGCTCGGCAAGTACCCGAACGGTCTGATGATCAAGGATGCCTGGAAGACCAATCCCTGGTCGCTCGGCTCCTACAGCTACTATCAGCCGGGCTATGCGACCACGCTGCTGGGCATCGAGGCCGTGCCCGAGGGCAATTGCTTCTTCGCCGGCGAACACACAGCGGAGCAGAACGGCTTCCTGAATGCAGCCGTATCGACCGGCATCCGGGCGGCCAAAGAGGTGATCGCCTCGCTGAAGTAATGCCTTTCGCAGTGATATTGAATCGGTGGCACTGACCTCATTCGGAGGAGCACGAAGCGCGTCTCGACCACCGCTACCTTGAGGTCGGTTACTTCAGGTGACCGCTAAACGTATCCAAGATAGCGGCGGGGTTTCGCCATACCGGTCATTCGGCGAGCGGGTCGAAGCCCGCGCTCCGAACCAGGCGGTTACCCAGAGTGACTGTTAAATGTATCTAAAATAACAGTGTGGCTGGTCATACCATCCTCTTCCACCGCGCTCGATCTGCCCCACCGTGCAGCGTCTCCTGCGGTCCCCGCGCTTCGGCCTTCCAATGATTCGGATACGGGCCATGGATCCGGGTCTCCAATGTGGAGCGTAGTTGCCGCGCGTCTAGGTCCGTGATTCTGATCAATGGATCGTCCCGAAATCGGAGTCTGCCTGGTGCGACGGGCACTGCCGTTTTCAGACCGCCAGATCGCGTCGCCGCCGCCGCTCTTCCGCCTCGGCGTCGCTAAGACGCGCGTCGTAGATAGAGCGTGTCTCGAGGCGGCGCGCGACCAGCGTCGCCACGGCGATGACAATCAAGAGCGGAAGAATGAATGATCGCGCCTGCCCGGTGAGCTCGATGATCAACACGACGGTCGACAGCGGCCCTTGCGTGGTCGCCGCCAGCACGGCGGCCGCACCCAACACCGCGAACAACCCGGGAGACACGCCGGGCCACAGCAACGACCACGGATAACCCAGCACGCCCCCGAGCAGGGCGCCCAGCGCCAGCGACGGCGTGAACAGGCCGCCCGGCACGCCGCTGCCCAGGCACAGAAGGGTCGCCGCGGGCCTCAGCAGCAACAGGACGACCAGCAGAAGCGGCGTCACCTGACCGGCAAAGGCCAGTGCCGCGATGTCCCGGCCGTTGCCCAGCAGCTGCGGAAAGGCGATCGACATCGCGCCCAGCACAGCGAGCGCCACTACTGGCGCTGCGACCCGCCACCAACCCTGCGGGCGATGCTGGCTGGCCCAGGCCACCGCACGGACGAACAGCGCCGAAACCAGACCTGCAACCGAGCCCGCCACCAACGCCCAGGCAGCGACCGACAGGGAACCGGTGTAGGCCGGGATCGCGTAGGTCGGCGCGTCCGGCAGGAATGCCCACGCCACGCCCGTCGCGGTCAATGAGGTCACCAGGGTCGGGAGCACGAAACGCAACGCGAGCTGCCCGCGCAGCACTTCCAGCGCGAACAGCGCACCGCCAAGGGGAACGCCATAGGCCGCAGCCAGGCCGGCCCCCGCGCCACAGGCCACCAACAACCGTCGCTCGTCGTCTGAAAGTCCCGCAGGTCCTGAAGCGGCGTTGGCGATGACCGCGCCGGCTTGCTTCGGCGCGCCTTCCCGGCCGAGCGCGGCGCCCATCCCGACGACCACGACCGAAAGAACAGCACTGCCCAACGTGCGCGGCGCCGGCAGCCGGCCGGCGTACAGCGAGATGGCGGTGACGACGTCGATACCGTTGCCATTCGGCAGGCGTCCCAGCAGGAACTGCCCGGCGCCCGTCAGGAGACCGGCGCCCAGCAACACGAGGATGTGCCGCTTCCAATCGGCTCGCGCCGCGGCGTCGAGCAAATCCATGCCCGCTCCGGGCCACAGCGTATGCTGCACCACGTACAGCAGGTCCATCAGCGCCGCGGTGGCGAGGCCCGTCCCCAGGCCGGTAACGACCACCGCCATCCAGAAGGCCGTCCGCCGCCAACGATCCTCGGTGAGTGTCACAGATCGACCCTATCCGCGCAGCACGACCAGCCCGTCGACGGCGACCACTCCTTCGCCGTCGCGCTTCACGAGCAGCGGATTGATCTCCGCCTCCGAGACAGAGGCGAAGGCCTGGTGGGCGAGCGTCGAGAAGGCGGCAATGGCGCGGGCCAGCGCGCCGACATCGCCGCGCGGCAGGTTGCGGTAGCCGCGGATCGTAGCAAGGCCTTTCACCTCCTCGATCATCGTCCGCGCTTCGGCCTCGCTCACCGGCGCGAGACGCGTGGCGGCATCCTTGTAGATTTCCGCCAGCACGCCGCCCAGGCCGACGGTGATCGTCGGGCCGACCAGCGGATCACGTCGGAAGCCCAGGATCACCTCGGCCAACCCGCGCTCCATCTTCTGCACCAGGAAGCCTTCGAGCCTGGCATTCGGCGCATGCTCCTTCACGCGCTTCTCGATCTCGCGCGCGGCCATCGCGGCGGTCTGCCCGTCCTGCAGGCCGAGCGCCACGCCGCCTGCTTCCGTCTTGTGCGCGATATCGGCCGACAGGATCTTCAGCGCGACCGGTGCTCCCACTTCATCGACCGCCGAACCGACGCGTCGCGCGTCGGGCACGGCCATCGCCTTGGCCATCGGCACGCCAAGAGCCGAGAACAACGCCGCCGCCCGCCGCTCATCGAAGCCCGACTCACGGCCGACCTTCAATGCCTCGAGAGCTCCCGCTGCGGGTTCAGCAAGCGTCGGCACCGGCTGCGGTGTGGGCCGCAGCAGGCATAGCGCCATCGCCTCGGCACAGGACTCGGGATGGCGGAAGGCCGGCACACCTGCGGCCGTCAACAACGCCAGAGACTTCTCCGCCGCGGGCGTCAGCGACACGGCGAAGGGCTTTGCCGACCTGGCGAACTTGAGCAGCGGCTCGACGGCGAGCTCGGGATTGAACTGCGCCGAGGAGCCGACGACGAAGATCGCGGCATCGTTGTCGGGATCGGCCAGCAGCCGCTCGATCGTGCCCGACACGATCTCGGGCTTGGCGCCGGCCAAGGTGAGATCGACCAGCTTGCCCTCGCCCGCCGCGATCTTCTGTGGCCGCAGCCAGTCCACCAGCTCCTGCGGCGGACCCACGATATCGAGGCCGGCCATCGCCATGCTGTCGACGACCATCGCCGCGCCGCCGCCGGTCGTGGTGGCGACGGCCACGCGCTTGCCGGTCGCCTTGGGCCGATCGACCAGCAGCGACGGGACATCGACCAGCGATTCGAACATCGACACGCGGGCGAGACCGTGGCGGCGGCAGAAGGCATCGAAGGTCGCGTCGGAGCCGGCAATGGCGCCGGTATGCGACTTGGCGAGTTCCTGGCCGATGTCGGAACGGCCGAGCTTGTAGGCGACGACCGGCTTGCCGGCGGCATGCGCGCGCCGGACCGCATGCGCGAGACGATCGCCGTCACGCAGGGTCTCCATGAACAGCAGGATCGCCTTGGTCTTGGGATCGTCGACGACCAGGTCGGTGATCTCACCGACCGCGAGATCGACTTCGTTGCCGACCGAGATCAGGCGCGAGAAGCCGATACCGCGCGCATCGGCCCGCGACAGCAAGGCGCCGATCAGCGAACCGCTCTGGCTCACCAGCGCCCAGTTGCCGGCACGGAGCTTGTCCATGGCGAAGGCGGCGTTGGCGGTCAGTGCCATCGGAGGATCGGTGCTGACCGTGCCGATGCTGTTGGGCCCGACCAGGCGGATGCCGGTCTCCTTCACGATGCGCTCGAGCTCGTCCTGCAGCGAGGCGCCGGCCGCACCCGCATCGGCAAAGCCGCCGGCCAGGATCGAGGCCACCTTCACGCCGCGCTTCCCGCAAGCGGCCAGCGCGGCGACGGCATCGCCGCCATTCAGCAGGACATAGGCGTGGTCGATCTCGCCCGGGATCTCGTCGATCGATTTCCATGCCTTCACGCCGAAGAGCTCGGCCCGGCCGGGATTGACCGGCAGGATCTCGCCCTTGAATCCGTGCTTCTGCAGGAAGCGCTGGGGTCGCGAGGTGGTGCGCTTCTCGTCGGAGGAGGCCCCGATCAGGGCGATGCGGCGGGGCTCGAAAAGGGCGTGAAACAGATCGCTCATGGGGGCACTATACCTGCATGACCATCCAGCGCGTGACCTCTCCCCACGTCCCCGAACCGCCTCCCGAAAGGTGGTCGAACTGCCTCGTCTGCGACGGCATCGCCTACGTCTCCGGCATGACGGCAACCAGCCTGGGAGCCGCGGCACTCGCCACGCTGGACGAGTACGAGCAGGGCAAGGTGATCTTCGACAAGATCAAGGGAATGCTCGAGGCCGCGGGCGGCACGATGAGCGACGTGACGATGGTCCAGATCTACGTGACCAATATCAAGAACAACACCAAGGTCTGGAAGGCCCGCGCCGAATACTTCAAGGGCAACTTCCCCACCTCGACCCTGGTCCAGGTGGCGGCGCTCGCGACTCCCGAAACCCTGGTCGAGATCAACGCCATCGCCCATATCGGCAAAGGGCCGCGCTGACGCGCCTCACCTCTTGCCGTATTCCGTGAAGACGTAGTCGCGGTTCCGCACCACCGTATGGCACGCAAACCCGCACTTCGCGTCGTGCGCCTGAGGTGGCTGGGATGACTCATCGGACGGCTTGAACGTATTGGATGACGGGTCGAAGTCGAAGGCGGCCCATCCCCATCCGCCGCTATCGGCGAACCGCTTGCTGTCCTTCACCATGAAGTCGACGTCGTGCTGGGCGCCCGGCACGGTCGGCTGTCCCGGATAGGTTTCCTGCTTCTTCGGGTTCCAGTGAACCTTCGCCATCCGGGCCCCGTCCGGGAACGGCTTGCCGTTGCCGGGCACGCCTTGCTTGTAGGCGTCGATCATTATCGAATTTCCGAGGATCGCCGCGATCTTGTCGCCGTTGGCGCTGATCGCGATGACCGGCCAGTCCTCGTATCCCCTGAACTCGGCGAAGCCCAGGCCGCCCGGCACCTTGACGCTGTACTTGTCCTTGTCCTGAGCGGAGATCGAGACGCCGGCCATCAGAAGCGCGGTCGAGACCGCCAGACTGACACCGACCTGCATGCTCTTTTTCATCGTCGCACCCCCGGTCTAGGCGTGTGAGAACATCGCCTTGCCGGCGACCGGCATGGTCGCCTTCCAGATCGAGCCGCCCGCCACCTTCGCGCTTGGCCGAGAAATGACGAGATAGAGATCGCTGCCGGCGAAGGCGATGTTGGTGCAGAAGATATCGTCGCCACAGTCGACATGGTGCGTCGGCCGGCCGAGCGAATCGAAGCGCCAGGCCGTCGTGCTGGGAGAGGCCACGACCAGCCCACCATCCGCATCGAGCGCCAAGCCGTCGGGCCCCGAATGGCCACCGGTCATCTGGATGAACAGGCCGACCTTGCTCGCCATGCCGTCGCCCATCAACGGCAGACGCCACACCGCGTTGGCTCGCGTCACGCCGACATAAAGAACGGTCTCGGCCTTGTTCATGACGAGGCCGTTGGGACTGGGCGCGGTGTTCACCAGCATGGTGAGCCTGCCCGCCGTGTCGTAGCGATAGACGCGGCCGGTCGGGTCATGCAGGCCGGTCTGGCCCTGGTCGGTGAAATAGAGATCGCCGTTTGCCGCGAAGAAGAGATCGTTCACACCCTTGAAGCTCTCCGAGGCGCGCGTCTCGATCAGCGGCGTGATCTTGCCCGAGCCCGGATCGAGCAGGACGATGCCCTTCTTGTAGTCTGTGATGAAGATGCGGCCGTCCTTGTGGATCTTGAGCCCGTTCGGCCAGCCGTCATATTCCGTGATCAACGTCCATTCGCCGGCCGGGCTGATACGGAAGACGCGGCCGTACGGAATGTCGGTGACGTAGAGATTGCCGACCCGGTCGAAGCTCGGCCCTTCGAGGAAGCATTCCAGCTCCTGGCCCGCCGCGTTCGCATCGGCCCATGACGTCCGCTTCCTGTTGCGGAACTTCTCCGGCAACCGCGTCCACTCGGTCGC
>Ga0153954_1000137_pt1 | contig 65841 bp, 60 predicted proteins | sample TSFL038MetaG_FD_102277 | JGI IMG/M metagenome (GOLD analysis project Ga0153954, IMG submission 102277) | Attine ant fungus gardens microbial communities from Florida, USA - TSFL038 MetaG | ecosystem: Host-associated > Fungi > Mycelium > Unclassified | place: USA: Florida, Wekiwa Springs State...
GAACTGCTCGATGCTCATCCGGCCGCGCTCTACGACGGTGTCGCAGTAGGTGACGCCGTCGGCGAGCGTGAACGCCATCTCCTGCACCGCATTGGCGCCCGCGTCGCGGAAGTGCGCGCCGGCCACCGAGATCGCGTTGAACCGCGGTACTTCGGCGGCGCAGAACTCGATGGTGTCGGCGATCAGCCGTAGCGACGGTTCGGGCGGCCAGATCCAGGTGCCGCGCGACGCGTACTCCTTGAGGATGTCGTTCTGGATGGTGCCGGTGAGCTTGGCCCGTGGCACCCCGGAACGCTCGGCGGCCGCCACATAGAACGCCAGCAGGATCGCGGCGGTGCCGTTGATGGTGAAGCTGGTGCTGATCTTGTCCAGGGGGATGGAGTCGAACAGGATCTCGGCGTCGGCCAGGGTGTCCACCGCCACGCCGACCCGGCCAACCTCTTCGCCGACCTCGGGGTCATCGGAGTCGTAGCCGCACTGTGTCGGCAGGTCCAGCGCCACCGACAGTCCGGTGCCGCCCTGGCCCAGCAGGTACTGATAGCGCCGGTTGGACTCCTCCGCGGTGCCGAAGCCGGAGTACTGACGGAAGGTCCACAACCGTCCGCGGTAGCCGGACTCGAAGTTTCCGCGGGTGAAGGGATACGTCCCCGGCGCCGGCGGCTCTTCGCGCCGGTCGTCCGGGCCGTACACCGGTTTCAGCGGGATCCCTGAGGAGGTCTGCACTGGGTCGCTCATCGATGAATACGGTACTTGCAAAAAAGGAGAATGCCAATACCACTACCGCGACGTGCGGAAATGCCGACAGCTACCCGGCCAGATTGAAGTTGCCGCTGGCCCCGTAAACCGACAGCGAGACCAACAGCGTCACGGAGACGACCACGATCAACGAGGTCCGCACCGCGTTGCCCACCGCGACACCGACCCCGGCCGGACCGCCGGCGGCGAAGTAGCCGAAATAGGTATGGATCAACAAGATGGTGATCGCCATCAAGAAGGCCTGGAGGAACGACCACAGCAGGTCGATCGGGTTGAGGAACGTGCGGAAATAGTGGTCGTAGAGGCCGGCCGACTGCCCGAACAAGAACACCGTGGTGAAGCGACTGGCCACGAACGACAGGATCACCGCGATGGCGTACAGCGGAACGATCGCCACCAGCCCGGCGACGATGCGGGTGCTGACCAGGTAGGCGATCGGGCGGATGGCCATCGATTCCAGCGCGTCGATCTCCTCGTTGATCCGCATGGCCCCCAACTGGGCCGTGACACCGGCGCCGAAGGTGGCGGCCAGGCCGATCCCGGCGACGACCGGGGCCGAGATGCGCACGTTGATGAACGCCGCCAGGAATCCGGTCAGGGCCTCGATACCGATGTTGCCCAGCGAGCTGTATCCCTGCACCGCCAGCGTGCCGCCGGCCGCCAGGGTCAGGAAGCCGACGATCACCACGGTGCCGCCGATCATCGCCAGCGTGCCGGTGCCCATGCTGATCTCGGCAATCAGCCGAATGACCTCACGGCGGTAGTGGGCGAACGCGAACGGGGTGGTGGCGATCGCCTTGCCGTAGAACAGGGTGTGGTCGCCGATGCGACCCATCGCGGCGATCGGTCGCCGGAACTGCCGGGTGACACCGGGATAGACGGCGGACAGAGCACGAAGCGCCACGGCTCAGCGCGCCGTCATCTTGATGCCGATCGCGGTGACCACCACGTTGACCACGAACAGCGACATGAAGGCGTACACCACGGTTTCGTTCACCGCGTTGCCGACGGCTTTGGCCCCGCCACCGGAGATCGTCAGACCGCGGTAGCAGGCGACCATTCCGGCGATCAGCCCGAACAGCGCTGCTTTGACACACGAAATGACCAGCTCGGGAACCCCGGTCAGCAGGGTGATCCCGGCCGCGAAGGCGCCGGGGTTGACGTCTTGCACGAAGACCGAGAAGACGTAGCCGCCGAGAATGCCGATGATCACTACCAGGCTGTTGAGCAGCAGCGCCACCAGTCCGGCTGCGAGCATCCGCGGTGTCACCAGTCGTTGCACCGGGTTGATGCCCAAGACCTCCATGGCGTCGATCTCTTCGCGAATCGTGCGCGACCCCAGGTCAGCACACATCGCGGTGGCTCCGGCCCCCGCCACGATCAACACCGTCACCATCGGCCCGACCTGGGTGACCGCGCCGAACGCCGCGCCGGCACCAGACAAATCGGCCGCACCGAGTTCACGCAGCAGGATGTTGAGGATGAAGCTGACCAGGACCGTGAAGGGAATGGCCACCAGCAACGTGGGCGCCAGCGAGACGCGCGCAACGAACCAGGACTGCTCGATGAATTCCCGGGCCTGGAACGGACGCTTGAACAAGAACCTGACGGCGTCCACCGACATCGTGAAGAGTCCGCCGACCGCCTCCATCGGCCCCGCCAGGCGAACCATCGCCGATTCCGGGGACCAGCGGATCAGGTCCTTCATCCCCATATAGACAGGCTCCTCCCGAGACAGTGCGCGTGAATCGTATCCGATTAATGGATTCTGCGATACTCGATTCTGATTTTTGTGCACACATATTCTCATCTGGCGTAAACGCCTCAAGGGCAGTCGTCAGAGCCGGCCGTCGATCCGCAGTTCGGGGTGCACCCACGCCGGTGACCTGCGCTCTTTGAAAGCGCGGAACCCTTCGACCGCCTCCGGCGCACCCAGGCTGGTGTTCATCCCGATCCGGTCGAACAGGCCGAGATAGGAGTCCAGGCTGGACTTGACCACGGCACGGGCGGCCGGCGCGGTGCGGCAGCACTGCGCCAGCACATCGCGGGCGGCGTCAGCCAGTTCCTCGTGCGGAACCACCCGTGCCACCATGCCCCAGTCCAGGGCTTCCTGCGCGCCGAAGGTGCGGCCGGTGAACATCAGATCGCGGGTTCGCACGGGCCCGATCACTCGCGCCAGCATCTGGCTGTAGTAGGTGTCGGCGATGCCGCGGAACAGCTCGGGCACCCGGAAGGTCGCCCGTTCGCTCACCACGGCCACGTCACTGCAGAGCGCGATCTGCAGCCCGCCGCCCTGGCACAGCCCGTTGACCGCGGAAACCACCGGCTTGACCGAACTGCGCAAGGTGTCGAACGGGGTGATGTCCATGCCCAGGGCGGCTCCGAACGTGAGCCAGTCGTCCGCTCCGCCGCCGCCCATGTCTCCGCCGGGGGCAAATACGTCTGCGGTACCGGTGATCAACAGTCCGGCCAGCTCCGGATCCTGATTGACCCGACCCACCGCGTACCGCAGGCCGAAGTACATGGCCGGCGTCATCGCGTTGCGGGCCTCGGGGCGATCCAGGGTGCAGACCGCGATCGGGCCCTCCCGCCGAAACGTCAGATACGGCGTTCCCAGCCAATCACCGTCGGGCGGGCCCGACGAGGCCTGCCCCTGCGCGTGAGCTTCCATCAGACCCCGGCCTCTTCCTTGTTCGGCGTGGACGACCAGGCTCAGCCGGCCAGCTCTCCCACCAGCTCCAGCGTGCCCAAATCACGGATGGCCTGGCACCCGCGCCGCAGCATCGTGACGAACATGTCGTCGCCGCGATCAGTATCGGTCGCGAACACCAACCCGAGCGCGCAGATCAACGGCACCTGTAGCGCGCCGAACCGGTAGTCCTGCCAACAGGTTTCCCGGTCGTAATCGCTGACGCCGTGGCTCAGCAGCGCGCTGTGATAGTCGGTCACCAGGTCGGCTTCGATCTCTTTGCGCAGCTCGGGCGTCAAGCTGGTGCCGGTGAAGAACGCCAGGTCGCGCGCCGGCAGCCCCACACCCAGCGTCTGCCAATCGACCACCCAGACCTGGTCCCCGTCGGGACTGAACAGCATGTTGTCCAGCCGATAGTCGCCATGGATCAACGCGAACCGGCCCAGTGGCGCCGACACCCACGGGGTGATGAGGTCCAGGGCAGCCGTCAACGTCGTGCAGTCGGCGTCGCCGAGCTGGTTACCGAGCCGCTGCACCGTGGTCTCGGCGCACATCCGGGCGATGTCGCCCATGCCCTTGGCACCGGCCTCGTCGAGCTGGGTCATGGCCAGGCCGGGGAAGGTCAGCCATTGCTGGTCGCACCAGGTGGGCGCGTGCAGCCCGGCCAGGGCGGTCACCGCCAGCCGGGCCTGGCGTTCACCGCAGCCGGCGATCTGATCGCCCTGTACCGCGGGCGCTCGATCGGAGAGCAGCAGGGCGTACTCGGTTGCGTCATCAGTGATTTCGCAGTGGAAGCACTGCGGTATCGGGATCTTGACGCCGTCAGCGACGTCGCGATAGAAGGCACACTCACTGCGATAGCCCAGGACGACGCGATCGCGGACGGCGTCGTCGCCGGCCGGCAGCTTGATCACGAAGCTGGCCGGCAGGTCGCCCGGGTTGTCGGCGTAGCGGGCCGCGACCCGATAGGTGGCCCCGGTCTGGCCGGTGCCGACCGGGGTGACGTCGACCGAGGCCACCTCGACCGGTTCGCCCCGGGCGCTCAACACCGCCGACAGCCACTGGCTGGTCACGTCGTGCGGATGGCGTGGTATCGGGCGAGTGGAAGTCACCGCGCGTGCTCCGACACAACGGAACTCATCCTCGAAGTCCATCCGGACAGCCGCAGCCAGCCATGCCGCGAGACGTTACAGTAAGAATTTCAGTATGGTCAACGAAAGAGGACCCCGCAGATGACGAACGCCCAGGACTGGCAGGAAACGCTGGAGGATCTGGACCGGCGGCGCCAGCACACGTGGGCCATGGGCGGCCCCGAGCGGGTCGCCAAGCACCACGGCAAGGGCAAGCTCGACGCACGCGCCCGAATCGGGCACCTGCTGGATCCGGGCAGCTTCCGTGAACTGGGCACCATGGTCGGCGGGCAGATCGCCGCCGACGGCATCGTGGTCGGCTCGGGTCTGATCAACGGCTCCCCGGTGATGGTGGGCGCCGAGGATTTCACCACGCTGGCGGGCAGCATCGGTCCCGGCGGCAATGCCAAGCGCTACCGGATCGCCGAGTTGGCACTGCGCGACAAGATCCCGCTGGTGATGCTGTTGGAGGGCGCCGGATTCCGTCCCACCGGTGAGCATTACGGGCGCACCCCGACCGACCTGCTGGCGCAGGCGCAATGCTCGGGCAAGGTCCCGACCGTCGCCGCGGTGCTGGGCCCCTCTGCCGGCCACGGCGCCCTGGTCGGTCCGGTCTGTGACTTCCGGATCATGAGCCCGCACGGCGCGATCTTCACCGCCGGCCCGCCGGTGGTCAAAGAGTCCACCGGCGAAGACATCTCCAAGGAGGACCTGGGCGGTCCCGAGGTCGCGCTGAACAGCGGCGTGGTCCACAATTTCGGCGCCGACGACGAGACGGTGCTCGACGAGATCCGCCGGTATCTGTCCTACTTCCCGTCCAGCGCATGGTCCTACCCCACGGCGCTGCCATCGGACTCGGCCGCGCAGTCGCGGCCCACTCCCGAGTTGCTCGACATCGTGTCGCGGGACAACCGCCGGGTCTACGACATGCGTTCGGTGCTCGACGTCGTCTTCGATCGCCCCGACTGGTTCGAGGTGCAGCCGCGATTCGGTCGGGCGATCATCTGCGCACTGGCTCATCTGGGCGGCCACCCCGTCGCGGTGGTGGCCAATCAGCCGCAGGTACTGGCCGGCTCGATCGACACCGATGCCGCCGACAAGGCGGCGCACTTCATCATGGTGGCCGATTCGTTCCACCTGCCGATCGTGTTCTTGGCCGACAACCCCGGCATGCTGCCCGGTAGCCGCTCAGAGCGCGCCGGGGTGCTGCGGGCCGGCGCCCGGATGTTCGCCGCCCAAACCGCGGCCAGCACCGTGAAGCTGCATCTGACGCTGCGCAAGGCATACGGCTTCGGGTCCATGGTGATGTCGTTGCTGGGGTTCGACTCCCAGGTGGCGACGTTCGCCTATCCCGGAGCGACGATGGGGGCGATGAGTGCGGCCGCGCTCAGCTCGGCCACGCACGCCGGGGAGGATCTGTCCGCGAAGCTGCGCGACACCGAACTGCAGGCCTCGTATCACTCCGCTCAGCAGCTCGGCTTCGACGAGTTGATCGATCCCCGCGAGACCCGCGACGCGCTGCTGTGCGCCCTGCAGCGCGGGCTGCGCAGCCGTCAGGCCGCCGCCGAGCCGGTGTCCCGAACTGTCATCATGCCCTGATGAGCACTGTGCGTGAGGCGCTGCTGGGCGGCTGGGAGCTGTTGTCGTTCCATTCGATCGACGCCGCCACCGGCGCGGTGTCCCACCCCTTGGGCACCGCCCCGCGCGGTCTAATCCTCTACACCGCCGACGGTTATATGTCCGCGCAGCTGACCGGCAGCGCCGACGCGGTCCTGCCCGCCTACATCGCCTACGGTGGCCGATTCCGCGTCGACGAGGACACCGCGACCGTCCATCACGAAGTGAGCGTGTCGATGCTGCCGGAGCTGCTGGCACAGCCGCAGCTGCGGCAGGCACGCGTGGACGGTGACCGGCTGACCCTGTCGGCGACGACCACCAACGACGGTGCGACGTCGCTCAACACCTTGGTCTGGGTCAGACGTCGATGATGACCTTGCCGACCGCTTTGCGGTCGGCGACGTAGCGCAAAGCGGTCGCGGTCTGCGCGAGCGGGAAGCGGGCGCCGATGTAGGGGCTGACCTTGCCCTCGGCGAACAGCTGCTGCAGTTCGGCCAGGTCGCGCTCGTTCTCCGCCGGGAAGTCGGTGGCGAACGTCCGGATCTCCATGCCCTGCACCGTGATGCCCTTGAGCATCACCAGGTTCAGCGGGATCGCCGGAATCGATCCGGCGGCATAGCCCAAGGTGATGAAGCGTCCGCCGCGGGCCAGGCTGCGCAGCGCCGGCTCGGCGTAGGAACCGCCGACCGGGTCGAGCACGGCCTGCGCGCCGTCGCCGGTGATCTCACGGATCCGCGCCTTCAGGTCCTCCCGGTCGTAGTCGACCGTCGCGGCCGCACCGCGCTGACGGCACACTTCCAGCTTCTCCGGGCTGGATGCTGCGGCAAGCACTTTGGCGCCCATCGCCACCGCCAGGTCGACGGCGGCCAGCCCGACACCGCCGGCAGCACCCAGCACCACCACCCAATCACCTTCTGCGACTTGGGCAACCGAACGCAGTGCGTGATAGGCCGTGCGGTAGGTGACGCCGAATCCGGCCGCGGCGGCGTAGTCGATGCCCTCGGGAATGGCACTCACCGCCGCCGCCGGCACCAGCGCCTGCTCGGCGAAACCTCCCACGAACGAGGCTCCGGCCACCCGGTCGCCGACAGCGAACGGCACCCCGTCGCCGGCGGCGATCACGTCACCGGCCAGTTCGCTGCCGGGCGTGAACGGTGCCGGGATCTTCAGCTGGTACTTGCCGTCGATCAGCAGCACGTCGGGGAAGTTGACCGCCGCGGCCCGCACCCGGACCACCAGCGTGCCGGGGCCGGGCGTCGGGTCGGGCAGCTCCCGCAGCACCAGATCTTCCGGCGGGCCGTACTGCTCGCAGACGATCGCGTGCATCAGGCCGCCCCCAGCCCGCGAAGGCAGAACGACACCAGGTGATCCACATCGGCCCGCTTCGGTCGCCGGCCGGCATTGAGGTAGCCACGCATGGTCGACAAGGTAGCGCCAAAGACCAGATCGGCATCCCGGCGGGGGTCATCGCCGCCGAGTGCGCTCACCGGTGCGGTGAGCAGATCGCGCAACGGCGCCAGGATGTCCTCGTCGGAGCGTGGCCGCTCGGCGCTGACCGCCAGCTGGGTGCTGGCGGCGCGGCTCAGGCTCAGCAGGTGCGGGTCGGAAAGCTGCGCCAGGGCGCCCCGGATCCAGCACGCGACTTTGGCTGCAGGCGTGGGCTCCTTGGCCAGTTGATGCTCCAGATAGGACCCCACGATCGCGACACCGCGCTCCATCACCGCCAGGATCACGTCGTCCTTGCCGGCGAAGTAGCGGTAGAACGCCTTGTTCGACGAGCCCGCCTCCGCGACGATGTCGCACACCCGGGGCGGGTCGGGCGCACTGCGCTGCAACACCGTCACCGCCGCGGCCAGGATCCGCTCCACCTCGGCGGTGGCCTCGCGCTGGCGGTCGTCGAGCGCTCGGCGCACCGCGGCATCGACACGTGTGGTCATGGCACCGCCGGGATCCGGTCAAGGCGATCGCCGTACTTCGCGCGCGCGGCCTCGATCCGGTTGTCCAGGAACTCGCTGGGCCACTCCGGGTCCTCGGCGTCGTAGTCCTTGAGCAGCAACCGAGCCAGGTTGACTTTGTGCGCCTCGGTGGGACCGTCGGCCAGGCCCAACGCCACCCCACCAAGGAGCACACTGGTCAGCGGCAACTGTTCGGTCAGGCCCATCGCGCCGTGCACCTGGATCGCGCGCAAACCGATCGACTTGAGCACCTGCGACGCCAGGATCTTGCAGACCCCGATCTCGGCACGGGCCGCCTTCTCGTCACCGGAGTCGATCAGCCAGGCCGCGTGTAGCACCGTCAGCCGAAACGGGATCAGCTCGGCGTAGGAGTCGGCGATGAATGCCTGCACCAGCTGCTTGTCGGCCAACGAGCTTCCCTGGGTGAAGCGGCTTTTGGCGCGGCGGGCCATCATGTCGATGGCTCGCTGAGCCACCCCGATCGAGCGCATGGCGTGATGCAGGCGCCCGCCGGCCAGTCGGCTCTGCAGGATCAGGAATCCTTGGCCCGGCTCGCCCAGGATCGCGTCGGCCGGAACCCGTACGTTGTCGTAGCGCACCAGCGAGTGCCCGGCTTCGTGGGGATGCGACCCGACCAGGTGGTGGGTGGCTTCGATGATCAGCCCCGGGGTTCCGGCCGGGATCAAGAACGTCGAGGCTCCGCGGTGCACTGGGACGTCCGGGTCGGTGATGGCCACCACGATGAAGAACGACGCCACCGAGGCGTTGGAGGAGAAGTACTTTCGTCCGGTGATCACCCAGTCGTCGCTGTCTCTTGGCCCAACGCGGTGGGCCGTTGTGGTGAACACCCGCGGGTCGGCGCCACCCTGCGGCTCCGTCATGGAGAAACAGGAGAAGATCTCCCCCGACAGCAACCCGGCCAGATAGCTGTCCTTTTGCTCTTTCGTGCCGAACCGGGCCAGGATCTCGGCGTTCCCGGTGTCGGGCGCCTGGGTGCCGAACACGATCGGCGCCCAGCTGGACCGGCCCAGGATCTCGTTGATGAGGGTCAGCTTGACCGCCCCGAACCCCTGGCCACCGAGCTCGGGACCCAGATGCGGGGCCCACAGGCCTTGTTCGCGCACCCGGGCCTTGAGCGGGTCGACGATCCGGCGGCGTTCTTCGGTCAGCGGCAGGTACTCGCAGCCGGGAAACAGCACCTCCAGCGGCTCCACCTCGTCGCGCACGAACGCCCGAATCCAGTCGAGCTTCGCCTCGAACTCCGGTTCAGTAGAGAAGTCCCACGCCATTTCCCATTCCTTTCACGGTGAATCAGACGCTCCCGCCATCGGCCCGAACGATCGAGCCGGTGGTGAAGCTGGAGGCGTCCGACATCAAAAACAGTGCCGCGCCGATGATCTCCGGCGGATCTCCGGCGCGCTGCAACGCGGCGGCGCCGAACGGGTTGTCGGATTCGCCGAAATTCCACGCCTTGGAGATATCGGTCAAGAACGGTCCGGGCATCAAGGTATTGACCCGCACGGTGGGGCCGAACGCCTGGGACAGTGCTTCGGTCATGACGTTGAGGCCGGCCTTGGACGCTGCGTAGGGGATGAACGACGGGTGGGGACGCAGCGACCCGTGGGTGCTGACATTGATGATGGAGCCCCGGCCCGCGGCCACCATCCGTTCACCGATCAACGCCGACAACCGAAATGGGCCTTTGAGGTTGAGGTTCACCACGGCGTCGAACATCTTCTCGGTGACATCGGTCTGCTTGTTGTAGGCCGGCGACATTCCGGCGTTGTTGACCAGCACGTCGACCCGGCCGAACCGCCCATAGACCGCGTCGACCAATCCGTCGAGCTGATCCCAGCGCCCGACGTGCACCCCGTATGGCATGGCTGCGCGGCCCGTCTCGGCCTCGATCTCGGCGGCGGTGGCCTGGCAGGCCTTGAGCTTGCGGCTGGCGATCACCACATCGGCGCCGCACCGGGCGGCCGCCAGTGCCATCTCACGGCCCAGGCCGCGACTGCCGCCGGTAACCAGCACCACCCGGTCGGTCAGGTCGAAGAGCGAATCCGCGTAGCCCATCTCAGGATCGCCTGGCCGGTAGGGAGCGGGCGAGTTCGGCTGCGGCGTTGATCAACTGCGGGATCATCGGGCCCATCGCGGCGGCGATCTTCGGGTCGACGCGGTTACCGGTGACCGAGGCGGCGTAGGTCTTCTCCAGCACGATGCCCAACTTCCAGTTGGCCAGCACTAAGTAGTAGTCGATGTTCTCGGTGGACAGGCCGCTGACCTGCTCGTAGCGCTCCAGCAACTCGGAGCGGGTCGGCATACCCGCGAGATCGGCGTAATACCCTTGGGTTCGCGGGTTTTCGCCGTCATAACCGAGCAGCGCCCAAGCCAGGTCCAGTAGCGGATCGCCGATGGTCGTCATCTCCCAGTCGATGATCGCGACCAGTTTCGCGGGGGCGCCGTGGGCGTACATCACGTTGGCGAACTGATAGTCGCCGTGCATGATGCCCGGCGTGTAGTGCGCCGGCCGGTTGCGGCGCAACCAGTCGGCTGCCTCATCCAGGCCCGGCAGGTCCCGCACCCGGTAGCTGTCCAAGAAGGCCAGCCAGCGGTCCACCTGGCGCTCGTGGAAGCCGTCCGGGCGGCCGAACCCGTCGAGCCCCTGCGCCCGCCAGTCCACTCGTCCGAGTCGCGCGGCACCCTCGACCAGCTCGAACGCCAGGCCCCGGCGCGCATTCAGGTCCGAGTCGAACGGCGCCGGCCAGGCGTTGCCGGTCGAATTCCAGCCGTCCACGTCGGCCATCACATAGAACGGTGTGCCGAGCAGCTCGCCGTCGTCGGCGGCGATCAACCGCGCGTGCCGGACGTCAGTGCCCGACAGCGCACGCACCAGGCGGATCTCGCGTCGCAGTCCGTCGATGCGGGCGGCGTCCGCCCGGGCGCCCGGCATCCGCAGCACCATCGTGGCCTCGCCCCGGCGCACCCGGTACAGCGTGTTCTGCGAGCCGCCGCCGAGCGGTTCCAGTACCGGCTGCTCACCCCCTCCGGGGGCGCCATGCGCGTCGAGCCATCGCGCCAACGCGGATTCGTCGAGCCGTGCCGCCTGTCCGTCCGACATGTATGCACCTCGCAATCTCTGAATAGAGAATAGCGTTCTCCACCGAAATGGGAAGCCTATTCAAGCGCAGACGGCATGCTGAGCCTGCCGGCCGGAAGGAGAACGCCATGGTTAACCTGCATGAGGAGCGCACGATCCGCGCAGCCCCCGAACGCGTCTTCGACTGGTTGGTGGACCCGGCGAACCTGCTTACGGCCCCGCTGTTCGTGCGAGCCCGCTGGGTGGATGGGACTTCGATCCCCGCCGCGGGAGCGTTCCGCGAAGTGACCGTGATCGGAGCCTGGATCCGCGAACAGATCACCGCGTACGACCCGCCGACGAGCTACTCCTACCACGTCGTTCGCTCGTTTCCCGCTGTCAATCATGATGGCGGAACCGTGACGCTGACCGCGCTGGGCGACGCCACTCGGATCGACTGGGTGACCACCTACGCGATTCCCTGGCGCGGCGGCGGCAGGCTGACCGAAGCGATCACCGCGCCGCTGTTTCGCTCATCCTTTCGCGCAATCCTGGCCAGCTGCGCGAAGGTACTGGAAAGTTAGCCCAGCACGTCGGAGATCGGAGCTCCCGCGGCGATCTTGGCGCGCGCCCCCATCACCTTGCCGGGCCGGCCCGCACCGACCACACCGGCCAGCACGCCGTTGCGCTCGTAGTAGGCCAGGAACTTGTGCCCGTCGTCCTCGACCAGGTGCACGGTGTCGGTGGCCTCCGGCTCGCCCAGGCACTGGATCTTCACGTCGTACTGGTCGCTCCAGAAGTATGCCGGCACCGCCACGTCATGCAGCGACTCCCGGCCCAGCATGGTCGGCACCATCACCCTGACTTGGGTGACGACATTGCTCCAGTGCTCGACACGCACCTGGTGCCCATCGCGGCCGCGCCAGAAGGCCACGTCGCCCACGGCCCACACGTTCGGTGCACTGGTGCGCCCGGTCGCGTCGCACAGCACCCCGTTGTCGACATCCACGCCGCTGCCGTCCAGCCACTCGGTGGCCGGCCGCGAACCCACGCCGAGCACCACCACGTCGGCGGCAAGTTCGGTGCCGTCGGTGAGCACCACAGTCTCGACGCGGCCGGCGCCGCGAACCTCGGCGACACCGGTACCGCTGCGGACATCGACACCGTTGGTCCGGTGCAGCCGTGCCACCAGCTCGCCGATCTGCTCACCGAGCACGGCGGCCAGCGGGGTGGGCTGCGGCTCGACCAGCACAACGTCCACGCCCAGCTTGCGCAGGCTGGCCGCCGCCTCACAGCCGATGAATCCGGCGCCGATCACCACCGCACGACTGGCGCCGGCCGCGTCGTCGCGCAGCGCCAGGCTGTCCTCGAAGGACCGGACCACGCGGATGCCGTCCAGGTCACCGAAGCTCGGGATACGCCGCGGCACCAGACCGGTGGCGATCACCAAGTGGTCATAACCCAGCACGGTGCCATCGGCCAGCGCAACCGACTGCGCGGCGGTGTCGACGCTGCGCGCGCCGCAGCCCAGCCGCAGGCTGATGTCGTGGGATTCGTAGAATTCCGGGGGCTCAAGGGTGGTGTCGTCACGCTCCCCGCGCAGCACCTCTTTGGTCAGCGGCGGCCGGTCATAGGGCGGGCGAGTCTCGTCGGAGACGATCGTGATCGGCCCCGCGTAGTCTTCGCGCCGCAATTCCTCGGCCGTGCGGACAGCCGCCAGGCCGCCACCGACGATAACGATCCCGTTGTCGGGCACCACGATCCCCCTGTTTCTCCCGGCCAGGGGCGATCAGTACTTGAGCGCGCCCTTGTCGACCTGGATCTGGACTCCCGTCAGGATTCCAGAGCCATCGCCGGCCAACCAAACCACCACGTCGGAGACCTGGTCAGGGGTCATGAACGATTGCGGGTGCAGCGGCATCGGAGGGAAGGCGTGCAGGTAGTCGGGGCGCTCGGTGAAGATCTGGGCCATCACCTGCGGCTCGATCATCGGGGTGTCCACCGAGTAGGGGTGAATCGAGTTGACCCGGATCCGGTGTGCCCCGACCTCAAGAGCCAGCGTGTTGGTCAGACCCACCAGGGCGTGCTTGCTCGCCGCGTAGTGTCCGTTGCCGGGTGTGGCCTTCAGCCCGGCCGATGAGCTGACGATCACGATGGAACCGCCGTTGTCGGCCTCGATCATCGCCGGCACCGCCGCGCGGATGGTGCGCCAGGTGCCGGTCAGGTTCACGTCGATGACGGTGTTCCACTGCTCGTCGGTGAGCTCCCACAGCCGGCCCCAGCTCAGCACGCCGGCGTTGGCCACCACCACGTCCAGGCGTCCGAACTGCTCGACACCGTCGTCGACCAGCTTGCGCAGCCCGGCATCGTCACGAACGTCGACCGTGCGGGCCAGCACCTTGCGGCCGTGGGCCTCGACCCCTGCGACCATCTCGGCGAACTCTTCGGGCGTGGCCGCCGGATAGGTGATGCAGTCCGACGCCGGGGCGCAGATGTCGGCGGCGATGATGTCGGCGCCGGCGGCCGCCAGCCGGATCGCATGCGAACGGCCCTGGCCGCGCGCCGCACCGGTAACAAAGGCCACCTTGCCCTGCAGATTGTGGTTCTGGCTCTCGCTCACTCGACGAGGCTAGCAGCTACATATGGAACGTGTTCTAATTCCGTGCCCTCAGAGGTCGGCGATGATCTGGGCCCGCTTTTGGGCGTACTCTTCGTCGGTCACCGTGCCCGCCGCGTGCAGTGCCGTCAGTTCCTGCAACCGCTCACCGACGGACGGCTGCTCACCGGGCGCGACTGGCGGCTCGGCTGCCGCCGACCGCTGGTCGACCGCTCGGCGCACCACCGCGCTGATCTGCTGTCGCAGTGCGGGATTCGACCGCACGTTCACCATCTGATTCAGCCCCACGCCGTGGGACTTCAGTAGCTGCAGGATCTCCATCAGCGGGCCGGATTGCCCGCTCAGATCGTAGGTCTGGCCGTCTTCGGCAACGTTGAACTGCGCAGGCACCAGCCCGTTGACCACCGCGCTGCGTTCCCAGTCGATCAGGTGCTTGCCGCTGACCGGGTCTACCTGGACCACCAGCTTGCGGGCGGTGATGTTGCCCAATCGGCTGACACTGGCGATGACCCGTTCCTCGGTGTCCATCGGCGTCAAGCCCGGACCGGTGATGTGCAACTGCAGTTTGACCAGCGGCTGGTCATTGATCCGCGTACCGGTCTCGGTGATGCCGTTGATCTGTGCGAGGCCCAACACCCCGTCGTGCTCCAGCAGGGCGGCATCGCTGGCCGATCGCGCTCCGAAGTACGCGAGCGCTAGGGCCACCAGCACGTCGACCACGGTGATCGCGATACCGCTGTAGCACATCCACCGCGTCATCTCGTATTCGCCGATGGCGTAGTAGGCAATCAGGAAAATGGGCCCGACCAAGCCCCCGCACAGCAGGACGAGCAACTGGGCCTTGACGTATCGCCACAACATCACGTGACCAGCGTCTAACACTGCGTTGCCGGGCAAACGCAAAATCCCCCTTTTCCCGAAGGAAAAGGGGGACCTTACGACTGCTAGCGCAGGAACTACTTGATGATCTTGACGACCCGGCCGGCGCCGACGGTACGACCACCCTCACGGATGGCGAACCGCAGACCCTCGTCCATGGCGACAGGCTGGATCAGCTTGACGCTCATCTCGGTGTTGTCACCGGGCATAACCATCTCGGTGCCCTCGGGGAGGGTCACCACACCGGTCACGTCGGTGGTCCGGAAGTAGAACTGCGGACGGTAGTTGTTGAAGAACGGCGTGTGGCGGCCACCCTCGTCCTTGGACAGGATGTAGGCCTGACCCTCGAACTCGGTGTGCGGGGTGGTGGTGCCGGGCTTGACCACAACCTGGCCACGCTCGACGTCCTCACGCTTGATACCACGGATCAGCAGACCGACGTTGTCACCGGCCTGGCCCTGGTCGAGCAGCTTGCGGAACATCTCCACACCGGTGACCGTGGTCTTGGTGGTCTCCGGACGGATGCCGACGATCTCGACTTCCTCGTTCACGTTGATCACGCCACGCTCGACACGACCGGTGACCACGGTGCCACGACCGGTGATCGTGAAGACGTCCTCAACCGGCATCAGGAACGGCTTGTCGGTCTCACGAACCGGGTCCGGAACCGACTCGTCGACGGCCTCCATCAGGTCCTGAACAGACTTGACCCACTTCTCGTCACCCTCGAGCGCCTTGAGAGCCGACACCCGGACCACCGGGGCCTCCTCGTCGAACTCCTGGGCAGCCAGCAGCTCGCGGACCTCCATCTCGACGAGCTCGAGGAGTTCCTCGTCGTCGACCATGTCGGACTTGTTCAGCGCCACCAGGATGTAGGGCACACCGACCTGACGGGCCAGCAGCACGTGCTCGCGGGTCTGCGGCATCGGGCCGTCGGTAGCCGCAACCACCAGGATCGCGCCGTCCATCTGGGCAGCACCGGTGATCATGTTCTTGATGTAGTCAGCGTGGCCCGGCGCGTCGACGTGGGCGTAGTGCCGCTTCTCGGTCTGGTACTCCACGTGGGAGATGTTGATCGTGATACCGCGCTGACGCTCTTCGGGAGCGTTGTCGATCTGGTCGAACGCACGCGACTCGTTCAGGTCCGGGTACTTGTCGTGCAGAACCTTGGTGATAGCCGCGGTCAGCGTGGTCTTGCCGTGGTCAACGTGACCGATGGTCCCGATGTTGACGTGCGGCTTCGTCCGCTCGAACTTCGCCTTCGCCACTTCTTGTCCTCCTGGACTTGTTGGTGCTGAGTTACAGCAGGTTTGATCTTTTTGGGTTTGTGCCACCGTAGCGGCACGGGCGGGAAGCTGGTTACTCGCCCGTTGCCTTCGCGATAATCTCCTTCGCCACCTGCGCCGGTACTTCGGCGTAAGAGTCGAACACCATGGAGTAGTTCGCTCGGCCCTGGGTCTTCGACCGCAAGTCTCCGACGTAGCCGAACATCTCCGACAGCGGCACCTGCGCCTTGACGACGCGCGCACCGCTGCGCTCCTCCATGGCCTGGATCTGGCCACGGCGGGAGTTCAGGTCGCCGATCACATCGCCCATGTAGTCCTCGGGCGTGGTGACCTCAACGGCCATGATCGGTTCCAGGATCACCGGCTGCGCGGCAGCGGCAGCCTTCTTCAGCGCCTGCGAGCCGGCCACCTTGAAGGCCATCTCGGAGGAGTCGACGTCGTGGTACTGACCGTCGGTCAGGGTGACCTTGATGTTGACCAGCGGGTAGCCGGCCAGCACGCCGTATTGCATGGCGTCCTGTGCCCCGGCGTCCACCGCGGGGATGTACTCACGAGGCACGCGACCACCGGTGACCTTGTTCTCGAACTCGTAGGTCGCACCGTCTTCGCCGGTGAACGGTTCGATGTCGATGAGGACCTTCGCGAACTGGCCGGAACCACCCGTCTGCTTCTTGTGGGTGTATTCGACCTTCTCCACCTTGCGGCGGATGGTCTCCTTGTAGGCCACCTGGGGCTTGCCGACGTTGGCCTCGACCTTGAACTCGCGGCGCATGCGGTCCACCAGGATGTCCAGGTGCAGCTCACCCATGCCGCCGATCACGGTCTGGCCGGTCTCCTGGTCGAGGTGGACCTTGAAGGTCGGGTCCTCTTCGGCCAGCTTCTGGATCGCCAGGCTCAGCTTCTCCTGGTCGCTCTTGGTCTTGGGCTCGATGGCCACCTCGATGACCGGAGCCGGGAACGTCATGGACTCCAGCACGATCTGGTTACTCGGGTCGCACAGGGTGTCGCCGGTGGTGGTGTCCTTGAGGCCAATCATCGCGTAGATGTGGCCGGCAAACGCCGATTCGACCGGGTTCTCCTTGTTGGAGTGCATCTGGAACAGCTTGCCCAGCCGCTCCTTCTTACCCTTGGTCGAGTTGACCACCTGCGTGCCGGACTCGACCTTGCCCGAGTACACCCGGACGTAGGTGAGCTTGCCGAAGAACGGGTGCACCGCGATCTTGAACGCAAGCGCCGAGAACGGCTCGTCGATGCTGGGCTTGCGGCTGATGATCTCGTCTTCCTTGCCGGGCACGTGGCCCTGCACCGACTCGACGTCCAGCGGCGACGGCAGGTAGTCGATCACCGCGTCCAGCATCGGCTGGACACCCTTGTTCTTGAAGGCGCTGCCGCACAGCACCGGGTAGAGCTCCGACGAGACGGTCAGCTTGCGGATACCGGCCTTGATCTCCTCGGTCGAGAGCTCCTCGCCACCAAAGTACTTCTCCAACAGGGCCTCGTCGGTCTCCGCGACCGCCTCCAGCAGGGCGGTCCGGTACTCGGACGCCTTGTCAGCCAGGTCGGCCGGGATCTCGATGGTCTCGTAGGTCTCGCCGAGCTTGGTCTCGCCACGCCACACCTTGGCGTTCATCTCGACCAGGTCGACGATGCCCTCGAAGTCGTTCTCCGCGCCGATCGGCAACTGGATCACCAAGGGGCGAGCGCCGAGGCGCTCTTCGATGGTGCGCACGGTGAAGTAGAAGTCCGCACCGAGCTTGTCCATCTTGTTGACGAAGCAGATCCGGGGCACGTCGTACTTGTCGGCCTGCCGCCACACCTGCTCAGACTGCGGCTCCACGCCCTCCTTGCCGTCGAACACGGCAACGGCGCCATCAAGGACACGCAAGGAGCGCTCCACCTCGACGGTGAAGTCGACGTGGCCCGGGGTGTCGATGATGTTGATCTGGTTCTTGTTCCAGAAGCAGGTCACCGCGGCGGAGGTGATGGTGATGCCGCGCTCCTGCTCCTGCTCCATCCAGTCGGTGGTGGAGGCACCGTCGTGCGTCTCACCGATCTTGTAGTTGACGCCGGTGTAGTACAGGATCCGCTCGGTCGTCGTCGTCTTACCAGCATCGATGTGCGCCATGATGCCGATATTGCGGACCTTGTTCAGGTCGGTCAGCACATCCTGTGCCACAGCAGTCTTCCCACTCTTTCGGTTACTTCAATTGCTTGTTGTCGCAAGTGCGTCGGCCCCCGCCACTGGGAGCCGACGTGATCACCAGCGGTAGTGCGCGAACGCCCGGTTGGCCTCGGCCATCTTGTGGGTGTCTTCACGGCGCTTGACGGCAGCACCAAGGCCATTGCTGGCGTCGAGGATCTCGTTGGCCAGACGCTCGATCATGGTCTTCTCCCGGCGAGCCCGCGAGAAGCTCACCAACCAGCGCAGCGCCAGCGTGGTGGAGCGCTCGGCGCGCACCTCGACCGGAACCTGGTAGGTGGCACCACCGACGCGGCGGCTGCGAACCTCGAGGGCCGGCTTGACGTTGTCCATCGCACGCTTGAGCGTCACGACCGGGTCAGTACCGGTCTTATCCCGAGCCTGCTCGAGCGCGCCGTAGACGATGCGCTCGGCCAGCGACTTCTTGCCGTCCAGCAGCACCTTGTTGACCAACTGGGTGACCAGCTGCGACCCGTAGACGGGGTCGTTGACCAGCGGACGCTTGGGTGCGGGGCCCTTGCGCGGCATTAGCTCTTCTCCTTCTTAGCGCCGTAGCGGCTGCGGGCCTGCTTGCGGTTCTTGACTCCCTGGGTGTCCAGCGAGCCGCGGATGATCTTGTAGCGCACACCCGGCAGGTCCTTCACACGACCACCACGCACCAGCACCATCGAGTGCTCCTGCAGGTTGTGACCCTCACCCGGGATGTAGGCGGTCACCTCCACCTGGCTGGTCAGCTTCACGCGCGCCACCTTGCGAAGCGCCGAGTTCGGCTTCTTCGGCGTGGTGGTGTACACGCGGGTGCACACGCCCCGTCGCTGCGGGCTGCCCTTGAGGGCCGCGGTCTTCACCTTGGCGACCTTGTCGCGGCGGCCCTTGCGGACCAGCTGCTGAATGGTTGGCATCTACCGGCTTCCTGTATCGCTGTTCAAAACTCTGTAAATCTTGCAGTCAGTGCCCCACCGCTACCCCGCGGTCGGGCGTGTCGCATGGGCCGCCGCGGATTCCTCCGCTGCATAATGGACATGCGAATTGGGCCAGGCGCGCGCGTTATGTCACCAAACGCGCCTCAGTGGCCAGGCACGAGCCACCACAATACCCGGCGGCACTCCAGCAGGTCAAAGCGCGTCGACGCGGCCCCTCCAACCTGCTCCGCGTCCGCGACTATTGGGTGCGATTGTCCATCGCCGAGGCCAGCCTGCGCACCATGTCGGCGAAGACGGCGTCGGTGTCCACCTCGTCCATCACACCGGTCATCTCCAGCAGGACAAATCCGTGCATCGCCGCCCAGAACTCCAGGGCCGCATGAAACGCCCGATCCCCTTCGAGTCCGTAGGACGCCAACACCTCGATGACCGGGGCGGCGGCCCGGGTGGCGGCGGCGGTGTACTCCGGGTCGTCGCCGCCCAGCGGCATCCGGGTGAACGCCGAATACCGGCCCGGGTGGTGGTGGGCATAGCTGCGGTAGGCGCCGGCCATCACCAGCACCGCGTCGTCGCGGGCGCGACCCTGTCCGACCTGGGTCAGCATTTCCAGAATGTCGTCGATGACCCGCATGCGCATGGCGCGGCGCAGGTCATTGAGGCTGTGCACGTGGTTGTAGAGCGACGGGCCCTTGGTACCCAGCTGGGTGGCCAGCGCGTTGATGGTCAGAGCGTCCCAACCCTCGCGGTCCAGGAAGTTCAGGGCGGCGTTGACGATGACTTCGCGGCTCAGCTTGACCGGGCGCGCCCCCGATTTGCCGTTGGCGCGCGAGCGACCCGCCGCGGGCGGATCCGGTCGAGCTGACATGGTGTACGCCCTTCGTAGCGTGTGGCAGGAGGAGATAAGCACAGAACTCTAATCGACCGATTAGTTAGGGGAACCCGAGTACGCGCCAGCTGGTGCGACGTAAGCTTTGCCGAGATCGCGTCCGGTGAGAGGGGCTCAGAGATGAAATGGACCGCGCTGGCAAGTGTGCTGCTGGGTCTCGCCGCCGGTTCACTGGGGGCCGCCGCGAGCGCGAACGCCGTGCCCGGCGACATCCACATCTACGGGGTGCACGAGACCCACACCCTGGACTGCAACGGCGGGACGCTGTTCATCAACGGCGTCAACCTGACCATCCACGCGATGGGAACCTGCTGGGCGGTGACCACGCAGGGCTCGCAGAACACCGTGATCGCAGACACCATCGTCAACGACGTCACCGTGTACGGCAACGACACGACCGTGTACTACCACAATGGCGACCCGCTGCTGTTCGACCGCGGACGCGAGCTGGGAATGACCAACCGTCTCCAACGCGTATCGGCGTGACCCGCGTTCTCCCCAAAAATCTCTGCTCGCTACTGGCCTGCGGAATGACGCTGCTCGCCGTCGCGCTCACCGGCTGCGAGTCGCAAGCGCCGCCCAAGTCCTCGCGGATCTCGCAGAACTACGACGGCCGGTTCTCCAACACGATCAGATACGAGTCGTTCGGCACGACATCGGCCCTGGACTGCGCCGACGGTAAATCGCTGAACGTGACCGGTTCGAACAACAAACTGACGGTCCGGGGCCGCTGCGAGGCGGTGAGCGTGGCCGGCGCCGACAACCGCATCACCATCGAGCATGTCGACAAGGCCCTGACGATCACCGGGCTCAACAACTCCATCACTTACCGCGGTGGCAATCCCAAGGTCGACAACCGCGGGTCGGGCAACACCGTCGCCGACAAGCGCTAACGGGCGCAGTGGGCCGCTGGCGTCAGGCTTCAAGCTTTAGCGCCGTGGCGGCCGGCCCCGCCGGCGAACCGGCCCGCTCCGCGCAGCGCTTCGTCGGCCACCCGCTCGATGCTCTCGAATTCCTGGTCAATCGCTTCGGATTCGGTCATGCCCCACTGCCGCAGCGCCGACAACCGATCCGAACGCAGGCAGCCCTGCGGCAGCTCGGCCAGTTCGAGGGCCAACTGCTCGGCTGCCCGCCGCGCCTCCCCGGTTGGGACAACACGATTGGCCAGTCCGATCGCCAGGGCCTCCTCGGCGTCCACCGCACGGCCGGTGAGGATCACGTCCATCGCGCGACTGTGACCGATCAGTCTGGGCAACCGCACGGTGCCGCCGTCGATGAGCGGCACGCCCCAGCGTCGGCAAAAGACGCCGAATGTCGCGTCGGCCTCGACCACGCGCATGTCGCACCACAGGGCCAACTCCAGACCACCGGCCACCGCGTAGCCACTGACCGCAGCAATCACCGGTTTGGACAAGATCATTCGGGTCGGCCCCATCGGTCCCGGACCGCTGCGATGGGTCTGATTGGAGTTCGGAGTACCCAGAGCCTTGAGATCGGCACCCGCGCAAAAGGTTCCGCGGTCTCCCCACAGCACGGCCACCGACGCGCTCTCGTCGCGGTCGAATTCGTCGAAGGCCTGATAGAGCGCGGCGGCGGTCGGGCCGTCGACCGCGTTGCGGGCGTGGGGCCGATCCAAGATCACTGTGGTGACCGGGCCACTGCGTTCTACGCGTACCGCACTCATCGCACCAGCGCCCCTCGGTCCGCGTCGCGTCGTGCGACCAGTTCGTCGGCGAACTCCGCGTAGCGACTGCGGATTCGCGTTCCCGGCCAGTCCGCCGGAAGCAGTTCGGGGGGCAGCACCGGGTCGCGGCGCAGGTGGCGAACCATGGCCGCGGCGACGATGAAGCGGCTTGGTACATCCTCGGCGTCGGCCATAGCGGCGAGCAGCTCGTGGCCGGTCTGCGCCCAGCCCGCCAGATCCCACAGCGCGGCAGCTAATTCGACGGGGTTCTCGTCCCGCGCGGTGAGTAGCCGGGTGTACCCACCGAGAGCCTCGCCCAACTCAACGTCGATGTTGTCCGGGCGCATCCAGAATCCCTCACGCAGCTCAGCGAATCTCCGCTGCGCCAGCCCCGAGCGCAAGGCGGCCCGGGTTCGCGCGTCGCAGCCGATGCTGGTGATCACCACGGCAAGCCAGTTGCCGTCCCAGTTCCTGGTCTGCGGATTCAGGGCCAGGTCCTGTTGGCGCTGACGCTCCAGCAGACGCTCGGACAATCCGTACCCCTCGACCGAACGGACCAGGTCTCCGGCCGCGACCAGTCGGGTCAGCGCTACCCGCAACGCCGTTTCCTTGATACCGAAATCTGTAGTCAGTCGGAGCAATTCAGCCGCGGTGGCTGACGCCGGGTGGGCCCCCAAGAGGACCGACAGCACAACCGATCGGGCCGTCATTCGCACTGTGTCGGACACGGTGGCCTCCTAAACCCCGGAGGTCTTTCGACCGTAGTCCCCGAAGGGCTCGTCGCGGTGCCGCACCGCGTCGCGGAACCCGTGCTCCACCGCCTCGGCGACGAATGCGTGGCCCTCCGGCGTATGCCTTGCCACCCCGTCGAATACGGTGCTGACCATCCGGCTGGTGGCCACGCCCTGCTGCAGCAGTGCGGTGTTGAGTGCGAGTTTGGCCATGATCAGTTGGTTGACCGGCATCGCGGCGATCCGGGCCACCAGGCGTTCGGTGCGCTCATCGAGATCGGCCGGTTCGGGCGACTCGATCGCCAGGCCCCATTCGGCGGCCTGGGCTCCGGTGATGCAATCTCCGGTCAGCAGTAGGCGTTTGGCGCGCTGGTCGCCGAGCCGGTGCGCCCAGAGCCCGGCCGCCGGCACCCCCCAGACCCGCATCGGCGGGTAGCCGATCTTGGCGTCGGACGCCGCGATCACCTGGTCGGCGTGCAAGGCGATGTCGGTGCCACCAGCGACGCAGTAGCCGTGGATCTTCACCACGGTGGGCTTGTCGGCGTGCATCAGGGAGGCGAAGCCGCGGACGAAGCGGCTCATCATCTGATAGTCGATCATCGGGTCCCACGGCTGATCCGAGCGGTGGTTGGTGGCCTGTGTCTTCCCGTCGAGCACACTGCCCCGGTAGTTCTCCCCGCCCGCCGACGACGAGCCTTCGGCGTAGACACCCAGGTCGAAGCCGGCACAGAATCCCTCGCCGCGGCCCGACACCAGGATCACGTGCACGTTGGGATCCAGATCGGCCCGTTCCACCAGCGCCGACAGTTCCAGCGGAGTGTCAGCGGTGATCGCATTGCCGTGCTCGGGACGGTTGAAGGTGATTCGGGCGATGCGGTCGGTGACCTCGTAGGTCATCGTCCGCAGATTGTCGAATTCGACCGGCGCGATGTGGTGTCGCATGGCGTGCGCCGACCTCAGCCTTTGACCAGGGAGCGCTCGATGATCGGCCCGAGGTCCAGGCCGGCCGGCAGGGTGCCGAACGCACCACCCCACTGGCCGCCGAGCCGCGTCGCCAGGAACGCCTCGGCGACGGCCGGGTGGCCGTGGCGCACCAGCAACCCGCCCTGCAGCGCCAGGCAGATGTCCTCGGCGATCTTGCGCGCCTGGTACTGGGCGGCGGCCACGTCAGCGCCCAGGCCCGCCAGCTGGGTCTTCAAGGCGTCGACGTGCGCGTCGAGCCGGCGATCCTGCCCGGCGGTTTCGGCCAGTTCGTCGAAGAGCACGGCCACCGATTGGGGCTGGGTGGCCAGGGCGCGCAGCGTGTCCAGGGCGCTGACGTTGCCCGAGCCCTCCCAGATTCCCATCAACGGCGCCTCCCGGTACAGCCGCGGCATCAGGGAATCTTCGATGTAGCCGTTGCCGCCCAGGCACTCCATCGCCTCGGCGGCATGCGGGGTGGCGCGCTTGCACACCCAGTACTTGGTGGCCGCCAGCCCGATCCGGCGCAGCAGGCCCTCCCGCTCGTCGCCGCGGACTGCCCTGTCGGTGGCACCGGCCATCCGCATCGACACCATGGTGGCAGCCTCGGCCTCCACAGCCAGGTCAGCGAGCACGTTGCGCATCAGTGGCTGATCGATCAGATAGGCGCCGAACGCCTTTCGGTGCTGAGCGTGGTAGATCGCGCGGGCCAGGCCCATCCGCATGCTGGTGGCACTGCCCAACGCGCAGTCCAGGCGGGTGAGGTTGACCATCTCGATGATGACCGAGACCCCGCGGCCCTCCTCCCCCACCAGCCAGGCGGTCGCGCCGTCGTACTCGATCTCACTGGAGGCGTTGGCGTGGTTGCCGAGCTTGTCCTTGAGCCGCTGCAGCCGCATCCGGTTGCGGGCGCCGTCGGGCAGGATCCGGGGCAGGAAGAAGCAACTCAGCCCTCCGGGCGCCTGCGCCAGCACCAGGAAGATGTCGCACATCGGCGCGGAGGTGAACCACTTGTGCCCGGTCAGGGTGTAGCTGCCGTCGGCGCCCCGCACCGCCTGGGTGGTTCCGGCGCGAACGTCGGAGCCGCCCTGCTTCTCGGTCATCGACATGCCGGCGGTGATGCCGGCCTTGGTGGTCGGCACCTTCAGCTCGGGGTCGTAGACCCGGCTGGTCAGCAGGGGCTCGTAGATCTTGGCGAGTTCGGCGTTGTTCCGCAGCGCCGGCACGATCGCGTACGTCATCGAGATCGGACAGACATGGCCCGGCTCGGCGGTCCACACTCCGGTTTGAGCGGCGCGGACCACATGCGCGCCGGGCCGCGGGTCGGACCATGGTGCGGCGTGCAGGCCATGGGCGATCGCGGTGCGCATCAGCTCGTGGTAGGCCGGGTCGTATTCCACTTCGTCGATCCGGTTACCGACGATGTCGTGAGTCTGCAACACCGGCCGGTTGCGGTCGGCCAACTCGCCCCAGCGTTGCACCTGCTTGGATCCGGACAGAGCCCCGAGGTCGGTGACCTCGTCGACGCCCCATTGGCCGCCCTCGCGGATCAGAGCCTCAATGAGGACCGGGGACGACGCCGGGTTATAGCCTTCCAGCGGAAGGACCTGGTTGGTGACGATATGTGTGTCGGCCATAGCGGAATATTACAGTTTTTGCACGCTCGCACAATAGATGTAATCAAATTGTGCCCGGCAAACAGAAACGGCGGTCACGGCTCGGGGTCGGGAGGTTCCAGGCTGTGACCGCCGTCGTTTTGGGGCGCCGGACCTACGGGCTGCGCAGTCCCCCCATATCGTGATGGTGTCGCTCAGGCATATGGACCCCCTCCACTCCCGAGACGTGTGCGCAGCTACCGCGGTCACGGCGCCTACGCAAAGTTGTAGCACAGAACGAACCCAATGTCGCCCTATGCGCTAAAAATCAGCCAAACTGGATGTTTTTCCGGTGCGCTCGACGCCCCCCAGCGGCACGCGTCAGCTCAGACGGTCGCGCAGGAATGCGATGTCAGCCTTGCGGCCCTCCTCGGCGGTCTCGCAGATCACCGGAGCTCCCGCCGCCTTGACCACCGCGACCAACAGGTCCGGGTCGATCTGGCCGGCACCGAAGTTGGCGTGCCGGTCCCGCCCGGAGCCCGGCGCGTCCTTGGAATCGTTGCAGTGCACCAGATCGATCCGGCCGGTGATCGCTTTGATGCGCTCCACGGCGTCGGGCAGGGACTCTCCGGCCGCCCACGTGTGGCAGGTGTCCAGGCAGAACCCGACGCCGGTGTCGCCGATGTGGTCCCAGAGTTTGGCGATGGTGTCGAAGTGCCGAGCCATCGCATGATCACCGCCGGCGGTGTTTTCCAGATACACCGGAACGGTCGTCTCCAGGCTGTCGAGCGCCTTACGCCACCGCGCGAACCCGGCCTGCGGGTCTTCGTCGTCGGCGGTCACATGTCCGCCATGCACGATCACCGCGACCGCGCCGATGTCGGCGGCCGCGCCGCAGGTCTGCTGCAAGATGGTGCGCGACGGAATGCGCACCCGGTTGTTCGGGGAGGCGACGTTGATCAGGTACGGCGCGTGCACGTAGATGGGCAGCGCCGCCGCCCGAAGTTGCCCCGCGTCCTCACGGGGCTTGGGAGGCTTCCAGCTCTGCGGGTTGCCAAGGAAGATCTGCACCACCTCGGCGCCCTCGGCTTCGGCGGCAGCCAGCGGATTCTGCGGGCGCACATGGGATCCGATCAACACGGCGGTCAGCTTAGTCCGGCGACGATACCGGCGAGGGACGAGCCGGCTCCGTGAACCCAGCCCGGACAGTCAACCCAGTTCGGTCGGCCAGGTATGCACCGGCTGGTTGGTATGCATGTACCTGCAATAGCGGCGCAGCATCTCCGCCAGCGCAGCCGATCGGCTCAGACCCTGGGCCTGCAACGCGCGGACCGTTGACACCTGCCGGGTGGCGCCATTGCGTCGCGTACCGCGCCGAATCACTCATCCAGTCGCCGGGCGATAGTCGTCGCCGATCAGGTTGCCCTCGATCTCCAAACCGGTCAGCGGCGGCTCACACTCGCGTCCGCCGAGTGTGAATCCTGCGACACGACACGCCGCTGGGACGTCGCCGGATGCACACTCGGCGATAGATACGAAAAGAGCCCCGGAGGCATTGCGCCCCGAGGCTCTTTTCGTCGTCGACTAGCGGTAGTCGCTGTACCCGTAGTCGTCCAGCGGAACCGCGGCACCGGTGGCGGCGCCGAAGTCCGGGCTGTAGTACTGATCCTCGTAGGACGGGATCGTGTACGCAGCGGCCCGGGCCTCTTCGGTGGGCTGCACGGCGATGTTGCGGTACCGGTTGATGCCGGTGCCGGCCGGGATCAGCTTGCCGATGATCACGTTCTCCTTCAGGCCCTGCAGCTTGTCGCTGCGGCAGTTGATCGCCGCATCGGTCAGCACGCGGGTGGTCTCCTGGAAGGAAGCCGCCGACAGCCACGAGTCGGTGGCCAGCGACGCCTTGGTGATACCCATCAGCACCGGACGTCCGGCCGCGGGCTCCAAGCCCTCGGCCACCACGCGACGGTTCGCGGTCTCGAACTCGGCCCGCTCGGTCAGCGAACCGGGCAGGAACTCCGTGGCGCCCGAGTCGATGATGGTCACCCGGCGCAGCATCTGCCGGACGATCACCTCGATGTGCTTGTCGTGGATCGACACACCCTGGGCCCGGTAGACCTGCTGGACTTCGTTGACCAGGTGGATCTGCACCTCGCGCGGGCCCTGCACACGCAGCACTTCGTGCGGGTCGGCCGAGCCCTCCATGAGCTGCTGGCCGACCTCGACGTGGTCGCCGTCGGACAGCAACCGCTCCGAGCCGTCCTCGTGCTTGAACACGCGCAGCCGCTGACGCTTGGGCAGCTTGTCGTAGACCACTTCCTCGCCACCGTCATCCGGCACGATCGTGATCTTGTAGAACTTCTCGCCCTCTTCGAGCTGCACCCGTCCGGCGACGTCGGCGATCGGCGCCTTGCCACGCGGAATCCGGGCCTCGAACAGCTCCTGCACACGCGGCAGACCACCGGTGATGTCGTCACCGACACCACCCTGGTGGAAGGTACGCATGGTCAGCTGAGTACCGGGCTCACCAATGGACTGGGCGGCGACAATGCCGACCGCCTCACCGATGTCGACCAGCTTGCCGGTGGCCATCGATCGGCCGTAGCAGGTGGCACAAACCCCGGTACCGGTGGCGCAGGTCAGCACCGAGCGCACCTTGACGTTGGCAATGCCGGCAGCCAGCAGTGCCTCGATCGACGGGTCGCCGAGGTCGTGACCGCGCTCGATGACGACCTTGCCCTTCTCATCGACCGCGTCAACGGCCAACGTGCGGGCGTACGCCGACGTCTCGATGAACGGGTTGCGGATCAGCGATCCGTCGGCCTGGGCCTCGGCCAACTCGACGATGATGCCGCGCTCGGTGCCGCAGTCGTGCTCGCGCACGATCACGTCCTGGGAAACGTCAACGAGACGACGCGTCAGGTAACCCGAGTCAGCGGTACGCAACGCGGTGTCCGCCAAGCCCTTTCGGGCGCCGTGGGTGTTGATGAAGTACTCCAGCACCGTCAGGCCCTCACGGAAGGAGGACTTGATCGGGCGCGGGATGAACTCACCCTTCGGGTTGGTCACCAGACCCTTCATGCCCGCGAGCGTCCGGGTCTGGGTGAAGTTACCCGTCGCACCGGAGTCGACGATCGTGATGATCGGATTGTCGGCCGGGTAGTGGTCACGCAGCGCCTGACCCACTTCCTCGGTGGCTTCCTTCCAGATCTCCACCAGAGCCTCGTTGCGCTCTTCGCGGTTGAGCGCGCCACGCTGGAACTGCTTCTCCAGCTTGTCGGCACGCTCTTCGTAAGAGTCGAGGATCTCCTTCTTGCGCGGCGGCACCAGCACGTCGGCCATCGAGACCGTCACGCCCGAACGGGTGGCCCAATGGAAGCCGGCGTCCTTGAGCTTGTCGACGGTCTGGGCGACCACGATCATCGGGTAGCGCTCGGCCAGGTCGTTGATGATGACGGCCTGAACCTTCTTGTGCATCTGCTTGTTCACGAACGGGTAGCCGGTCGGCAGCAGCTCGTTGAACAGCACCCGGCCCAGCGTGGTCTCGGCGATCCAAGACCCGCCCGGACGCCAACCGTTCTCGCCGAACAGCTCGGTCTCCACCTCGGCCGGCGGCCGCAGCTGGTCCAGACGCACCTTGATCTTGGCCCGAACGCTCAACGCACCGCGGTCGACTGCCATGATCGCCTCGGCCGGCGAGGAGTACACGCCGGTCTCCGGGCGGTCCTTGGCAGCCGGGGTGTATTCGCCTGTCTCACCTTCGATCTCGGTGGTCAGGTAGTACAACCCGGTGACCATGTCCAGTCGCGGCATGGCCAGCGGACGGCCCGAGGCCGGCGACAGGATGTTGTTCGACGACAGCATCAGGATGCGGGCCTCGGCCTGCGCCTCGGCGCTCAGCGGAAGGTGCACCGCCATCTGGTCACCGTCGAAGTCGGCGTTGAAGGCCTCACACACCAACGGGTGCAGCTGAATGGCCTTGCCTTCCACCAGCTGCGGTTCGAAGGCCTGGATACCCAGGCGGTGCAGCGTGGGCGCACGGTTGAGCAGCACCGGGTGCTCGGCGATGACCTCTTCGAGGACATCCCACACCTGGGGGCGCTGCCGCTCCACCATCCGCTTGGCGCTCTTGATGTTCTGCGCGTGGTTCAGGTCAACCAGTCGCTTCATCACGAACGGCTTGAACAGTTCCAGAGCCATCAGCTTCGGCAGACCACACTGGTGCAGCTTGAGCTGCGGACCGACCACGATCACCGAACGGCCCGAGTAGTCGACGCGCTTACCGAGCAGGTTCTGACGGAACCGGCCCTGCTTGCCCTTGAGCAAGTCGCTCAACGACTTCAGCGGACGGTTACCCGGCCCAGTAACAGGCCTGCCCCGCCGTCCATTGTCGAACAGCGCGTCGACGGACTCCTGCAGCATCCGCTTCTCGTTGTTGACGATGATCTCGGGCGCGCCGAGGTCGATCAGTCGCTTGAGGCGGTTGTTGCGGTTGATAACCCGGCGGTACAGGTCGTTGAGGTCGGAGGTCGCGAAGCGGCCACCGTCGAGCTGCACCATCGGACGCAGCTCCGGCGGGATCACCGGCACCGCGTTGAGGACCATGCCCATCGGGGAGTTCCCCGACTGCTGGAACGCAGCGACGACCTTGAGGCGCTTGAGAGCACGAAGCTTCTTCTGCCCCTTGCCGTTCTTGATGATGTCGCGCAGCAGCTCGGCCTCGGCGTCGATGTCGAACGTCTCGATCAGCTTCTGGATCGACTCGGCACCCATGGCGCCGGTGAAGTACTCGCCGTAGCGGTCCACCAGCTCGCGGTACACCGTCTCGTCGACGATCAGCTGCTTGGGAGCCAGCTTGACGAAGGTGTCCCAGATGTTGTCGAGACGGTCCAGCTCACGGCCGGCACGGTCGCGCAGCTGACGCATCTCGCGCTCGCCGCCGTCGCGAACCTTGCGGCGCACATCGGCTTTCGCGCCCTCGGCCTCCAGCTCGGCCAGGTCGGCCTCGAGCTTCTGGGCGCGGGCCTCCAGGTCGGCGTCCCGCTGGTCTTCGACAGCCTTCTTCTCGACGACCATCTCGGCTTCCAGCGTGGAGAGCTCGTTGTGGCGCATCTCGGTGTCGACGCTGGTGATCACGTAGGCCGCGAAATAGATGATCTTTTCGAGGTCCTTGGGCGCCAGGTCCAGTAGGTAGCCCAAGCGCGACGGCACGCCCTTGAAGTACCAGATGTGGGTGACCGGGGCGGCCAGTTCGATGTGGCCCATCCGCTCACGACGCACCTTGGCGCGAGTCACCTCGACACCACAGCGCTCACAGATGATGCCCTTGAAGCGCACCCGCTTGTACTTGCCGCAGTAGCACTCCCAGTCGCGAGTCGGTCCGAAGATCTTCTCGCAGAACAGGCCGTCCTTCTCGGGCTTGAGAGTGCGGTAGTTGATCGTTTCCGGCTTCTTGACCTCACCGTAGGACCATTGCCGGATGTCCTCCGCGGTCGCCAGGCCGATGCGGAGCTCATCGAAGAAGTTGACGTCGAGCACGTAACTCCCTTTCCCCTTGCGGGTTTAGTAGCGAGTAATTAAGCGAGGTCCTCAACAGAGGCGGATTCGTTGCGGGACAGGTTGATTCCCAGGTTGGCGGCTGCCCGCTCCAGGTCCTCGTCCTCGCCTTCGCGCAATTCGATCGCCGCACCGTCCTTCGCGAGCACCTCAACGTTGAGGCACAGCGACTGCAGCTCTTTGAGCAGCACCTTGAAGGACTCCGGGATACCCGGCTCGGGGATGTTCTCGCCCTTGACGATCGCCTCGTAGACCTTGACACGACCGACCGTGTCGTCGGACTTGATCGTCAGCAACTCCTGCAGCGTGTACGCCGCACCGTAGGCCTGCATGGCCCAGCACTCCATCTCACCGAACCGCTGGCCACCGAACTGCGCCTTACCACCCAACGGCTGCTGGGTGATCATCGAGTACGGACCGGTGGAACGCGCGTGAATCTTGTCGTCCACCAAGTGGTGCAGCTTCATGATGTACATGTAGCCGACAGTCACCGGGTACGGGAACGGCTCACCGGAGCGACCGTCGAACAGCATCGCCTTGCCGTCACCGTTGACCATGACCTCGCCGTCGCGGTTTGCCAGCGTCGAGGAGAGCAGACCCTGCAGCTCCTCCTCACGGGCACCGTCGAACACCGGGGTCGCGGTACGGGTGTCCGCACCGGCCGAGTACAGCTCCTCGGGAAGCCTGTCCGCCCAGTCGGGGACGGCGCCACGACCGTCCTTTTCGATGGTCCAGCCGGTCTTGGCGATCCAGCCCAGGTGGGTCTCAAGGATCTGACCGATGTTCATACGACGGGGCACACCGTGGGTGTTCAAGATGATGTCGACCGGGGTGCCGTCCGGCAGGAACGGCATGTCCTCGGCCGGCAGGATCTTGCCGATGACGCCCTTGTTGCCGTGGCGACCGGCCAGCTTGTCACCGTCGGAGATCTTGCGCTTCTGCGCGACGTAGACGCGCACCAGCTCGCTGACCCCGGCGGGCAGCTCGTCGTCGTCCTCGCGGGAGAACACCCGGATGCCGATGACCTTGCCGGACTCACCGTGCGGCACCTTCAGCGAGGTGTCGCGGACTTCGCGGGCCTTCTCGCCGAAGATCGCACGCAGCAGCCGCTCCTCGGGCGTCAGCTCGGTCTCACCCTTGGGAGTGACCTTGCCGACCAGGATGTCGCCGTCACGGACCTCGGCGCCGATGCGGACGATGCCGCGCTCGTCGAGGTCAGCCAGCACCTCGTCGGAGACGTTCGGGATGTCCCGGGTGATCTCCTCGGCGCCCAGCTTGGTGTCGCGGGCGTCGATCTCGTGCTCCTCGATGTGAATCGAGGTCAGCGTGTCCTCCTCGACCAACCTGTTGGACAGGATGATCGCGTCCTCATAGTTGTGCCCTTCCCACGGCATGATCGCCACGAGCAGGTTCTTGCCCAGGGCCATCTCGCCGTTGTCGGTGCACGGCCCGTCCGCGATCACCTGGCCGGCCTCGACACGCTGCCCGGAGTCCACGATCGGACGCTGGTTGGCGCAGGTGCCGTGGTTGGACCGGTTGAACTTGCGCATCCGGTAGGTCTGCCGGGTGCCGTCATCGGCCATCACCGTGACGTAGTCGGCGGACACCTCCTCGATGACACCGGTCTTGTCGGCGACGATCACGTCGCCAGCATCGATCGCGGCCCGCAGCTCCATGCCGGTACCGACCAGCGGTGCCTCGCTGCGCACCAGCGGAACCGCCTGACGCTGCATGTTGGCACCCATCAGGGCACGGTTGGCGTCGTCGTGCTCAAGGAACGGAATCATGGCCGTGGCCACCGAAACCATCTGGCGCGGCGAGACGTCCATGTAGTCGACCTCGGCCGACGACACGTACTCGACTTCGCCACCCTTACGACGGACCAGAACGCGCTCCTCGGTGAAGCGGCCGTCTTCCTCCAGCGGCGAGTTGGCCTGCGCCACAACGTGGCGGTCCTCCTCGTCGGCGGTCAGGTACTCGATGTCATCGCTGACCACACCGTCGTTGACCTTGCGGTACGGGGTCTCGATGAAGCCGAACGGGTTGACCCGCGCGTACACCGACAGCGATCCGATCAGACCGATGTTGGGGCCTTCCGGAGTCTCGATCGGACACATCCGGCCGTAGTGAGACGGGTGCACGTCACGAACTTCCAGGCCGGCCCGCTCACGCGACAGACCACCCGGGCCCAGCGCCGACAGACGGCGCTTGTGGGTCAGACCCGACAACGGGTTGTTCTGGTCCATGAACTGGGAGAGCTGGCTGGTGCCGAAGAACTCCTTGATGGCGGCGACCACCGGGCGGATGTTGATCAGGGTCTGTGGCGTGATGGCCTCGACGTCCTGGGTGGTCATCCGCTCCCGAACGACACGTTCCATGCGCGACAATCCGACCCGGATCTGGTTCTGGATCAGCTCACCCACGGTGCGCAGCCGACGGTTGCCGAAGTGGTCGATGTCGTCGACCTCGACGGGGACCTCGACGCCGCCCGGCACCGTCATGGTGGCGGACACGCCCTCCTGAGCGGCCTGGTGCAGACGCACCAGGTACTCGATGGTGGCCACGATGTCCTCTTCGGTCAGCGTGGTCGGCTGCGACTCGCCCGGGTTGGCGGTCAGGCCCAGCTTCTTGTTGATCTTGTAGCGACCCACCCGAGCCAGGTCGTAGCGCTTCTCCTTGAAGAACAGGTTCTCCAGCAGGGTCTGCGCGGACTCCTTGGTGGGGGGCTCGCCCGGACGCAGCTTGCGGTAGATGTCCAGCAGCGCCTCGTCGGGGCTGGCGGCGTTGTCCTTCTCCAGCGTCGACATCATGATCTCAGAGAAGCCGAAGCGCTCGCGGATCTGCTCGGAGGTCCAGCCCAGCGCCTTGAGCAGGATGGTAACCGGCTGGCGACGCTTGCGGTCGATCCGGACGCCGACCAGGTCGCGCTTGTCGACGTCGAACTCCAGCCAGGCGCCGCGGCCCGGGATCACCTTCACCGAGTGCAGCGTCTTCTCGGTCGACTTGTCGATGTTGGCGTCGAAGTACACACCGGGCGAACGCACCAGCTGGGAGACCACCACCCGCTCGGTGCCGTTGATGATGAAGGTGCCCTTCTCGGTCATCATCGGGAAGTCACCCATGAACACCGTCTGACTCTTGATCTCGCCGGTGTTGTTGTTGATGAACTCCGCGGTGACGAACAGCGGAGCCGCGTACGTCATGTCCTTGTCGCGGCACTCCTCGACCGGGGCCTTGACCTCGTCGAACCGCGGGTCGGAGAACGACAGCGACATCGAGCCGGAGAAGTCCTCAATCGGGGACAGCTCTTCGAGAACCTCTTCGAGGCCACCCTTGGGAGCAGAACCGGTCTGCTTGGCCATCTTCTCGCGCCATTCCGACGCCCCGATCAGCCACTGGAACGAGTCGGTCTGCACGTCGAGCAGACCCGGAACCTCGAGCGGTTCACGCAGCTTGGCGAAAGAGACCCGGTTCGGGGCCCCGGGCACGGAACTATTGGGAGAATTCTGGGTGGTAGTACCTGAAGCGTTCTTTTTGCTCTGGCGGGAGACTGCCAAGATGCATCCTTCCAGCACCTAATGCGGCCAGCGGATCCCGGCTGTCACCGGACCCCGTTCGCTGCGAATATTCGACCGTTGGTTCGGCTGGCGAACGTTCTGTCCGGTCTCCGGACAACCAAACCACGAGATCACCAGACTGAAACGAGTCAACAAACCTGATTCAGGCTGGTACTGCGGCGTTCGGGTGCAGGCAAGAGATCGGCAGGAGGAAGCCAGCGCAACCTCCAACAATAGCGCAGGCTCACGCAATCCTCAACCGCCAGGCACGGGAGCACATCGGCGCTGGCTGGCGTCCCTTACTCACCCGTGCACTCAACGCTGCCCAACAGAGTGGACCGTTTGCGCCCGTGCGTCAAGAGGAGATGACGCGCGCGATGCTGTGGGCGAAACGGCAGCGCCGAACCCACGGTCTACCCACCAGGGCCGTGTTCAGAGTCCGCGAGGGGTTTCGGCAAATTCCCCAGCCCGGCCACGGCTAAGGTTGCGCTCGCCAAGCCGCCTCTGCGATACCCAGCTCGGTGACCGGCGGCGCCCCATCGATCCATTCGGCGGCCACCCGATACCAGTTGCCGCCCGCTCCGATATAGCTGATGGCGCCGAACACAAGGAAGTCAAGCCGGCGCGAAAACAGGTGTTCGGGTGGTAGGCGCTCGTTACGCATCGACTGAAACGATCGGGCACCGGGGTGCAGGACGCCCAGCATGGCGGCGCTAACGTCGAAGGATTGGACCTGCACATAGTCGTCGACCATGTTCCAGCCAGCCGCATCCAGCGTGTAGCGCAGACATTCCTCGGCGGTGACCTGCGAGTCGGGCCGCAGCACCCCGCCGCGCGCCAGCAGGTCACGAAGGCCCTGACCGTCGGCGGCCCTGCACAGTTGAGCGGCCTTGCGCTCGACGTCGACGGCCGCTGGAGACATCACCTTGTAGAAGCCGAAGTCCAAGAATGCGACCCGCCTGTCGGCAAGGTAGATGAAGTTGCCGGGATGGGCGTCTCCGTTGAACTCGCAGTCACGAAAGAGCGAGCCCAGATAGAAACGGTAGATGATCTCTCCGACGCGATCCCGCTCGGCGGCGGGCAGATCGGCAACCTGTTGAGCGTTGAGCCCGTCGACAAAATCGCTGGTCAAAACCGAGTCCGAAGATAACTCGGCAACGGGTGCCGGCACGTGGATGAACGGGTGGTCAGCGAAGCGTTCGGCGAGTCGCGCCTGATTGGCGAATTCCTGCCGGTAGTCGAGTTCGTGGGACAGCTCGCCGGTGATCTCGTCGAGGAATTCCTGCGCCGCGACCGTCGGCACCCGCGACTTCCACATCCGCAGGAACAACGCCAGGTTCTTCAGGTCGGCACGCACCGCCGCCCGCACACCCGGATACTGCACTTTGACTGCGACCTCTCGACCGTCGTGGGTACGAGCCCGGTACACCTGACCGATGGAGGCTGCGGCGAACGCCCGGGTCTCGAAAGAAGCGAATGCCTTGTCCACCGGGCCCAGCTCGGATTCCATGACCGGTCGCAGCGCCTCGAACGGCATGGCGTCGACGGTGCCTTGCAACCGGGACAACTGTCTCCGGAATGTCTCCCGGGACCGCTCGTCGACGATGCCCAGGTCGATGAAAGACAGCATCTGCCCGATCTTCATCGCCGCACCGCGCATCTCGCCCAGCACAGCCACGAAGTCACGAGCCATCCGCTGGTCAGCGACATCCATCAGCTGCGTGTGCCGGGTCTCCGACACCACGACGGATCCCGCCTTGATCACGACACGGCGCAGTGCCTGCTTGGCGGCCAGCTTGCCCAGTGCGGCGCCGCGACCCACCCGCGACGTCGGCAAGGACCGTTCGGCGTCAAAGTTGGCCAACGCGATCGCACCTCCCCCCGGCGGTACTATGTTCCGGTAACGCCTGACATGACAGTCGGGCAATTCCGGAACTCATACTGGCACAACATCGAGACTTCGGCACCAGGGAATTGAGGGGGGTCACGGTTGAGTTCCGATGCACAAAGTGCCGCGAGTGCCGCCGCGCCGCGCCGCGGGCGCGGTCGTCCCCCCAACCCTGGCCTGGAGGACCGCCGTCGCGCCCAGATCATTGCCGCCGCGGTGGCGGTATTCACCGAGCGTGGATTCGAAGTCACGACCATGGCCGACATCGCACGGCAGGCCGGAATCGGCCAAGGCACCCTGTATCGATACGTACCCAGCAAACGCGAGCTGCTGGATCTGGTGTTCGACTACTCGGTCGAAGAAGTCATCAAAGCTGCTGAGCCGTTCTTGAGCCTCGACGAGCCGCCGACCACCCCCCACGAGCTGATCGACCGTCTCAAAGCCGCGGCGGGCGCACTGGCCGAGCTGACTGGTGAGCGTCCGGAGCTGCTGTCCTTGGTGGCCGTCGAAGCGGCCGCGATCGACGAAGAACTCAAACTGCGGGTTTTGGGGCTAGAGGCCACGGTCGCGCGCATGACCGCCCGCCTGTGCGACGACGCACAGCAGGCCGGATTCCTGCGAGCGGACGCCGATCCACAGGTTTTGGGGCTGCTGGTGACGAAAACCCTTCTGCCGCCGGGCCTGCGGCAGGTACTAGGGAAGGCGGACCCGGCGGCCCAGGCCCGCTATCGCGACGCAATCTTCGACTTCCTCCAGCACGCACTGCTGTCGCCGGAGACCGGGAGTCTGTGATGGCCGCCGCGATGGATCGCCGCGCACAATTGACCGAAGCCGCCTTCAAGGTGTTCACCGAACGCGGATACCGCAATACCGCGGTCGCCGACATCGTCGCGGCGGCTGGAGTCAGCCACGGGTCCTTCTACAACTATTTCACCAACAGGCGCGAGGCCCTCGATGCAGCAATCGATTTCGGCTTGGAGTCGTTGAGGCCGCAGCTGACGCCGCCTGCGGTTCCGGCAGCCACCATCGACAAGTTCCTGGAGGCGATAACCACACGACTACGAGCCCTGCACGACTTCGCGGTGACCAATGACCGGCTGGTGTCGCTGATCGTCTTCGATGCCGCGGCCATCGACGACGCGCTGACCAGCCGAGTCTTCGAGATCGTCGCGAGCTTCGCCCGCGATTGGCAGCGCCAGATCGACCACGGCGTGCAGGCCGGATTCCTGCGGCAGGGCCTTGACACTCAGGTACTCGGCGAGGTCATGGTAGCGATGAGCCTGGTGGTGCTGTTGCCCGCACAGGGGGGCCCCCCGCTTCCCGGCGGACTCGACCACGTGATCAGCCAGCTGGGCGACTTCCTACGGTTCGGTCTCGGCTCCCCCGCTTGACCCGTGCATCATCACGACCGGCCCGGGCCGCGGGTGCCCCGTCCGCCCGATCAGGGGAAATCCGCGGGCAACAGCCGATCGTCAGGATCCAGAGCCATCCCCCGCACCGCGGCGGTGGCCGAGACAGCGCCCCACAGGAAGGTCGTCAGCTGCTCGACGAGCGCGTCCTTGCCGATGGTGGGGTCGTTCAACCAGCGCAGAACACCTAAAGCCACCGCTCCCAGAGCAGCGTCGATAACGCAATCGAGGTGGTCGCCGTCCCCGCCCCGCGACCGGAGCACGCCTGCCACCACCGTGCGGGCCGCCTCCGCCAGCGGTCGGCCACTTTCGAGCAACGCCGCCGCGGACCGATGCTCGGTGAACTGCGCTCCGATCAGAAATCTGAACAGGTTCGGCCGCTCGGACACCAGGTCGATGTAGGCGGCTAAGGCCGAGCGAATCAGCTCCATAGCGGTACCCGCGGCAAAGTGCGGAACCACGCACTCGAGGACCATGTCTTGGATTTGTTCTCCGACCGCGCTGAACAAGGCCTCCTTGTCAGCGAAGAAGCGGTACAGCTTCGGCCGGGGAACGCCTGCGGTCCTGACCACATCATCGATGGATAGGTCCGGGCCATATTCGTCGATGGCGAGCAGAGTCGCCCCGACCAATTCCGCCCGCACTGCGGCCCGGTGTTCACGCCATCTATCCACCCGCGCGTCTCCGGTCGGCGCAGGCAGCCGCAGACGACCAGATGCCTCGGACCACACCCGGCCATGATAGGTACCGCCCACCGCGTTATCGCAGCTCGGCCTGCTATCCGCCCAATTTCGCACTGCGCGTTCTTGACAGACTGACACATCAGTCGCATTATTTGTCGGCATGAACCATACGGAAGCAGTGACAATGCAGCCACGCTTGGTGCCCGACCATGAGGTCGCCATCATCGGCGCTGGCCTGGGCGGAATCTGCGCGGCGATCAAGCTGCGCGAGATCGGTGTGACCGATTTCGTGATCGTGGACCGCGACGAGGACTTCGGCGGCACCTGGCTACGCAATACCTACCCCGGAGTTGGCGCCGACCTGCCCACCGTCGCCTATCAGTTCTCGTTCGCCCCGAAGGCAGACTGGCGGCGGTTCTTTGCCGAAGGCGACGAGATCCAGCAGTACGCGCTCGACTTGGCAGCCACCCACGAACTTGGCCGCCATGCCCGGTTCAACACCACCGTGCAGCGTGAAGTCTTCGACGAAGACAACGACGTCTGGCAACTGCAGCTCGAGAACGGCGACACGATCACCACACGATTCGTCATCAGTGCGATCGGTGCCTACATCAACCCGAAGACCAGGCCCGACATCCCGGGCCTCGCCGACTTCACCGGGCCGGTGCTGATCCCGTCCCGCTGGCAGCACGACATCGATCTGCGCGGAAAACGGGTCGGCATAGTCGGAGTCGGCAGCTCGACGGTGCAGATCGCCCCGTCGATTGCCCGCGACGTCGCGCAACTCGACGTCTACCAGCGCACCCCGCAGTGGTATTTCCCCAAACCCGACTTCCGCTACCCGGCCCTGCTTCAGCGGTTGATGGCCAAGCGCTGGTTCGCCAATGGACTGAACTGGCTCGCATTGATATTCATCGAGGCCGGGCTACGGATCCTGATCTACACGCCGAGGCCGCTGTTCCGTTTCGGCGCAGCCATTTTCGACCGCATTGCACTGCTGCTCTACTTGATCTGGCTGCGTGTCAAGGTGCGCGACCGCACAGTACGCCAACAGCTACGGCCCCGATTCGGCGCCGGCTGCACCCGAGGAACCCTGGGCGGCGACTACCTGCCCACGTTCAACCGGCCCAACGTGGAGCTGATCAGCATCGGAATCGACCACATCACCACCGACGGCATAGTCGACTCCGCCGGCGTGCACCGCCCGGCCGACGTTCTGGTGCTTGCCACGGGTTACGAGATGTTCTCCGACCCGGAAACATACCGTACCGGAACCGTATTGGGCAGACGAGGATTCGACCTCGCCGAGTTCTACCACCGCGAAGGACTTCAGGCCTACCAGAGCGCCACGGTGCCTCATTTGCCAAATCGCTTCATGATGTGCGGGCCTTACTCCTGGACCGGAACCAGCTTCCACTACATCCTGGAGAACGCGATGCGTCACATCGCCGCGGTCATCAAGCTCGCTCGCGAAAAAGATGCGACGCGCGTCGAAGTCACCTGGGCGGCATTGCATCGATTCCAAACGCGCCTGCGGCGCAGCGGCGAAAACCTGCAGCGCTATTTCACGGTCAACTGTGCGGGTTCCAACAGCTATTTCATCAACTCGCATGGGGACACCCCGTACGTACGCCCTTGGACGGTGCTGCAATCCCGGCGGCGCAGCATTCGGTTCCCGGTTTCCGACTATGCATTCTCCCGACTCCAGGTACCCGCGAAAGAGAACGAACATGCGGTTTAGTGCCGACGCCATCGCCGCGTCCGAGGCGGAGGGATTCTATGCCACAGCTCCTTTCGTCACTCATGTTCGGCGGACCTTCGCCGCGCCCCCGGAACACGTTTGGGAGGTCATCACCGACAGCCGCATGTGGTCCTGGTTACCGACCGTGTGGGGCTGCCGCTACCCGGTAGCCACCGATCCGGAGGTCGGGGTGGTCCGCGATTTTCAGATGCACGTGCACAAGTGGCTGATCTTCGCCCAGCACGAGCAACTCATCGAGTTCGACCCATCGCGCAGGGTCATGCGCTACACCGCGACGGATGCCACGTTGCCGGTCTTCGGCTCCTGGTGCGAACAATACCGCGTCGAACCAGCTGGCGAGGGGGCTGCGACGGTGGACTGGACGCTGGCCTGCGCACCGCGCTACCTGCGCCGCATACCAGGAATCCGGTTCGCACTGCGGCCGCTGCAGATCGTCCTGCAGCGCGTGTTCTTTTTCGGTTTAGGGGGTTTGGAGCGCGAGCTCCCCTGCAATGCTCCGCCCGCGATCAACGCTGGATCCCTATGACATTCGACAGAGAGGGCCGACAGATGAATCCTCACTACACGGTTGCTGTCATCGGCGCCGGGCCAGCCGGGATCGGCGCGGGCGTGCGGCTGCTCGACGCCGGTATCGACGATTTCATCATTGTGGAACGCGGCACCGAACCGGCAGGAAGCTGGCGTGACAACGACTATCCCGGAATCGGAGTAGACGTGCCCAGCTTCACCTATCAGTATTCGTTCGCCAAGAACCCCTACTGGTCTCGGATGTTTCCCAAAGGGGAAGAGGTCAAGGCCTACCACTGCGGTGTCGCCCGCGACTACGGCCTATACCCGCGCATCCGGTTCGGAGTGGACGTGGTGGCCGAGCGATGGGATCATGACGCCCAGTGGTGGCGGCTGCAGACCGCCTCCGGTGATGAGATCACCGCACGGTTCGTGCTTAGCGCTGTCGGCGCGTTCATCAACCCGAAGGACGATCCGGGTATCCCCGGATTCGACACCTTTGCCGGAAAGATCCTGCGGCCCACCGACTGGGACCACCAATATGATCTCGCAAGCAAGCGGGTTGGTGTCATCGGCACCGGCGCAAGCTCGGTTCAGATCACCCCCACAATCGCACCTCAGGTGGAGTCACTCACGGTGTTTCAGCGCACCCCGGTGTGGTGCTGGCCCAAACCTGATTTCCCCATCGGACCGCGATTGCGAATGATCCTGGGTCGCCGAAGCACCCAGTCAGCGCTTTCGGGTGCAGCGCTAGCTCTGGTCGAAGCCTTGACCCGACTGTTGGTCTACGCACCCCCGGTGATCGCCAAACCCGCAACGGCACTGATGGACTACGGCGCACGCATCCTCTATCGCGCATATCTTCTGGCGGTCGTGCGGAATCGGCGCAACCGGCGGGCTCTCACCCCGCGTTACGGTTTGCTCGGTAAGCGACCCACCCTGTCCAACAACTTTCTGCAGTCCTTCAACCGTGACAATGTCGACCTGGTTGACGACGCGATCGCCGCGATCACACCTCACGGCGTTCGGACCGCCGACGGACGTGAATACCAGCTGGACGCGTTGGTAGTCGCGGTGGGCTACGAACTGTTCTCCGATCCCGAGACCTACAAGAAGGGCATGATCGTCGGTGTCGACGGTTTCGATCTCGGCGAGTTCTACACCGCCCACAAGTTGCAGGCCTACGAGAGCGTTGCCGTCCACGGCCTACCGAACCGGTGGATGCTGGTCGGTCCCTACTCATGGACAGGTACCGGCTGGCACTTCATGGTCGAATCCTCAGCGCAACATGCGATTCGCGCTATCAGTGAGGCACGCCGGCGTGGCGCCGGACTGGTTGAGGTCACCCCTGAGGCGCAACGCGCCTACCACGCGAAGATCACCCGCCAAGGCCGCAATATTCAGCATTACTTCAGTGTCCGCAACAAGGGGCTGCGCACCTACTACGTGAATTCGCAAGGCGACATGCCCTATATCCGGCCGACCACCGCCCTGCAATCCCGGCGGGCGGCGACCAAATATTCATTCGAGGACTACACCTGGGTTCCGTTGGCCACGAAAGACTCCCCGATAGAACTGGTCACCCAGACCGGTGAGATCCGATGATGCGGTCGTACCCCCAGATCTCAGTTGCCGGCGCCGTCGTCGTCGTCACCGGTGCGGCCCGAGGCATCGGATTCGCCGTGGCCAGCCGGTTCGCGAGCCGCGGCGCCACCGTCGCGCTGGGAGACCTCGACGGGCAAGCCGCACGGGAGGCCGCTGCCGCCATCGGTCACCGAGCCTACGGCTATCAGCTCGACGTCACTGCGCCCGAAAGCTTCCGGGCCTTCCTCGACACGGTGGAAAGTGACTGCGGAGCCATCGACATCCTAGTCAACAATGCCGGGATCATGCCGATCGGCGCATTTCTCGACGAACCCGATGAAATCACCAGGGCGTGTTTTGACGTCAATGCCTTCGCTCATATGACGGCCGCACGAATCGCCGCGCCCCGGATGATCGACCGCGGTCGCGGCCACATAGTCAATGTCACCTCGGCCGCCGGGAAGATCCATTCCGCCGGTCTGGCCAGTTACACGGCATCCAAACATGCCGCCACCGCGTTCAGCCGGAGCCTGCGCGAGGAGCTACGCCCGCATGGCGTTTCGGTGACCGCGGTGCTGCCAGCTGCGGTCAACACGCAGCTGGTAGATGGAATCCCGTTGGGGATATTGCGCATCGGAGTGCTGTCGCCTCGAGCGGTAGCGCGTCGGGTCGAATCCACGGTCCGGCGTCGACCGCCGCTGACCGGTGCTCCAAAAGGATTGACCACCCTTTTGACTCTGGCGAACCTGATTCCCGAGCGGCTCTGGCTGGCCGGACGACACATCGTCAACGCTGACCGCACCATGGGACCGATCGACCGCACGGCACGTGCCGAGTACGACGCCCGTATCACCGCCAACACACACCCGCAGAACTCGGAGCCCGTGACATGACCACTAAACCTCGATCACGATGTGACGCCACCACAGGCCACCAGGTTCCGGACATGCTGGTCGCCATCATCGGAGCCGGCATCGGCGGGTTGGGAGCCGCAATCCACTTACAGCGCGCCGGCTATACCGACTTCACCATTTTCGAGCGCGCCGACGATGTCGGAGGCACCTGGCATGCTAACAGCTATCCCGATGTGGCAGTGGATATTCCAGGCATCGTCTATCAGTTCTCGTTTGAGAAGAACCCATGGTGGTCGCGAACCTTTCCCAAGGGCGCCGAGGTCCGCGGCTATATCGCCCACTTGGTCGAAAAGTACGGGCTGAGCGAGCGACTCAGACTGAGCACTGAGGTGATGCGCCGCGACTGGGATGAGGACAGCCACTTCTGGTTGCTGACGCTGGACGACGGTTCTACGGTGACGGCGCGTTTTGTCATCACCGCCACCGGCGCATTCGTCGAGCCGCGACTTCCCGATATTCCGGGGCTGGAAACTTTCACCGGAAAGGTGATCCAGACCCAGCGTTGGGATCATGAGTTCGACCCTGCCGGGCAACGAATCGCGGTGATCGGCACTGGCGCCACAGCCATCCAGGTGGTCCCGCAGTTGGCCAAGGCCGCGGCCCGGCTCGACGTGTACCAGCGGAGGGCGATCTGGGTCTTCGCCAAGCCGGATTTCGCGATCCCCGCCGTGGTGCAGGCAGCGTTCAACAGGTTGCCGTTCCTGCAATCGATGATTCGCGGCGCGGTTGCCGCACTGGTGGAGGCCGGGCTGGTCGGCATCACCGTCTACGGCAAGCAGATCGCGCCCCTTGCCCGCATTCCGGAATGGGCGTGCCGTGCCTTCTTGTTCACCCAGGTCCGCGATCGCGACCTCCGCAAGAAACTCACCCCCACCTACGGATTCGGCTGCAAGCGCCCCAGCGTGTCGAATCGCTATTACAAGACCTTCACCCGGGACAACGTCGAGCTGATCACCGATCCGATCGAATCGGTCACTTCCCAAGGGATTTGCACCCAGGGCGGGCTGGAGCGTGAGATCGACGTTTTGGTCTTGGCAACCGGATTCGAGATGTCCAACAGCCCGCTGGTGTATCGGCACCGGCCGGTCAAGGGCCGGGACGGCTTCGACTTGGCCACCTTCTACGAAACCCAGCGCGCTGCCGCCTACGAAGGCGTATCGATGCCCGGATTGCCCAACACCTTCATGGTTTTCGGGCCATACGCGTGGTCGGGAAGCTCCTGGCACGTCATGGTCGAGAACGCCGCACGGCACGCGTTGCGAGTGATCGAAGAAGCGCAGCGGCGCGGCGCCACGGCTGTCGAAATATCTCACGAGGCCAACGATCGGTTTCACCGTTTCGTCGACCGTCGCGGTTCAGAGACATTGATGCACGGGCGCGCCTGCGTCGATGCCAACAGCTACTACATCGACCACAACGGCGACTTCTCGTTTTTGCGGCCCACTACCGCCTACCAGTCCACCCGGGCATCCAAGACGTTTGACCTTGATGACTACGTCTATGAGTTCTGCGGGCTCCAGGCGGTCGCGACACGCGAGGAAACCCCGTCGGGCGAAAAAGTGCCGTAGTGACGCGGCGAGGGATGCACGCTATTGTTTCGCATAAATATGAATGATGTATCAGTCGGATAATTTGACTTAGGTAGGGGGAGTGATGTCATTGGTTGCCGGAACACCGGCCGAAGCCACCAGCAACCGGAAGCCGGAACTGATCCGGTTTCCAGGTCCCGGCACCGTCTCGGTTCTGATAGCCGGCCTGCTAGCGACCTTCGTGCGACCGGTGATTGCCTTGTTCGCTCGCTTTCCCGACGCTCGATGGCCCTTCGGCTGGGTTGATCGGGCCGCAGCGCTGCTTCCGCGGCCGCTTCGGGTGACCCGGCGCAAGGTGAACCTGCCCCACTGCCGCGCGGAGTTGCTGACACCGCAGGCGGTGCCCCGCGATCACCGGGCGGCGATCCTCTATTTGCATGGGGGCGGATTCATCACCTGCGGCCTGCACACCCATCGCCGACTGGTGGCCGACGTAGCGAACGCCGCGGGGCGGCCCGCCCTGGCAATCGACTACCGGCAGTTGCCCCACCACGGTCTCGGTGAAGCCCTCGACGACGCAGTCGCCGGGTTCAGTGCGCTGCTGACACGGGGGTACGCCGCAAGCGACATCAGCATCGTCGGCGATTCGGCCGGCGGTTACCTCGCGGTCGCCACGGCACTGACCGTTGCCCGTCACGGACTGGGCCGCCCCGGCGCGGTCGTAGCGATGTCCCCGATCACGTCGGTCGATCCAGATTTCGCCGTGGCCGACGGTGTTTTCGACCCGCTGCTGACTGTGCCCACAGTCCGGGCACTCGGCCGCAAACTCGCCGCCAAGCCCGTTGCTCCCGACTCCGCAATCCCGCTGCCCAGGCTCGCGAATGAAGATCTGCGTGCGCTGCCACCCACGCTGATTCAAGTGGGAACTCGCGAGGTGCTCACGGCGGGCGCCGAGGAATTGGCTACTCATATCGGAGCCGCGGGGGTGCGCTGCGAGCTACAGGTCTGGGAGGGCCAGTTCCACGTATTCCAAGCTGCCGCCATAGTGCTGGCACCGGCGCGCGCAGCAATATCAGAGATCGGCGCCTTCCTGCACCGCACCGGAATCGATGCGGAGGAAGCCGGCCAGTGAGCCCAGTTACGTCCGCGCCGGCCCAGGTGGCGGAGACGCACACAGTTTCGCCCCAGGCTGATGTCGAGACGGACATGTGCGCCGAGGCCGATACCGCCACTGCGACCATCGCCTGCGGGGGACCCCGCACTGCGGCCGCGCGCCCATCCTTCGCGTCGCTGCTGAGGCGACCACTGCGCTTCGCCCTCACCCAGGCCGACTCGTCGTTGCAAACCCTGGGTCGCTTCGTGGATCTGGCCGCCCAGTCCGTCACCTACCTGTTCACCGACCTGTTTCGGCTGCGCCATCCGTGGCGCGACACCATCAACCAGGCCTGGTTCATCGTCAGCGTCACCGCCATCCCGGCGCTGCTGGTCTCAATCCCGTTTGGGGTGATCGTCGCCGTGCAGGTGGGCAGCCTCATTGCGCAGGTCGGCGCCACCTCGATCTCGGGAGCGGCCGGCGGCCTGGGGGTGATCCGGCAGGGCGCGCCGATCGTAGCCGCACTGCTGCTGGGCGGAGCGGCAGGTTCGGCGGTAACCACCGACCTGGGCGCACGCACCATCCGCGAGGAGGTGGATGCACTGCGGGTGATGGGCATCGACCCGGTACAGCGGCTGGTCACCCCACGGCTGGCCGCGATTGCGTTCGTCGCCCCGGTGTTGTGCATTTTCATCATCTTCATGGGGCTTGGAGCGGGCTATCTGATCAATGTCGGCTTCCAGTCCGGTACCCCGGGCAGCTACATCGCCTCGTTCGCATCGTTCGCCAGCGTCACCGATGTGATGGTGGCGCTGACCAAGACACTGCTGTTCGGCGTGGTGGTGATCCTGGTGGCCTGTCACCGGGGCCTAGAGGCCCGCGGCGGCGCCCGGGGGGTCGCCGACGCAGTCAACGCGGCCGTCGTTATCGGGGTGGTGGCGGTGTTCGCGCTCAACGTGGTGATCACCCAGTTGGTCACCATGTTCATGCCGACGGGGATCGGCTGATGGCCACCCCGTCACGGCACCTGCCACACGGCCTGCCCGCAACGGTGCGGGTGCCTACTGCGATCGCAGATCTCCCGATGTCGGCGCTGGAGCGCCTCGGCCACCAGGCCACGTTCTTGGCGCAGGTCCTCGGCGCGATCCCGCGCACCGTGGCGCACTATCGGCGGCAGACCGGGACACTGCTAGTCGACATGATCTGGGGCAATGGCTCGCTGATAGTTGGTGGCGGCACCATCGGTGTACTGGTGTTTTTAGGTGCAGCGGTCGGTGGGTCGGTGGGCATCGAGGGTTACTCCGCGCTGAACATGGTCGGGATGGGGCCACTGACCGGATTCGTCTCGGCCTACGCCAACACCCGGGAAATGGCGCCGATGATCGCCGCGATCGGTTTCGCCACCCAAGCCGGCACCCGCATGACCGCCGAGATCGGGGCGATGCGGATCTCAGAGGAGATCGATGCGTTGGAGGCCCTGGCGATCCGCTCTATTCCCTTCGTAGTGACGACCCGCGTGATCGCCGGGATGACCACCATCGTTCCGCTGTACCTGCTGACTTTGGTGCTCAGCTATCTGTCGTGCGCCCTGGTGGTCAACGTGGTGCACGGCCAGTCCTCCGGCACCTATTACCACTACTTCGACTCCTTCGTCCAACCCTCGGACGTGCTGTTCTCCATCTGCAAGGCCGCCATCTTCGTCACCCTGATCATCGCCATCCACGGTTACCAGGGCTACTACGCGAGCGGCGGGCCCGAAGGGGTGGGCCAGGCATCAGGACGGGCGATCCGCGCGAGCCTGATCACCGTAGTAGCCACCGACATGGTGCTGACGCTGTTGTTCTGGAGCAACAGCGCCGGCGTCCAGATTTCAGGGTGAGCCGTGCCGATTTTCGATGATCCCAGCGGCCGCAGTGCCGGAGCCCGCGCACTGCGCGTCCGCGGCCTGATCGTGGCCGCGGTGATGACCGTCGCAGCCACCGCGCTATATCAGCTCGCCACCGGCGGCTACGGCGGCACCTTCCGCCTGATCGTCGAGACCAACACCATCGGCGAGGGGCTGACCCCCGGCGCCGAGGTGAAACTCCATGGGCTGGCGATCGGGACGGTGAAGTCGCTGGAATCGGCAGGCTACAACCGGCAACGGATGACCGTGCAACTCGATCCCCGCCAGGCCACAGCGCTGACTGCCGACACGCAAGCCCAGTTCACGTCGTCGAATGTGTTCGGCAGTGCCGTAGTCGAGTTGGTCAGCGGTGGGATTGGTGAGCCGCTGACGCCCAACCAGACGCTGGTGATGGACACCGGCGCTGAGGCAGCTTCAATTACCGGGCTGCTGCGGCAGGGACAGAAAATCGGCCAGATATTCGACTCGCCCGACGTCACCCAGATCGTCGGCGTGCTGCAACGGCACGCCGATCTGACCGAACCTGTCAGCAAGTCGATCATGGACTTCGCCAAGATCCTGGCCGACAGCCAAACAGCGCCGTTCTCCCAAACCCTTGCCGTTACGGCGGGACTGGTCAACGGCCTCAACGATTTCGTTCCACTGGTCGGACTCCTCAACGAGCTGCTCGATGGATTGCGGTTCTTGGGTGAGCCCGGCGGTGCGGAGCGAACAACGCAGGTACTGCACCAGATCGGCCATCTGCTGGGCGACGTCGGAGCGCTGCTGGCCACGCACCTGCCGTGGCTCGTTCCGTTGATCGCCTCGGTGGTGGACCTGGCGGCGCCGGCGGCGTATGTGTTCGGAAGTTTGGCTCCGTCCTATGACCGGTTATCGGGCGCACTCGATCGCACCAGCGCAGCATTCCCCTTCCAGGACGGCAGAGTCCGGATGCAGATCGAGGTCATCTTGGACGCGGTGCCCGGCCTCGTGACAGCGCTGCCCGCCCAACCCGGAGGTGGCCGGTGAGAAGTGTTGCAAAGGCATTGCTGTGGCTGACCGTCTTCACCACGGTCAGCGCGATGTGCGCGGTGATCGTGCTCACCGCCTTGCGCAACCCGGTCAGCGGCCCAGTCGCCAGATACTCCGCCACCTTCTCCGATGTATCTGGACTGTTCGTCGGTGACGACGTTCGCATCGCCGGCGTGCAGGTCGGCAAGGTGCAGACCATCCGACTCGACGGCCGCCGCGCGACAGTCGATTTCACCGTGCGCACCGACCGCACCCTCTACCAGGAAACCGACGCCGCGGTCCGCTACCAGAATCTGCTCGGCCAGCGCTACGTCGAACTCATCCAGCCGGCCGGTGGTCAGCAGCTGACTTCCGGCGCGGAAATCCCGGTTGGGCACACCATCCCCTCGTTTGACGTCACCAAACTGTTCAACGGATTCCGGCCGATTTTCCAGACACTCGACCCCGCCCAGTTCAACCGATTCGGCGAGAACCTGCTGCGAGTAATCCAGGGCGACGAGACCGGGGTGGGGCCATTTCTGCACGACCTGGACGCGCTGTCGAATTTGGCTGTCGACCGCCAAGCCGTACTGAAGACGTTGGTCACCAACCTCGCCGGAGTCTCGCACGACCTTGGCGGCAAATCTCAGCAGCTATTCCGTCTGATCGCAACCCTCAACGACATCCTGGCGACATTCAGCTCCAAAGCCAAGGAGTTCACCGACTCGCTCGACATGGAACTGCCCGCCTTGCGCAACGCGGTGAATCTACTGCAGTACATCGAGCGCATCTTCGACGGAGCCACCACGCCGCTCTATGACCTGCTGGGGCGGATGTGGCCGCAAACGCCCACAATCATCGCCGGCCTGTCGCTGGTCCCGTCACTGATCCAAGGGATGCGCGACTCCATCGTCGACGACCAGCCCGCCAATTCCACGTTTGCCTGTTCGCACGGCGAGGTCACGCTGCCCGGTATCGGTCAGGTGTCTTTCGCCCATCAGGACCTGGTGATGTGCCGACCATGAGAATCTTTGCAACCCGGCGCCGCAGCCAGGCGGCGATCCTGGACCGACAGGCCGCGGCGGCGCGCAATCGCAGGCACGGCTTCATCGCGCTGACCGTTATCGTCACAGCACTCGTAGTCACGGGTATCGCCTACCTCTACCCCACCGGAATGACCGGCTACGCCGCGCATCTGCACACCGCCGGCGGCGTGCGATCCGGTGACGAAGTTCGGATCGCCGGCATCAACGTCGGCCGGGTCACCGGTATCCGGTTGCACGGTACCGAGGTCGAGATGGCTTTCGATGTACAGACATCAGTTGCCGTCGGATCGGAATCCACCCTGGAGGTCAAGTTGTTGACCCCGCTCGGCGGCCACTACGTGGCGCTGGACCCCAAGGGAGACATTCCACTGGGCAGCGGCGTGCTGCCGGCACGCAACACCACCACCCCGTTCGAGATCAGCGACATCATCCAAACCGCGACGCCGGTGATCAAACAGGTCGACGGGCACGTCATCCACGACACGTTCAGTGCAGTCGCCAACGCCGCCGGGCGCTACCCCGACGCGCTGCGTGACGTCCTGGCGTCGGCCCACGCGCTGACCGCATCGTTGAGCACTATGACCACGGACTTCCACAAAGGCCTGGAGTTCACCAACAACGGTCTCAGTGCCATGGTCTCCGGCCGCAAGCAGATCATCACCTTGAGCGAACAACTGGCACTGCTGGGGCGAACCTACACCGCCAATTCCGTCGATATCGTTGAATTCTTCTCGGCACTAAAGGAGTTGACCCGTATAGCCGACCGATTCATGGTGTTCTACGGTCGCGAAGTCGCGCCGATCGTCAACGGGATCGACGACATCATCGACACGCTGGTCGCCCACCCCGACCGACTCATCAAGGCGGCGATAAGCCTGGGCCAGACCCTGGAGATCGTGTGGCCGATGCTCAGCGGCAACGGCATCACTGTCGACGAAGGCCACTTCGTCGTACCGGGGCAAGACCTCTGCCTCCCACACATCATGAGGCAGTGCTGATATGGGAAGAATCCTGCAACGCATCTGCCGGTTGCGTTATCGGGCAACAGTAATTCTGGTTCTTGCCGCCGCAGTCGGGATCGCCGGTATCGGCGCTAGAGCCGTCCTTCCCAGGTTTTCCGATGCCCGGGCCCTGTGCGCCGAGTTCACCGACGCAGTAGGGCTCTACCCTGGCAACAAGGTCAAGCTGTTGGGTATCGAAGTCGGCTCTGTCACCGGAATCACCAACGAGACCGACCACGTTCGAGTCGATTTCACCGTGCCCGCCGACCTCGATCTGCCCGCCGATGTCGGCGCTGTCACCTACTCGCAGTCGATCGTGACCGACCGGCATCTTGAACTGACCAAACCCTACGGCGGCGGAGCGACGTTTGCCGGAGAGCACTGCATCACGCTGGAAGCAACGAAGACTCCGATCGGGGTCAGCGAAACTTTCTCTGCGCTAGGACGACTCAGCGACGAGATCCTGGACGCTGAATCAGGCACGGCCCCCTCGAACGCCCCTGGTGTGCGAGCCATCAACGACAGCCTCGCCGCGACAAGTCGTTCCCTAGACGGCACCGGCCCCGCACTCAAGGCGACACTGCAGGATCTGGCCACCATGCTCGGCGACCCGTATCAGGCCGACGCCGAGTATCGGAAGCTGTTCGAGAATTCCGAGATCCTGACCTCTGGCTGGCTTAAACATTGGGGCACCTTCACCGATCTTGTGCAAACGCTGCCGGGCAACGCCGAGCTGATCTACGGCCTGTCGGACAACTTCTCGTCGGCACTGGAGCACCTCAACCACCTGGTGCCGATCCTCGTCGACGTGCTCAACCGATTTGCCCCGCGCATTTACCACAACTTCAGCGACAAACTGATCCCGTGGGTCAAAGACCTACTCAATGCCTACACGCCCCACATCGTCAGTTTCATCGTCACGCTCCCACCGGTGATCAACTGGCTGTCTGACATTTACGAACCCGTGTGGGGAACCCACAACATCACCTATATCCCGCCGCATGTCGCGATTTCGCCGTCGCAGGCCAGTGCTATCTGCGCCAACCTCGCGGCGCGCAACGTTCCCGGCGCAGACTCAGCCTGCGCACCGGGAACAGCATCCGATCCGGTGACCCTCGGCCTGACCGACCTGATCATGGGGGCAGCGCTATCACCATGAACCGGAGAATCGTGCGTGTTGCTGCAATACTGCTGGCCGGACTGACCATCGGTTCGACGTCGGCCTGCTCCCTGGACCCGACCCGATTGCCGGTGCCCGGCGCGTACATCCCGGCGGATAAGTACACGGTCGCTATCGAGTTCTCCAGTGTGTTGAACTTGCCTGCCCGCGCGAAGGTGGACTCCGGAGGGGTCCAGATCGGCGTGCTGGACCGAGTGCGGCTCATCGGTAACACCGCGGTGGCGTATGTGGACATTGCCAACGAAGCGGCGCTGCCGCAGAACATCCGGGCTGAACTGCGACAGGCCACCATCCTCGGCGATATCTACATCGCGCTGTTCGCGCCCGAGCGCCCGGCACCCACGCTGTTGCGGGACGGCGACACCATCCCGCTGCGCAACACCGTGCCCGCCGACAATATCGAAGATGCGCTGCGATCAGCGTCGAACCTGGTCACCGGCGGCGCGATCGGGACGCTGCAGCAGACCGTCCTCGACCTCAACAAGGCGTTCCCGAAGGACCCGGCCGAGCTGATCCGAATCAAGAACAAACTGAGCGGCGTTCTCCACGACCTGTCCACCAATCAGGACACCGTGAACGCGATTCTGTCCAGCATGGCGAATATCAGCACCAGCCTGGCTGAAAACACCAGCACGTTCGACCGAGCGGTCAGCGAGGGACCGACCAAGCTGGAGGGCCTTGCCAGCGTGGTGTCGAGCATCGTGCAGCTGGTCGTCGACGCTCGCGAGATCGGCACGGCCGGCGGGGACCTGCTCAACCCGATCATGCCGGATCTTATGCAGATGCTGTCATTCATCTCACCGTTCGTGGCAACGGTGAGCACCTCCGACACGACGATTCCGGTCGTCGCCGACAAGGTGATCGCCCTAGTCCGTGACAAACTCGTCCCCTTCTTCGGCAACGGCGGCCCCAGGTACACCGTGTCGGGGATCCACCCGCCCGATGGGTCGCTGGGCATCAACCCCAGCCCGAGTGCCGACGAGCTGATCCGGGCAATGCAGGCGATGGGGCTGATGCCGTGAAGTTCAACGCGGGAACGACGCTGGCGATTTTGGCACTGCTGACGGTGTTCGGGGCCGGGTACATGTCCTTGGGGGTCCTCGATGCGGGCCCAACCAAGCAAGTCACGCACGTGACGCTGCTACTCAATTCCTCCGGTGGGCTGCTGCCGACATCGCAGGTCACGATGCGCGGCATACGGGTTGGCCGAGTCAGCGGCATTCAGACCACCCGCAGCGGGCTGGCGGTGTCGATCGACCTCGACGCGCAGTATCCGGTCCCGGCCAACAGCGAAGTCAGTGTGCAGAACCTCTCGGTGGCAGGGGAGCAGTTCATCAACTTCGTCCCGAAAGTCATCGCTCCGCCGTACATCACTGATGGTGCACATATTCCGGCAGATCGGGTGGCGCCGACAGTCACGGTCAGCGACTTACTCACCAAAGTGCAGGCGTTGTTCTCCGCGCTCAATCCCGACGCTATCCGCACCATCGTGTCGAACGTTGCGCAGGCGGTCACCCACAACGACGACGCCCTGGACTCGCTGGCCACCACCGCGGGGCTATTCGCCCAGGTAGTCAACGACGACGGACAACCGATGGCAACGCTGTTCACTAATGTCTCGACGCTGACAACCGGGATGGGCAACCTGCGCGTGGGCCCGGTTTTCAGTGAAACGGGCACGCTGTTGCCGTCGGCGGTCTCGGCCTTCATCCGCCTGGTCCGCTCCTTCGAGGGCATCTCGTATACCGGCCAGGGCGTGCTGGGCGCCGACGAACCCATGGGCCAGCTCGTCGGCAGAGCCAGCGAATACCTCCAAGACCTGTCCGGCCCGCTCAGCACGTTCACCACCGTGCTGCAGCCGGTGACTGCGCCACTTCGCGGCGTCAAAGTCGATTCCGGACACTGGCTGGACTTCTGGGAGTCGACATTCAACGACTCCGGGGGCATGCGAGTCCATCTGATGGTACCCGAGGGGCAACAACCGTGATTGAAAGGCTGAACGACATGGCAAGCAGCGACGACACAATCGGCGACACCGAACAGACGGCCGGCGGCGACACCACCACTGCCTGCATGCCGCGTCTGGTGAAGACGGCCACGCTCCTGGCGGGGATCGCCGTAATCGCCGGTTCGCTGTTCGGCTATATGCAATACCGTGGAGCGGCCGACGAACTGGACCAGATACGGCATGACGAGGCCAATCGGAACACGGCCGCGCAGCTGGCCAAGGACTATGCGCTGCGATCTCTGACCTACAGCTTCGAAGATCCCGACGCGTTCTTCCGCTCAGTGCAGGAGGGGGCCTCATCAGCGCTCAAGGACAAATTCGCCAATGCCGCTGGGTTTCTGAAGAGTCTGATGTTGCAGGCCCAAGTTTCTTCAACCGGAGAAGTGGTGGCGGCCGACCCGCTCTCCGAACCCGGCGATATCTACGAAGTAGTGGTTTCGGCCTATCAAACCACCCGAAACCTGCAGCACGCCGAGCCTCGGGTGTCGGCGATCCTGCTGCGGGTGACGGTGAGCGAGGTTGGCGACACCTGGCAGGTCTCCGATATCGGCCCTAAACCTGGCAACCACACCCCAGTCAACGGTGAGGGGTCGCTTCCGGGGCTCGGTGGCGGAACCCCACAAAGGGCTCCGAAAGGCTAGTCAGCGCATCATGTTTCAACCTGAGATATCCGGGCACAGCGTCCGGCGTGCCACAGACTCCAGCCGCAGCAGATCGCCGTAGGTAGCACCCGGATAAGGCTGGCGCGCTGCCGTATCCGGGCGTGCACCGCGGCGCAACTCCGCGCAGATCGCGTACCCGGTCTGGATCAACAGCGGCCCGCTGAACGAGTTCACTGTGATGGCCCCCGGGGTGGTGCTCAAGATGAACAGGTAGTCATCTTCTCCGTTCGCACCTGCCGGCGCCGCCAGGGCCAGCGCAATCAATACCACCGTTACCAACGCACCTAGAGTCCTCTCGATCATCCGGAAACTCGCCTCAGCTCGCTGCGCAATAACGCCGGACATTGTCCAATTCCTTTCTCGCACGCATTAGATCAGCTTCTAGACCGCCCGCGTGATAGGGATTGGTGCCGTTCAACTGGTCAGCGACCGTACTGGTCCAGATCCGCAGGTCGATCGCTGCCGGGCTGGTCAACCCGAACAGGGCACTCTGTGCAGTCTGAACCTGTGTGCCCACGTTCGGCTCGTCATGACCGATCCGGTTGAATGCGGATTCGATCCTGTCCGCTGTCGGCATCATGATGTCGCACTCCGGGTCTCGTGCTGCGGCCGGCTGCGAACCCAACAGAGCTGCGGCCGTCACCGTCACCGTCAGGAAGATCGCTGACCGCATCACCGATTAGGCCTTTGTCGCCACGGCTGCGGTGCAGCAGTCGCCAGAAGGTGTTTCGTCACCAACACCGTGCTGGACCGGGGCCATCACTGCTCCGTTCATCGGGATCTAGCTCAGTGACCTGGTTTTCGCTCCGGCTCTGCCCATCGCCGGAGCCAGTCTGCTGAGGCGATACTGCAGATGCGACTCGATTGTCACCGGAACGATCTGCTCCTTGCCTTTAACCGCTTTGACGATCCGCTTGGCCACCTTGTCCGGACCGAACCGGCGAAGCCGATACATTCGGTCCATCCTGGAGAGTAGGCGCGCAGCCTCCGGTTCAGACAGTCCGGATACCACTGCGTTTCGAATAATGTTGGTACGCACCACCCCTGGACAGATGGTGCTGACGCCGACGCCTGCGGTGGCAAGTTCGGCGCGCAGGCAGTCGGAAAACATGAACACTGCGGATTTGCTGGTCGCATAGGCACTCAACGCCTTTGCCGGTGCGTAGGCGGCCATGCTGGCGACGTTGACGATCTGTCCGCCGATTCCGCGGCGTGCCATCGCCGGCGCAAATGCCCGGCAGCCGTGCACTACACCGTACAGATTGACGTCGAGTACCCGCTTGAAGTCTTCAGCCGACGTGGCCAGAAACCGCCCGGCTTGGCCGACTCCGGCATTGTTGACCAGGATGTCGGGCACTCCGTGTGTGGCGAGCACCTCCTCGGCATGCGCCAGCACCGCGTTCTCATCGGCGACGTCGAGTTGGTACGCGTGTGCCTTCCCGCCCGCTGCGGCTATCAGGTTGGCGGTCTTGACCGCTGAGGCCAGGTCGATGTCAGTCAAGACAACTTCAGCACCCTCGCGGGCAAAAGCTTGTGCGGTTTCCCGGCCGATTCCGCTGCCGGCGCCGGTGATCACCAGAAGCTGATGTTCGAATGGTTTGCGACTAATATCCATCTCGGCACGACGCAGCCCACGGGACGCGGGGTTGCCCGACACCGCGTCGATCAACTCCGCAGTGGCGGTGGCAAGTAACTCTGGGTGCGAAAACGCGAGCCAGTGGCCACCCTTGACGACACGGCGCCATACCACCGGCGCCCAGTTCCGTTCGTCGTCATAGCAGGACTGGCGCACTGCTGGGTCCCGGGTGCCCACGATCACCTGCACCGGCACCCTAGTAAAGCGCTGCTCGCCCTTCAATCGGCGAGACAGCGACAACACGGCGGCACGATAGATCCGCAGCCCGTTACCGACGTCACGGCGGAATGTCGGACCGAGGAAGATCTGGCCCTTGGCGGCCCCCTCGACCCGCGACAGCCGTGAACGCCAGCGGCGCGGGGTGGCCAGCAGCCACAACGTCGCCTTGGGCAACACCGGCAGCATGAAGTAGAACATGTAGCTCAGTGACCCCAACTGAGCCAAAGCCAGGGCGAGATTCTTCGGTGTCGGACGGCGCAACCGATTTCGAAACCACATCACCAGGTGCGCGACGCTTGGTCCCGACACCGAGGTGAATGAGGCGATTCGGCACTGGGCCTCGTTGTCGCAAGCCAGCTCCCACATCGCGACACTGCCCCAGTCATGGGCGAGCACGTGGACCGGCTGGTCGGGACTGACGGCATCGAACACGGCCAGATAGTCGTCGGCCAGTTCCTGTAGCGCAAAATCGCGATAGGACTTCGGGTTGCTCGATCGGCCGTGGCCGCGGTTGTCGACGGTGACCACATGGAAGCGGTCCGCAAGCAACGGAACCACCCCGTCCCACATGTGGTGTGAGTCTGGCCAGCCGTGCAGCAACACCACGGTGGGTCCCGTCGGATTCCCCTGCTCGTAGTAGGCAATCTCGATGTCACCGTTGCGCACCGTGCGCTCAGTGGCCGGCCCATCAGCCGTGAGTTCCGCCGTCCGTGCAGTGGTCATCGCCATTGGCTCCCCTGAATATTGTCGAAATCGCGATTTATACCGGTACTCTCGGTATCATGTACCAAATGTTCGAGATAATTTGCCGACGTCAGGCGGCTACGACTGCCGCCGGTGGCCGTCCCTGGCGGACACGCGCAGCGCAGATCACCACTGCAGCAGCAGTCATCTGTGCTGCGACGGTAAACCCCACTGCGGCAGCCGATCTCCCCTTGGCTGGTTGCCCTCAGACCGGTAGCGTGCTTAATCCCGAATCGGTGATGGCACATCCGGACTGCCGCCTGCATTCCAACGACCGGGTTGACCTGACCTACAACGTCAGCTATTGGCCTGCCCGAGCCGTTCGCCCGCAGGCAGTCAAGGTGGTCGTCACCGATGGGTCCAACGAGGTGGTTCAGACGATCAACGAAGCGCTCGAACCGTCCAGCCCCAGCCCGGTCGGGCTGCAGGACCTCGATGGAGACGGCCGAGACGAGCTGATCGTCCCGATGGCCCGATACCAAGTCAACGGCAGCCTCAACACCCGCTTCGCGGTATGGCGCGCCGACGGCGACCGCAAGCATCTCGAACGGACACAGATGGTCGGCCAGGCCGTTTACGCTAGCAGCGACGGATACGTCGTCACCAACGGCGGCGCACTGAGCAGCCGCGACCTCACCTTCTACCTGCCGACCGGCGCCGGATTCACGCTGATCGTGGTGTTGACCATCGAAGCCGAAGAGATCGAACCCGGCACCCAGCGAGTCATGAAAGTCAGTTGTCGCGCCCACCAGGAGGACGGGCTGCACGCCGTCGACATGGACGTCTACCAAGCCGAGGACACCTTCTGCGTGTCTCCGGCCGCCAACGCCATCTGGCCAGGCGCCGAGCGAGTCACCATCCGCCCCTGGCCTCGCTGGGGCCAATAACGGGGTCATCCCGCAGCACCAATCAGGTTCTGCGGCATCTGCCTGGCCTTGGCGACGAGGTTCAGCAGATGAGCGGTCACCGCCTCGCGGCGCTCGTAGGGCAAGAGATGGCCCGCGCCCTGGAGAATCACCAGAGCACTGTGCGGCAACTGTTCGACGATGCGTCGGGCGTGCCTGGGCGAAGTCAGCCAGTCGCGTGTTCCGACCACGACGACAACGGGTACCTCGCGATACGCCCGCAACGCTTGATAGCGACGATGCTGCAGAATCGAGCGCCCCAACGTCGCCACCACGCCGGGGGTGGCCTGCTCAACTTGCCGAGCGACCCGGTTCAGATCATGGCGGCGCGGGTGCCTACCAAACGCTCCGCGGGCACCCTGTCGCGTCAAAAGTATTGTTCCGCTGGTCAGTTTCAACCTGGACACCACCCGAAGCCCGACGTACATCAGCCGCTCTGTTCCAGGAACCCGCCGGACTGCCCCCAGCAGTTCGCCGCCGCTGGTAGCGACAAAGGCTGCCCCGGCCGTGCGTTGCGCGACCATCCGGGGATGGCGCTGCGCAAACGCCGCCAACACCATGCCCCCCAGAGAATGCCCGCCGAAGACGATCGGACCCTGCGGAACAAGCTGCGCCACAACGGCAGCCAAGTCGTCGGCCAGCTGCTCAATGGTTGCGCTCGACACTTGAGTGGAACCACCATGGCCACGGTGGTCGTAGGCCAACACTCGCACCTCCGGGTTCGCCTTGACCAACGCCGACGCGACGTCTTCCCAGATCCGCGCGGACAGCGTCCAGCCGTGGGTAAGCAGGACGGTCAGATCGGCGTCCGCGGCGCCCCATTCGGTGATCGCCAAACACACGTCGCCCAGATTCAGTTCAAGCTGGCGGCGGGACGCGCCGACTCGGCGCTTCACCATGCCGGCCTACCTTCCGCCGGCCCGACCGGCACAGCGACATCGGCGCAGACATTGTTGGGGCTCGTCGCCGCAAAACCACCGAACCGGTCCAGCAGACGAGCCCCCAGCCGTTCCAGTCGTTCTACCGAGAGTGGCTGTGCCATAACACGATTTACCCCTGGGGCGATACGCAACATGAAGTAGCCGAGCCACGCTTCAGCGCGGACCGGCACCACCGCGAGATCAAATCGCACTGCCCGCACTGCAGCCCGCGCCACCAGATCAGGGCTCAGCGGCGACAGCGGCAGCTTGGCGGCGAAGTCCTGAATCTGCCGGCCGATTAGCAGACCACGTTCCATCAGATCTTGATCGACACCGACGGTGACCGCGTTGTGTCCGATGTTGGTGCTGATCACTCCAGGGCAGATGGCGCTGACCCCGATACCCTTTGGCCCCAGCTCCAGCCGAAGACATTCGGTCAGCATCTTGACCCCGGCCTTGGACACGGAATAGGGCGCCATCACCGGTGTGGGCGTGAAAGCCGCAGCCGAAGCAATGTTGACGATGTGCCCGCCGGTACCCCGCTCGATCATCTGCGCACCGAACACTCGGCAGCCGTGGACCACACCCATCAGGTTCACGCGCAGTTGACGATCCCAGTCCGCCGGGCCGAGCGACAGGAACGGTCCACCCACCAGCATGCCTGCGTTGTTGACAAGCACGTCGGTGTACCCGTGATCGGCCAGGGCGTCTCGGGCAAAGGCTTCCCAAGCATCGGGGTCGGTGACGTCGAGTCGCGCCGCTGATGCCCGGCGCCCCTGGCTGAGAATCATTGCCGTGGTCACCTTCGCGGCGTCCAGGTCGAGGTCGGAGACCAGAACGTGCGCACCGCGTTTGGCGAATCTGATCGCGGTCGCGCGACCTATTCCGCTGCCTGCTCCTGTGACCACCACCAGCCGCGGCCGCAATCTGTTGAACTTCACGTGCACTCCTTCGGTTCAGTGGTCGCTTCGACCACAGCCGCCGACGCAGAGCTGCGACGGCAGGCCCGATTTCGGTCATGGCAGCCCATTCGCCCAGCCCTGCCTACTTGAGGTGATCGACGAGGGACCCAGCGTCTCCGAACAACTCCCTACGCCACCGCTCCAGCAGCGCGAGCGTGTCGATGTCGTCGGGGTGGAAACCTGGCCGCATGTAGGTACGCAAATCCGCCATCAAACCATTGACCAGCGGGCCGCGGAGAAGGTCGATGGTCCCCCGAAGCACCCGGAGCGGACGCCACCCCCGAAGGTCGGTCGCGATCGACAGCAGCACCCCGCTGGTCACCAGCGGGATTGTCAGGCCATAGATGGCCGCCATAACGCCGATGCGCAGCCACTCCGGGCCGCCGACGGCCCGGTACACGTCAAACGCCACCGACTTGTGTTCCAACTCCTCAAGGGCGTGCCAATTGAAGAGGTTGCGCACTTCAGTGTCCTGCGGAATCGCTTGTATCTCGGGGCTGGACAGCACACGCTCGGCCAAGATGGCGGTGTAGTGTTCGGCCGCTGCCGTCACCGCCAGCTGCGCCACGCTGGGCATCCGGTGTTCAATCCACACGACCGCACGCTGCCGGCGGCTGTCGCGGCCGAACATGAACAACCGTACGAACGGATAGCCCATGTCGATGAGTTTCTGGTTGAGCCGGCGGTGTTCCTGACCGTGTACCGACTCCTGTCCGATGAACCCAGCTATCCGCCGTTTCAGCACCGGGTCATCGATCCGATGCTCCACCCGCCGCACTGACCGGATAAAGGCCTCTTCACCCGGCGGGAACACCGCCGACAACACCGCCACCAGATGACTGAACGCGATGTCACCTTCGACGAAGTGGTGATTCATCGGGGCTGGTTCCCCGAAGGGGAACCGTATTCGGCGCACCTTGGGAGGCCCGAATGTTGGCGCTAGCCCGTTGCCGACGGCCGTTCTTCGACTCGAAACCATCTCAGCCAACCTCCTCTGGGTGAACGGCCACTTCGCAGCCCCTTGTGCAGGACACTCAGCACCCCATACCGCGGGCGCTCGTCGATTCCCCCTCCACATCCACCCGCTCCCGGTTGGCCGGAGACCAGTACGACCCCCAGTACAGCGGCGACCTCCATATGGCCGCCTCTCGCCACGCTCGGCTTCTAATTTTTGGACTGATATGTCACTCTGTCAAGTGTTCCCTGAACATGAACGGGGAAACCGCGGTACCGAGAACCATCGGTATCGGACATTTAGGCAGGTGGTAGCTCTACCGCCAGCCAAGATCTGTCATTCACCGAACGACGAGGGCCGACCGCCATGAACTTCAGAATCGAGTCCGGGGCCGCCGCAGACACCCTGCGATTGCTAGACCCACAACGATATTCACAAGTCGAAGCCACCCGCCACGGCTTCTACGACGTCCTCGGCGAGGACATCCCGCCGGCGCACCGTGCAGCTCAGCGACTGATGCGCACCCCGATTTATGCGGCGGGCTACCAAGTCGGCCGGCCTGTTGGGCTGAGATTGACCAGCGGACTGAAGGCCCCAGGTCGCGACGCCGATCGCGCCAGAGTGTCAGGATGGCTCGACCTTCGCCCGAACACGACAGTCATCGATGTCTGCTGCGGGCCAGGAAACTTCACCGGCTGGTTCGGCAGCCAGGTCGCCCCACACGGCCTGGCGGTGGGAGTAGATGCCTCGAAGGCAATGTTGCGCCGCGCAGTCGCCGACAACAGCGACGACCGAGTCACTTACGTGCGCGGCGATGCCGAAAACCTCCCGTTCGCCGGAGCGGTGGCCGACGCGGTCAGCTGCCTCGCTGCGCTGTACCTGATCAGCAACCCCTTCCAGACGATCCGTGAGCTGGTTCGGGTTCTCAAACCGGGAGGACGGATAGTGATCTTGACCAGTCTGATACCCGGGGGGCGCCGGACTTCAGGTCGCGGGGCCATCTTCGACACCCTGACCGGAATTCGCTGGTTCGATCGTTACGAGCTCGTCGACGCGCTCAGCTCCGCGGGTTGCATCGGGATCGAACTGCACACAGCCGGGCTCTCTCAAAGCATCATCGCGACGAAGCAAACACAGAATCAGGACTTCTCATGACGTGGCAACCAGAGCAGATCCCCGACCAGCACGGCCGCTCTTTCATCGTTACCGGTGCCAACGGCGGCCTCGGCGAGATCACCACCCGGGTGTTGGCCGCCAAAGGCGCCACGGTGCTCATGGCGTGCCGCAACGTCACCAAAGGACGACAGATCGCTGCGACCGTCGAGGGCGACGTACAGGTGGCCGAGCTGGATCTCGCCGACCTGGAATCAGTCCGCCGATTCGCCTCCCAACAACCAGCATTCGACGTGCTGATCAACAACGCCGGGCTGATGAACATCCCGTTCAGCCGGACTAAGGACGGCTTCGAGACACAATTCGGCGTCAACCACCTGGGCCACTTCGCGTTGACCGGCCTGCTGCTCGACAAGATCGGCGACCGGGTGGTGACGTTGTCGTCCATTGCACACCGCCATACCCCCACGCTGTGGATCGACGACCTGAACTACACCGGCCGACGCTATCAGCGCAATCTGGCTTACGCCCAGTCAAAGCTGGCGAACCTGATGTTCGCCCGGGAACTTCAGCATCGTCTGGCCGCAGCCGGGTCAACCAGACGGTCCTACGCGGTGCACCCCGGAGTGGCGGGCACCGATCTATTCACCAACACCGAGACACTGATCGATCTGGTCGCTAAACAGGCCGCGGGGCTGGTCGGCCATCGACCCGACATAGCGGTTCATTCCACCCTGCTTGCTGCGACGGCAACCGACGCCGACCCGACGATCTATTGGGGGCCCACGCGGTGGGCCCAGACCCGCGGCCCGGTACGCCAGTCACCGTCGAGCCGGTTGTCGCAACGGCGGGAACTATGGCAGCGCCTGTGGGAGATCTCTGAGTCCATGACCGGCGTCATCTACGCCCTGCCGCAGGTGCGCCTATAGCCGCTAACCCTGACCGACGGAGCCATACTCGGCCCCGGGTCAGCCTTAACGCTGCACGCTGCTACTAGCCAGGCGGGGTGGGGATCGACGCGGTGGGAGCCTCTTCGTCGGCCGGGAACTCGTGCACGGCGTACTTGTGGGTGCCCTCGAGCTCGTCCCGGATAGCCGCCTGGGCGTTGGGCGGAAGGGTGTGCAGGATCTCACGCACCCGGGCCTGGCGCCTGCCCACGCCCTTGCGGTCCGGCAGGCCGGGGGTCGCGCTCAGCTGCGGCGGCACGCCCTCGATCTCCTCGACGCCGCCGTCACTCTGCCCGGCCGCGATCATCGCCTCTTCGGCTGCGGCGGTCGCCTGGTCCTTCTCCTCGGACATGCCGATCGGGCCGATACGCCGGCCATTGAGGAACTGGCGCACCACCGGCTCGTCGGAGGTCAACAGCACCTCGCGCGGGCCGAACATCACCAGCTCCTTGCGGAACAGCATCCCGATGTTGTCTGGCACGGTGCGCGCGATGTTGATGTTGTGCGTAACGATGAGGATGGTGGCGTCGATCTGGGCGTTGATGTCGATCAAGAGCTGACTCAGGTACGCCGTGCGGACCGGGTCCAGGCCGGAGTCCGGCTCGTCGCAGAGGATGATCTGCGGGTCGAGCACCAGGGCGCGGGCCAGACCGGCGCGCTTGCGCATACCACCGGAGATCTCACCCGGGAACTTGTAGCCGTCGTTGGGCATACCGACCATCTCGAGCTTCTCCATGACGATGTCACGGATTTCCTTCTCGGATTTCTTGGTGTGCTCACGCAGCGGGAAGGCGGTGTTGTCGTAGATGTTCATCGACCCGAACAGGGCGCCGTCCTGGAACAGCACGCCGAACAGCGTGCGGATCTCGTAGAGCTCCTTGGCCGAACACTGCAGGATGTCGGTGCCGTCGATGACGATCGAACCGCGCTCGGGGCGCAGGAGGCCGATCAGCGACTTCAAGAACACGGACTTGCCGGTACCGGAGGGCCCGAGCAGAACGCTGACCTCTCCCTCGGGAATCGTCATAGAGACGTCTTCCCAGATCCGGGCCGATCCGAAGGACTTGGTAAGCCCCTGTACCTCGATGGCGACACCCATTAGTGAGGTCCTTCCGCAACGTCTGTTCGTGCCACGACTGGCTTGTGGCTTGGGCCACTGTAGCGCACAGGTGCGACCCTTATCGGCGGTCCGCCTCAGTCGGTGGGTGTCCAATTGCCATGGAAGCCCATGGGAACCCGTTGCGGCAGGTGCACGGTGGCTACCGACTCACAGGTCGCGGCGTCGCGTATGACTAATTGTCCCTCGTTCTGGCCGCGGTGGTGGCCCATTCCCATCAGAATGCCGTCGTCCTCGTCGCGGCCGCCAGGCCTTGGCACGAACGACATCTCGCCGAGCACCAGCTGCGGGTCGATCGGCGCGGTGATACTCGAACCGACCAGAGCTGGCCGGGTTCTTCGGCGACGTGAACGACGGGTTGTCCGCGGCGATCCAGGTGTTGAGCCCGATGACGCTCAGTCTGCTGGTCGCCCTCGGCGACACCCCAGAGCGGGCGGCGCAGTCGCTGGCCACCGCCGCCGCACGGGCTGAGCTGAACAGCTCGCAATAGCCGGCAAATAGCAGAAGCCCCCGGAACCTCGCGGGTTCCGGGGGCTTCGACCGTAGAAAGAACTACTTGACGGTGACGGTGGCGCCAGCCGCCTCGAGCTTGGCCTTGGCGTCCTCAGCAGCCTCCTTGGCGACCTTCTCCAGCAGCGGCTTGGGGGCTGCGTCGACCAGGTCCTTGGCTTCCTTCAGGCCCAGGCCGGAGACGACCTCGCGGACGACCTTGATGACGCCGATCTTCTTCTCGCCAGCCGACTCCAGGATGACGTCGAACTCGCTCTGCTCCTCAGCAGCCTCGGCAGCGGCGGGGGCGCCACCGACTGCGGCCACGGCGACCGGAGCCGCAGCGGTGACGTCGAAGGTCTCCTCGAACTGCTTCACGAACTCCGACAGCTCCAGCAGGGTCATCTCTTTGAAGACGTCGAGCAGCTCTTCGGTGGAAATCTTGGCCATGATTTGTTCCTCTCTGATTCCGGTAAGGAAGTTGGGTTGGGGTTGTGTCTAGTTACTCGGCGGCGTCGGCCGGAGCCTCGGCGGTCTCCGCCGGAGCTTCGGTCTCGGCCGGGGCCTCGGCCTCCGCGGGGGCCTCGGCAGCGGGTGCTGCCGGGGCGGCTGCCTGCTCTTCCAAGGCGGGCTTCTTCTCCTGCAGTGCGGCTGCCAGGCGAGCCATCTGCGAAGCCGGGGCGGCGAACAGGCCGGCCGCCTTGGATAGGTTGGCCTTCATAGCACCAGCCATCTTGGCCAGCAGCACCTCGCGCGACTCCAGGTCGGCGATGCGCTCCACCTCGGCGACGGTCAGCGCGCGACCGTCCATGTAGCCGCCCTTGATGACCAGCGCCTTGTGGTCCTTGGCGAACTTCTTGATCGCCTTGGCGGCGTCAACCGGCTCGCCCTGGACGAACGCAATGGCCGTCGGGCCCGCGAAGAGCTCGTCGAGCCCTTCGAGTCCGGCCTCGGCCGCGGCCAGCTTCACCAGCGTGTTCTTCGCCACCGTGTAGGTGGCCGAGCCGCTGAGCGAACGCCGCAGCTCCGCCAGGTTCGCAACCGTCAGACCGCGGTACTCGGTGATCACGGTGGCGGTCGAGCCGTTGAACTGCTCGACGATGTCCGCGACGGCGGCGGTCTTGTCAGCCCGCGCCATGCATACCTCCTCGGTGTCGCTTGAACTTGCTCTCGTAACTTGTCTCGGCGACCCACCCGGGAAATAACGAACGCCCCGACGCAGGATGCGGTCGGGGCGTCACACTGTGTGCCGGCGGGGCCGGTGCCTCGTCCTCCTGCGTGGGCCGCCGGGATGTTCCCGGACCTTCAACCGATTGCTCGGTGACCGACGGTCTGTGGTGGATCGCCACACACCATAGCGTGACGAGGACCGATCAGCCAAAACGGCGGCGTGCCTCACCTACTTTGAGCGCGTAGCCGACGGCGGTGCCTCACGTACTTTGAGCGCGTAGCTGGGAAGGCTTGCCCGATGTGGAGGGCAAGATCTATCTGGCTCCCAGGCGGCAGGCGTGCAACAAAGTGCGTGCCCAATCGCGGCGGGTGGCCGCGGCAGGCCACCGGCTCGGCGTCGCCGCCCGC
>Ga0153954_1000138_pt1 | contig 65672 bp, 41 predicted proteins | sample TSFL038MetaG_FD_102277 | JGI IMG/M metagenome (GOLD analysis project Ga0153954, IMG submission 102277) | Attine ant fungus gardens microbial communities from Florida, USA - TSFL038 MetaG | ecosystem: Host-associated > Fungi > Mycelium > Unclassified | place: USA: Florida, Wekiwa Springs State...
GAGTTGGTGACGATCGATTTCCCGAAGGGGGCGCGGCAACTCCGGGTGCAGACGATCCGGGACGTGCTCTGGTACAAGGGAGCCAAGACCGATCCGGTGATGGTGGTACTGGTCCGCGACCCGCTGGGCCAATGGCGAGACGAGGCGTTGGTGTCGACCGACCCCACGGTCTCGGCGACCTTCGTGATCCTGGGATACTGCCGAAGATGGAGTGTGGAGTTGGCGTTCTTCGACAGCAAACAGTTCCTCGGTCTGCACGACCCACGGGTGTGGAGCGAGCGGAGCGTGGAGCGGGCGCACCCGATGGCGTGGTTCGTGGGTTCACTGACGATCCTGTGGTACTGCGTGAAGGGCCATGAGGGATCCCACGTCGAACGAGAACGTCCGTGGTACGAAGAACGAGTGACGCCATCGCCAAAATACGTGCTTATTGCATTATGTTTGCAGATGTGGCATTTCAAGATTTGTGAAGATTCCGACAAGGAAACGCCTCCGCCGGAATCCATCAAGAGGCTACTCCACACGCTATCCGCCGTCGCTTAAGGTTCGAAACTCTAGCCTGAGAATCGATAGCAATTATTCATAACTATAATCACAAAATCCGATCCCTCACGATTGCTTGGGCTTAGTTGCTGGCCAAAAGATTGGGGACACGTGTAACCTTCATGCGATGAAACACCCTCGTTTCCGACACGAGTGGACACGTTCGAGGCCTAGCCGAACAAGCCGTGAAAACGATCACCGGATCCTGACAGACTACGATTGATCTCGGGCTCAAGGTTCTCTCGCATGCTGAGGCCCGCAGGAGGCCTCGAAACACGCAGCCCGCATCCGCATGCGTATGTGCATCATCGACCTGGCTCGAACCGTAGCATCATTCACATGCGCAGAACATGCCAGCCAGCGGCTGCAATATCGGAGAAACACTTCTCTTTCCATAAATTTGCCTGCGAACCCAATGCTTATGCCTTCTCCGTATTTTTTATCGAATTTTCTTGTTAGCTACGCAGAAACTCCTTATACTGATTTGTCATTCTGAAATATTCCGCCAAAACACACCACAAGTTCGCTCACAAGCGGTTCATCACTGGCGAGGGTCGAAGGTACGTCCGAAGACCGTTGAACACCAGCATCGTACGGGTGCTCGGGGGTGATGTACTTTGCGCAGGGTCAGGGCCGCATGCCATCGTGCTGCCAGTCTTTTCGAGGTCATTCCGTACTCTTATTCAGAGGATCAAAATGCGTCGTCAAGGTTTCACGCTCATCGAGTTATTGGTAGTGATTGCGATCATCGCCGTCCTCATCGCGCTTCTCTTGCCGGCCGTTCAGGCCGCTCGCGAGGCGGCACGGCGGGCCCAGTGCACAAATAACTTGAAACAGATCGGCCTTGCTTTACATAACTATAACTCCTCCGTCGGTGCTTTCCCCTATGGGGCCAACACCTACAACATCGTGACCGGTGGCAACTGGGTCCTGATGATACTGCCCCAGATGGAGCAAGGGGCCCTCTACAACTCCTATAATTTCAGCTTGGAGACCGTCCCCCGCATATACAACACGCCCGCAAACACGACGATACAGACCACGGTCGTCAATTCGCTGATCTGTCCGTCCGACCCGCAATCCAACAAGCCGATCAGGAGCGACCGCCAAGAGCTCGCACCGACTTACAGCGCGATGGCCCTATGGTATGCAGGAAACATGGGACCGTCGAACTACGACAACCAAGTCCCCTTTTGCCCGCCGTCGCCGGTCAATAGTGGGACTCAGTCCTTTTGCGCTCAGGGCAACTGGGGATCCACGAATGGGAAGACCGGGAACATGACCGGAGTCTTCGCCCGGTACGAGCAATCCCAGACGTTGGCGGGCATCACCGATGGGACGAGTAACACTTTCCTGGTCGGCGAGTGGCTCCCTGACCAGTGCGGCTGGGCGACCGCTTTTCACCACAATTTTCCGATGGCCGGCACCATCATCCCGCTCAACCTGCTGAACGAAAATAACCAGGGCCTCTATTACCGGAGCTGCGGCTACAAGAGCCGACACTCCGGCGGGGCCAATTTCCTGATGTGCGACGGAAGCACCCGATTCGTCAAACAATCGATCAATTATCAGACTTACAACGCGATCGGCTCCTCCAACATGGGCGAGGTCGTCTCATCGGATGCATACTGAGTCTCGAGAACCACGCATGCAATGTTATGCATAGGTCGAGGCTGGCCTTCGGCAAGATCTGGCCGAAGGCCAGCTCGACCTCATCCGGTCCAGGAGTTTGCGTACCGCGAGGAAGAGGAGAATCCACGAGATGCCTCGTCACAACTGTTTCACCTTCCGGTTACTCTTCTCGATCGGTCTTTCGTCGCTGATGCTAGCCGGCTGCGGCGGGTCCGAGAAAGGTTTGGTTCCGGTCTCGGGTTACATCACGTTCGACGGAGGACCTTGGCCCAAGCCCGGCAAGATCACCTTCCTGCCCATCGGGGATTCGGGCACCGAGCTACGCCCGGCCTCCGCTGATTTCGCCACCGACGGCGCTTTCACTGTCTCCAGCTACGACGGAAGCCAAGGGCTTTATCCCGGCGAATACGGAGTCACCGTAGAGTGCTGGGAGGAAGAGCCAGGGATGGCCAAGCCAGAGGAACTGAAAGAGCGGACCGCCAAGAAAGATTGGAGACCCTCCGCACAGCTCAAGCCCGTGAGCCTCGGCCCGACCGGCGGCAAGAGCTACGTCCCGCCGCTCTATCAAAATCCACAGACGAGCCCATTGAAACTCAAAGTCGCGCTCGGTGAGTCTCAAAATCCGAAATACGACGTCAAGACAAAGTGAGCGCAGAACTAAGTGGTGCATCCGGCAAGTTATTTGTAGGGCAGGTCTTGGCTTGCCGAGGCGCTCGCGAACAGCCCAGGCAGGCCAAAGCCGGCCCTACGTGAAGAAAGATAGGTGGGCGGTGCCTACCCACGGGGTTAGGCACGAGCCGGGCCTTGGCCTCAGAACGCATCATTGGCGATCACCTCGCCGCCGTCCTTGGTCATGATGGCTCGAAGCGTATTGAGGTTGATCGACTCTTTTAAAAAGCGGACGGAGCCGTCGCCGAAGAGAGCGTTCAAGCCTCCGGGGAAATGACCGCCTAATTTCGAGATCGGTCGATCCTTCACGAAGTTGGCGACGTTCTCAACGTCGACTACGATCTCGGCGTCGGGCTTGGTCCAGGGGACCGACTCGCGGGCCTCGACCACGGCGACGGTGTTCGATGTCCCATCGGTGATCTGCGCAAGCGCGGTCCCTTCCCTGGAGGATGGGTCGAAAAGGGTCCGGGTGCCGGCGAAGGTCCGGTAGTACGTCTGGCCAGGGTTGGCCTTGGTCCCCGGCAGCACGAACGTGGCCGGCATCCGCGCCAGGAGCCGCTTGTTGTGCGGGCTGTCCCAGGGCTCGTTGTGGTGGAACTCGTTGTAGAGTGCCCCTTGCCCGATGTAAGGGAGGATCGCAACGCGCCAGCTTAAAAGCGACTTACCGTCGTTGCTCCTCGTTGCGGCGGGATGGAAGGTCCCATTCACCGCGTGGTAGTTGTGGAGCGACAGGCCGATCTGTTTCAAGTTGTTGATCGACTGGGCACGGAGGGCGGCGATCCGTGAAGCCTGGATCGTCGGCAGGGCCAAGGCCAGGGCGAGCGGCCATGACGTCGTCGGGTTGAATGCCGGGAAGGCCTCGCGCGAAAGGAACTCGACCCCTTGGTCGTCAGCGGTCAGGCTGTACCAGGCCGGGAACAGGTACGGTCGCAGATCGTCCGGCGCGGGGATCACGTCGGGATCGACGGTAATCAACATCTTGGGACCGGGCCGAAGAGGCTGAGCCCGGAAGGCAACCCGCCCCCCCATCGCGATTTGAAACGGAGCGCTGCGAGTGAACATCCTCCCGACACGCTGACGGTCGGCCAACTCCACCAGAACCGGCAGATTAGCGACGACCTCGGGTAAAAGGGACGCGCGATCGTCGCGGACCCAAAGCATCGTCATCGTCTTGGGAGCGCTCCCGAGATCGCGCGCCAGGGGATCCCCCGGTGGCAGTCCGCCGAGCTGCCCCTCGAGCTTGAGCGCCGAGCGTGCAGCGTCGGGAGTGGTGGCCAGCACCAGGCTCTTCTTGCCGAACACGATCGTGGGACGCACACCGGCCGGTAGCGGCAACAGCGACGGCGCAACTGACACCACATATCCCTTGATGTCCCCCTTGAGCGGGCGCACTTGAAGCTTCGGCGGCACCGCCCCTTCCCCACCGCCTGGGGCTTGGAACCCCTGATTGACCCCCTTTGCGACGTCGTCGAGCACCTTGGCATAGGCCAAAGGGTCACGAAGCTCGATCACCAGGGTCGCTCGAGGAACGCTCATCGCCCCCATCACCAGACCTGTGAGCGCGTTCGTCGGCGCACTGACTTTGGAGGGCACGACGCTGACGAGGAACTTCGGCCCCAATGGCTCGAGGATCTCTTCTTTGAGCTTGCGCCCGGTTACCGTCTGGACTTTCTCGATGATCGCGCTGATGGGATTCGGCCCGTTAGGGTTCAGAGTTTCCGTTTGTTCCACCAGCCGGTCGAGGATTTCCCCCGGTTTAAGAGAGACCACCGCGAAACCGTCGAGTCCGGGGGCCAAGGGGGGGATCCCCTTGAGGTCGAAAACCGGCTGATCGAAAAGGGCGAGGATTCCAGCCCGAGGCGCGGGGGCAACCACGCGCACACGCGACATCAGGGCTTCACCCTGGAATCCCCAGCTCGATTCGACACGTCGGATCGTGTCGACACCAAGCGCCGTGGCCTGCGGCGGCCAGGAGGGAACCGCCGACAGTTCCAAAAAGGCCCATCCCACGGGAGTGAAATGGGAACGATCCCTGGCCAGGGCCGACCGCAGCGGATGGCCGACCACGCTGGGACGTTTGTTCTCGAGCGTCTCGATGATGTCGTCCACGCTCCGAGGACTCAGCAAGCCGAAGACCAGGTCGTCCCCTTCGAACCACCAGGCATGCCCCATCCCTCGGGTATCGCCGGCCAGGCTCACGTGGCGCGAACCCGGCTTCTCGACCTTCTCGGGAGCCGAAGCGTAGGCATTGGCCGCGGCCTCGATCAGGCGCTCCCAGGTTCCTCGAATCTCCTCCTTGCCCGCTCCGCGCACAACCAACCCGACACAGGCTGGCTTGTTCGCCCCCGCTCTTCCGCTGAACCCAAACGCGAAGCCGTTGCGTAAGCCATGCTCAACGATCGCAAGAACGTCGGACCCACGGATCGCCTTGCCTGGTGACGTGGCCAACCCACGATCGATCATCTGGGAAACCAGGCTCCGCAGCATCGCCCCCGTCATCGTCTCATTCAGGATCCGATAAGCCGAGGTCTTCCGCCAGGCCTCCGCATGAGCGTCGAGTCCCTCAAATTCCACAAAGGCGACCAGGTCTTCCCGAGGAAAATAACGAGCCAGCGGAGCCGCCGCTCCCTGTCCTTTTTCTGGAGCCTCCTCACCTCGCGTCGATGTGGCGACGGCCAGCGCCATCACCCCGCAAAGAGCGATCGTGCCCGCGCGAGCGCCTCTGAAGCCCAAGACTGTGCTGACTCGTCGCATGGTGCCCACCCTTCACAAAACTCAAGGGGAGGAAGCTTTGACGTTATCTTGAATCAGAAACGGAGCTGCGCGCGTACCCTCTCGTATCGTAGTCGAGGCAACGACACCGATATGCCAGGATATCTCCGTCAGGCTCGGTCGCTCGAAGCGTTGAGAGCCCTCGTCGCAGGGGGACCTTCACAATTTTGTCGATTCTAGAAAAAAGACGCTCACGAACTCCGAACAGCATCGTAGGGTAGGAGGTTGGTAAGCGGCAACAAGAAAGCAGACCAAACCCACGCGAGCGACCGACGTAACAGATGCAGGCACCGCGGCGGAATGCAACACATTCTCATCAACCATATTCAAGACATCCCAAAAAGTCAGAAGCCCCAAACCTTCCATGCTGCCGACCGCGATGCTGCATGCCCATACTCCCTCCACCCTTACTCACAACGACGTGAGGGCCAGCCCGATATCAAGCCGGCCCTCCTCTCTCCTCCGAGACCGAGGAGATATTTCCAACACAACCACTGGCCACCAAGGCTGCGCCTAGACTCCGAGAATGGGTCGGGAAATCAACACGCAATGAAATCCAGAAAATTCATCGCGAGCCAAACAGAATCTACTTGCAATCATCAAACAGGTCGATTAGGCTTGTGGATCTCTAAATGTCCCTCGCGCCGTTACAATTCGAGACTCCTCGACGTAAGGGCGCGGATTGAATAGGGACATTTGGGAATGGGCTCTACTCGGTATCCCATTCCGGTTTCTAAAGCAGTTTTGCGAACAAAAGTCCCCAAATACGTCTGATTGGTGTCGGTAGATCGGGGCTCCCGGTTTACCTCGGCGGCATCGAAGGAGATGCTCCGATGAAGACCCTCAGCGCAGGAGTTGATCCACCCATGTTGTTGCATGGCAACGTCCGCCGTCCGTGGACGGTGCGCGTGGCGCTTTATCTTTGCGCCTGTGCTTTCGCCCTCATTTCCCTACCCGCCTGTGGCTCCGGCGAATCTGGAGCTCCCTCCACGGGAGGACCGACTCCTACTTCGGTCGCCCAACCTGTGCCGGTCACAAAGCAACGGAAGGGAAAGATGGACTTCTCGTCCCGTCGCGAACGTCAACAGCAGAAGCTCAAAGGGAAATCACCCCAAACCTGACAGCTCTCGGCTGATGTCATTGTTTGCCGTCTCCGCTCTCGTTTCGGACGCGTTGCGTCCGAGGTCGTTCTTCGTCCGCTACCATTATCTTGTGTTCATGTCTTCTGGAGGCCCCAAATCATGCGCGCATCGTTTGGCCGTCAGGGAACGAACCGCGGCTTCACCCTGATCGAGCTCTTGGTGGTCATCGCCATCATCGCCGTCTTGATTGCCCTGCTCTTACCTGCCGTGCAGGCCGCGCGTGAGGCCGCTCGCCGGGCTCAGTGCGTCAACAACCTGAAGCAGCTCGCTCTTGCCTGCCACAATTACGAGAGCGCCAACGGCTCCTTCCCCATGGGGAAGAACCAGCAATTGTATCTCGACACGGGTGGTGCCCTTCAAGGGTACCACGATGGCTGGGGAATGCTCGGTGCCTTACTCCAGTTCACGGAACAAAACGCTCTCTACAACGCCATCAATATCACCCTGGGCGTCTACCAGGTCCGTAACAGCACCTTCCCTGGCGTGGGCATCACGACCCTATGGTGCCCGAGCGACGGCACCATTCAAGGTCTGAGGTTCTTCGAACAAGATGCCGGTTGGGACGGCACCGCCATTAACATCTGCTATACGAGCTACGGCGGGGTGATGGGAACGTTCATGTCAAACGTGGGGAACCCGACACGCCTCGCAGCTCAGAACGGGATGTTCCCCGATACGGGTCTCCCGGCTTTCGTAAACAAGGACTACGGCTCGATTCCCCCGGTTACCGTGGCCGGTGTCACCGACGGAACCAGCAACACTATGCTCTTCGGTGAACGGGCCCAGGGGAAGCTTAGCAAGACGATAGAAAAACCATGCCAAGCAGACGGTGGTTGCGATTTCGAAGGAAGCGGCTGGTGGGCAGACGCCGACTTCGCCGATTCCACCATCTCAACTTTCTACCAGATGAACATGAAGTCGGGTCCCAACACGCTAGGCATCTCGTGTGATCCTTCCAATCCCTTCGCGATGTCGGCGTCGAGCTACCACTCGGGTGGCTGCAACTTTGCTTTCGCGGATGGCTCGGTCAAGTTCCTGAAGGATTCGATCTCGACCTGGAACCCGCAGAGCGTCACCCGCGACGCGAACTGCGTTCCCACCCCCGGTACCGTGGCCGGCACGATGCCCGGCGTCTATCAGCAACTCTCGACCCGCAACGGCGGCGAAGTGATCAGCTCCGACTCGTTCTAAGAAACTATCCGAAAAGTGAATACTGACACAAGGATACGTTGTTTGAGTGGCCGGGGACGAGTCTTCGAGGCCCCGGGAATCGGCCCAGGCTCGTCCCGGGGCGCCGCTGCGATCCTCCCCGGCCACCCGCCTTTCCTGACTTCACATGGCTAACCCTTATCCAGATAGCCTCTAAGTGGATCATCCGGCAAGTTCCCTTCTTGTAGGGTGGGCATTGCCCACCAGGGATTAAAAACCCTGGTCGAAGCCACGAGATTGGTGGGCAGTGACCACTCTACGGGAAAGCCACTTGGCGGATGAGCCTCTAAGTGGAGCCTCCGGCAAGTTGATTGTAGGGCAGGCCTTGGCCTGCCGAGGCTCCAGCGAACAGCCCAGGCAGACCAAGGCCTGCCCTACGAGAAGACCGCTCTGGATGGGGGTGCTCACGCAACAGAAGGGGACTTGCCGGATGCACCACTAAGCTGAGTCCCGTGCACATCCCTCGGTGGGCCGGAAACCCCTCCGGTTCCTCCCCATCGAGGAATCCTCTCCCGTGGAGTTAGCACCACCTACCAACCCACGGGACCAGGAAACCATAATGCAGAAAGTTCAGACCACCTAACCATAAGCCACGAATAAGGCCGTGGTGGGCTGTGCCCACCCTACAAAATCAATTCCACGCGGATTTCGAACAGAACATCGGCGGCGAAGCGAGGCGAGATGCGTCCCCGTTGGCTAGCGCTAGGAATCGGCTTTGGCGTTTGTGCGGCCCTTTGGGTGGCGGTCACGACGTTCGACGCTCGACGGTTCCACGACGCTTACGAAAGAGCGAAACGGGAGATGACGGCCGGCCGATATGGGACGGCACGCCAGCAGTTTGCCGACCTCGATCAGCGTTGGCCTGGGAAAAGCGACGTCGCCTATCAGCTCGGCGTCTGCGAGTACTCACGAGGGAGAGCGGAGCCCGCACTCGCCGCGTGGGAACGGGTTCCTCTGGATTCCACCTTCGGCCTCAAGGCGGCGGTCGGCCGCGGCATGATCCTGCTCGACGCCGGCAAATTCTCGGCCGCAGAGGAAATCCTGGAGTCGGCGCATCGCCAAAGCCAGCAAGGCAGCGACGAGTTGAGGTCAGCGCTCAACCTCCTCTTGCGCCACGAGGGGCGCATGCCTGATGTTCGGCGACTCATCGTCGACTCCTGGCGATCCGCGTCCGACCAAGCCTACGTCTTGAGGCAGCTCTACTTGCTCGACAACTCGGCCTATCCCCTCGAAGCGGCTCAGGCGGTTCTCAAGAAGGCCGACGCTCAAGATGACCGGGTTCTCCTGGGACGTGCCAACATGGCAACCCGCCTCGGGAACTACGTCGAGGCAGCCCAACTGCTGGAAACTTGCCTCCAACGACGACCTGACGACCGCGCGGTCTGGAGGAGCCGACTCGAGCTCGCGCTGGCGTCGGAGCAGATCGAGTGGGTGTGGACCTCCCTGAGTCGGCTCCCGGCCGACGAGTTGACCTCCATCGAACGACTCGAGCTCCGCGCCTGGCTCAGCGCTCGGGAGGGAAACGACAAGTTGGAAAAGAAAGCCCTCACCGCCCTGCTCGAGGAAGAGCCCGGGAACACCAAGGCTCTCGAACGACTCGCTGCGCTCGCCTGGGACGCTGGGCAGCATGAGGAGGCGGCTCGCCTCAACCGCCGCAAGGCGGAGATCAACGACATCAAGGACCGTTATCGCTCCCTCATTTCGCATGACGATCGCCGGAAATTCGCCGGGGAGCTGGCGAAACTCGCCGCTCAACTGGGTCGCCGCCTCGAGGCCAAAGGATGGACGGAACTGGCTCGGCAGCAGTCGACCTCGATTGAGCTGCCACGGGGGGTTCTCGAACCCCTTGTCGAAACGAGCCCGAACGGACGTTCGCTCGCGGATCTCGTCGCCGACCTTCGTGTCCCTTCAGCCCCCTCCGCCGCCAAGACGAGTCCTCGACCTTCGGCACTCGCCTTCCAGGACGACGCCGAAGCGGTTGGCCTGCGCTTCGTCCATGACAACGGCCACTCGGCCAAGCGTCCCCCGCCTCCCGAAACGATGTGCGGCGGGGTCGGACTCATCGACTACGACGGCGACGGTTGGTACGACATCTACGCCGTGCAAGGAGGTCAATTCCCCCCTACCGAGGCGTCCGCTCATGACGGCGATCACCTCTTCCATAACCGAGGGGATGGGACCTTCGACGACGTCACCGAGAGTTCGAAGATCGGTACCTTCGCCCACGGTTACGGGCATGGCGTGACTGTCGGAGATTACGACAACGACGGTCGCCCCGACCTGTTCGTCACCCGATGGCGGTCGTACGCTCTCTACCACAACCGAGGGGACGGAACCTTCGACGACGTTACCGAAACCGTGGGACTGGGCGGGAACCGCGACTGGCCGACATCGGCGGCATTCGGCGACCTCGACAACGACGGCGACCTCGACCTCTACGTCTGCCACTATCTCATATACGACCCGGCTAACCCTCGGCGCTGTTCGCATCCCGACAAGCCCGAGTATCACGAGTGCAGCCCGCGCGACTTCGACCCCCTGCCCGACCACGTCTTCCGCAACGACGGCGGCCGGTTCGTCGACGTCACGCGCGAAGCAGGGATCGTCGACCCCTACGGCCGAGGCCTGGGGGTCATCATCGTCGACCTCGACGACGACAACAAAGTCGACATCTTCGTGGCCAACGACATGTCGGCCAACTACCTCTTCCGCAACCTCGGCGGCTTCACGTTCGAGGAGACCGCCCTGCTCGCCGGCGCGGCCGGAAATGCGGGAGGCGACTACCAGTCGGGCATGGGGATCGCCTGCGGCGACATCGACGGCGACGGCCGCCCCGACATCGCCGTGACCAACTTCTTCGGCGAGTCGACCACCCTCTTCCAAAACCTCGGAGGCGGCAACTTCACCGATCGCACCGCCGCACTCGGCCTGGCCGTCCCCAGCCGCTACCTCCTCGGTTTCGGCATCGGCTTCCCCGACGTGGACAATGACGGCAACCTCGACCTCATGAGCGTCAACGGCCACATCCACGACGGCCGTCCTCAATATCCCTGGATGATGCCCGCCCAACTCCTGCTGGGCAGCCCAGGAGGACGACTCACCGACGTGAGCCACCAGGCCGGCGCTCCATTTCAGCCGCTCCGGCTGGGACGGGGACTTGCGGTCGGAGACGTCGACAACGACGGCCGCCTCGACGGCCTCGTCCTCGCGCAGAATGAGCCGCTGTCCTACTTCCACAACCAGTCCCAGGCGGGTCACTTCGTGACCTTCCGCCTCGAAGGAAAACCCTCGAACCGAGACGGCGTCGGTGCGAGGGTCGTCGTCGAGTCGGGGAAGCAACGCCAGGTGGGTCATCGCATCGGCGGCGGCAGCTACCAGTCCGCCAACGACCCGAGGCTCCACTTCGGACTCGGCGAGTCCACCCGCGTCAAGTCGGTCGAAGTTCGCTGGCCCTCCGGCCACGTCGACCGCTACCAGGATCTCGCCGCCGACACCGGATATCATCTGCGAGAAGGCAGCCCCAACGCCGAGCCGCTCGAGGGATGGAAACACAACCCCATGAATCAGCACCCTTAAAACTTGATACAGTCATCGTCTCTACAATTCCCGTAGGGCAGGCCTTGGCCTGCCTGGGGCATGGCCAAAGGCTCTTCCATCGTCAATAGCCCCTCCCGGCAGGCCAAGGCCTGCCCTACGGGAACCAACGATCATGGTTCAAAAAATCGTTGAAATCTGGGTGGCCGGGGACGAGTCTTCGAGGACCCGGGACCCGGCCATCGCAATGCCCCGGGGCATCGCTTCACTCCACACCGAAAACCCAGTTGCCGGTTTCAACATCAAAGAGAACGACTCCGGATGGCTTCTAACCCAATTCTTCCACGGCGTAGCTCGAAGCATGGGGACGGAGAAATGACCCGATGAGTACGAATAGCGAAGCCCTTGCACCAGCTCCGGCATCCGGCCGGATCGTGTCGATGGACCAGTTTCGCGGTTATACGGTCGTCGGCATGATCGTGGTGAACTTCGTCGGCGGCCTGAACGCGATCCATGACATCCTCAAGCATCACAACGTCTATTTCAGCTATGCCGATACGATCATGCCCAGCTTCATGTTCGCCGCTGGGTTCTCTTACCGCCTGACCATGACGCGGAGATTGGCTCAGGTCGGCCCCAGGCAGGCCTACGGCCGGGTCGTGATGCGCGGATTGGCCCTGGTCTTGATCTCACTGATGATGTATGGCTTCGGTGATAAGTTTTCGAGTTGGAAAGAGATGAACCTGGAATCCGCCCGCAATTTCATCATCGGGCTGATCAAGGCCGATCTCTGGGAGGTCTTGGCCATCATTGGAGTGGCCCAGATCCTTCTGCTGCCGTTCATTGGCCTGGGAACCCGAGGCCGCGCGATCACGCTGCTCGCCTTCCTGGTAACGCATATCGTGATCTCAGACCTGTTCAACTTCAACTTCGTACATGGGAAACCGAACTGGCTGGACAACCTCCTGGGCACGAACGGGAAAACGGCTTGGGACGGAGGAACCTTCGGCCTGCTCGCCTGGGGGGCGATCATGCTGGGCGGTACCCTCGCCTACGACCTACTTTCCACCCAACCCCCGGCCAAGTCGGCGAGCAAGCTCCTGGGGTGGGGAACCGCCCTCATGATTTTGGCCTACGGCCTGTCATGCCTTACCACCCTCTACGACGTCGAGCCCGGCTCCTCCCCCTCCAACGAAGCCGTCGCCGCCTCGCCGGTACGCCCCCCCCTGGGCAAGATCTTCCAGCGCCCGTGGAAAACCCTCCTGGCCGAGCCGCCGTTCGTTGCTCCCCCGCCCCCCGAGTTGCGAAAGCACAACTACTGGATGATGAACAAGCGTATGGTTTCCTTACCTTTCACGCTCTTCGCCCTCGGGTTCTCCTCGGCGCTCTACTCGCTGTTCATTCTCGCGTGCGACGTCGGCTCCCTGAGGATCGGCGCCTTCCGCACCTTCGGCCAGAACCCCTTGGCCACCTACGTGATCCACCACTCCGTCGAGATGTCGCTCCTGACCCTCGTCCCCAAAGATTCGCCGCTGTGGTGGTGCCTCGTGGGCATCGCGGCCTTCTTCACCATCAACTACCTCTTCATTCGATCGCTCGAAAAGAACAAAATCTTCTTACGACTTTGATCCCGAGCCCAATCCATCCAACACAGACGCTGTAGGGCAAGCCTCGGCCGTTCGCAAAAGCCAAGGCCAGCCCTACGGCAATCCCTCAAACTCGGGGGAAGGGAAAGGGTTCCATTCCATTCTCAGGGTGGCACGAACACGTGAATGTACGCCCAGACAACCTAGACTTCCGTTCATGAAATCAAGAAATTGAAGAGTCACCCCCTAGACGGCGACCTCCTCGATCGGCGATCGTTGGCATGCTCCTGATCCGGTTGTCCGCACCAGCTTTCCGGCGAGATGAAAACTCATGAGCCGTTCCCATCGCGGCCCGATCGTTCTGGCGATGATGCTCTTCGTCTCATCGACTTCGTGCCAGCGCACCCCTCCGAGTCCCGTGAAGGTGAACGGACCTCGAACCGGTGTCGTCGAGGTCGAACCTCTCGACGAGGCACGCGTTGTCACCGGCCAGACCATCTACGTCCCGGCCTATTCTCATGTCCTCACCGCCAACGACGCCCGACCGTTCAACCTCGCGGTCACGCTCTCCATTCGCAACACCGACCCTACTCATCCCATCGTCGTCTCCACCGTCGCATACTACGACCGGGATGGACGCAAGGTACGCGACTACCTCAAGAAACCGTTGCGCGTGGCCCCCCTCGCCTCTATCGAGTTCTTCGTCAAGGAGCAGGACACCAGCGGAGGTTCCTCGGCCTGCTTCCTGGTCGACTGGGTCGCCGAGCAGAGGGTGACCTCACCCCTTTCCGAGACCGTCATGATCGGTACCGCCAGTACCCAAGGCATCTCGTTCACCTGCTCCGGACGCGTCATCGCCGAGCGCGCCCCCTGAGCTCCGAGCCTCGCGAGTTCGTCGCCCAGAAGCCCGGGATCGCGCGGTCGTCGATCGTATCGCAGTGTCGTGAATCACGAACCTCTGGAATTGATATATCAGAAACTGGGCAGCCTACGCAACTTGTTTGTAGCAGTCGCAGCCCAACAGGAGGTTTGGGGACTATCCTGCTCTTTCCTTCTCCCTCGATCTCTCCATACCTTCATAAGGCTGCGTTCCCTCGCAAACCTAAATGTTGAGAAGGACTCTTCACAATTTCCAACAAGCTTGGGCCTTGGGACACGAGTTCCGTCTCACGCTGGTGTCGATATTTTGGCTCCCGAGGTGACTTTCACAGTAAAGACATCCAAATCACACAAGCGGCTCATTGAATTAGTTTTAACTAAATCGGGGGTCGCTCGCACGCGCGATGGCCTCTGAACAGCGATGCACTCATGAACGGTCTTGTATTCCTCTCCTCCCCCCCGGAAAAGGACGACACCTGCTCCTGATCCAAGGAGCGTTCAGGGAAGGATGAACATCACCATTCGGGATGAGCCGGCCCCAGGTACGGCAAGATTGATGCCCCCGGTGGTCGACGCCGATAAGAGATGTCATATCGGCGAACTGGCTCGTCTTTGCCAGATTTCCTGTGATCATTGATTGCAGAAATGAGCGAATCCAAGAAATTCGAAGAAATTTCTTGCATGGCATTCTCTACCTGGTGCATGCTCATTACTGTCTCTTTTCAGAATTTCATTTTCAGCAAACTCGTTCGTGTTTGCGATTCTCGAAATCGTCTTTCGTGTCTCCATTCGTAGGCCAAAGAAAGGTCGACTCATGCCGCAGCGACGCCGCGCGTTCACCTTGATCGAGCTCTTGGTTGTGATCGCGATCATCGCGGTCTTGATCGCTCTGCTGTTACCCGCCGTGCAAGCAGCGCGGGAAGCGGCGCGCCGGATCCAGTGCGTCAACAACATGAAGCAGCTTGGACTTGCACTCCATAATTACATCAGCGCCAACAACACCCTCCCGCCGGGCCGGATCTGGGCACCCATCCCGAACGGCAAAGCCTTCCCGACGATCTTCGCGGGTGCGCAGGGTACCACTTGGTTCTGCATGATGCTTCCGATGATCGAGCAGGGAGCACTCGCCAACTCGTTCAACTTCAGCCTGGGGGGCGAAGGCGTTCCCTCGAACCCGATCGCAGGCTTCTTCGCCAACTCCACGGTCTCGGCCACCAAGATCTCCAGCTTCCAATGTCCGAGCGACCGCCAGAACCAGTTCCAGGTCAACACGTCCTACCAGGGGGGCGCGTTGAGCAGTGTCATCTTCACCAAAGGCAACTACGCCGCGAGCTGGGGTAACACCGATTGGGGCGGCCCATACGGCGGCAAGCTGACGGCTCAGTACCTGAAATCGGCGTTCGGCCATGACGGGAACATCACCATCGCTTCGATCACCGACGGCACAAGCAATACCGTGGTCGTCGGCGAGGTCCTCCAGGGAAGCATGAACGACATCCGAGGGGTGATGTGGTCCAGCATCTCCGGAGGCAGTTCGTTCATGACCCGCTTTACTCCCAACGGGGTCAAGGACTACCTCAATATCCAGACCCAGGGCGACCTCCTCGACAACGACCCGGGCCTCTTCTGCACCAACGAGCCTGTGCAGCAGCTCCCCTGCAGCGCCGGCGTCGGCGACAGTGACGCTTTCGCGGGGTCGAGGAGCCGACACGCCGGTGGCGTCAACGCGAGCTTCGGCGACGGATCGGTCCGATTCATCAAGAACTCGATCAACCCGGTCACCTGGATCGGACTCAACACCATCTCCAGTGGCGAGGTCATCAGCTCCGACTCGTACTGATCCCTGTCCGAGATTCGCAACGAATCCGCGATTCACGATTCTTCAAGACGTCCCAGCCGGTCTTTGACCGCTGGGACGTCTTCGTTTTTCTCCAGAGTCCAAAACAGAAACTCCGGCCTATGCCGGCCTCGGCCCTAGGCGAAAGCCAAGGCGCTCTACGGGAACTCCTCAAATCCTGGAGAACGGAACGAGCTCTTTTCGGGCAGAGTTCACTCGACGCGTCGATGAAGTCCCGGCAACGGCCAGCGGGCGAACGCGAGGCGACGTGATTCGAGTGGTCAGGAAACGTGTGGAGATCAACGAAACGAAAGTACATAAGACACACAAAGTTTACGGTCCACTTCTTTCACAGAAAGCCCCGAACGGGTCCTTTTCGAGGTCGCGTGCGACGCTCTTGGTGGAGCATCCGGCAAGTTTTTTTGTAGGGCAGGCCTTGGCCTGCCGGGGCTCCAGCGAACAGCCCAGGCAGGCCAAGGCCTGCCCTACGAGAAGAATCGGACCTCGTGCTTAATTTCACCACAAAACGTTCAAATCTCACAAGTAGCTTACAGTAACGGTCTTTATTTAACCGAGAGGGTGAACTTCGCCCCGCTTTCCTGAGGGCCCATGCGCTCGGGTGCGTTTCGCCGTGTCGTTATTAAGGGAAGGACCGTTCTTACTTCATAGGCAAGAGAGACGGATTGGAAGGCTGAGTCTCGTCAATTTGGGACTGGTTGGAATTCATGACCTGTTAAATCCATGCCCCTCGGCCATCATTGGAAGTGATGCGTAACGATAGCGGGCGCTTCCTCCACTCCGAGAGCGAGAGTCCGAGTCAAATCGATCAGGCAGTCCAAATTTCAAGTAGGCTGAAATCCGACAAAAAGTCCGCGACATCAGAGGGCCGACCCACCCTTGTTGTTTTTATACGCTCATTGATTACGGAAATGAGCAAACCCAAGAAATTCGAAGAAAACCTCTTGCATAGCATCGCCCATTTGATGCATGCTCAATAGTGTCCCAACCGGGATTTCTCCTCACCGAGGCCGTTCGTGTCTTCGGTCTATTGAAATTGTCCATTGCTTCTCAAACCGTAGACCCGAGAAAGGTCGACTCATGTCGCAGCGACGACGCGCGTTTACATTGATCGAACTTTTGGTCGTGATCGCGATCATCGCGGTCTTGATCGCTTTGCTGTTACCCGCCGTGCAGGCGGCGCGGGAGGCAGCACGCCGGATCCAGTGCGTCAACAATATGAAGCAACTCGGACTTGCACTCCATAATTATGTGAGCGCCAACAATACTCTTCCCCCAGGCCGGATCTGGGCACCAATACCCGGCAGTGCCTTCCCGGAGATCTTCTCCGGCGCGCAGAACACGACTTGGTTCTGCATGATGCTTCCCTTGATCGAACAGGGAGCGCTCGCCAACTCGTTCAACTTCTCCCTGGGCGCGGAAGGAGTTCCCGGAGGAGGGCTCAACTCCGTGATGGGCTTCTTCGCCAACTCCACGGTCTCGTCCACCAAGATCGCCAGCTTCCAGTGCCCCAGCGACCGCCAGAACCAGTTCCAGGTCAACCCGGGCTACCAGGGTGGCTTGCTGAGCACTTTCATGTTCACCAAAGGCAACTACGCCGTGAGCTGGGGCAATACCAATTGGGGCGGCCGACTCGGTAGCTCACTGTCGGGCCAGTACCTCAGATCGGCGTTCGGCCATGACGGGAACATCACCCTCGCCTCGATCACCGACGGCACGAGTAACACCGTGTTCATCGGCGAGGTCCTCCAGGGAGCCCTCAACGACATCCGAGGGGTGATGTGGTCCAGCATCTCCGGAGGCGGTTCGTTCATGACCCGCTTTACTCCCAACGGCACCAAGGACTTCCTCAACCTCCAGAGTGGGGGCGACTTCCTCAACAACGACCCGGGCCTCTTCTGCACCAGCGAGCCCGTGCAGCAACTCCCCTGCGTGCCCCAGGCTGGCGACAGCGACGCGTTCGCCGGGTCGAGGAGCCGACACGCCGGTGGCGTCAACGTAGGCTTCGGCGACGGCTCGGTCCGCTTCATCAAGAGTTCAATCAACCCGGTCACCTGGATCGGACTCAACACCATCTCCGGTGGCGAGGTCATCAGCTCCGACTCGTACTGACGCCAGGCCGGCGTTCGCGACGAAACATCACCTCGCGATTCTTCAAGACGTCTCAGCCGGTTTTCGACCGCTGGGACGTCTTCCTTTCTCTCTCCAAAGTCCGAAGCAAAAGGCCCGTCCTCTGCTTAACCTGGTAGGACAGACCTCAGCCGTTCGCGAACGCCAGAGCCCGCCATCCCGGGATCCGTCGAAGACCGGCGAAAGGTCCCCGGAAGAAGGCGTTTCTCTTCGGACCCGCACACGCATTAATCAAGGGACCGGGCGGCCAATATCCGCATCGGCACGACGAAATCACGAGCAGTGACGGCAATCGATCCTCGTCTTGCGCAAAAACGGAGCGGTCTCAGTCATGGCTGCCTTCTCAGAAATCCTCGAGCCGAACGAGTCTTACCCCACGGAAGGCAAAGCGCCCCATTCGTTCCCGAAGATGCGCATTGGCGTCACCCCTGGGTTTAACGTGGCTCTGTTCGTCTTTTCTTCGGCGTTAGGAATTTTCAAGTTTCTGGCATCCGAAAAGCCCAAGGAGCTCCCTCTCGGAGGCCTCCTGGCGTTGTTCACGCTCGACGGCATCCGATTCTTGACGGTTGTACTGATCACCGCCGGCTTCCTCGCGGCCTTCTGGCGTAGGCTCGTTTCCTCGCTGTTCCCGGTCCGGCCGCTCAATTACCAAGAAGCCATCGCCATCGTCCTCATGCTCGACATTCTCTTCGGCCGCTGAAGCCGACACCGCCAGCCTGGACTGAATAGGCCGACTCCCTTCTCGCCCCGATCGTCGATCGCGATGCGGGGTTCCCGATCCCTCGACCCACCGCACGATGCGCGGGTCCAAAAGGCATCCGTAGCCGTCTGATCTCCAGGCGGCGCCGCATGTTCGGGAACGGCGAGAGCGCTTGGGTCGACAGATAGCATCATGTGCTGTGGTAGCGTCGTTCCTAAAATTTGTGAAAATTACGCTTCCGCGGCATAGGTTAGTCTTGTACAGTCATCCGGCAGCAATTTCGATCCCTCCTGAATTGGTTCGAATCCCGACCCTTGGTCTCATGCAGGAGCGTTTCATGGCGGCTGTTTCCTCACCTGACCCGCTCATAGCCAAGGTGACTTGCCCCCATTGCTGGGATGTCTTTGCTCCCGAAGAGGTTGTCTGGGTGTCGGAGCACTCCGACCTGCTGGGCGACCCTTTGCTCGGCCCGGAGCAGCCGCAACGCTTCTTGCCAAGCCGGTTTTCGATCAAGGGGGAGGCCATCGACGCCAAGGGGATGGTCTGCCGCGTCCTGGCCTGCCCCAAGTGTCATCTCAGCGTCCCGCGGTGTGCGCTGGAGATGCCGACCTTATTTCTGTCGATCCTGGGTTCGCCGGCGAGCGGCAAGTCATACTTTCTGGCGACCATGATCCACGAACTTCGGCGCATCTTGCCGGCCGACTTCGCCGTCACGATCGCCGACGTCGATCCCATGGCGAACCGACTGCTCAACGAAGCCGAGGAATCGCTCTTCTTCAACAGCGGTCCCGAGGAATTCGTCCCCTTGGGCAACCTGATCCGCAAAACCGAGCTCGAGGGGGAACTGTACGAGACGATCGCGTTCGGCAACCAGACGATCGCGTATCCTCGCCCCTTTCTCTTCGACCTTCGGCCCCAGCCCGGGAACGGCCGCTCGGCCGACGCCCCTCGCACGGGGCAACTCCTTTGCCTGTATGATAATGCGGGAGAACACTTCCTGCCGGGCCGAGACACGACGGCAACCCCCGTCACGCGGCACCTGGCCCATTCCCGCGCCCTCCTCTTCGTGATGGACCCGACGCAAGACCAACGGGTCCTCGCCGCCCTGAACGCGCGTAAAGGGACGCCGGACGTGAGCAACCGAGGGCGCACGAGCCGCCAGGAAACGATCCTGCTCGAAGCCGCCGCGCGGATTCGCCGCCACTCCGGGCTCTCTCAAGGCGAGAAGCATCCCCGCCCCCTGGTTATCGTGCTGACCAAGCTCGACCAGTGGGAGTCGTTGCTCAACGACGACGATGATCACTCCGAGCCCTGGCGGTCCGTTCCCGGCCTGAACCAGACCGCACTCGACATCGAGCGGATCGAGCGCCGATCGGCCCGCCTCCGCCAACTCCTGCTGATCCTTTGCCCCGAGATCGTCGCCTCGGCGGAAGGGTTCGCCCAGGAAGTCTTCTATATCGCCACGAGCGCCCTGGGAGATGGGATCGGGTTCGATCCCAAAACCGGGTACCTCGGCATCCGACCGCGCGACATCCGCCCCCGCTGGGTGACCGTCCCCCTGCTCTACGTCCTGGCGCGAACGCTTTCGGGGTTCATTCCACGGTTCCGCCGCAAAATCCAACAGGCGAGCGCCCTGTCATAACACTCCGGGCTCGCACCGCTCGCGTAGGGCACCGTCGATCACACCCGGTCCACCTCTCGAAACAGGGAGAGCGTTCCAATGGCTTGCGAGGTCCACTACACATCGGCGCCTCGAGGCGTCTTTCCGGGCACCCACGGGTACAGCACAGTGGCCTGCTCGGCCCAGATGCCGCGGGCGCTGGTGGAGCGGATCGAAAGCCTGAGCGCCTACCGGAACGTCTACCCGCCCCACGACCCGAAAGCGACCCTCAATCCCATTGCATATACTCACTTACGAATTGCAACGACGGCAGGCCCACGCCATCTGATTTCCCGGATCGGCTCAGCCGGCCTCGACTATACCGACCGCGCCAACAAGTACGCACACCACATTATCCTCGACCCCACCGAACTCCCGCGCGGCGGCCCCGCCTGGCTCATGGGTCGGCCTGGGTTCCTGAACGCGACCTGGGATGGTCACGTCGGTTTTCTCCCCGAGTCGCGCCCCAGCCCACAAGGCGACCGCCCGCCTCGAGTTTGCGAACAATGGGCCAAAGTCACCGGCGACGCCGGCTGGGCCGCCGTCCTCGCCGAAGCCTATCTCTCCGACCCCAAACGGGTGGCCTTCCTCGTATATGAGCCGGGGAGTAACCTGCTCCCGCTTTTCGAAGAAGCCCTGGCACTCCTCCCGGCCGATCGTCGCTGGGACGTGAGCTTCAGCACGTATTTCACAGGCTTGCCCCAAGGCATCTCCTGCACCTGGCGCGGCGTCGTCCGCAAATCCCCCGAAGCGGCCCAGGCCGCCGCCACGAAACAAGCCCTCATCCTCGACCTGACCCAACCCCTCGGCCAAGCCTCAGGCGGCCCCTTGCTCGCCTTGGCCCGCACGGGCTCGCTCGCCACGCCTCCCCCGTTGACGACCTTCGAAACCGTAAGTCCCGAACCCCCTCCCTTCCCCGAATATGCCTCCCCCCCCTCTGTCGGCTGGCGCTCGCCAAACCCGTCGGGCGGGATGTACGACCTCGTTACAAATCCTCATACGCCTGCCTCGGCCGTCCCGCCTCCCTTGATGGGACAGCCGCCCTCGGAATCGCTTAAGCGACGACGACGGCTGCCAGCGATTGTCGGTGCCGTCCTGTTGCTCGTTGCTCTCATTGCAGGCTCGACATACTATGTCCTGTCCGAAGGGCGACGCCCAAACACGCCTCGACAAATATCGCGGCCACCTGTGGCTAGCGAGCCATCCACTAACAAGGGACAATTTGCTAAAGCGAAGCCCGCTCCGGCTCCTATAAACGGAGTAACGCAAAAGAACGTCGCGAATCATGCCAATAATACGCTCAAAAGAGAGGCTCCCCAAAAGGCTCCTTCTGCCCATCAGGAAACAAGGGACTCATTGGGCAACATCCCGGCGACAGCCTCATCGCCTACGTCTACACAGGATACGGGCACCGCAAACAATTCAACAATTAAACAACCAATAGTTCCAGAGAAACAAGCGAAAGTCAAGTCTCTCGCTCAGACCAAGGAGGACATTTCACAACCGAACGCGCCGGCTCGATCTCATGAAGCCGAGCAGCCAATCGTCCATCTCGCCACTAAGCTCCCATCACCGGGAAAGTCCGAGCTTGGCCTTCAACCAATCAATGAGGTCCACAATTTCCAAAATGATCATTTCCAATCATTTAAATCTTACAATTTCTCAGATCATCATCTTCGATTAATGGAACCTGATGATCCACTCTTCAGGGAACTTAACCTTCAGTGGGATCCTTCTCGAAATGACCAATCCAAGCTCTCGATTTCCATCCGTGGAGAGGGAGACGATCCAAATCTGAGAGAGATCGCTTTATTTGCGATCAAAGATAGCCATCTCGAGTTTCGATGGTCCAAAAGCGTTTACGAAAATAGTACGAACTATACCAAGCATATCCGCGCCATACGATCCTGTATTCTTGAGCTGTTTCCTGCAACTGCAAGATCGAAGTCGACGGGACGTTTTCAAATCGCACTACGCCTGCCTCACACCCTTCCAGACATCGATCTCTCCTTAAAGCATCTAAACGCCCAACAACCCATCAATGACAAATCATGGGACGATCAAGGAAAACCACTGACAAGAAAACTCTTCATCAAACATTGCGTTCCCTCCCTGTCTATCGTTCGCCAAAGTAACCCGAACGACGATGCCAAACCATTCAGAAACTCGCAAAGTTTCACTATAGATTCTCTTGCACACCTAAGCTTAGAAATCAAATTATCTCAACCTACAGATCCAAAGCGATTGGAGAAGGACCATCACATCTCACTTCAGATAACTCCTGACCTAAAAACCATCCGAAGCAATGTAAAAGAGTCGACCTCGAAATTCAACTTAGACGGCATAGTCAATCCATCACAACCAATCTCGAAAGAAACCAAGCAAGACTTGGAGGCACTGGAAGCCGAGGTTTTCAGGTTAAACAACGCACAAGATCGTGACTTCAAACAGAAACAGCGATCCCACCCCCCTCTACCCACAAAATCATCAATAGCCATGATTGATCATATAATTGATGATATTAACAAAATTCCCAAGAGTCCGAAATCCGAGCAAACCAAGCAAAGCACGAATGACAATTCGAATTTAGAAAAGGACCGTATAGCTGCAGTCAAACAACTTTTGAATCTTAAGGAATCATTGATAGTACTTTCAGAGTTTTCCGATCTTTATAATAACAAAATTTTTAGCTCCCTGAACTTTAATATCGTTCTTGCAATCAACGTGGCCGAGGAAAGTGTGCCCGTTGCTGAGATCGGGGAAATCACAAAACAAAACAAGAAACTCAAAGAAGGTAATGCCGCTGGGGAGGCAAAGTAATGACCGACTTTCACCGCACGGTCGGCGAGATCCGGATGTTCCTCCAGTCGGCGGATCGAACGGATGATCCGAGGCTCGTAGGGCTGGCGAAGGACTATGCGGCGGCTTGTGCCGAGGCGAATGAGCGGCTCAATCGTTGCGCCTTTTTCCTGAGGCAGGGGTTGCGTTCGGAAGCGCTGCACCTGGCGAAGGCTGAGCCGGATTTGCTCGACATGGCGGCGGTGCTTGACTTTCCCGAGCGTGCGGAGTGGGACGAGCTTGCGATCCGTTATGGTTGGGCCAAGGCCCCTGCCCTGGGGGTCGACCATGCCCATGCGCTCAACGAGGCTTATGGCGAGGAGGATCCGCTTCAGGACTTGCTGCGACGTCACCGTCGACTCGCGTTGGCACGGGCTCCGCTCACGCAGCGCCTCGAGGTGATGAGACAGATTGCCCAGCTTGATACGAACAACCCGATCTGGATCGAGGATATTCGCCGGTTCGAGGTCGCACGGCAGAATGAGATTGATCAAGACATCCAAACCGCCAAAGCCGGACTCGAATTGCCCAGGATGGAGGCGATTGTCCGGGAGTTGGAGATGGCTGAATGGACGATCGCGCCGGCTGAGGCTCGCCTCGATTCGGCTCATGCGGCCCTCGGGCATGTCAGACGCCAGGTGGCCCGCCGCGCTCTCGGCGAACTCGCCGAGGGGCTTCGAAAGGCTTATGCGAATAGCGACGTCACGCGGGGACGCGAACTCCGCGCGCGCTGGATGGCGATGGTCGACACGGCGGCGCTGGCTCAGGGGGATCCGCTCGGGGGAGAGGCCCAAGGGGCCTTCGACTGGCTCCGCAAGCAGGATCGGTGGGACGCGGATGAGCGAGCCTTTCAAGAGGCGGTGCTCGACCTCCAGCATATCCTCGAGACCGGCGGAAACCGGGCCCTGTTGTCGGAATCCGAGGAGGCCGTCCTCCGTTTCGGCCGAGGCTTGCCCAAGGAGCTTCAGTCGGTCGTGAAGGATCGGTACCGGGAACTCGGCCGATCGGAGCGACAGCGGACGCGTGCCATTCTCGCCGGGGTCGTGACGGCGATCGCGATTTTCGTCGCACTCCTTGCCTGGTCCAACGCTGCAGGGAATCGCCTCACGACGATCGAGCGGGCCGCCTCCAAGATCGAAACATTGCTCGAGGCGAAGAACCTGAAGGAAGCACGGGAAGTCCTCGAACAACTGGAGAAGACTTACCCGGGTGCAGGCCAATCGAACGCGTGCGCTCCGGCCGCCAATCGGCTGGCAGCGGCCGAGCGCGACGAAGAGGATCGCATCGGTCGCTTTGTCCAAGCGATCAAGGCCGCGCAGGATGCTCCGCTGGCCGAAGAGGCCTCGGCCTCTTTGACCACGGCGCAAATGATCGCGCGGCTACCGAGCGAGAAGGCCGAGGTTGAACGCGTCGAGGGAACACGGCGGGCCCTGGCTGACAAGAGACGCAACGAGGTCGATGGCACCCTGCGTTCTCGGCTGGGAGGACTGCAAGACAAACTGGCGGTCGCCGAGCGGATGGTCACCCAGTTGCCCAAGGCGAAGGAGACGCGTGACTCCTTATCGGCGCTCAAAGCCCAGGTGCAAAGTTTGCGAGCCGATGCCGAAAAGGCCAGCCCCACGCCTCGTGCGCAGGCGATGGCCTGGATCGCCCAGCTCGAGAAGGTCGAATCGGTACTTACCGGTGCCTTCGACCGAGACCGGTTGCTCCAACAAGTGATCCAGGCGACTCACGAGTTGATCTCCTCAGGCAACTCGATCCCATTCGTGGAGGCCTGCCAGACCTATATCGTGAAGTTTCCCGGCGAACCCCGCGCGGGAGCCTTCCGCGCCGTTCTTGCAGAGCGTTCGGCCTGGGACACTCTGATCGCCTGGGCCGTGATGGCCCGTGCCTGGAAGCCGCCCTACACCGAACTCAAGCCCAAGGACGCCACGGATCGCACCCAGCAACTGACCGAGTTCCGCGTCAAATATCCTCGCTGGCCCGACACCACGATGAGCCAATACCATCGCTACCTCATGGCCATCGCGCGTCGGGATCCCGAGGTGGAGAATAATGCGAGTTCCCCCCTGCGGAGGGTTCTGTCGAATCCGCTCTTTCAGAACGCCTGGAGAATCGAAGCAACGACCGGGAAAACGTATTACTCCACAAGGAAGCCGGACGTGACCGATGATGGGTGCCTCTTCGGTGGGGTGATCAGCATCGACGGTCGCACGGAACGCGTCTATCTCACCAAAGCGAACGTTTCCAGCATCGGTCCAGCCCCTCAGTCTCGGTTGGCGGGCCGCATCAAACCGTTGCTTGCTCGCGCCGTCGCCACTCCCGAGTCATGGGACGAACTCATGGGCGAGATCCTGGCGGTCATCCAGGCGGAACCGGACATCGACCCCATGCCCAAGTACATCCTCTTCAAAGCCGCAGTTCACACCGCAACGCTCGGTAGCGAGGCTCTCGGCGAAGCGCTCAAAGAGCAGAACCGTATGCTCCGAGATCCTACCATCAATATCGACGTCCGCTGGATGGCCCCGGACGACGAGATGGCCGGCAGCCAGCGAGAAGCGGCCGATCGGGTCCTGAGAGGTCTCCCTCCCGCCCCCTTCATCGCAAAGAATGCCGAAAAGGCAAGGCTACAGCTCGAAGGCGACATAAGTCGCGTTTACCTGCCGATCGATATCCTTCTCAAGGACGCCGAGGGAACCTGGCACTGTAGTGCCGCAGCGAAATGCCCACCGAACACCGGTCTCTTCGTCAACTTGCCTAACGGCTCCTGGGAATCGATCGGTAAGGTCAATGGCGACGACACAGGGGTCCGCATCGAAGCTGCACCCACGACCCTGCTCGAAGGCCGCATGGTCTTCACCCGCCGGGGCGAGGATTGATCCCGACTCGGCTTCCCTATTCTGACGCTTCTCGACCGTCACTGCTCGCTCAAGGTATCGAGGCCATGTCGCAAGAACTCTGGTATGTCCGCGACCGCAACAAGGTGACGGGACCGTTTTCCCCCGAGCAACTCCATGCGCTCCGCGGTCGCGGGCAGCTCGCTCGGTTCCACGAGGTTTCGCGCGACCGTCAGACCTGGTCGCGCGCCTCGAGCCTCGCGTTTCTCTTTGCTTCCAACGCGCCATCAACTTTCGAACCCATCGTTCCCGTTGCCGAGGAGAATCCGGAACCGGCTCCCTTCGCCTGGTATTACTCGTCGGGGCAAACCCCGATGGGACCCATCGAGACGGCAGCCCTTCTCGACCTGCTCCGGCGCGGGACGATCAACGCCGAAACCCTGGTCTGGCGCGAAGGTTTGCCCGCCTGGGTTCCCCTCCGCACCCTTCAACTCGACCAAACACCCGCGGTTGCCACAGCTCCCGGCGCGATCGTCCCGCCCGCCACCGCCCCTGCCGCCACTCCAACCGTTCAAGCCCGGCGCCGGAAGCGGCTGATCACGGGAATGGTCACCGGGGTCGTCCTCCTGGTGGCTGGACTGGGAGCCGTCTGGAGCCTGAGCGGACGTCACCATCCGGGAATCTCTCGACTCATCGGCGCCCCCACGATCCAGTCCATGAGCGACGCCCCCGACCTCGCGGCGGCCGTCGGCCTCGTCCTCTGCGGCTGGATTCAAACCGACTTCGATGGGACGCGAACCGAGGTCTGCCTCTCGACCGGAACCTGCTTCGTCGCCTCGGAAAAAGGATATTTGATCACAAATCGACATGTCATCGACAACACGTCCAAACTCCTGAATGCCAAAGCGATGCGGGCGGAGCTCGAGGAGAAAATGAAGGCGCAGATCGAACCTCGAATCTGGGTCTTCTTCAAACATAAAAAGTACGAGGCCACGATCCGGCACGAGAGCGACCAGTTCGACCTGGCCGTTCTCAAGATCAAGCCCGACCGGCCGCTCCCCCACTTTCGGCTGGCCGTCAACGAGACGGTCCCACGAGGAACCCCCGTCTTCGCGCTCGGTTTTCCCGAGGCCTCACGGACCCCGCTCTCGGGCGAAGAAGCACTCCAGCGACTCATCCAAGAGCATAAAAAAGGAGTGCGCGTCGAATCTCATTTCCAGAAATCCAACTTCGAATACGTGATCACGGACGGAATCATCAGCCTTGTCCGACGCGACGGCGACACCATAAAAATCGAGCATACCGCCAAGATCAGCCCGGGCAACTCCGGTGGACCACTCGCGAAGGAGGACGGAACCGTCGTCGGCATCAACACCCTCATCGTCCAAGGGGACAAAGAGGCCTCCCCGATCTTCGTAGCCCAGGGCCTCGGGATCATGCACGAGGAACTCACAAGCCAGGTTCCCGAGCTCTCGGAACCCTGAGGATTCGCTTGTGGATCGTCGGAAAAGTGCCTCGGCAGGCCAAGGCCTGCCCTACGAGAACGAATCTGACGTGTGTTTCCTATCGAAATAACGGCGATCTCTCAGACTCTTTCCTGATGACAGAAGGGCACGGACAAGCGAACCTCGCTTGTCCGTGCCCTGTTCAATCCAGCGCTGACGTAGAGGACTTCAGCTTTGCTCAATCATCGCCGTCCTCATCCTTGACCCCGGGGGCTTCGCCGGGGCGGGCGGGGTAGGGACGTGAGCCTTTGAAGAGGCTGTACCAGTTGATCCGATTCAACCAATAGGGGTCGGGAGCGTCGATGTGGCTCCAGTCGAGCTCCATGGTTCGCGCCAACCAGTACTGGTCCTCCTTGGTCATCGCCTTGCGAGATGGGTTGCGTTCGTCGAGCGGCACGTTGTTCGACGTGGCGTGATACGGAGTGAGGTCGAGTTCGTCCCCAAAGCAGGCGACCAAGGGGTCGGAGACGGCGTCGAACTTGTTCATGGGGTCGAGTCCGAGCATCAGCTCCATCGAACGAATCATGTTCGTCGTCGTGTAGAAGGTCGAGTCGACGGTCCCTCGACGCGTATAGGGGCTGATGGCCATGAAGACGGTGCGATGGCCGTCGACATGGTCGGGCCCCCCCTGGGCGTCATCCTCAATCACGAAGATGCAGGTCTCCTTCCACTGCGGGCTCTTCGAGATCGCCTCGACCACCCGACCGAGCGCCAGGTCGTTGTCGGCCATCATGGCTCGAGGCGTGGGATAGCTCGGGTTGACCCCCTCAGCATGGTCGCACGGGAGGCTCATGATCATCAGGTTGGGAATCGTGTCCTTGCGGCTGAATTCTTCGTACTCGCGGAGGAAGACGTCGACCCGATGCTGATCGCTCTGGATGAGGGGCCAGTAGTGGACTTCCTTGTTGATATAAGGTTTGAGACTGGGCACGGTCGTCTCGGCTGTCATCTTGAAGCGGTGCGTCCCGTTCTTGCGATCCTCCCAGAGCTCGAACCAGTCTTTGGGTTCGGGTTGGAAGCCGGCCTTGGTCTCGTCACAGAATTCGCCGTAGACGCGTAACGTCTTCCCTTTTCGCAAAGCGGCGTCCCAGATCGCTCCACCGCTGGAGATGGCCATCGGATCCTCCCCTTCGCACGGATAAGTGCGCGAGTATCCGACATAAAAATGTTCAAGATAATCGTTGGCGAGCGATTGGGTCGACCAGGCATGTCCATCGGCGCTATTGGTCCCGCTGACGTAGCCGTTGTCGAAGAGGGTGAACTCGCGGGCGAGTTTGCGGTGGTTGGGCATCACGCGTTCGCCCAGGCTGCAAAGCTTGGGGTCGCCGTTGCCTTGGGGGAGGTCACCGAAGACCTCGTCGTAGGTTCGGTTCTCTTTAATGATATAGAGGACGTGTTTGATCGCCCCGTTGTACACCTTGAGCGGCGAGCGCGCGAGGTTGGCGTCCCAGCGGTTGTTGCGAGCGACCAGGCTCGTTGCGGCGGCAAGATCGGTGTTCAGGTCGACGACCGAGACAGTCCCCTGAAAGTCGTGTGAATTGCCCGGCTTGCCGGCCAACGTGCGGTTGACCGAGCCGTTTCCTTTGGTGTTCAGCAACAGCGCGGACTTGCCGTCAGGCGTCAGAGCAAGGGCCGTTGGAAAGTACCCAGCCGAGCGGAAGCCAAGAACTTTGCCTTCGGCAAGATCAACCTCGCACAAGGCGTTATCGCCGCCGTTGGCCACGTACAAGGTCTTACCTCGGACAGTGAGTGCGTTGGGCATGCTGCCCAGGACGCGAAGGTTCCCCCAAAGGATCGGGATTGTGCGGCCGAGCTTGCCGGAGGCCAGGTCGATTTCGGAAATGGAGTCGCTCATCGCGTTGGCGACGTACGCTTTTCCCGCCGCAACGGCGATCGCCGTCGGGTGGATTCCCACCTCGAGGTGCCGTGTCTGACCGGTCTCGCGATCGATCAGGCTGACCGTCCCCGAACCCGGGGTTCCTCGGTCGTCGGTCACGACGTCGAGATCCTGGCTCTTGGCTGTGCGGTCTCCCGACCGAGGTAACCTGCCTCCCCAGTTGCTGACAACCAGGGTCCGCTCATCCTCGGAGAGTCTGGGTTCAAAAGGAAGCGTTTCGACGGGAAACTCGCGAACCCACTCCCCCTCCCCGCGCGTGAGGTTGATCTCAGCCACCGCATTACGATTCGCCGCAGCCACGAACATCCGCGAGCCGTCCTTGGTGATCACAATTCCGCCCGGGACGGGGTTCCCCTTCGCATCCTTGGGCTTGACCGCGATCTGCCCCGCCTTCACGAGCTTTTCCTTTTCGAGGCGGAAGCACTGAACATATCCTTGATCCGTGCTGGCAAAGAGCCGAGAACCGTCCGGAGTCCAGGCCAAGCCTCGAAACCCCGCGCTCGCTCCGAGCGGAATCCTCGTCTCCGTGCGGATCCCCTCGACCGTCCCCAGGAAGACGCTGTCCTTCTGGAGCACCGCGAAGAACTCGCCTGAGGGATGAAGCGCCAGCTCAATCGGCCGCCCCGCAAACGCAAGCGATCCCCCCTCCACTCGCTGCCCCGACGACACGAGGAAGCCTCCATCCGGCTGCTTCCCCATCCAAACTACTCCCTGTCGCGCCATGCCGGCCACCACCAGTGCCAGCGCAACGGCTGCCAATCCCAGGCCCCAAGCTCTTCGTCTCATGATTGATTCATTCCACAGAAGCAGGCAACGAAGAATGAGTTTACGGACGGCCCGTACAGGGATCCTCCGTCGGCTCTACACAGCCTCGACGTCTCCGATCGGGGACCGATTCTACGGACTCAATTCACGGAAAGCACGCACCTGACCGCAAAGATTGCGAGAAGTTCTTCGCCATCGGTACAACGGCCCAGGAGTCGAAAAGGGGCAGGGACAGCTCTCTCAGACGGCGTAGACTCAAAAACGTAAATAAGCGATTCGTGTGGCACTGGCGGCCTACCCACCAATGTTCCCCAGCCACCATGGCCGGGACGGACCTTTCGCCTTTCGAATGTCTGTCGCGGCCAGCATACCGAAGGCTTGAGTGACGTGCGGAGGTTCGATGCAAGGCCAAGGAACATAGGTAGGCAAGTCACCAGTGCACCCAACCGGCCCATCTATGTTCTCTGGGTTATTACTTTTGGTAACTCCACAACGAGCGAGCGCAGCTGAGCAAACCTCTTTAAATTGTCACAAGACTCCGAACTGTAGATGGGCGAATTGGGTGGCACTGGTGGCTTGCCCACCAGTGTTCCTCAGTCGCCACGGCATGGACTCAAGTGAAGAATTCAGGAGTCAGCCGATGCAAGGTCGGTAAGTCTGCATCCTTTGAGTTACCTGGCATCAGATGGAAACGTGCACTCGACCATTTCCAGAGAATGGGCTGCTCGCATAATTCGCGACGAACTGGATTCATGTGAATGTAGTTGATTGATCCTCGTACCGCGGCTTCTGAATGCAAATTCCTATCGTAGCCGCCCCCTTCTTGCCAAAACCGAAAGCGCCTTTGGCCAGGACGATCATGCACTGTCAACTTCGAGAGAAGATCGCTCCGTGCCTCTACAAGCTGATCTTTGACACGAATCGCAAACGGGCGTTTGATGGCCTTGAGTAACAAGTCCACTCGTACGTCTGCGCCGACAGGATAGGCGAGAAGATGCACATGCTCGGGCATAATAACAAAAGCCACGAGGCGAAATTCGTAGTCCTCCATCGCCCGGTCAATGCTTTGGGAAAGCATACCGCGCCAGATGTCGTTAGTGAGCAGCGGCATGCTTCGATAGCACGAAAAGGTCAATTCGTGACAATCGCCGGGCTCATGGTAGTGCCGAACTCGCTTGTAGGGATTTCCCATAATTCAAGGATATTGCAAATTTTGCCTGTAGGCAAGTCTTTAGAACTATCAATGAAGCGACTTATGCGAAACATTCTCACTTAAGTCCATGCCATGGTGGCCGGAGAACACTGGTGGGCAAGCCACCAGTGCCACCCAATTCGCCCATCTACAGTTCAGAGTCTTGTGACAATTTAAGGAGGTCTGCTCAGTGTGGAGTTACCAAAAGTAATAACCCAGAGAACATAGATGGGCCGGTTGGGTGGCACTGGTGGCTTGCCCACCAGTGTTCCCTGGCCCAGCATCGAACCCCAGGACGTCATTGAAGCCTTCGGCATGCTGGCCACGGATGACTGCGAAAGGCGAAATGTTAGCCCATGCCATGGTGACTGGAGAACACTGGTGGGCAAGCCACCAGTGCCACCCAATTCGCCCATCTACAGTTCGGAGGCTTGTGACAATTTAAAGAGGTTTACCCAGTCGTGCTCGCTTGTTGTAGATGAAGCCGAGGTGATCGTCGAGGTGTTTGATGTAGTCTTCGACCATGGTGTCGAGGGCGATTTCGCCGCGACGGTTGTGGGTGCCTCGGCGGAGGAAGGCGGCGTCGGGGAGGTGGCGGAGGACTCGGGCGAACTGGCGGCGGCCGACTTCGAAGAGGATGAGGGCGTCTTCCAGGGATTGCTCGTGAGTGGCAAGGCGCTCGACGTAAGCGGTCTCATCGGCGTAGAGCAAAGGTGGGTTGTCTTCGATCACGATCCGCTTCATCCGATCGATGGCAATCGCGTCGCTATCGACCAGGTGGATCACGACCTCTTGAATGGACCAGAGGCCCGGTCCGGGGCGAGCGTGGTGGTCCTCGCGCGTCAGGCCTTCCACGGACCGTCTCAGCTCGACTCCTCCCGCTTCGAACCGATCAATCAATTGTCGATTCATAGAATTGTTCACTTCCTGGCTACCTGCCAGCAAAAAGGGGAACTCAACCCAGGAGTTCGCCACGGACGACCGTGACGGCCTGGCCACCGAGGCGGATGCGATTGCCGTCGACGCGGACTCGGACAACGCCGCCGCGTTTTGAGGCCTGGAACGCCAGGAACTCCGTCTTGCCAAGCCGATCGGCCCAGTAAGGTCCCAGAGCGCAGTGCGCCGAGCCGGTAACCGGATCTTCGGGAATCCCGACGCCCGGGGCAAAGAAGCGAGAGACGAAGTCGTAGTCATCCCCCTTGGCGCGGCAGGTCACGATGACCCCGCGCGTTTTGAGGGACTGGAGCCTCGCAAGGTCGGGCTTGAGGTTGCGCAAGGCTTCCTCGCTCTCAATCTCGCAGAGATAATCAAACTTGGAGGAGCCGACAAAGCTCAGAGGGACTCCCAGACTCTCGGCCAAGCCGGGCGGTGTCTCGGTGGAATAGGTCAGCAAGGCGGGGAAATCCAACGCGATCCAATCCCCTTCTCTCTCAGCTTGCAGAAGGCCGCTCCTCGTCTCGAACCGGATCCCCTGCTCGGGCGGGTGCAGGCCCGTTTCCCAAAGAGTATGAGCCGAGGCCAGGGTGGCGTGACCACAGAGGTCAACCTCCACCTCCGGAGTGAACCAGCGAAGTTGATATCCCTCGCCCTGGCGAATCAGAAATGCCGTTTCCGACAAATTCATCTCCGCCGCGACCCTCTGGAGCCATCCCTCGTCTCGAGGCCCGTCCAGCAGGCAGACCGCGGCCGGGTTGCCTCCGAAAGGGCGCGACGTGAACGCATCCACGATGGAGATCGATAAGCCCATGATTTCTCCTGATGATGTGCCCCGACCCACGCGAAGCGAACCCTCTCCGCGAAAGCAAGCACCGAGTCTCACCCGTTGGCGCAGCATAGACACGCAGAGGCCGCGCGATGTTCGCGCGGCTCTCGCCTAGTGATAGCCAAAGACAAATGCCAGCGATGCACAACTTTTGAAGGGCAGACCTCGACCTGCCGAGGCCGTTCGCAAGAGCCTCGGCAGGCCAAGGCCTGCCCCACAAGATTAAATTTATGCATATAATTTCATTGGCTCGCGTCGCTCGCTCAAGGCGAGACGCGCAGCAACCAGACTTCGGCGATCTGGCAACCTCGGCCGCTGCCGCCTCGCCCCGGTTCCTGGGACCAGCGGAGCGTCAGGGAGCCGTCTGCGGTCAACTCGGCCGGGATGTCGAACTCGAGGGGACGCACGGGGTCGGGCTTCGCCATGGGAGGGTGGAGCGGTTTGCCGTCGGCGTCGAAGCGAATGCGGATCGGCGTCGGGAAGCTGTCGGCCGGATAGATCACCCGGACTCGATAGCTCGCATGAGGGTCGAGATGATCATAGCGCATTTCGAGCGGAGCGTCGTAAAGACTTTGGGCATAGCGGCACCAGGCCAAGGGCCAGTCGGGGCGGCTGCCGAAGGTGATGCGAGGTGAAAGCCGGAAGTCAGGGTCGCGCTCGAACCCGGGGCCGAGGATCAGGTGAAGTCGCCGCGACGGATCACCGGGAGCGTCGTAAAACCCGCCCGGCCCTGGATCGGTGTGCCCAAGGATCGTGGCGATCCCCTGGAGCCGCTCCTTCTCGCGCTCGAGCTTCCGCAACGCGGAGAACCTCGACATGAGCCAGGCCCGATCATTGAGCGGAGTGTCGATCGCGTCCAGATTCGCTCCGCGCCGCACGGCGGCCGCCTTGTAGCGAGGCACGCTCAACTGCATCCGTATACTTTGATATAGGGCCTCGGCCAGCTCGAAGACGCGGGCGCGACGGTCGGCCGAAACCGGCTGAGTTGCCGCCTTTTGCAGGATCGATTCCGCCTCAGCCATCGCGGTCAGCGATCCAAGTTTGTCGGCGCGGCGAAGAGTCGCATAGACCTGAGTCTCCAGATCCGTCTCGTGAATCAGGCGGTCGCGGACGTAGGCATCGTAATAGGCTCGATAAAGGGCCTGCTGGAACCGCCAGTTGAGCAGCTCGCGGGGTCCCACGGCGCGCTCGAGGTCCTGGAATTGCCGCAAGGTCGTCTCAACGCCTGGATTCGTCAGCAACGGCCCTTGCCAGTTTTTCTCCAGAGCCAAGAGGCCTTGAGCGAATCCCTCCGCATGCGAATCCCCGAGGAAGTACCGGCTGTATTGGCGCACGAGATCGATGACCAGAGCATCAGGATCCCACCCGAGGCCGCTCCAGACGCACTTGTTCACATCGTCGTTACAACCTTCGGAATACGTGATGAAGCCAACGGCCTGATCCTGGTCGGCGCGAAAGATCGACGCCTGGGCTAAGGGGCGCGGATTGATCGGCTCGCGCCCTTCGGTCAGACCGAAGGCGACGTCCCAGTCGGGCACGGGGTACTGGCAGTCCAGGCTGTGCGTGATGTCGGGATAGAGCCGGATCGGGTACCGCGAAGGGACCGCCGCGCGAAGCTCGCGAGCGGAGAGCCGCACCTGAGGTCCGTGCACGATCCCCGTCAGCCAGCTCGGCTCGTCTCGGAGGATTCGCAAGAACTCGTCGACCCGTTCCTGGTTGAACCCCTGGGGCGAGACCCACATCTGGGCCTTGGGATGGCGCTTGCGCAGCGACTCGGCCTGTTTCTCCAGCAGCGTCATGAGCGGCCCGGGGGGCGAATTACCCGGGTCACCTCCAGGCACGAAGACCGCGTCGATCCGAGGCAGGGCCTCGAAGATGTCTCCCCACTCGCGCAGTGCCGAGGCCAGGACCTTGGGATCGGCATAGTCGAGGTCGTCCTCGGTCGGATACCAGACCCAGACGTCGAGCCCGTATTCATCGGCCAACCGAGACATGCCGATCATCATCTCCCGTTGCGGGCGAGGGAAGTGCGGACTGTCCGGGTCGTCATCCGACTTCGGTGGGATCAGCTCGATCGCGTTCGTGCCGAAAACGGCCAGGTCGCGGATGTACTGTTCCCACTGATCCAGGTCCCAGCCGTCATACGAGTTCGTCTTGGGCCGATACCCCAGTTGATGTCCGCGGAGCGGAAACCGTGGAGCCGTTTCCACATGAAAATCCCTGGGAATGAGAACGCGATCACGGTTCATCCTTAGTTCGCGGAGCAACCGGCCCACCCCAAAGAGAACCCCGCGCGCGTCGTTCCCGGCAATCACCACGAGGCCCTCGCTCGGGTACGTTCCGATCCGATAACCCTCGGCGCCCCGAACGGGCTTTGCCCCCTCGAGCAAGGGAACCACGCGAGGAAACTGAGATCGAAGCTTGGCTTCCCGACCGACGACGATCAAGGGGCCAACCGCCTTCTCGGGCCATTGGACAACGCGCGGCCAATGAAGCCGGCTCCGCCGCTCGACTTCCTCGACCAGCATGCCGACGGCCTTGGACTCGGCCTTGCTGGCATCGTCGGTGCTCAGCACCTGGGCCCTGGTAAGGTCAAGCCCGTCGCTCTCGTGTTCGGCGAGTGCCGATGAGACCACTCCCAGGAGGAGCGTCATGGTGAAGACACTCGATCCGACCCACAGTCGCCCCTCGCCCATCGTATGCCGTCTCACGCGTGCCATCCCCAAACGAGTGACCCGAGGCGCTGGGTGTGGTGAACCTGACCTCGGTTTGGACGTTTCGTCTCGGCCGGTTCGGAGCAAAGCCTCTCACGCAGGCTCTCGACCGAACCGATGCCAGACTATCCACCAAAGTCGCTCGCCGCAATGAGAAGGCAAACCGTGAAGAAACGTCATAGAAACACTCAAAACACCAACACTTGATTGCCTATGTTTAATAGGCTCTCGTAGAGTAGGCATCGCCCACCAAGCTTTCTAATGCTCGGCAAGCACCGCCGAAACACTCAACACACTCGAATGCACTGCGTCGGGTAAGCCGCGGCAGAAGGCTGGTGGGCAGTGCCCACCCTACGAAATTACGGGTGGGCACCATAAACCATGACGTCAGCAGAAGTCGATAACAAGGCTCACGGTCCGATCACGGACGATTGGGGGACGGTGCCCGCCTTACGGGATTCGGCGAGGGGGCTGATTGCCAAAGTCGAACTTCTCCCTTGGAATCGCGAAGGCCGCCTCCACTCACCAGAATCTCACCATCAGGGGTGAAGGCCAGGGACTCGACCCCATACTTCAGGCTCGTATTGCGTCCGATCTCCTTGACCTCGATGAGGTCGTTTCTCACATCCCAAATCAGGATCTCCCCTGCCTCGTCCGGTTGAGCCGCGAGGATACCGCCGCCGGTGGCAAGCCTCTTGCCGTCCGGCGAGAACGCCAGGGCAAGGATCGCGTTCCTATGCCCCTTGAGTCTCGCTCGCTCCTTCCGTTGCGAAAGTTCGAGAAGTATCACCTCATCGCGACGAACGGCCGAGTAGGAAGGAGGAGGGCTCATCGCCAAGGTCAGGCCGTCGGGAGAGAAGGCGATGCGACCGACACCGTCATCAAAGGCATGATATACGAACGCCAAGCCACCATCGTGGCGTTCTCCCGGAGCGTTGTACCAGAACCGGACATAGCCATCAAAGCTTGCCGTGGCCAGCATTGGCCCGAGATTCATCTTGCGCAACTCCGAGGCATCCCCCTGATTCCAGGGAGTGAACGCCACACAGCGGACTTCGTCTGAATGCCCTTCCAAAACGGCCCGCAGTTTACCCGTGGCCACATCCCAGAGCCGCGCGGTCTTATCGGCGGAACCAGTTGCGACGGTTTTGCCGTCGAAGCTAAACGCCACCGACCAGACCATCGCCGAGTGCCCCTTGAGTTCATGCAGAATCTTCCCCGTGCGGACATCCCAAAGCTTGACCTCGCCCGGCCGACGATGATTCGACTCGTCCCCGCCGCACGAAGCCAGGATCGATCCATCAGGAGAGAACGCCAGAGAACGCACGGAAGCCGGCGCCTGTTTCCATTCACGCTTCAGGGATAGGGAATGGAGATCCCAAAGCCCGATGGAACCGTCGAAACATCCGACGGCAAGCGTCTCGCCGTCCGGCGAAACCGCAACGCTGAACGCCGCGGCGGAAGGCTCGATCGAAGCGATTTTCGCATCACCTCGTTTGATCTCCGCGAGGCCCGGAGGTTTGGCTCCGACGATCTCCCGGAGTGCCTGTCCGCCTTGCCCACGGTTACCTGAAGTATCACGAAAAGGATCGGTTTGCCTTGATTTCAGATCGACGCCACGTGCCTTCAAGTTCGCAATTTCCAAATCGATGGCTTGGATCTGCTCGGCATAATATCGTAACGCATAATATCGCACCGTCGGATCCGTGGCGTCATTCCTGACAGTTTTTTTTAATTGATTTAAATACGCAAGACTATTTCGACGCTTTCGTTCCAAGAGCACTAATTCCAGTCTCTTGAAGCGAGGCTCGACGCCTTCGGAAGGTGTCCCGGGCGGTTGTGACCGTGCGGCTCGGAGTTGACCCTCGAGATCTTGAACCAGTTCCTTAAGCTTTCTCACTTCAGCATCCCTGGCAACCTGCCGTTCCATGAGTCTCTCTTCGAGGCGGTTGTCGTACTTGTTGCGCGTCACGATGTCGACCTCGCCCGTCGAACGTCGAGCACCAGGTTCGTTTACCGCGGAGGGATTCTCGGCCGCGTGGTGAGTCTTCGCCGAACGAGAAATCGAAGGGAGATGCAACGTCCTCAGTTCGACCTTCTTTGAAGCCTCTTGCGGGGCGACGGCTGTCGAGAGAAGCTTCTTGCCATCGGGTGTAAATGCCAATGATCCGACATGATACGGCAGACCTCGGAGGTGGATGTAGCTGTCTCCGTTCTTTGAAGCAAGATTACCGAGGAAGATATCGCCGGACGCGAGGTCGAGGTCGAGGTCGAGGTCGAGAGAGCCACCCCCTACGGCAAGAATCTGGCTGTCCGGCGAAAACGCGAGCGTTCGTGCGACTCTGAAGGGGATTTTCAGTGGCACACCCATCCTGGTCGAAGTATCCACGAGAGTGACTTCTTGATGAGGCTTCTCACGGTCAGAATGCGGGCTAATCGCGAGCAATTTGCCGTCGGGGCTGAACGCGATGCGAATCACCCCTTCCTCAACGAGGAGACTCCCTTCGAGCCTGCCGTCCCCTTCCCGCCCCGGGGCAGAACGCCAAAACCGGACATTGCCCTGCGCGGTGGCGGTCACCAGGGAATCCGCGCTTCCCTCGGGTCTCGTGACGCCTGGAGCGATCGGTTGGAAGGCCACGCAACAGACCCTGCTCTCCTGCACCTCCAGCATCGCCCGCCGCTTACCCGTGGCCACATCCCAAAGCCGAACGGTCCGGTCCGATGATCCAGTCGCCAGGGTTTCTCCGTGAGGGCTAAATGAGAGCGAAGTGACTTCGTCGAAATGCCCCTGGAACTCATGCCGGATCCTTTTCTCGCGAACATCCCAGAGTCTCACCACGCCATTGGCTCCCCCCGAAGCGAGGATGTCAGCTTGGGGTGAGAACGCCAAGCTCTGAACGCTCGAGCCTTGCCCCTCGAGCTCGATGTAGGGCATTAACCCTGCCATAAAGAGCCGGATCACTCCATCGGTGCAGCCGAGCGCGAAGGTGCCGTCCGCGGCCGAAACGGCAAGGCTGAGAATCCTCGAGGGGACCTCATAAGAAACAGGCTCCCGATTTTTCCACGTTCCGCTGAGCGTAGCCGAGCTTGGTAAAGACGGCCCCTCCTGTGCGACTTCGCGACTCGCAGGAGAAGGCTTTTTCCCCTGTAATGTCTCCATCTTTTTTGCGACGGACCAAATCTGCGAACGGCTCTTATTGGGCGGCTGGACGGCGTCTTCAGCGACCCTCGTCATCAAATCTTGAATAATCATATCCACATTTTCGCTTTCCCCACGTTCTTTTGCGGCACGATTCCCCTGATGCTCTTTGGTCACGGGATTACGAAGCTTCTCGTCAAGCTGCTGAAAATCTGCATCTTTGGCCCCCTGAGAGCCAGACACAGAGGCATAAGATTGCTGATCTATTTTATTAATCAGTCTTTTTACCCACTCGACTGACGAGGCTTGATCGCCAGGCCCGTTCCGCTGGGAACGATACACGGCGGATGCGTGAACCTCGGCAACCTCCGGTTCCAACGTCGCTGAGACGGTCTGCTTGCCGCCCCGGGTGATGGTGACGAGTTCGCGACCGGTGCGATCCCCCTTGCTCTTTTCGACCCAGTGGTCGCCGGCGCGGAGTTTGAGGCGGATTTCCTGGGGACCGGCGTCGGTGAACACGACCTCTTCGCCGTCGACGCGGATTTTGACTTCGGGGTCGTCGAGCTTGACGACGAGGATCCCTTCAGGAGTTCGGATCCGGAGGACGGTGGCCACGAATGCGGTGAGACGGGAAGTTCCGGAGGCTTCGGCCGCACCCAAGCCGATGACTACCACGAGCGCGGCGGCGATCCACAGGGGCTTTTTCGGCAAACGGGTCGCGCGAGGTGAATCGACGCGGAACGGCGGTGCTTGTCGACCGGGTTGCTCGAGGAAGGCGAGACAGCGCTCGAAGAGCGCAGCCACTTCGGCGGCCGTCGTGAAGCGATCGGCCGGGTCCTTGGCCTGAAGCTTGGCGATGATGGCCTGGAGCCAGTCGGGAATCTCGGGGCGAGTTTCGCGGATCGGTCGGGGGTGGTCTTCGGAAACCCGACGGAGCACCCCCATCGTGGTCTCGGCGCGGAAGGGGGAGCGGCCCGTGCAGAGGGTGTAGAGGACGCTGCCAAGGCTGAAAAGGTCGGCGCGATGGTCGATGGACTCGCCTCGGGCCTGCTCGGGCGCCATGTATTGGGGCGTGCCGGCCACGACGCCGCTCTGGGTCAGGCTGGCGTCGTCCGCCGCGCGGGCCAGGCCGAAGTCGGTGAGCTTGACCCGCTCGACGCAGTTCTCGAGCAGGATGTTGGCCGGCTTGATGTCGCGATGAACCAGGCCGACCGCGTGCGCGGCCGCCAGGCCGGAGGCCGCCTGCATGCCGATCCGGAGGATCGCCTGGAGCTCCAGCGGACCCGAGGTATCGAGCCGGTCCTGGAGCGAGCGTCCCGAGACGTATTGCATCACGATGTAAGGGAGGCCTGTCGGGGTCGTATCGACGGCGTGAATCGCCACGATGTGGTCGTGAGCAATGGCCGCCGCGGCCTGCGCCTCGCGGGCGAAACGGCGACGGGCCGAGGCGCTCGTGGCCAGTTCGGGGGCAAGAACCTTGATCGCCACGTGGCGTCCCAGAGGACGGTCATACGCCTTGAGCACCAGTCCCATTCCCCCTCGGCCGATCACGTCGATGACCTCATAGGGACCGAGCTTGCCCAACTGTCCGGGCTCGGCGGGAGGGTCGAGGAAATCGAGCGAAGGCCCGTCCGCCCCTCCCGACTCGGGCCCGTTCGTGGCGGGATCGGAGGCGAGCAGGCGAGCATCACCCCACCATCGGCTCTCGGCGGCCATGCGTTCGAGTCCTTCGCGGCAAGCGCGGCAGGACTCGAGATGTACGGAGATCGCCGCGAGTTCGTCTTCCTCCAGACGATCCTCCAGGAGGAGGCGAAGGCGAGACGGGTCACAAGAAAGGGGGCGTGCCACCATCGTCGACGTCTCCTCATGAATGGACGAATGCGATCGTTTGTGGGTTCCGAGCGGTTGCGTTGCGTCCTGCGTCACGGGGCCTCCTCTTCGCCTTCCACAAGCTGTTCGATCTCTTTCTTGAGGCGGGACATGACCCGGCTCTTGGCGATATACACCGCACCCGTGGTCATCCCCAGGGCGGCGGCCACCTCCTTGGGGTCGCCCCCTTCGACGGCGGTCGCCCAGAAGGCCCTCCAGGTCAACGGGCGAAACTCCTCTCGGACCCGATCGGCCGCCCAGGAAAAGAGGCGGCGACGGTACTCCCCCTCGAAAAGCGCGAGCGCCTCGTCGTCCGGGGCGGGCTGCTCCTCGAGAAGGCGCTGAAGGTCGGAATCGCCCGTGCCTCGGGGTTGCCTTCTCTGGGCTGCGAGGATCTTGACGCTCAGGTTGCGAGCGGTCCGAAAGAGCCAGCCTCGGAATGACCCGCGGTTCGGATCCGGATCCCAGCGCTCGATCGCCGCCGCCACCGCGTGGAAGACCTCCTGGGTGAGGTCGGCGGCATCGGCCGCCTGCAACCCGCGACGAACCGCCAGCCGCTCGACCAAAGGGCCGTAGAGCTCAAGGAATTCCCCCCACGCGCGCTCATCCCGAGGGTCGCGGAGGCGAACAAGCAGGCTCGGACGTGTCGTCGGCGAATCGGTCATGCCTTGACCTCCCGAGTGTTACTCCCGACGCCGCCCGAAATCTTTCACCGAATTTGCGAACCTCTTCGCACCCTCCTCGAGCGATCATCGTAACCCGTTGGCCACCAAGAACGCATAACTCCCCTAATCAAAGAAAAGGAACAGGTCCCCCTCGAGCGGGAGAGCCTGTCCCTATTCAGGATTCCTGAAACGTACCAGGGAGTCCCTCGATTCACTCCTCGGCCTTCTTCTCCTTGATGGTGACGTCGCCAAGGTCTGTCGTGTGTCCGCTGGCAACCGAGAAGTCTTTGAGCAAAGCCGAGTCGAGCGTGAGATAGCCCCTCTCGGTCGTGAGCAGACGATAGATTGCCCCCGGGATCAGGCCGTCGACGGTGACACGCCCTTCCGCGTCGGTGCAAGGAATCTCCGTGTTCCTCCTGCCGTCGAGGTAGGGAGAGCCGGCAGCGGCGGCAAGGCTGTCGTCGTAGATGTTTTGGTCGAAGTAGTCGAGCTGGTATCGGCCTTTGATGACCATGGCTTGGAGCCCTGGTTTGTAATTCACGAGCGGCTTGCCCGACGCGTCGAGCATTCGCACGCGTGCGGCACCGCAAGGGGCGAGTTGGATGGTGAGAGGTGCTTCACCCATTCCCGTTATGGATCGATCGACGGCCGCGCCCCAACGGTGTTTGTGATCGGTCAAGAGGATGTGGTACGGCCGGCTGAGATCGAGGCCGTGGAGCAGGAAACGGCCATTGCGTATCTCCACGCGGTGCCCCCCCCAACGATTCGCCTCATCACTCACGTTGAAGTCCGTGACCAATGCACCTCGTTCGACCGGCTTACCTTCCGGGTCAAGCACGCGCCCCTCGAGCGTACCCCCTTTTTTCAGCTTGATCGCCACCTCAATGGGTTCGAGCTTACGGTCGACCTCGATGGGAGTGACGGCTTGGGCATACTGTCGAAGCCCTCCCGAGCGTCCACGACTGAGGATTTGAGAACCATACTCCATCATGACATACTCGGATGTGGGCCCCAGAATGACCAAGTGTCCCTTACCGGGAAGGACGCCCATCGCAAAAGTCCCGTCGCGATCGGTCATCGCCGGAGTCCATGAGCCGGTGAGGATGTACTCTCGAGGCTCATAAGGCACGTTAGGCAACGGCTGATATTGCACTTGGACTTCTTCGAGCGGCTTGCCCGACTCCGCATCCTTGACCGTCCCGCGCAGGAGCACGCCGCGAGGCAACGCGAAGTCGACGGTCTGGCGCAGTGCGCCACCGGGCCAAGCGAACTGTTTGGATAGCGACATGTACAGTTCACCCTCGCGCGGATGAGCGTCCACGGTGAAAAGCTTCTCGCCCGTCTCGCTTCGCTCGGGATTCTCGTCAAAAGGATTCAAACGGAATCGGCCTTCGGCGTCGGCCTCACCACTGATGTATCGGCCGCCTTGAGCGACAAGAAGGGCGTGCGCCGCGGGTTTGCCGGAATCGGCGTAAGTGACCCGCCCCTCGATGATGTGCGACGGGTTGAGGACGAAAGTGCTGCCCTGGGGGCGGCTGGCATCTTCGGCCTTGATTCTCAGATCTTGTCGCGCAAACCGGTCGTCGCGAACCTGGAACTCGACGGATTCGCCTTGCCCGATGCCATGCAGAGTGAATCGACCTTGAGCGTCCGTGGTTGTGGCTGGAGGCCAGGGGAAGAAGTCGGGAACAAGGTTGAAAAAGACAACCGCTTCGCGGTCACCGTTGAATGACTCCGCCACTTCCGTCACGACGACGTTGACTCCGGCCGCCCCCTGCCCTTGGAGGTCGATGAGTCGGCCTCGAGCCAACTGCTCAGGGCGGAGGCGAACGTCGACGTCGGGATGCTCGGCGTCAGGATCGAGTGCCTGCCAACTCACGCCGAACCCTTGTAAACCCGCTACGACACAGACTCGAAAATACTTTGCCGAAGCCGTGCGAGGGGCCGACAGCCGAAACCGCCCTGCATCGTCGGTGGTTGCCCCAGGCGCAATCAAACGAGGAGCGTAATCTTCGCCACTTCGCCTCCGATGCAAGGGGAAAAGGTAGCATGCCACTTTCGCACCAGCCAGCGGCCGTCCGTCGGGATCGAGCACCCGGCCGGTGACGGTCATCGTTGCACCAAAGGCGCTGTCGGGTGGCCGAGAAAGAGTGCCGGAGACGTCCGGCTTCGCAGGAGGGGCCTCGTGCCTTGGTGTCAAATGGGGAGAGGCCACTCTCCTACCGGGATCGGGCGTTTGGGGGTCACCCCCTTGTGCCAAGACCCATCCCACACCCGTGGCACAAAGCATCATCATAACTAAGGCAGATGCGGTCATGGCCATCTTGTTCCAGAACATCGTGGCGATGACCTCCTCCGTCAAGCGCGAGACGAACGCCGAGGCCGATCCAGCCACCGTGGCGTTCACCACGACCTGCGAGGCCGCTCGTACCGTCTGTTCGGCGAGAGAAGCCGGCACGGCGGCCCTGACCCCTCGCGGCGTGATCTCGGCGGCCAGAACCAGGGCCGGTAGAGCAAAACCCCGGCGCGTCAGACGACCGCGAAGCAGGCCGCGTGCCCGCGCCATGCGGCTTCGGATCGTCCCGACCGGGCATTTCAAGCGCCGGGCCGTTTCTTCGTGCGTGAGCCCCTCGATGTAGCAAAGCACGATCGGCGTGCGTAACGTTTTCGGAAGCCGGCCGACTTCCTCATGCAATGCTTCGGCATCTTCGCGCTCGAGTCCTCCTGAGCCGTTCCGATCTCCGTCCTGAAGGCCTTGGTTTGGGGTTTCTCGCATCATCTCCTCCCGAGATTCGCGGTCGAGTCTGCGAGCGCGCTGGGCTCGGGCCTTCCGCGCGGTGTGCTGAGCGACGGTGTAGAGCCAACTCCCCAGGAGTTCCGGATCTCGGATCGTGCGTGCCTTTCGAGCCAAGGCGAGGAAGATCGCCTGGAATGCGTCGTCGGCGTCGTGAGGATCGCCGAGCAGGGCCCGGCAGACCCCCAGGACCATCGGTCCATGCCTCGCCACAAGGGCCGAGAACGCCGCCTCGCGCACTTCGTCGCCACCGGCCACGAATCGACCCAGCAACTGGCCGTCGCTCATGCTCCCCACGGCTCCGACGCCAAAAAGCGTGCGGAAGGTTGGAAGCCCTACGCCTTGCTGTCCGCTTGCCATGGTGATCCCCCTCGCTTTCAAATCCTCACCGAAGATAGTTCCTCCATCGGGCGACATCGATCGCGCTTTCTTCCGAAAAGCGGATGGCACAAGGCTTTGGATCAAATCTTGACTCTCGTCAATGCTTAAAATCAAGAACCCAGTCTCTCAGGTTCCGACGAAGAGGTAGAGGCGACTCTGTCCCAAGCCCCCTATGTCCGTCAATTGTCATGGCGAGGGGATGCGGCGCGGCATTCGACTTCGTATGCTGGGTGAACCAATCAGTCGACAACACCACGTGTCCTGATCTTCGAAGCGCGAGGCGGAGTGTCGATCATGACAGAACGCTGGGGGTTGGGGCCGGTCTTCGTCTACGAGTCGCTTTTAAACGCGAGGCGCTGGCAGAGCTATGCCGCACGCTCGACGTTCGTGCTCGCGCTGTTGATCGGGATCGGCGTTGTTTGGATTGGGAACATCCCTGGATCGAGCATAAACGCACGGACGTTTCAATCGATGTCTCGCATTGGCGAGAAATTTTTTTACGCGCTGGCAGGGATTCAGCTCGCGCTCGTGCTCTTGGCGGCTCCCGCCGCTACCGCCGGCTCCATCTGCATGGACCGCGCGCGGGGAACGCTGCTGCACATGATGGTGACGGATCTCTCCGACGTCGAAATCGTCCTGGGCAAGCTCGCCGCCAGAGTCGGTCCCGTCGTTGGGTTGGTCTCCTGTGCGTTGCCGGTCGCGGCCCTGGCCGCACTACTCGGGGGGATCGACTTCGAGGCCCTGGCCGGCTTGTTCGCCGTCTCCTTGGCGTCGACGGTTTTCGGCTGTGCGCTGGCCTTGGCCATCTCGGTCTGGGCCTCGAAAACCCACGAAGTACTCATGGTCGTTTATGCCTTTGTAGGACTCTGGCTCGTTTCGCTACCGATGTGGCGGGGTTTGTCGGTGACCTCGGGGATATCGGGGCCACCGCCCTGGTATGAGAAGGGGAACCCCTTCGCCCTCGTCTTCGCCCCGTATGTGCAACCCGGCTTCGTAAGTACGATGGACTACCTGATCTTTGTCCTCGTCATGCTCACGCTGGCCATCGCCCTCTCGGCGCTTGCGATCGTGAAGCTACGGCGGGTCACCATCGGGCATGCGGGGCGGCGAGAGCTGAGGATCCGAAATCCTCTGTCGTCCCTGGCTCGGATCCTTGCCACGTTGCTGCCCGGGCCGACGCTCGATGGCAACCCCGTACTCTGGCGCGAGTGGCACCGCAACCGCCCCTCACGCCTGACACGACTGCTCTGGGCGAGCCTCCTACTCGGCACGAGCGCCCTCGCGATTTGCGGTCTCGTCGAAACCGCTCGGCAGAAACCAGGAACGGGACTGATGCTGCTTGCCAACGCCATGGCGTGTCAGGTGTTGTTTGGTCTCTTGATGCTGAGCGCCACGGCCCCGACGGCACTAGCAGAAGAACGGATGCGCGGCAGCCTCGACGTCTTGCTGACGACTCCCCTCTCCTCGCGGTCCATCGTCCTGGCCAAGTGGTGGGGGATCTACCGGATGGTGCTTCTCCTGCTGCCCGTACTGCTTTTCTCAGGGATCGTACTTGGGTTTACCTTGCCCGATAGGCCCGTTTACCTCACCAAAATCAAGGCGGCGCCGCCGGAATTTCCAATGACGGTCTGGGATCGCTGGCTTTCCATCACGCTCGGCCCGGCCGATTTTCTAGCTTCGGGCGCCGTGATCACCAGTCTAGGAATCGCGCTGGCCGTCAGGGTTCGGCGGCTTGGGCGAGCTGTCATGTTGAGCGTTGTCGCATTCATCGCAAGCGCGATCGGCTGGCTCATCCTAGTCGAGACCGTGCTCATGCAATCGCTCAACTCCAGGTTTCCCGCCTGGTTCATACGCAATTATTGGTTCAGACACACACTCATCACGATCAGCCCTGTCTATGGCCCACTTCAGCCGCTTATGTATTTTCATCTCGTTTCTGTAAACCGATCTTTGATTTGGATCAGTCATATCGCCATCGTGCTCGGCAAAGCCATCTTGGCCTTGCTACTGCTCAAGGTAACCATCAGGACCTTCGACCCCTGCATGGAACGGATGCCCGAGTCTGCAGAATCCGTGCCCTCGAAAGAGAAGACGAGCCACAGAACAATCGCCCTACGAAGACTCAGGGACTCGATCAGTCAATAACTCAGCTTGTCCTGAGCTTTGATACGTAAGACGGAAGGTGGGACATATGGAACGCTGGGGATTGGGTCCAGTCTTTGTTTATGAATCGCTTTTAAACGCGCGGCGCTGGCAGGTTTATGCCGCACGCTCGATGTTCGTGCTCGCGTTGTTGATCGGGATGGGCATTGTTTGGATTGGGAACATCAATCAGGCCACGTCTTTCAACACCACGGCCCCACTGACATTTCAAGCCATGTCCCGTATCGGAGAAAAGTTCTTTTACGCGTTGGCGGGGATTCAGCTCGCACTCGTGCTCCTGGCGGCTCCTGCCGCAACGGCCGGCTCCATCTGCATGGATCGCGCACGGGGGACACTGCTGCACATGATGGTGACGGATCTCTCCGACGTCGAAATCGTCCTGGGTAAGCTCGCTGCGAGGGTGGCTCCGGTCTTGGGGTTGGTCTGCTGTGCGTTGCCGGTCGCAGCCTTGGCCGCGTTACTCGGGGGGATCGACTTCGGGGCCCTGGCCGGCTTGTTCGCCGTCTCCCTGGCCTTGACGGTCTTCGGCTGTGCCCTGGCCTTGACCGTCTCGGTCTGGGCCTCGAAAACCCACGAAGCACTCATGGCTGTTTATACGTTGGAAGGATTCTGGCTCCTTTCGCTACCGATGTGGCATGGTTTTTCGATGAACTTGGGGATCTGGGGCCCACCGGACTGGTACCAGAAGGGGAACCCCATCGTCCTCACCTTCAGCCCATTTGAATCGCCCGGCTTCGTGGATGCGATCGACTACCTTGTCTTTGTCATTTTCCTACTTACGCTGGCCTTCGCGCTCTTGGTGCTCTCGATCGTGAAACTGCGACGGGTCACCCTCGAGCGAACAGGGCGGCGAAAGGTGCGGCTCCGAAACCCTCTGTCGTCCCTGACTCGGCTCATTCCCGCATTGCCTGGGCCAAGGCTCGACGCTAATCCCGTACTCTGGCGCGAGTGGCACCGCAACCGCCCCACCCGCCTGACACGGCTGCTCTGGTCGATCCTCCTATTTGGCACCTGGGCGCTCGCGGTTGGCGGGGTCTTCGAAATCGTGATGTGGAAACCCCAAAGGCCGATGCTGCTTCCCTCCGCGCTGGCCCTTCAGTTGATGTTCGGTCTCTTGATGCTCAGTGTCACAGCCCCGACGGTCCTGGCGGAAGAGCGGGTACGCGGCAGCCTCGACGTCTTGCTGACGACTCCGCTCTCCTCTCGTTCCATCGTCCTGGCGAAGTGGTGGGGAGCCTACCGGCTCGTTCTTCTCCTTCTGCCCGTACCGCTTTTAACAGGGGTCCTGTTCGGGATGACCATGCCCGACTCACCCGCTTACGCCAGCATACCATCATTCCCTATAACAATCTGGGATCGCTGGTTGTTCGCCACGCTCCTTCCGGCCGATTTTCTGGCTTCAGGGGCGGTGATCACCAGCCTAGGAATTGCATTAGCGGTTTGGGTCCGGCGGCTCGGGCGAGCGGTGATGTTGAGCGTCGTCGCCTACATTGCAGGCGTGATTGGGCTGGCCATCCTGACCGAAAGCGTGATCCTGCCGTTGCTCTATAGCCGGTTCGCCTTCTGGTACACGCGTAACGACTGGATCAGACACGCACTCATGGCCATCAACCCTCTCGTTGGCCCACTTCAGGCTTTTGATTACTTTATATTTGTTTTCAAGGATCGGTCTCCGATGTGGATCAGCCATGTCACCGCAGTGCTCGCTAAAGCCATATTGGCCTTGGTGGTGCTCAGGGTAACCATCCACACCTTCGACCGATGTATGAGCCGAATGCCTGAGTCAACACAACTCACGCCCTCCCAAAAGAAAGTGAGTGATAAAACAACCTTGGAAGCAATCATTACATAAACCGAGTCGCTCATGCAAAAGCCAAACCCAATGGACGAGAAGTCGGGTTCGTGCCCCATTTCCCTGAGCTCGTCCCCAGTTGGTGCCAACCCTTTGATGTTGGAAAAGGGCTCCAAACGCTTTCTCCTCGACGTCGCTCGGGGTAGGATCTTCCGATCCTGATTCGCGAGTTCGCTCTTCCTGAATTTCCTAGAATGAGAGGTCGAGGTTATCGTCTCGACTTCCCGAGACTCCTGATCTCTCCTTCGAGCCCGGAAATCGACCCGACCGACATGGATATTCTGAATACGAGGGTCCTCGTCTTTGATAGCGGGAAAACGGGCCTTGCCATCATCCGAGAGTGCTTCCAAGCTCAGAATCGCAACACGGCTGTGCGCGAGCCTGTCGGTGCGGCGCTCGGCGATGGTCAATCGCCTCCGCCGAGTTCCGATCCTCGCACCTTGGATTGCTTGCCGGAGTTGGACACCACGGTGGCAAACAGCCGCGCCGAGGTACTCGTACTGCTTCGCTCGGCCGTTACCGAGCAGCACCCCTTCGCCTTGATTTGCCTCCCCGACTCCGACGCGAGCGAGACTGTTGCACAGGTCCGGGGGATCGACCCCAACGTCGAAGTGATGGTGCTGGACTCGAGCGACGATTCCGCCGAGGGAGCCACGTCCGTTGCAGACCTGCGCCGGAGGGCGTTCCAGAAGATCGTCGACTGGAACCAGCGGCACAATCTCGACCGCTCGATCGCCAGTCTGGGCCGTCTCAGGTCGGATCGTGACACCATCACCACGTTGCTTCAGAACCAGCTCGACCAAGTTGCGAGCTGGGTGGGGACCTCGTCCCTGCTCGTCGCCGAGGTGCGTGCCTCATTCGACTACGCCCCCTGGCTCGCGTCAGGCGCGTTCGCTGCCCCGAAGCTCGCCGAGCGAATGCTCGCGTCGCTGCACGGGGGTCCCGTGCCCGAGCACCCTTTCCCTTTTGGGAAAACCCAAATCCAGGGGATTCGCGCGGGGAAGCTCGCAGCCTTTTGGGAACCGATCGCTCCCGACAAGGTCCGACACCTCGGACTGATTCTGCATTTCCTGGAACAGGCTTCGCAAGCCGTCGAACGTGCCGGGATTCCGGATGAACCACTACGCCGCGACGATTTTGAAACAATCAGCAACGTGATCGGCACCATCGTGCACGACCTTCGGGCTCCCATCGGAGCCATTCAGTCAGCGCTCGACGTCGCGCTGATGTCCACCGACGATTCCGCCGAACTCTGGGAGATGCTTGAAATCATCGGCCGCTCGGCCGAAGAGGCGATGGCCACAGTGGGCGACATCATCGACCTCACGCAGAACGCAACGATCGACGCACAAACGTTTCTTGTTGAGGATCTGCTCGACACGGTTCGTGACAAAACGCGCGAACTGATCGCCGAGCGCCCCCCGGCGATTACAATCTCGTGCGAGCCGAAACTCCAAGCTCACGGCGACGCGCGTAAGCTCGAGCGTGCGCTCATCAACCTCGTGAATCACGCCGCCAAAAACCTTGTGCGAGGCCCTCAGCACGCCCCGGCAATCAAGCTGTCGGCCAACGCGATCGACGGCATGACGCAAATCAGCATCGCGGATAACGGTCCCGGAATCCCCCCTCAAATCCAGGCCACGCTCTTCGAGCCTTTCTCCACCCAAGGCCCCAAGCAAACCGGCCACTTACACCTGGGCCCCGCGATCGCCAAACAGATCGTCGCGTCGCATGGCGGCACCCTCACGTTCACGACGAACACCAACGGCACCACCTTTCTCGTGAGCATCCCGACTACCCCATAGCTGCCCGGATCAACCGTCGAGAGGAAGCGGGCAAGTCTACGGTCATCAGAATCGACGTGGTGCACACTCCGAACAGAGGACGCACTGTCGGCTGGAATCGCGGAGAAGGACGGCTTCGAGCCAGTATCATGTTCCGCCGTCGACTACAACGGCCACACATCCTCGACGGAGATCTGGCAACTTGTCAGAATGGGGCGCGGTCAATCGCGGCGCATGCAGACCGGAAGAAGCCGAAATGCGTTCGCATCATTTTAATTTTCAAATGTAAGATAAAACAAGGAGGTCTTGACTGGCCCTTTAGTACGACTCCGTGACCACTTCGAAATGAATCGAGGGACTGCATCCTGGGTAGCCGCGGTTGCTTGCAACCGGGGCGGCGCAGCCGCACGAGGTCCGTCCCCAAAACAGCCCTGCGGAAAGGGGTTCCAGCCCGAGTCGTCCCGGAAAACCTCGGGTCGCTTCACGACCCCGGTTGCAAGCAACCGCGGCTACCCATAAATACATCTCTAATGCCATTCAGAGTTGTAACGGAGTCGTACTCGAGCGGTTATCGCTTGGATAGCACACACTCAGGCCAGAGAGTGACCCTGGGGCTCGAAGGAAGTCAAGAGGCCGTATGGGGTGGCGCTGGTGACTTGTCCACCAGTGGCGCTAGCTTTGGCCCACTGGTGGACAAGCCACCAGTGCCACCCCATACGGCCATCTACATCGCATCAGTTGATGGTGCGTCCAACACAGAGATCCCAGGGATTTCACTCAGATCTACCGGGATTTCGTAGGCTATCCAATCGCAATCCGCTCTAGTCCTCCTCCGCGCTCCCCATGGTCAGCAATCCTCGCAAGCTCTGTTCTGGCCATGTTTCTGGCGACATTGATCGGTTTCTGCTGGGGGCTCGTGTTTCGACTGGGCTTCATGTCTCCAGGGTCGAATCCTGTCATTCCTCGAGTGATTGAGACTTTTTCCCAGAAGGAGAACGGGCTCTGGGATCGGGAACTGGACGGGTAAATGATCGGAACGATCGAGGGGGATTTTCGCACGGGAGACACCTCATCCCACCCCGGCTCAACGAGACCTTAGGCAGTGGAGACTCTGCTCATGGGCGACGCCGTCACCACGTTCATCGAACGGTTCCGATCCCTCGGCCTCGACGGTGGCCCCTGCTCGGCCGCTGAGGTCGAGGGGCTTGAGGATCACCTGCGTGTCACCCTGCCGACCGCGTACAAGGCTTACCTACGGATCGCAGGGAGACACGCGCCCGCGGCCTGGGTCGGCTCGGATTGCACCGTCGACAAGCTCCCCGACCTCCAGGAATGGGGGCCCGAACTTCTCCGTGAGAGCGGTCAGCCCCCGCTGCCGCCACAGGCGTTTGTCTTCGCGATGCACCAGGGCTACCAGTTCTACTACTTCCTGGCGGACGGTTGCTCGGACGATCCCCCGGTGTTCTACTACCTGGAGGGTGAGCCGGCGGTGGTGCCAAGGTTCGAGCGTCTGTCGGATCTGATCGCCATCGTCGCCAACGACAGGCGGGACGCCTAATCCCGCGCAGCAACGGCCCCGGTCCGCCGCAGAGGCTTCTGGTAACACCGAGTGTCATCTCGGCGATCCGGCCCGCTGAGCTTTGTCGTTAAGTCGAAAACAAGGAGGGTTAAGTGTTCAAATGGCTCAAAGGCAGAGGCGAAGGTGCGAGCGGCCCGGATTTCTCGTCCGTCGATTCCAGGGAAAAGGCGGAAGCTCTGTTCAGAAGCGGGAAGCTACACAAACTGTTTCTTATGCCGCCTGAGTTCGGTGGTCACGACATCGCACACAACGTTGTCTTCGTACCAGCCTTCGCGGCGGAATTGAAGGTGCGCACTGACCAGAACGTCGTTATACCCCTTGCTCAACAGGGGAAAGTAACACGCTATCAGGCAACTCCCGAGTACGAAGGCAAAAGCTTCATTCCCACTGCGATTAACATTGTCGCATCGGAACCTGAATCATTTACCTTCAGGATCGCCGTCTGGGGTAAGGCACTCGACGAGCAGGGCGCACCAGCCTAACAAGGCGCCCCTGCCGCCCTGTCCGCTTCGCGGCCGGGGCCGCTGAGCTTCGGCATGAGGCGGAGGAGAAAACACCGATGGGTGTCGACCTCTACGGTTACACGGAGGTATCGACGGATGGGCGGTGGGAGTTCGCAGGCCAAATGGTTCCGAGCCCCGAGCGGGAGTACGACTCCGACGAGCCAGAGCTGATGCGGGGGGCGTTGTTCCACTCGTATCACAAGGAGTTGGCTGCGATCCTGACCGACACCGGCAATCCCATCCGGTCGAGCGAACCTTACACGCCGATCGTGCCCCGCCGCGGCGACAAGCAAGGAAGCCGCCGACAAAACAGTGCTTATTTCAAAATATCTTTTCGATCAGACGAAGCGTCCGACCTCGGCAACGACGTCAGGGCGTCCGCCATCCGCTGGAAGACGCTCGACCAGTCGCCGGCTTCGGTCTGACGAAAGAGGCGCATCGAGGGGTACCAGGGGCAATCCTCGCGATCCAGGAGCCAGCGGCACTCGGGTACGGCGTGCATGGCCAACCAGACGGGCACGCCCAGTCCTCCCGTGAGGTGGGCGATCGCCGAGTCGGGGGTGACCACCAGGTCGAGGTTCTTGATCACCTGGGCCGTCTCCAAGAAGTCATTCCTGAGCGACGGTTCCAGATGCTCGAGCTCGATGACCGAGAAGCGACCGTTGAGGGTTCTGAGTTGCTCGGTGCCAAATCCCTTTTGGAGACTGATCAGGTGCACGTCCGCCACGCTTGCCAAGGGCGCGAGCGCGGTCAGCGGAAACGAGCGATCGCGATCGAGCCGGTGCTCAGGGTTGCCCTGCCAGGCGATGCCGATCTTCAGGCCGGTCAGCGGCGCGAGTTTCGCGTGCCAGGTCTCGATCCCCTCCTCGGCGTCGGCGAAAAGGTAGGGGATCTCCGCGGGAATCGTCTCCATGGTCGTTTTCAGGATCGCCGGCAGGCTCATCAAGGGGGCGTGGACGTCGAACTCGGGGAGATTTCCCCAGCCTGCCGCAGACATACGGTCGATCCCCGGACAACGGGAGAGGAGCCGAACCAGGCATTCCGGGCCAACGAACACCACCGTCCCGCCCGATCGCTTGACCAGCGAGGCATATCGGATGAATTGCAAGGTATCGCCGAACCCTTGCTCGGCATGGAGGAGGATCGTCTTGCCGTGCAGATCCTCGCCTTGCCATAAAGGCCGACGTAACGGCGGCATCGGATGATTCCGGCACTTCCAGCGCCATTCGTGCTCGGACCAGCCGCGCTCCAGGTCTCCTCGAACGAGCCAGATCATCGCCCGATTGCGACGCGACTCGGCGAAGTCAGGCTGGATCCGTAATGCCTCTTCGTAGCAGGCCAGCGCTTCAGCGAATTTACCCTGGCGCGCGAGGGTCATCCCAAGCGCGTTGTGCGCGGCCGGCGAGTGGGGCCGGAGGCGGATCGATTCGTTGATCTGAGCCTCCGCTTCGGCGTAGATCCCCTCACCTGAGAGCACAATCCCGAGGTTGAGATGACTCTCGGGTGAGTGGGGTCTCAGCACGAGCGCCTGGCGATAGCACTCCTGGGCTTCGGGAATCCGCTTTAATTCCCAGAGGGCGTTGCCCAGGTTGTTGAAGATATCGGGGTCGTCGGGCTTGAGCTCGAGGGCCTGGCGATAGCAGACTTCAGCCTCGGCAAGACGGCGTCGCTTCCAGTGACAGGTTCCCAGGTTATTCAGGGACTCCGCATCGTCGGGGCCAAGCTCGAGAGCCAGGCGCAGGCAGCGTTCCGCGTCGTCGTTCTGGTCCAATCTCAGCAGCGTCGCTCCCAGGGTCGAATACGCCGCATGCGAAGGGGGGCGATGGTGGAGCACCCGCCAAACATAGGCAATGGCCTCGTCGCGTTGCCCCTGGACGGCCAGCGTCTCCGCGAGGCTGGCGTGGACTTCCAGAGCGTCGGGGCGGATCTGCAAGGCCCGCAGGAAGTGGCTCAAGGCCTCGGCGGGCCTCCCCAACGACCGCAAGACGTTCCCCAGACCGCTGTGAGTTTCGGCCGAGCCGGGCCGCAATCGAAGCGCTTCGTGGTAATGACCGACCGCCTCTTCCCACTTCCCCTGGGCAGCGAGCGCCGAGGCCAGATGATGATGCCCCCCGGCCTCTCCCGGGCGAAGCTCAAGCGCCCGTCGGAAATGATTTGCGGCCTCGTTCCATCGCCGGCGAGTGATCAGGGCCAGCCCCAGGTTCAGGTAGGCCTCAACGCAGTCGGTGCGCAAACGCACCGCTTCTTCGAAGCAGGCGATGGCTTCGTCAAGCCGGCCCCCCATCCGAAGCAGGTTCCCCAGATCATTCCAAGCCTCGGCCAACCCGGGGCGGAGCTCCACGACCCGGCGAAAACTCGCCTCGGCCTCTTCCCAACGCTCCTGGCCGGCCAGCGCAATTCCCAGCGTCGTCTGAACTTCTGCGCGATCCGGCAGCAACGCCGCTGCGTGCTGCAACCAGGCGGTCGCCTCGGCCCGTTTCCCCTGGCTCAGATAGGCAGTTCCTTGCGCATAGGCGGCCTCACCGTCGACCGGGTCCCCCTCAAGTCGCGATAGGCCGTCAAGTTGCGCGGGGTGGGGTTCTCTCGTCCTTGAATCTCTACCAGGCGCCTTCGCCGACGCACTCTGCATCATGGCCATGGCGAATCCTCCGCTGAGATCCAACTCACCACCTTCCCTCGGCCCACAGTAAAGCCTCAGGTGCCGGTTGTTCCAAGCCCAAGTTGACCGGTCCGAGCCCCTCGCCCGAAGAATTCGTCGGAAACCACCCTGTTGCGAGCAGGTTCCAGGCAGAGTGGAGACAATTGATAAAAGGTTCGGACCGGATGTGGCCGTCGGCTCAAGGATAGCTGTAGTGGACAGACGAACTGATCAACATCCCCTACGGGTTGACGGTGATCTCGCCCAACTCGAGTGTGCGACCGGCCTCGGCGACGAACTGCTTCTTCGTCACCCAGCTCTTCTCTCCGACGATGATCCGGTACGTCGCGCCGGGGATGAGGCTTGGATGTGTCACCCGGCCTTCGGGGTCGGTGGTCAACGGGTCGTAATGCTTGTAGTCTAGGTTCACGTAGAGGGTCTTCTCGAGCTCCAGCTTCGAGCCGGCGTCGTTGGGACCCGGTGAACGGTCGGCGACGATCATCTCCAGGTGGATCATCGGCTGGTTGCTCGTCTCGATCCTCAGGTTGCCGAACGGACGGCCCTGGCCATCGATGAACCGCGCCCGGGCCGCCCCGCAGCGTTCAAGCCGCACGGTCACCGGCCGGTCGAAGTCGCGGCCGGAGAATTCCATAATCCTCGCCAGTTGATGATCGGCGTCGAGGAAGAACACCGTCGTGGGCTTATCTGGGTCAAGGCCTTTCAGTTCGAAGCGGCCGTCATCGGCCGGGATCGGGGTCATGTCGAACCGCGTGAAGAACCGAACGTCGACCGCGGGCCGTCCATCTGGGTCGACGACCCGCCCGCGCACGGAGTCGCCACGTCGCAGGGTGATCGTCGCGTCGACCTCCGCTTCGGCCGGGGCGTCAACGGTCAGCAGGCCGTCGGTATACACTCGAGGACCGTAGGGGGTGCCGGCCTCGATCTCGCCCTGGCTCGTCTCGACGATGATGTATTCCGGCGTAGGAGCCTTGACAAGGAGGTGACCCGGCCCGGGCATGACGCCGAGCCGGAACGAGCCGTCGAGGCCGGTCACAGCGGTCGGCTCGTAGCCCTCGCGCTCCGCGATCGCCTCTTTGTGGAAGTTCGGGTTGTTGGCCTGCCGCGGCCGGTACTCGAGGATGGCCCCGGCCACGGCGCGGCCCGAGGGCGACTCCACGACCTTGCCCTTCACCAGCACCCCGCGCGGCACGGCGACGTCGACCTCCTGGCGGACCCCCTGCGTCCCCGCCGTCACGACGCGACGGAACGCGAACGGCGAGCCCTCAGGCGGATAGACCAGGACCTCGTGACTCTCGGAGCGCGGCACATTGACGCTGAATCGCCCCTCCGCGTCGGCCCGGCCGCCGATCCTGATGCTCTGCGGCACGTCCTCTGGCTTCATATGGCTGATGACGACGAACTTCGCACCCGCCGCGACCGGGCCCGATTCGCCCAGCCGCACGCGACCCTCGAGCCGGTGGGCGGGCGTCAGTGTGAACGTCGGCGTGGTCGCCTCATTCACGCTGACGATCGCCCGCCCCTCGCGGAGCCGGAGCTGCTGGACGGCGAAGCGCTCATCGACGACCTCCAGAGTCAGCTCGGTGTCGCGCGTCAGGCCGGGGATGATCAATTGCCCCTGGTCGTCGGCGCTCAAGAATCCCAGCCAGCCCGGCAAGGGACGATCGGGGGCCGACATGATGTAGAGTCCGGAAAACGTGGGCCCAGTCTTCCACAGATTGACCACGCGGAGCCTGGCCCGGCTCGCGGGCCTCCCCTCGAGGTCGAGGAGGCGGATCCGGACCGGCTCCTCCGGCTCGAGCCGGATCGTGGCCTCCCGCCGATCGTCGGGCGCCTGGAGCAGGCCCGCCGCGAATCCCGGACGGTAGGCGACCGCGTCGACATTGCAGCAGCCATCGACCAACCTGCGCGGCAAGTCGAGGCGGAATCGGCCGTCGGCATCGGTCCGGGCCGGCCCCACCACGCGGCTGGTCTCCGCGCTCATCGTCAACGGCCGCGGCAGGTTGACCACCACGAAGACGTCCGCGCCCTCCGCCAGCTTGCCGTCGGGCGCGAGCACACGACCGTGGATCGACGTCATCTCGCCCTTACCGGCCTGGCTCGGAGCCGCGGTGACAGCTGGCGCCGGGCCGTCCTTCATGACCTGTCTTGATCCTGCGGGTATCCGAGGATCATCGCCGATCCCGGCCCCGGCCAGAGCCGTGGCCAGCCCGGTCAGCGCCGCGACGAGGAGCGTCGCCACGGCGACCGCCTGGAACTGGGCGATCATCATGCCCCGGGCCGCCTGCTTCATCAGGGCGATCGTCGTCGTGGAGACGGCGGCGGATTCGCCCAGGGCGAGCTGGCGAGCGGTCCGGGCGACGGCATTCCGCAGCGCCGACGGTACTGTCGCGGCCATGCCCGGCCAGACGATACCGGCCAGTGTCACCCCGCGCCGGGTCAACCGGGTGCGGAGCAGGTCCCGCGCCCGCGCCAGCCGGCCCCGTGTCGTCGCCTCGCTCCAATGCAGGTGGCGGGCGGCCTGCGGATAGGTCATGTCCTCGAGGTAGCAGAGGATGATCGGCCGGCGGTAGTGCTCGGGCAGGCGGTCGATCTCCTGGTGGATCACCGCTGCGGTGTCGTCGTGCCATGCGTCCGGCGCGATCGCCTCTTCGGTCCGCTCCGCCGCACGGCGCTCCTGAACGCGACGGCTCGCGGCATCCGAATGGACCTGAAGTGCAATTCGCCAGGCCACGCGATGTAGCCAGCCGCCGACCGAGCCCTCCGCCCGGATCGATCGGGCCTTTCGGGCCAGGAGCAGAAAGGCGGCCTGGAAGGCGTCCTCGGCGTCGTTGGGGTCCTCCAGCACACGGCGGCAGACGCCCAGGACCATCGAGCCGTGCTGTCGGACCAGAGCCTCAAAGGCCAGCTCGTCACGATGGAGGACATATCGTTCCAGCAGCCGGGCGTCGGGCAGGCCAGCCAGGGCTCCCTCGCCGAAGAGGCGGTCGATCGGCCGCAGGGCGGCGTTGCATCGTACGATGGTCATGACAGTCTCCCCCCGATGGTTCGCGGCGCCTCCAGTCGGTGCCTCCAAATATACTGAGGGCCGGGGGCGAGGAATCCGCATGGCCCATGGGCCAATTCCTTGTCGCAGAGCCCGGCCGCTCGCATCTTCAGCGCCATAGCCAGGTGCGACATTTTACCGGTGAGAGCGAGCATGTACCCCGCGTTGGTAGGATTCACTCTCCACGATCTCCTACGTGACCCAGGAGATCCTCCACGCCAAGGCGGCCAAAGGGCTGACGTTCGCCAAGCTGGCCGCGACCGTCGGCTGCTGCCCGGTCTTCCCGGCGGTGGTCTGCTACCGCCGTGCCAGCACCACCCGCACGCGGGCGGAGAAGCTGCTCCACGCTTTGTGCCTCGGCGCCGACCTTGGTGCCCGAGCTGATGAGCTTCCCCGTCAACGGCGGGTTTGGGAAGTCGTGTGGAACCCAGCACTCCTGCCTGAAGATTGATGTGGATGGTCGGCTCGACGAGCCGTTGGGAACGAGGGCAGCAAGGAGCTGGTCGCGGGGTGTTATCCCTGTCTTCAGCAAAGTTCATATGTTCCGATTCACAATCTTGCCAGCGGAATCCAGGCGCCACTCGATAGCGACGGCCTCGTCGAAAGAAAGTGCACAACCTTTTCTCCTGCCGGATTTCGACTGGTCGAATTCCTCTCGCGCTGGTAGGAAGGGGGCCGACGATGTGCTCTGATTTCTTCCGCGCACCTCGAAGGCCCCTACGACATGTTCACGGCAGCCACTCGTGAAGCTAGGTGGCGTCCATGACTCGATTGCGACCGCTCCATATCCAATTTCTCGCGATCGCCCTTCTCTTGCAGCTTTCGTCCCAGGCCAAAGCGGCGGCGGAGGTCAAGTTCGACAGGGATTTCCTCGCGGGGGTAGTCGCGAAAGTCCCACCGGTTCCCTTCCAGAAAGAGGGTCGATATCGGGGGACGCTGGAAGCGTTCCGGCTCTTGGGAATCGACCCAAGAACGCGACGGTTCCTGATCGTGTTCCAGGCCGCGGGAGAGTTTCATTCGCCGTTGCCGAAACCTCTGGCCAGCGCGGGGGCACGCAACGACCCTTCGCCCGACTGGAAAAACTTTCGGTTCGAGATCAGGGCGGGGGTCAATATCGAGGCGGGGAACGACGGAGCGCCTCGATTCCGGGTCGAGGTCGAGGAGATCAAGCGAAAAGAGCTCGAAGGATTCGCCGGCGCCCTGGCCAAAGTCCTGGGCCGATCGTTTGATTCCCTGGTGACGCAGGTGGCCGAAGGCCGAACCTCAAAGCTGAACGAACGACTCAACGCCCAGATCCTCAAACGGATCCAAACATTCAAGGAATATGGAGTCTTTCGCGGGATCGATTACACGGCGTTGGGCGTCACGCTTTTCTTCGACGTCTCACGATTCAAGGCCGACGGGATCGCCGGCCACGTCTATCCCCAGGCTCGCCTGGGGACAGTCCCCCTCTACCGCTGGATCAGGCGCGGGGCGATCGACCACGCGTACTCAATCACGTCTCTCAGGAACGACCCGCGTGTTTACTACAGCGAAGGGGTCGCCTGCTTCGTCTTCGACCGACCCCAGCCCGGGACCGTCCCGCTCTACGGCTGGCGGAGCCGGTTGGACCACTTCTACACCACCGCCCCCGACGGCGAGGGCGTCTCCCGGCTCGTTTTTCGTCCCGAAGGGGTGACGTGCTACCTCTTTGCCGCACCACAACCAGGAACCGTCCCACTCTACCGCTTCATCGAACCCCGCACCGGTCAACACTTCTACACGACCCACCCGCACGCCGAATTCGCGAAGTAAGAGACTATCCGAATGAGGATTAGTCATGTGAAGTCAGGAAAGGCGGGTGGCCGGTGAGGAGCGAAGCGACGCCCCGGGAGCAGGCCCGGGCCGATTCCCGAGGCCTCGAAGACTCGTCCCCGGCCACACAAACAACGCATCCTCATGGCAGTGTTCACTTGCCGGAAAGTCTCTAAGTCCACGCGAACCAGCAGACGTCCTACTCTCACGCGGTTTGTGAAGGCCAACTTACAGATACGGGCTGTGGCCGGCGCCTCCCCTTTAGTCAGCGTGATGTCGCCAAAGCACGGCTCACCGTGAAACATTACGGTGGATGAGCGAAGCAAAAGCCTGGAGGAGGATTCGGTCATGGGATGCTAACGAGGCATCCTCAGTGGCGAAGTGCTGGCCGAACGGGATGGTCGAAGAGGTGATGTTCGCCCGACCCTTGACTTAATATTACAAATTAGTAATATCCAGGAACAGCAGTTGCGTAGTGTGGAACACGGGTAAACTGAATGGCTGACTTGACCAAATCCGAACGACTCAGGGCCTACTTCGAGGCACTCGGTCATGCCACGCCTGCCGGAACGTTTTTCGAGGCATACTGACTGGTTTGTGACACTCTGAACCACATCAAGGATAAGTTCACCTCGATTCCCTACGATCCGACCTTTCCTTTAAATGACGGCCGGATGTATCCACCGTTGATGGACTACGCGCACTCCGTCCCAGGACGACCTGATTTGGTCCGCTTCCGGACGAGAGGGCACAACATCTTCATTCGGGACAACGGCGCAATCCTCTTTCTGGACCTTCAGAAACGAAGAGTATTCAGCAAGCCTGGATTGGACGGTTCTGGAGTTTACGATGAACCCGATTCAGGAACTTGAACAGCAAATCCGCTCGTGGTTCCCCGACCTCGAGGTCGAGTTGGACGCGGCCGAGGCTGCCCGGGGATCGTGGTTCCTTGACGTACAACGGGGGGAAGATTTTCCCCCCGTTGTCATCGAGTGGCGATCCGACCTGGGGTTTGGCATCTCAACTCCCGATGGGAACGACATCGGGATGAAGCCTGACGAGCTCTATCCCGACGTCAATACCGCCTTCGATCGCGTGTGCGGAATCGTTGTGGGCAAGTCACACTCCGCTCCGCCGACAGCGATCAAGCTTGCGGAACTCAGAGCCCGGGCTGGATTCACCCAGGCCGAGCTCGCTGCGCGAGCCGGAGTCAAGCAGGCCAACATCTCACGCATCGAGGGACGAGAAGACATCCGGCTCAGCACGTTGGCGAACTTTGTTGCGGCACTGGGCGCCCAGATGGCGATCACGGTGACGTTGCCTAACGGATCGACAGTGCCGTTGGATCTGTCACAGTTTGGGATTGAGGCGACGGCTCAGTCGTAGGCTACACGGGCTGAACAGCAAACGAAACGTGAGCGGATTGCGACGAAAACCTACAACGATCACATCTTCACACTAATAAATACAGATCGACGCAGTCTATCGCCAAGAAAACGAAAATCTCGGGAATGACCATCTCTGAGATCTTGAATGGCAAGCGGAAAGTGCGAGGAAGCATAGGGCAAGCGGTTTCACCGGGCGCTGTCGGTATTCGTTGCACGAGAAGCTACTGGGGGAACTACGCCCTCCAGGCCGTGACGTAGTAGACGGTTGCCTCGTCCCAGATGCCCTGCTCGGTCAACCGACGACGGGCTTCGACGAGGTATTCTCCGCGCAACCCCGCCAGCCTCATGGCCTCGTCGGTGCGGTGGGGATGAAAGATGGGGTTCTTCATCCACCTGTCCCACGCCTTCTCGGCCTCCTCCATCGTAATGAACTCGCCCAACGGCTCGACCACAACTTCTGACCTTGTGAATCCAGCTTCGGAAACGACGGCACGGCAGCGGTATGGCGTACCGACCTCTTCGACCGTCTTGGGCAACTCGATGCCGTGCCGGTCGGCCACCGACCGCAACAATGGCCCCATGTTGTAGGATGCATCCGACCAGCAGTTGAAGGCGAGCCGACCGCCCGGTTTCAGGAAACCGTGCCAGAGCCGCAGAGCGGCGGCGATGTTGCTCATGTACGGCAGGGCCGAACTGCACAGGATCAGGTCGAAGCTCGATGCCGGGAAAGCCAGCTTCTCGCCATCGCTATAAATCAGTTGGATGTTACCCAGCCCTTCCGACTCAATCGCCTTCGACGCTTGCTCCAGCATCCCCTTTGAGATATCCGCCCCGACCACCTGACCGCTCTCGCCAAGCCGTCGCGCTGTGGGGATCGCCACCAGCCCAGTGCCGGTGGCGATGTCCAGCACCCGTTCTCCCGGTTGCGGCTGGGCGATGTCAACCAGCCGGCTGGCCAGCCGTGCCCGCAGGTTGTCTTCGTCGTAGTTGGCGGAACGGGCATCGAAAATCGCGGCCAACTGGCGTTTGTATTCCTCGATCATTAGTTTTCGTTTCTCCTAGCCAGTCCCTACTCGGAGAGGGATTTCCCACTCCAATTTTAAAGTCGATAACAACCCGGTCCAGGAACTGAGGACTGAAACTCAAATCGGCCTGAATACCCAGGGCCGACGCACTATGAACTACTGACATCTCAAGTGGTTCGGACTAAACTGGAACCCTCGGTCGTGTACCCGGGCGATTGCCGGGCATCGTTATCCTGGGTGTGAATCGGCTGGCCTCGGATAGGTACCTCGGATGCTCGAAGTCTGGCCCGTTAAGTTCCCTGGTTGCGAGCCGGTGGCACATCGGCTGAGGGCGACGTTCCCGGCCCGATGGGTACGCTTCCATAACCTGCCCGGCTCGAAGCGTTACCCCGATGATCAGGACGAATACGCCACCGCGCTGGGCCGACAAAACCGCATCCTTGATGAGCTTGTCGGCGGGGAAGCGAGCATCATACTCCTCACCACCGAATATTCCAGGCCTCCCAGCACCGTGGAAATCCCCCCCGTGACCGAACTGCGGTCGATCGACCGAGGTGCGAAGCCTTGGCGAAGCGTCCCGATGCACGATCTGGATGAGAAATTTGACGAGCCGAGCTACTGGCATGTTTTCGCCAGTGAATCGGCGTGGAGGCCGGGGGTGCTCGACCCGGTCCTCATGCTGGTCGCCGATGATGTGATCGCCAACGTCATGATCTTGCCCCCGAGTTGTAGGTGGCTGTTCCACCCCTATGACGGGGGTATGGACTTGATCTTGGAGACATCGGCCGACCGCGATCGACTCAGGTCGTCTCACGCGGATTGGTTGTCGCCCAGGCCAGACGGAATGTAACTGCCGCGCCTCGACACTCGTTGGGGGAGACCTTGGCAGCAATTCCGGGGACACCTATTTAGTCATGAATCATAAAGACGTCTTTCCAGAACCCCTCGGTGAAGGTTCGGATCGAGATTGATCCGGGCATGTCCCGAGACCTGCAAGGCCTTTACCCAACCGGCGGCGGTGAGGATTTGCTTCGGGAGGGCGGGACTCGTTCTCGCGAAAAAAGCAACGACAGGATGAACACAAGAAATGTGAGGACTGGGAGAGAAATAGCCATAATGACTCCTTGGAGCCACACAGGAAAGCCATCGAAGTTGCCCGCAAGCCCCATCAAAGCGCCTACAACCGCCACAATCACCATCAGTCGCCGTGTTGTGAACCGGGGGATTTTCATGGGATCCTCGGCTGCTACTCGAGGTTGGGCCAGCAACAAAGAGCTGCAAGACCCGGATAAGTCAACAATCGACTTCCGCCATTCCGGTCAAGCTTGATTCTAACGCCTGGTAGGGCTGAAAGCGTATCCTGAGTAGGGCACCGGGTTGCCGCGGGTGGCACTGGTGATTTGCCCACTAGTGGGCCGAGGCTGCCGCCACTAATGAACAAACCACCAGTGCCACCCAACCGGCTTATCTATAGAACATCGATTTATGGCATAATCAACACATAAACTCCACAGATTTCACCACGATCTTCCGTGACTTTGTAGGCTATCCAATCGCCAACCGCTCTAGACCACGAGTCGAAGTGTTGAAATTCCACCTTGAGGACGGACTGAATCTCGCACCGGGTGCGGGACAGAGGAGTGGTTCATGCAACAACGGGAGGCTCTTGCTCGAATCAGGCAAATCGGGGGAAGCGTCTGGCTTCGTAAAACACGACTGGGCAAAACAGTCGTCGGCATTATCTTTTGGAACCAGCCGTTTGGTGACGGTGACGTATGGCTTCTTTCCGCCGTCAAACGTCTGGGAGACCTCTGGCTCGACGAGACGACGATTAGCGATCTTGGTCCTGCATCGTTAAGTGGCAGCCGTTGTCTAAGATCCCTCCAGCTCCAGGGAACCTACATCAACGATGCCGGATTTAGTAGCCTGCGTGAATTGCCCCGGCTTCAAAAACTCGGGTTGGGGGCGACCCTCATCACAGATGAGACTCTGACTCTGCTTCCAAACTTCCGTCGGCTTACGGAACTCACCTTGAATAGAACGCAGATAAGCGACAACGGCATGGTTAATCTGAGCACGTTGCCGTTGCTTCGGTCGCTCTATCTCTACTCGACACGCATAAGCGATGTTGGCATATCGCAATTGCGTAGAATCCATAGCCTCCGCAGGCTAGTTCTCTGTTCAACGTCCATCGATAGCGAAGTGGCCGCAAATCTTCAAGAACTCAAGGAGTTGCGATACCTGAATCTCGGAGACTGCCCTATCGAGGACGACGCGTTGATAGCGATTTCGACTCTGGAACGCCTTCGATCTCTCGATCTTCAAGATACCCATGTCGGCGACGCAGGTCTGGCACACTTGAAGGCTCATCATCGTATCAAAGCACTTAATTTTGGCGGAACACTGCTCAGCGATGCTGCGTCGCGAACGCTGTGCCAAATGCAGACACGGAGGACGCTAACCCTTTCTCATACAGATTTTGGTGACGATGGCTTATGCCAACTACAAGCACTTGAACGCCTTCGATACTTGAACTTGGAAGGAACTCGGATTTCTGATTCAGGTTTGCGACACCTAAACGCTCTTGTCAAATTGAATTACCTCAGTCTTGATGATACGATGGTCAGCGATGTGGGTTTGGAGTCTTTGAGCTTGATGAAACATCTGAAGGTCTTAAGATTATGCCGGACGAGTGTTAGTCCTGACGGAATCAGGAGACTTCAGGAACGACTTCCTCACGACTGTACAGTTCACAGCTAACACAAGCGGATACAGCGACGCAGCTCGTTTTTCGGCCCTGAAGTAGTCTCCCCGGCCCAAATCCCCACTTCTGGCTTGCGAGAGCCAGAGGTACATGGGGACAGGACTGTCCACCATGTAGCAACAAGAGCGCCCACGCGACGACCGCGTGATCTCAAGCTCGGAACTGCCGGAAAATCAACGGAATTGAGGTGGGCGCAAGAAGCATGCATAGCCAATGGAGAATTCCGAGCCGTACGATCTTGCATTCTCTAAGCGGTTACCTGTCTTTAATGTCCATTCCTGGGCTCTAAAATCCCCCGACTTCAGGAGGCTGCTTCCAGTACATTGTGAGGTGGACCCCATTGTCTAGACCAAGAAACGGCGATCCTTCGCTACTCCCCCATCAGGCCCTCGTGGCCCTGGCCTCCCGATAGACCGCCGCCGGTGTCCGGTAGCCCAGCGACTGGTGCA
>Ga0153954_1000139_pt1 | contig 65426 bp, 66 predicted proteins | sample TSFL038MetaG_FD_102277 | JGI IMG/M metagenome (GOLD analysis project Ga0153954, IMG submission 102277) | Attine ant fungus gardens microbial communities from Florida, USA - TSFL038 MetaG | ecosystem: Host-associated > Fungi > Mycelium > Unclassified | place: USA: Florida, Wekiwa Springs State...
CGACGTGGAACGACAAGGACCGCTTGCCGGCTATCGCGTGCTGGAGATCGGCTCGACCGTTGCCGGCCCCTTCTGCGGGCGCATGCTGGCCGACTTCGGCGCCGAGGTGATCAAGATCGAGCCAGCCGAGGGCGATCCCGTGCGCACCATGGGCAAGTCGGTCGACGGCCACTCGCTCTACGCCGCCTCGATCTTCCGCAACAAGCGGCTGGTCTCGATCGATCTCCGCCGCCCTGAGGGCCGCGCGCTGATCAAGGAGCTGGCGGCCAAGGTCGACGTGATGGTTGAGAACTTCAAGCCGGGCACCTTGGAGAAATGGGGCTTGGGCTGGGACGAGCTCTCCAAGATCAACCCCAAGCTGGTGATGGTGCGTATCTCGGGCTTCGGCCAGGATGGTCCCTACTCCCAGCGGCCGGGTTACGGCGTGGTCTGCGAGGCGGTGAGCGGGCTGCGTCACCTCACCGGCGATCCCGATCGCGCACCGGCCCGCGTCGGCGTGTCGATGACCGACTATATCGCCGGTCTCCATGGGGCCTACGGTGCAGTGATGGCGCTGATGGCGCGCGAGAAGACCGGCCGCGGTCAGGTCATCGACGCGGCGCTGTACGAAAGCGCCTTCAACTTCATGGAAGTGTGGATCGGCGCCTACCAGAAGCTGGGCTTCGTGCCCAACCGCACGGGCTCTCGCCTGATCGGAAGCACACCCAACAATCTCTATCCGACCGCCGACGGCACCTACATCCACATCACTGCCATGGCCGACAGCCTGTTCCGCCGCCTCTGCGGCGCCATGGGCCAGCCCACCCTCGCCGACGATCCGCGCTTCGCCCTCCATGCCGCACGCAACGAGAACCACGAGGCGCTGGACGCGATCATCTCCGACTGGACGAAGCAGCATGCGCTTGCCGATCTGGAGGCGAAGATGGAGGCGGTCTCGGTGCCGGCCACGCGCATCTTCACTGTCGAGGACATCTTCAACGACCCGCACTATCGCGAGCGCGGCTCGATCATCGAGGCGCCCGACCAGCATCTCGGCACCGTCGCCATGCCCGTTGTCGTGCCGCGGCTTTCCGAGACGCCGGGTGTCGTGCGCCATGCCGGCCGCGATGTCGGGCAGGATTCGCGCGCGGTGCTGCGCGAGGTATTGGGCATGGACGACTCGCGCATCGATGCGCTGACCAAGGAAGGCGTGGTGGCATGAGCACCGGCACATTCGACGCCCGCAAGGCCAAGGCGCTGGGCATGGGCGGCCCCGAGAAGCTTGCCCGCCGCAAGGCGCAAGGCGTGCTCAATGCCCGCGAGCGGGTCGAGACGCTGCTCGATGCGGGGACATTCATCGAATCCGGCCTGTTCGGGGCCTCGCTGGTCGATCCCGATAAGTCGGCGGCCGACGGCAAGATCGCGGGCTTCGGCAAGATCGACGGCCGTGACTGCGCCGTCGTTGCCAACGACTTCACGGTGATGGGCGCCTCCTCGGCCGGCACCAACGGCCGCAAGATCGGCCACATGAAGCGGGTCGCCACCAGCCGCGGCCTGCCCATGGTCTTCCTGGGAGAGTCGTCCGGCGCCCGCATGCCCGACCATATGGGCGCGCGCGGCATGGCTACCCTTCTGGGCAACGACGGCACGCAATACATCCGCATGCGCGAGACGCCGTGGGCCGCCGCCACGCTCGGCCTCTCCTACGGCTCGTCGTCCTGGTATTCGGTGCTGTCGGACTTCAATGTCGTGCGTAAAGGCGCGGTGCTCGCCGTGTCGAGCGCGCAGCTCGCCTCGCTCGCCATCAAGGAGAAGGTCGATCCCGAGGAGATGGGCGGCTGGCAGGTCCATGCCGAGGTGACGGGCTTCGCCGATGCCGTGGCCGAGACCGACGAGGAGGCGCTGGCGCTGATCCGCGCCTTCCTCTCTTACCTGCCCTCGCATCACAACGAGGCGCCGCCGGAGAAGTCCATACCCGCGGGATCGGGCGCGCAGATGGCCGACATCGCGAAGCTGCTGCCCGAGAAGCGCACGCAGGTCTACGATGTGCGCCGCATCGTGCGCGCCATTGTCGATGAAGGCAGCTTCTTCGAGATCAAGGAACGCTTCGGCAAGGTGCTGACCACCGGTCTCGCGCGCCTGAACGGCCGCACCGTCGGCATCCTAGCCAACAATCCGCTGTTCCGGGGCGGAGCCATGGACACCGACGCCTGCGAGAAGGGCGCCTCGTTCCTGGTCCTGTGCGACAGCTTCAACATCCCAGTGGTCCTGCTGGTCGACACGCCGGGCTTCTCCATCGGCGTCGACGCCGAGCGCAAGCGCGCGCCGGGCAAGATCATGAACTTCATGCAGGCGTTGCAGCTTTGCACCGTGCCGAAGCTCTCCGTCATACTGCGCAAGACCTACGGCCAAGCCTATCTCAACATGGGCGGCGGACGGAATTCCGACGAGGTCGCTGCCTGGCCAATGGCCGAGGTGAGCTTCATGGATCCGACCTTCGCGGTGAAGATCGTGCACGGACTCGAATCTGGCCAGCCCGGCTTCGACGAAGCCTTCGCCGACATGAGCCGCGACAGCGAGCCGTGGGATGCCGCGGCCATCTTCGCCGTGCAGACCATCATCCAGCCGCACGAGACGCGCGATTACTTGATCCGCATGCTCGACGTGCATCGCTCGCGCCTCACCAACGGCGTTGGCCAGCACCTGATGCGCGGCTGGCCGACGAGCTTCTAGGGAGACCATGGCATGGCGGCGATTCAGGTGAAGGCGGAAGTGGCGGGTTCGGTGTGGCAGATCCATGCCAAGGTCGGTCAGAAGATCGAGGCGGGCGACACGCTGATGATCATCGAGTCGATGAAGATGGAGATCCCCGTGATCAGCGAGGAAGCGGGCACCGTCGACAAGATCATGGTCGACGAGAAGGCAGCCGTCAGCGAAGGCCAGGTGCTGGCGGTCCTGTCGCGATGAGCCGCCAGCCCACGGCACCGGACAAGAAGCAGGACGGCTGGGAAGAGGAAGTCGAGGAGCTGCGTCTGCGCCGCCGGGCGGCGGCCGATCTGGGCGGGCTCGAGGCCGTGACCAGGCATCACGAGCGCGGCCGGCTCACTATCCGCGAGCGTGTGGCGGGACTGGTCGATCACGGCTCCTTTCAGGAAGTCGGCACGCTCACCGGCCAGGGCAAGTACGACGGCGCCAAACTTACCGGCGTCACGCCCGCCCCTTACGTGATGGGTCTCGCCAGCATCGACGGCCGGCCGGTCGCGGTGGGCGGCGAGGATTTCACCATCCGCGGCGGTTCGAGCTGGTCGGGCGATCGCAAGAAGGGCGGCCAGGGCGGCTTCATCGAGGATCTTGCCGCGAGCTATCGCATTCCGCTCGTCAATCTCGTCGATGGCGCGGGCGGCAGCGTGACCTCGATCAACAAGCGCGGGCACTCGATCTTCCCCGGCGTGCACGGCTTCGAGCGCTCGGTCGAGCTTCTGGGCAAGGTGCCCGTCGTCTCCGCCGTTCTCGGTACTGCCGCCGGCGGCCCGGCGGGACGCGCCATCCTCTCGCACTGGTCGGTGATGGTGGACGGCACCAGCCAGGTCTTCGCCGCCGGTCCGCCCGTCGTGAAGCGCTCGCTCGGCCAGGAGATCAGCAAGGAGGATCTCGGCGGCCCGGAGATCGCCGTCGACCATGCCGGCACGATCGACAATCGCGTCGAGAGCGAGGAAGCCTGCTTTGCCCAGGTGCGCCGCTTCCTCTCCTATATGCCGTCAAACGTCTGGGAGGCGCCGCCGGCGCTCGCCGCGAGCGATCCCGTCGACCGCTGCGACGACGAGCTGATCCGCATCGTGCCGAAGGACCGACGCAGGCCCTACAACATGCGCAAGCTGATCGGCCATCTGGTCGACCGCGATTCGCTGTTCGAGATCCAGCCGACTTACGGCAAGGCGCTGATCACCTGCCTCGCACGCATGAACGGCAAGGTCGTGGGCATCGTCGCCAACAATCCGATGGTCTATGGCGGCGCCATGGACGTGAAGGCGGCCCGCAAACAGATCCATTTCGTCGAGATGTGCGACTGCTTCCACATCCCGCTGGTCTTCCTGGTAGACGTGCCGGGCTTCATGGTCGGTCGCGACGCCGAGGCCAATGCGACGCTGCGCGAAGGCATGCGCGCGGTCTATGTCGGCCTGCAAGCCACCGTTCCGGTTTACACCGTCGTCATCCGCAAGTGCTACGGCATGGCCGGCATGGGGACGACCGAAAAGAACGGACTCGAATTCAAGATCGCCTGGCCGTCGGCCGAGTGGGGATCGCTGCCGATCGAGGGCGGCGTTGCCGCGGCCTTCCGTCGCGAGATCGAGAACGCGCCCGACGCCAAACTGCGCGAACGAGAGATCGAAGAGGAGTTGCGCGCCATGGCATCGCCCTTCCGCACCGCCGAGGCGTTCGGCGTGGAGGAAATCGTCGATCCGCGCGAGACCCGGCCCTATCTCTGCCGTTTCATCGATGCCGCGCAAGCGCGCATCCGCACGACCCTGGGACCAAAAGCAAAATATGGCGTGCGGCCATGACAAGGAGGATCACATGACGGGATTCAAACTGGCGAGGCGCTCTCTGCTCGCGCTCTCCAGCACCCTGCTGGTCGCGGGACCGGCGGCGGCGCAGGAGAAGGTCAAGGTGAAGTTCGGCATCCTGACGACCGCCTCTCAGGCGGCGTTCTACGTCGGGTACAAGAAGGGCATCTTCGCCAAGTACGGCTTCGACGTGGACGTCTCGGCGCTCGCGACCGGTGTGCAGGCCAATCAGGCGCTGGCCGCGGGCCAGGCCGACTGGGCGGGCGGCGGCGTCGAATCGACCGTCGTCGCCTGGGCGACCGGCCTGCCGTTCAAAGCCTATTCGATGTACGCCAAGGGCGGCGATTCCTACGGCATCCTGGTCAGCAAGGCTTCCGGCATCAACGCGCCCAAGGATCTCAAGGGCAAGAAGATCGCCGTGCCGCAGGGCACCGCCCCCGCGCAGGGCTTGAACCAGGTGATCAAGGAAGCGGGCCTGCCGGCCAACGCGGTCATGCGGGTCAACGCGAACTACGGCAACATGGGCCAGATGCTGATCTCGGGCGCCGTCGACGGCATGGCGGGCCTCGAACCGTTCCTCACGCTCACGCAGGAGAAGATGGGGGGCGACGCCCACCTCCTGCTGCGGCTCGGCCGCTATGTGCAGGGTGGCGGCCTGTTCCTGATCTCCGACAAGTGGGCGGCCGCCAACCCGACCAAGATTGCAGACGCCGTTGCGGCCCTCTGGGAATCGCAGCAATGGGTGCGCAAGAACCAGAAGGAGGCCGCCGCCATCGAGGCGGAGTTCCTCAAGGTCGAGCCGCGCATCGTCGAGGTGTCGTTCGGGGTCCTGACCTACGATCCGCTGATCGACGATTTCACGGCCAAGTCACTGCAAAGCACGGCCGACTATCTCGCCGACGAGAAGCTCATCCCCGCACCGATCAAGCTCGACCCACACCTGGTCGAATTGACCAAGGTGACGAAGGAAGTGCGCTCCGCGCATCCTGAGCTTTTGAAGTGACCGATCTCCTCGTCGCAAGCAGCGTGTCGAAGATCTACTTCGACACGGTCGAAAAGAACAACGTCAAGGCGCTCGACGACATCAACCTGTCGATCAGGCCGCACGAATTCGTCTCCGTCATCGGCCCGTCGGGCTGTGGCAAGTCGACGTTCCTGCGCCTGGTTGCCGGGCTCGACCGGCCGACCTCGGGCGAGATCAAGGTCGCCGACCGCAAGATCACCGGACCCGGTGCCGATCGCGGCATGGTATTCCAGGAATATGCGCTGCTGCCGTGGAAGACGACGGCGGCCAACATCGAGTTCGGTCCCCGGCTGAAGAAGCTGCCGAAGACCGAGCGCGAGGCGATCACCCGCCGCTTCGTCGAGTTGGTCGGACTGAAGGGCTTCGAGAACAAGTATCCGCACCAGCTCTCGGGCGGCATGCGCCAGCGCGCTGCCGTGGCGCGCGTGCTGGCCAACAATCCGACCATGCTGCTGATGGACGAGCCCTTCGCCGCCGTCGACGCCATGACGCGCCAGCACCTGCAGGAGGAGCTGGCCGCCATCGCCACGCATGAGCGCACGACTGTCCTGTTCGTGACACATGCCATCGACGAGGCCGTCTTCCTGTCCGATCGCGTCATTGCGCTCTCGGGCCGGCCGGGCCGCATCGTCGCCGATCGCCGAATCGACCTGCCCCGCCCGCGTCGCTGGGAGGCCCTGGTGAACGATGCGACCTTTGCCGCCCATCGCGACGAGCTCACCCGCTGCATCCACGGCAAGGCCCAAAAAGAGACATGATGGCGCGCCGTTTTATCACCGAAATCCTGGCCTTCGTCGTCGCCCTTGCCGTCTGGCAGGTGCTGTCGATGGCGCACATCTGGCCCGAGGTCCTGTTCCCCTCGCCGCTGCAGGTGCTCGCGACCTTCCACGACGATCTTCTTTCCGGAGTCCTGCTGCTCAATCTCGGCGTCAGCCTGAAGAGCCTGCTGCTGGGCTTCGTCGTCGGCTGCGTCTTCGCCGTGCCGCTCGGCTACCTGATGGGGTTGAGCCGCACCTCGCGCGACTTCTTCGACCCGCTGGTCAACCTGCTGCAGGCCATTCCTGGCCTCGCCTGGATCCCCTTCGCCATCCTGTGGTTCGGGCTGGGCCAGGGCGCTGTGACCTTCATCATCGTGATGTCGGTTTTCTTCCCCGTCCTGCACAACCTCCTGACCGGCATCCGCATGGTCCAGCCGGTGCTGGTCGAAGCGGTTCAGACCTTGGGCGCCAAGAAGATCGACGTGATCCGCCACGTGATCTTCCCGGCGACCTTGCCCAACCTGATGACCGGCATCCGGCTCGGCATCGCCTTCGGCTTCCGCTCGCTGGTCGGCGGCGAGATGATCGCCAGTACCGACGGCCTGGGCTACGCGATCTTCAACGCGCAGCAATATTTCCAGTCGGCGCGCATCGTCGTCGGCATGCTGACCATCGGCCTCGTCTGGCTGGCGATGGACCGCCTCATCCTGCGGCCGATCGAGCAGCGCACCACCATGCGATGGGGTCTGGTGCGCGAAGGGCTGGAGCAGGCCTAGGCCCTGTGCGAAGCTTGCCCTCGAAAGTGGGGGCGACGTGGCCAAGGATGGTCAGGGACTGGAAGTCGGCAACGCCAGCGACGAGGCGATCGAGGCGCTCGATTTCCTGCGCGAGGAATGGCTGGTCTTCGGCAAGCGCTTCGACCGATTCATGGCCGCCGCCGACAGGGAAGAGCGCTGCGCGCTCCTGCCGGTGATGGCAGCCAATCTCGTCCTGTCGATGAACTCCGCCGACGGCCGCACCTCGGGCGAGCGCTATCTCGCGCGCGCCAAGGCCATGGCCAAGAACGCCACACCGCGCGAGCAAGCCTGGATCGAAGCGACCGACGCCTGGATCGCCGGCGACACCGACAAGAGCCTCGCTGTCCACGAGAAGATGGTCGCCGAATGGCCGCGCGATCTGCTCGCCGTGAAGCTCGGCCAGCTCCACGCCTTCAACCGGGGCGATGCCGAGGCGCTGCTGCGGCTGGGCGAGAAGGCCTTCGCCGCCAATCGCGAGAACCACTACGCCTGGGCGATGTATGCCTTCGGCCTGGAGGAGTGCAATCGCCTCGAGGAGGCCGAGACCCATGCGCGCAAGGCGATCGAGATGGAGCGGCGCGATCCCTGGGCCCATCACGCCGTCGCCCATTGCCTGGAAGCACGAGGCCGCATGCTGGACGGCGTCGCCTTCCTGCAGGGAATGAGCGACACGTGGGAGGACTGCAACTCCTTCATGTATACCCACAACTGGTGGCATCTCGCGCTGTTCCTGATCGACCTCGACCGCACCGACGAGGCGCTTCAGCTGTTCGACAAGCGCGTCTGGGGTGTGTGGAAGGAATTCTCCGAGGACCAGATCAACGCCATCTCCTTGCTGGCCCGCCTCGAATTGCGCGGCGTCGATGTCGGCGCGCGCTGGACCGACGTCGCCTCCTACCTCAAGGGCCGCGTGCACGAGCACTTCGTACCCTTCCTGGATCTGCAATATCTCTATGCGTTGGCCCGCGCCGGCGAGCAGAGCGCTGTCACCGAAATGCTGGCGAGCCTCGAGGATCGTGCCGAGCGCGCCAAGCCGTTCGAGCGCGAGGCCTGGGCCGACTGCGCCGTGCCCGCCGCGCACGGCCTCGCCGCCCATGCGCGCGGCGACCACGCCGAAGCCGCGCGTCTGCTGAGCCAGGCCATGCCGCATCTGCAGCCGATCGGCGGCAGCATCGCGCAGCGCTCGCTCTTTGGCGCGATCCATCTCGACGCCCTGATCCGTTCCGGTTGGAACGATGCCGCGCTGAAACTCCTGCAGATCGACGACCGCGAGCGGCCGACCGTGCCCGCCACCAAGCGCGCTTTGGCCGATCTCTACCGCAAGCTCGGCCGCGGCGAGCAGAGCATGACCGCCGCCTATCAGGCCGAGCAACTCGCCCGGCAATACAGCACGGCGAAAGGAGCCGCCGCATGAGCCGCGATCTCACGCAGATGTCGGCGGCGCACCTCGCGCGCCTCTATGAGAAGGGCAAGGTCTCTCCGGTCGAGGTCATGAAGGCCGTGCTGGCAAGGGTCGACGCCGTCAATCCGACGATCAACGCGTTGCGCCATGTCGACATCGAAGCGGCGCTGACCGCCGCGCGCCTCTCCGAAAGGCGCTGGAGGAAAGACGAGCCGCTTTCCGAAATCGATGGCATTCCAGTCTCGATCAAGGAACTGGTGCGCGTGAAGGGCTGGCCCGCGACCATGGGCAGCAAGCTCACCGACAAGACGCCGGCCGATGCCGACGCCCCGGCCGTGGCGCGGCTGCGCGAGGCCGGCGCCATCGTCTTTGCGCAAAGCACGAGCTCGGAGTACGGCCACAAGGGCGTGACCGACACGCCGCTGAACGGCGTCACGCGTAATCCCTGGAACCCCGATCTCACGCCGGGTGGATCGAGCGGTGGCGCGGGCGCGGCCGTTGCCTCGGGCATGGGCCCGCTCGCTATCGGCACCGACGGTGGCGGCTCGGTGCGCATCCCGTCGAGCTTCAACGGGCTGGTCGGCCTCAAGGCCACTTATGGCCGCGTGCCAGCCTGGCCGCCGGGCATGAACGGCGATCTCGCCAATACGGGCCCGATGTGCCGCACGGCGCACGACTGCGCTCTGATGATGAACGTCATCGCCCGACCCGACGCGCGCGACGCCACGCAGTTGCCGGCCGACGATACCGACTACGTGAAGGCGCTGAAGCGTCCGATCAAGAAACCCAAGGTCGCCTTCATCGCGCGCATGGCGGAGCATCCGGTCGACATCGAGGTCGCGGCCATGGTCGCCAAAGCGGTGGGCCAGCTCATCAAGCTCGGCTGGAAGATCAAGGAAGCCGAGCCGCCGTTCCCCTATGCCGAGGCGGGCAAGGCCTTCGCGATCACATGGCTCACCAACTGCCAGCGCCTGCTGCAACTCTATCCCAAGGAGCGGCATGGCGAGTTCGATCCGAGTCTTTTGGCCGACGCCGAGATGGGCCTGAAGTACACGCTCCAGGATTGCGTCGACGCGCAGGTCGCGCGGCGTGAATTGGCGGTTGCCTGGAATTTGCTGTTCGAGGAATACGATTTCGTCGTCACGCCGACGATCGCCGTGCAGCCCTTCGCCGTGCTCAAGAAGACGCCCGACCTGCCCGACGGCAAGCCGAACTACCGTTGGTCGCCCTACACCGCGACCTTCAATATGACCAGGCATCCCGCCGTGACCGTACCCTGCGGCATCAGCCGGCAGGGTCTGCCGATCGGCCTGCAGATCGTGGGCGGCCACTACAAGGATGCCGTCGTCCTCGCCGCGGCTCACCAATACACCGACGCCCATCCGCTGGAGTTCCCCGTGTTGCCGGAGAAGAAACAATGACTGCCGATCTCGCCATGATGCCCGCGCACGAGCTGGTGAAGCTCTACAAGGCGCGCAAGGCGTCGCCCGTCGAAGCCTACAAGGCGGCGATGGCGCGGGTCGAGGCGTTCAACCCGCAGCTCAACGCCTTCCAGCATCTCGATCCCGACGGTGCGCTGCGCACTGCCCGCGCCTCGGAGAGGCGCTGGAAGAAAGGCGGCAAGCGGCTGTCGGATCTCGACGGCGTGCCGATCACCATCAAGGACATGGTGCTGACCAAGGGCCTGCCTACGCGCATGGGCAGCATGGCGACCGACGCCGAAGGTCCGTGGCCCGTCGACGCGCCCGCAGCGCAGCGCCTGCGCGAAGCGGGCACGGTGCTGCTGGGCAAGACGACGTCGCCGGAGTACGGCTGGAAGGGTGTCACGGACTCCGCCCTGTTCGGCGCCACGCACAATCCCTGGAAGATCGGCCGCACGCCGGGTGGCTCATCGGGCGGCGGTGTCGCCGCCGAAGCCGTCGGCATGGGCAACCTCGCCATCGGCACCGATGGCGCGGGCTCGGTCCGCATCCCCTGCTCCTTCACCGGCCTCTTCGGGCTGAAGCCCACGCAGGCGCGCGTGCCGCTCTGGCCGCCCTCGGCGCAGGGCACGCTCTCCCATGTCGGCCCCATGACACGCACCGTGCGCGATGCGGCGATGATGATGAACGTCATCGCCCGTCCCGATCCGCGCGATCCCTACGGCCGGCCCGACGATGAGGAGGATTACCTCAAGGGCTTCGACAAGGGCGTGAAGGGCCTCACCATCGCCTATTCACCCACCCTGGGCTTCGTCGAAAAGGAAAAGATCGACCGAGACGTGGCGGTCGCCGTCGAGAACGCGATCAAGGTCTTCCGGACGCTGGGCGCGCGCGTCGTCGAGGCGTCGCCCGATCTGCAGGGCCTCGATCCGCGGCGCATCCTGAACGCGCATTGGCAGAGCAACGTCGCGCTGCTGGTCAAGGGCTACAGCGAGGAGAAGCGCGCGCTGATGGACCCGGGCCTTCTGAAGGCGGCCGAGATCGGCGCCCAGCTCGGCCAGGAAGCGGTCGTCACCGCCATCCATCAACGTCAGCAGATCGCGGCGATCATGAATCAGTTCATGGCCAAGTACGATCTGCTGCTCACCCCCACCATGCCGATGACCGCCTTCGCGGTGAACGAGAACGCGGCCTGGGGCGGCGACGGCGTCGACATCGGCTGGACGCCCTTCACGCTGACCTTCAACCTCACGCGCCAGCCGGCGGCGACCATCCCCTGCGGTCTCGATCGCGAGGGCCTGCCGATCGGCCTGCAGATCGTGGGCGGCCATGCGCGCGATGCGCTGGTGCTGAGAGCGGCGGCGGCCTACGAACGTATGCGGCCCATTCCCGCTCCGCCCATGGCGCACCAGGTCTAGGCGAGCGCCGTCACTTCGTCGCCTTGTCGAAGGCGAGGCCGAAGCCCAGCAGCGGCACCTCGATGTCGATGGTGCGCTTGTTGTTGTCCTGCAGCATGACCTTGAGGATCGTGCCCGCGCGCATCGCCGCGAGCATCGGATCCTTGAGCGGCACCGAGACGAAGCAGCCGCCGTTGGAGCAGGTCTGCACAGGGTATTTCTCGATCGCGCCGTTGTCGATCTTGACCTGGACCGGATCGGTCAGGCTGATGCCGAGCGGTAGCACCATCAACAACATCGGCGCCTTGTCGGCCCCGATCTGGGCCACGAACTGGGCCACGGGAACCTGCTGGCCATTCTGGACCTGGAACATGACCTGTGCGGCATGACACTCCAGCACCTTGCCGTCGCCGGCGCATTCGACCCGCCAGGCCGCGGGCGGCGGCGTGGTGGATGTGGGTGCCGCCTTGCTCGCAGCGGGAGCGGGCTGCTGAGCCGGTGGCGGAGAGGCAGGTTGGGCCGGCGGCTTCGCTTGCGCAAACGCCGGTCCGGCGAACGAAATTGCCGCCAGCGCGAGAAGTGCGATCCGTGATCGAATAATTTTGCGTGACACGACAAATATCTCCCCAGCGCAGGACGCCCGATAAGACGCACTCGCAGGCCGTTGTGACAAGCGATTGTTGCTACGGCGCACGCCTTGTGAAGACGACGTTACCACAGGGCGCGGCCGGCATTGCTATACTCACGGACAACAAAGGGAGAAACGCAATGTTGCGCCATGCCATGCCGATTGCCGCCCTCCTCCTCCTTGCGGGCGCCGCCCACGCCCAGCAGCAGAAGATCGGCGCGCCGCCCGAAGCATCGAACATGCGGTTGGTGGGCTACAACGACCTGCAGGCGCGCTCGGCCTATCAACCGACGATTCACAAGCAGGGCGATCGTTGGATCGCCTATATCGGTCACCACGGCGGCACGGACGAGGTTCCCGATCCGGTCAATCCGCTGACCGGCAAGCCCGAACCCAACGGCACCTCGATCGTCGACGTCACCGATCCCGCGCATCCGAAATATCTGCGCCACATTCCCGGGCAGGAAGGCAAATACGAGGGTGGCGGCGCACAGATGGTGCGCGTGTGCGACGGTGCCACCCTACCCAAGGGCGACAAGTCGGCGGTCTATATGCTCCGCACCTTCGGCAGCGAGGCGCACGAGATCTGGAACGTCGCCGATCCCGCCAATCCGGTGCTGGTCACGCGGCTGGGCGGACTGAAGGACACGCACAAGAGCTGGTGGGAGTGCGACACCGGCATCGCCTTCCTCGTCTCCGGACCGCCCGACTGGCGCGTGAAGCGCATGACGCAGATCTACGATCTCAGCGATCCGGCACACCCGGTGAAGATCCGCGACTTCGGCCTGCCCGGCCAGGAACCCGGCGCGACCGGCGCGGTGCCGACGGAACTGCATGGGCCCATCTCGACCGGCCCCAAGGGCAACCGCGTCTATTTTGGCTACGGCACCGACAAAGGCGGCGTGATCCAGATCGTCGATCGCGAGAAGCTGCTCAAAGGGCCGAAGGAACCGACACCCGCCAACCTCGCCTATCCGGAAATCTCCCGACTCTCCATGTCGGCCTGGAACGGCGCGCACACGACTTTCCCCATGCTGCAGATGCCGGTCGCTGAGTTCGCGCACGACAAGGACGGCGCCAAGCGCGACATCGTCATGATCGTGGACGAGGCGATCCTCAACGAGTGCGAGGAGGCGCGGCAGATGGTGTGGTTCGCTGACGTCACCACCGAGACACGGCCGATGGTGGTCTCGAACTGGACGGTGCCGGAAGCGAGCGGCGATTTCTGCCAGCGCGGCGGCCGCTTCGGCTCGCATTCCTCCAACGAGAGCATGGAGCCGGTCTTCTACGGCAAGATGGCCTTCATCGCTTTCTTCAACGCGGGCGTCCGCGCGCTCGACATCCGCGACCCGTACCAGCCCAAGGAGGTCGGCTACTTCATCCCGGCGATCACCGACAAGACCGACAAGCGCTGCATCAAGGTCGACGGCAAGGACCGCTGCAAGGTCGCGATCCAGACCAACAACGTCGAGACCGATGCACGCGGCTACATCTACATCGTCGACCGCGCCAACACCGGCCTGCACATCCTGGAGCTGACCGGCAGCGCACGGGCGGTCGCCGGTCTGAAGTAAGGTCATGATCCGCCGCCGCACCTGGATCTTGGCGACGCTCGCGGCGGGGCTGGTGCTCAGCCTCGCCGGCCTCTCGGCCTATGCGCACTGGCTGCTCAGCCAGCCCAAGGAAGAGCCCGACGGCTGGCAGACGATCGCCTGGCCCTTCCCGCGCGACGGCTGGCCGCCCGGCAAGGCGTGGCGCGGTCACGGTCTCGAGGTCTATATCCGGCCCAAGCTCGGCTTCTGCGGCAACTGCGACACGGGCGTGGTCGAGGATTCCGAGGTCGATCGCGTGACAGACATCGACCTGCTCGACGAGAAGTTCACGCCGCTGCAGGACGGCAAGCGCATCCAGATCACCGACCTGGTCGGGCGCGCGAGGCTCTACCGGCTGAACATGCGCGGCGGCGAGCGGACCGCGCTCGGCATCGCCGTCAACTACAAGTGCGACCTGATCGTGGCGATCGTGCTTGGCAACATGACCGATGCCGCCACTGCCGGCGTCGCTCGGAGCTTTCTCGAATCCGACAAGGTGCAGTTCTGGGTCAATCAGCAGCTCGAAGACCGTTGAGTCCGACCCTGTCAGTGCGGCGTCACCGTCCAACCCTGCGTCATATAGCCAACCTTGATGATGTTGATCATTGGCCGGGCTCGCAGGACGCAAATGGCCACGACAACGACAAGCAGGAAGATCGAGAGCGCGGCGCCGCGCATGCCGAAGCCCACGATCGTCGTCAGCAGAACGGCGATGAGGATGAGGAACATATCGACCAGCAGCGCCAGGAAAAAACGGCCGACAAATCCCCTGTAGAGGACGTAAAAAGACCCGAAGAGCGCGGCGAGCACGTAGGACTGCACCTCGATGGTCCGCACCAGGTTTTCTCTTGGATGTTCGAAGATGTAGGTCTTCAGCCTCAACGTCGCCTCGCGCCCAGTCGCCTGAGCGTTCTCCTCAAGTCGTTCTACGAATACATGACGCGGACATACACGATCCGGACCGCTGGCCTCACGAGGACGCAACGTCGCTGGATCGGTGGATAGTCATCACTAAGGATCGTGACGATCTTTGGCTACAGCGCGAAAATGCCGCAATGACGTCGCTCCACATCGGCATCGCCGCCTGTTCGGCCGAAGGTGCCGCCCTTTGCTACCGGACGATCTGCACCGAGGGTCCAGCCCTCATGGGCGGCCATGCCCACCCCGAGATCACGATGCATACGCCGTCGCTCGAGCAATACATGGAGCATATCTACGCGGGCGACTGGGCCGCCGTGGGCGAGATGATGCTCGCCTCCGCGCACAAGCTCGCCGGAGCCGGCGCCGATTTCGTGATCTGTCCCGACAACACGATCCATCAGGCACTCCCCTACATCGAGGCGCGCTCGCCGATCCCCTGGCTGCATATCGCCGACGCCGTGGCCGAGGCCGCGGTCAAGCGTGACTTCCGCCGCGTCGCCCTCACCGGCACGCGCTGGCTGGTCGAAAGCGAGGTCTATCCGCAGAAACTGCTGCAAAGGGAACTCGGCTACATGCGCCCGCACCTCGCCGAGCGCGAGGAGATCAACCGGATCATCATGGACGAGCTGGTGCGCGGGGTGTCCACGCCCGAGGCCGTCGCCTATTTCCAGAAGGTGATCGGACGGCTCAAGATCGAGGGCTGCGATGCCGTTGTGCTGGGCTGCACCGAGATCCCGCTGATCATGAACGACAGCAATTCCCCGCTGCCGACGCTCGACTCGACCCGCCTGCTCGCCCGCGCCGCGCTGCGTCGCGCAGTCGAGGGCGCCCGCTAGCCCCACACCTCGCGCGCGACCTCGACGCAGCGCGCAAGCTTGGCCCACTGCTCGTCCTCCGCCAGCACATTGCCTTCCTCAGTCGACGCGAAGCCGCATTGCGGCGAGAGGCAGAGCTGGTCGAGGGGAACGAACTTCGCGGCCTCGTCGAGGCGACGCTTGAGCTGATCCTTGCTCTCCAGCGCGCCGGTCTTGGACGTCATCACGCCCAGCACCGCGTGCTTGTTCTTCGGCAGCAACCGCAGCGGCTCGAAGCCGCCGGCGCGCTCGCTGTCGTACTCCATGAAGTACGCATCGACGTTCATCTTGTTGAACAGCACGTCCGCCACCGGCTCGTAGCCGCCCTGCGCCATCCAGGTCGAGCGGAAGTTGCCTCGGCAGAGATGCATGGAGATGGTCATGCCGGGTGCGCGGCCGGCGCAGGCGGCGTTCACCAGGTCGGCATAGATGTGCAGCAGCCGGTCCGGATCATCGCCACGGCTGCGCAGATACTCGCGCTGCGCCGGATCGCAGAGATAGACGACGAAGACCTCGTCGAGCTGCAGATAGGTGCAGCCCGCCTCGCCGAAGGCGCGCACGGCCTTGGTGTAGGCATGCCCGAGGTCGAGGAAGAATGACTCCATATCGGGATAGGCCGAGCGGTCGATCGCCTGCCGCCCGCCGCGATAGTGCAGCGCCGTCGCCGACGGAATGGTCATCTTGGGCGTGCCCGTCGTGACCGACTTCAGGAAACGGAAATGGTCCAGCATCGGATGGTTCGCCGGGAAGTCGATCTTGCCGTGCACATGCAGACCCTCGGCCTTGGTCTCGGTGCCCTTGAATTGGAGTCCCTGCGCCACGCTCACCAGTTCGACGCCCTCGAGCGCCGCCAGGAAATCGTAGTGCCACCACGAACGCCGGAACTCGCCGTCGGTGATGCCCTGCAGGCCGATCGACTCCTGCCGGGCGGCAAGTTTACGGATCTCCTCGTCCTCGACCGCCTTCAGCTCGGCCGGCGTGATCTCACCCGCGAGCTTCCGGGTGCGCGCGGCCTTGACCGGCGCGGAGCGAAGGAGACTGCCGACCTGGTCGGCGCGGAACGGGGGCTTGGTGCGCTGCATATCAGGGAGTTGCCTCGGCAGAATCCTTTTCAATCCAGCACATTGCGGCTGCCGCGCAGGCGACCGTAGTGCTCGCCAGCCAAAGCCAATAGCCAGGCCCCAGTCCCGTTATCTCCTGAGCAATCAGCGCCTCACTGCCAACGATTCGCCGCATGAATATGAACCCGCCAGCGAACAAAAACGAGAGAACGGCAAACACGACCGACAACTTGTCCGTACCGTTCCAGATCAAGATCCACGCCACGATGAGCAGCGGATTGGCGAGCCATGCCAAGCTCGCAACGGAAGCCGGCAGCGGCGTGAACCCCAAGGTCAGCAGCAATATCCCTTCCGGTCCCGGGCGATCGTTCTGCACGCTGTAGGCCTCGAAATTCAGGCAGGCAACGTACAATACGACGCTCACGAGAAGCAGCGGCAGAGACCGCCTGGTTTTGAGGCTGGCCCACAAATCTTTTTCGCCTCCTAGGCCGTCACTCCAAGAGCGTTCCTGATCGAGCTGTGGAAGTGGACGAGCAGGGGTTCGTTGCGGCCGTAGATCACTTCCTCGGTCGCGCCTGATTCGAAGCCGATCTGCATGCGCTCGCCCAAGGGGAAGTCCTCTTCCATCACCGTGCGGATGGCGATGTCGCGGTTCTTCTCCCAGTACGAGTCAGGCTTTGTCGTGGCCTCGGGCTTGTAGATCATCATCTCCACGTCGCAATGGCTGGGACCGTCGCGTCCGGGGAAGGCCCGCCAGGTCTCGATATGATCGAGCTGCCAGATGACGAGCGAGTTGGGGAAGAGCTGGTAGATGCCGACGATGTGCGGCCGGTAGAGGCGATCGCCTTCGGGCGCGCCGCGCACGCTGTCGATCGACATCTTCGGCACGCAGAGCCGACCGTTCAATCCGGCGCTGTCGAAGGCACCGACATTGCCCACGAAGTACGGCGCGATGGTTTTCCGGTGCAGATGCGGGATGTGATAGCCCTCGAGGAAGGTGTCGATCGCGAACTTCCAGTTGATGCGCGGATGCACGACGTCGGTCGAATAGTGCGGGAAGCTCTCGAACTGGTAGGCCGCGAAGTCGACGGCCATCGGGCCGAGATGGGCATCGATATCGATGGTCTCGCTCTCACCCGGCTGCACCGGTCGCGCACGCACGAACAGCATGCCGTGCTTCTCGACCGACGGCAGATGCACCAGCCCGTGCGCCCGGAGATCGAGGCCGGCGAAGCCCACCTTGTCCGTGGTGCCGAGCAGCTTGCCCGCCGCATCGTAGGTCCAGCCGTGATAGGGACAGGTGAAGGCCCGCGCATTGCCGCAGCCTTGCGCCAGCGGCGCGCCGCGATGGCGGCAAATGTTGGCGAAAGCCCGTACCTTGCCATCGGCGCCGCGTGTCATCAGAACGGGCATGCCGGCGATGTCCTCGGCGATATAGTCGCCGGGCTTCGCAAGCCGTGTGGACAGCCCCATGAACATCGGTTGGCTGTGGAACAGGCGATCGCGCTCGAGCGCGGCGCGCTCGCGGCAGGAGTAGTTGACCGTGCGGTTGCGGAACATGTCGCCCGCAAGATCGGTCGTGCGGCCGTCGATATGGCCGAGCAGCCGCCTCCCGACGGCCAGTTCTTCTTGTCGTTCCATCGCTGAAGTCTAGCCCTTCGGCAGGAGGCTGAAAACATCCTCCGGCGTTCGACCGGCCTCGCGCAGGAGCCGGATGGAGGTCGATTTATCCCGCTTGGCCAAGCGCTTACCGTCCGGCGCCAGCATCAGACGGTGGTGGGCATAAAGCGGCGTCCTGTATCCCAAAAGCCTTTGCAGCAGTACATGGACGTGGGTCGAAGGCAGCAAATCCTCCCCGCGTGTCACCAGGGTAATGCCCTGCAGCTGGTCGTCGACCGTGACCGAGAGATGGTAGCTGGTCGGCGTGTCCTTACGTGCGATCACCACGTCGCCGAACAGGAGCGGCTCGCCTTTGATCCGGCCGCGCGCTTCGTCGACGAAGCCGTAGGGGCCCACCTCGGCCGCGGCCTTGCTGGCGTCGAGCCGCAGGCAGTGCTCGACGCCCGCCACGATCCTGCCCCGCCGCTCGGCCGATGTGAGGTGCCGGCAGGTGCCGGGATAAAGTGGCCCGTCGGGTCCGTGTGGCGCGTTCGCAGACGCCGCGATGTCGGCCCGCGTGCAGAAGCAGGGATAGATCAGCCCTCGTGCATCGAGCCTGTCGAGCACGCGGCCGTAGTCGGCGAAATGCTCGGACTGCCGGCGCACCGCGCCATCCCAGGCAAAGCCGAGCCATTTGAGATCGGTCAGGATCGCGGTCTCGTATTCGCGCTTGCAGCGGCGGATGTCGATATCCTCGATACGCAGCAGGAACGTGCCGCCCGCCTCGCGTGCCCGCTTCCAGCAGATCCATGCCGAATAGGCGGAGCCGAGATGCAGCTCGCCGGTCGGGCTGGGGGCAAAACGCGTGACCACTGTCATGTTCGGACGTTACAGCGGCCTCTCGCGCCGTGCTATGCGATGAGCCATGGCACACGTGATCCTGGACGCCGCCAATCTCAAGAAAGCGATGCGGCATCTCGCCGAAGTCGATCCCGATTTTGCGCGCGCTATCGAAGAGGTCGGCCACCCCGAGCTGCGCATCGTGCCGTCGGGCTTCGGCGGGTTGATGCGCTCGATCGTCGGCCAGCAGGTTTCGGTCCATGCCGCGCGCTCGATCTGGCTCAGGCTAGAAGCGGCCGCGCCGTCGATGGAGCCGGCCGATTTCCTGAAGCTCACTGACGAAGAACTGCGCGCTGTCGGTCTCTCCAACGCCAAGATGAAATACGGCCGCAGCCTCGCCACCGACATCGTCGAGGGCCGCATCGACTTCACCGCGCTTGCCGCGCTCGACGATGCCGCCGCCGTCGCCATGCTGACCCAGGCGAAGGGCATCGGACCGTGGACGGCAGAGATCTACCTGATGTTCGCGCATGGCCGCGCCGACATCATGCCGGGTCTCGACCTTGGCCTGGTGATCGCGGCCCAGCACCTCAAGAAGCTGCGCAAGCGGCCGACGCCCGAGCGTCTGCTCAAGATCGCAGAGCAGTGGCGCCCCTGGCGCAGTGCTGCTGCCCTGCTCCTCTGGCACTATCGGCGCAACATGCCGGACTGGAGCGCCCGCGACCCCGAGAAGAAAACGGCGCTAAAGAAGGTAGAGGGAAATGACCGACAGCCCAAAGCTAAGCGGACCAAGCCACGGGCCGCATAACGGCGGCAAGCCCGGCCACCTCGTCGTGCTGCTGCACGGCTATGGCGCCGACGGCAACGACCTGATCGGGCTCGCGCCCGTGCTGGCGCCGCTGATACCCGACGTCGTCTTCCATGCACCCAACGCGCCGCATCCCTGCGAAGGCAATCCGATGGGCTATCAGTGGTTCGGCATCTCCCGGCTCGATCCGCATGTCGCCGCTGCCGGTGTGCGCGCCGCAGCCCCTTATGTCGATGCCTTCCTCGACGACCTCCTCGCCCAATACGGACTCGACGAGAGCAAGACCGTCCTGATCGGCTTCTCGCAGGGCACGATGATGTCGCTGCATGTCGGCCTGCGCCGCGCCAGGCAGCTCGCCGGCATCATCGGCTTCTCCGGCATGCTGGCCGCTCACGAATCGCTCGGCACGGAGATCAAGTCACGGCCGCCCGTACTGCTGATGCATGGCGATGCCGACCCGATGCTGCCCTTCCAGCTCACCGAGCGCGCGGCCGAGGTGCTGCGCCAGCACGGCGTGCAGGTGCGCATGCACATCGCCCAGGGGCTGGGCCACAGCATCGACGAACGAGGCCTTTCCTACGCCGCGCGCTTCCTGCTCGAGGCATTCAAGCTGCCGATGCCGCAGGCGGGACAGTGACATGAACATCCAGGGGACTTGCAAGCGCGGCTTCGAGCGCGTGGCCGAGGCTTTCGAGCGCAACTTCGCGACCAACGGCGAGGTTGGCGCCTCGGTCTGCGTGCGGTCGGGCGGCGATACCATGGTCGATCTGTGGGGCGGCGTCGCCGATCCCAAGACCAGCAAGCCGTGGGCACGCGACACGGTGAGCATTGTCTTTTCCTGCACCAAGGGCGCAACGGCGATCTGCGCGCATGCGCTGGCGAGTCGCGGCAAGCTCGACATAGATGCACCGGTCACCGAGCTCTGGCCCGAATACGGGCAGAAGGGCAAGGAGCGCACGACCACTCGCATGATGCTCGACCATTCGGCCGGCGTGCCGGCGCTGCGCGAACGGGTGAAGGACAGCGGCCCTTACGAATGGGACTACATGACCGGCCTGCTGGCCAACGAGGAGCCGTTCTGGGAGCCGGGCATCCGCAACGGCTATCACGGTTTCACCTTCGGCTGGACCGTGGGCGAGATGGTGCGACGCGCATCCGGCAAGTCGCTCGGGACATACTTCCAGGACGACATCGCCAAGCCCCTCGGCATCGACTTCTGGATCGGCCTGCCCGAGGCGATCGAGCCGCGCGTCGCGCCGATCATGGCTTATTCGCTCAAGGCCGAGGATGCGCGCACGCCATTCCTGCGCGATCTCGCGACCAACAAGCAATCGATCCCGTTCCTCTTCTATATGAACTGCGGCGCCTGGCGGGCGGGTGGCGCCAACAGCCGCGCCGGCCATGCCGCCGAGATCGGCGCCGCCAACGGCATCACCAACGCACGCGGCCTGGCCGGCCTCTACGCGCCGCTGTCCGGCGGTGGCGGCAAACTCGTGGACGCCAAGACGCTGGCCCGCATGGGGGAGGTCTCGATGGCCACGCACGATGATGCGACCTTGCGCATCCCAACACGCTTCGCGCTGGGCTTCATGAAGTCGATGGACAACCGCCAGCGCTCGCTCGGCGCGCAGATCTTCGGACCCGACGTCGACAGCGTGATTCTGGGTAGCGCCGCGTTCGGCCATGTCGGCGCGGGCGGGTCGCTCGGCTTTGCCGATCCGGTCGCGGGAATGTCATTCGGCTATACCATGAACCAGATGGGCCCTGGCCTGCTCATGAACACGCGCGGCCAGTCGCTGGTCGACGCGACTTACCTTTCGCTCGGCTACAAGAGCAAGGATGGAGGCGTCTGGAAAAAATAGGCCAGCGAGATATGCGGCATCTGCATGAACCCGAAGGCGGCGATCGACGTTGGCGCGATGTCGGCGTCCACGTCGATATTCGGGAAATCACTACAGTTCGGAGTACGAATTGATGCATTTGTGCAGGAAGACAGTTTCTGCCGCCGCCCTGATCGTGTCCGTTGCCGTCGTTCCAGGTTTCGCGCAGGCGGCCTGCACCCAGCAGGACGCAACAGCCAAGGGCAATGAACTCAGCCAACTTGTCCAGGCCAAGATGGCGAAAGATCCGTCGGCCGGTCAGGCCATGATGACGAAGATGCAGCCGATCATGCAGTCTTATCAGGGCAAGCTGACGAGCGGCGGCACCGTCGACTGGGACAGCGTGTGCGCGCAATACGACGAGCTGATCAAACAGGCGAAGTAGTCGGCACGAATCGCGTTTGAGCGGTGGCCGGAACCGGCGCGCGGGTAGCCCCTGAGCGCCGCTTCTGTACTTCTGCCGCCGATCCCCCTCCCCAGCATGGCCGACTGACCGCCACCAGCCCGGCGGTCGAGAGCAAACTATCGGTTCCTGTTCCGCCGAATGCTCTCTATCGTCTCCATTCCTTGTGGGGGAGAAACAATGCGGCTTTGGATCGTTCCATGCATCGCGTCTCTGGTGGGTGCTGCCGTCATGATTTTGTCGTCGACGGGCACGCAGGCCGTCACGACGGATCCGGTCAGGATCGAAGATATGACGCCGGTGCAAGCCCACAGGTCGCTCCAGCGGCTGGCGCAGGTGGGCATGCCCAACTACACATGCGTCGAGCGGTGCAACAAGACCTATCAATCCTGCACGACTCCTTGCTCCAACGCGCAGACTCCGGACGCGATCGAGAAATGCGAGAAGACCTGCGAGAATGCGTCGGCCCAGTGCCGTTCCAGTTGCGGCGAATGAGCCTCCTTTCTTGATCCTGCCGTCGGGGACCGCCGTAGGCAGGAACAAAAATATCCCGGAAATGTCTCTTGCGGGAAACGGTGTGTATTGATAGCGTTTGATAAATACACGGCGTTTCCCGAAAGGAGCATGCCATGGCCAAAGCCTTCCCAACCGACAATCCTTTCCTCAAGGGTTATTACGCCCCGGTGAACATCGAGGCGGATGCGGGCCACCTGCAGATCACCGGCGAGATGCCGAAGGATCTCTGCGGCACGCTCTACCGCAACGGCCCCAACCCGCAGTTCGCGCCGCGCGGTCCGTACCACTGGTTCGCGGGCGACGGCATGATCCACGCCTTCCATCTCGAGAACGGCAACGTCTCCTACAGGAACCGCTGGGTGCGCACGCCCAAGTGGGAGCTGGAGAACAAGGAAGGTGAAGGCCTGTCGGGCAGCTTCAGCCATCCGATGTTCACCGATCCGCGCGTGCTGGCGCTGAACTCGACCTCGGCCAACACCAACATCGTCTGGCACGCCGGCCGCCTGATGGCACTCGAGGAGGCGCACGCGCCCTTCACGCTCGATCCGGCGACCTTGATGCCGAAGGGCTACGAGAGCTTCGACGGCACGTTCACCGGCCGCTTCACCGCGCATCCCAAGTTCGATCCCGAGACCGGCGAGATGGTGGCCTTCGCCTATGCCGCCAAGGGGCACTTCACCAAGGAAGTGAGCCTGCTAGTCGTCGACAAGGCAGGTCGCGTCACGCGTTCCGAGATGTTCGAGGCACCTTATGCCAGCATGATCCATGACTTTGCGGTGACACGGAACTGGATCGTCATGCCGGTCTTCCCGCTCACCGGCTCGATGGAGCGCGCGATGAGCGGCAAGCCGCCCTTCGCCTGGGAGCCCGACAAGGGCACGCACATCGCCTTCATCCCGCGCAACGGCACGGTCACCAACATCAAGTGGATCTCCGCACCGCCTTCCTACGTCTTCCATCCGATGAACCATTTCGAGACGGCGGACGGCAAGGTCGTGATCGACGTCATGAAGTACGACGTGGCGCCGCTTTTCCCGCGACCCGACGGCTCGCCCGCATCGGACAAGCCGCCGATGGCGCGCCTCTTCCGCTGGACGTTCGACTTCGACGGACACGGCAACACCTTCAAGGAGGAGCAGCTCGATGACCGCGCCGGCGAGTTCCCGCGCTTCGACGAACGCTTCTGCATGAGCGACTATCGGCACGGCTGGATCGTCGCCGGCAAGATCACCAATGCGAGCGAGGCGCGCAGCGACGGCCTCACGCACTACGACCTCAAGACCGGCAAGAGCACCAGCTGGCAGGCGGTCGACGGCGACAAGTTCGGCGAGCCGATCTTCGTCCCACGTGCGGAAGATGCCGCCGAAGGCGACGGCTGGCTGCTGAGCGTGGTGTTCCGCGCTGCCGAGGGCCGGAGTGACCTTGCCGTGTTCGAGGCCACCGACCTCGCCCACGGCCCGGTGGCGCTGGCCCACCTCTCCAGCCGGGTGCCCGCCGGCTTCCACGGCAACTGGCGGCCGGGTACGCTCTGAGACGACCATGATCGTCGTCCATCACCTCAACAACTCGCGCTCCCAGCGCATCCTCTGGATGCTCGAGGAGCTGGGTGTGCCTTACGAGATCAAACGATACGAGCGGGATCTGGCGACCATGCTGGCGCCGGCCTCGCTCAAGGCCGTGCATCCGCTCGGCAAGTCGCCGGTCATCACCGACGGCGACAAGGTGCTCGCCGAGTCGGGCGCGATCCTGGAGTACCTCGTCGACACCTACGGCAACGGTCGCTTCCGGCCGGCGCCGGGCACCGAGGATCGCATCCGCTACAACTACTTCATGCACTTCGCGGAAGGCTCGATGATGCCACCGCTGCTGATGAAGCTCGTGTTCGCGCGCATCCCGGCCCGCGTGCCGTTCTTCATGAAGCCCGTCGCCAGGTTGATCGCCACGGGCGGTGACAAGCAGATGGTGATGCCGAACCTCACCGCCCAGCTCGCCTTCCTCGAGCGGGAACTGTCGACACGTCCGTGGTTCGCCGGCCGGGAATTCTCCGCCGCCGATGTACAGATGAGCTTCCCGCTCGAAGCCGCCACGGAGCGCGCCGGCCTGGGTGGCGGCCAGCCGAAGCTGATGGATTTCCTGAAGCGCATCCATGATCGCCCCGCCTACGGCCGCGCGCTCGACAAGGGCGGCCCTTACGCTCTGATGAAATGAGCCTGCAGCCGATCCTCGATGCCGGGCCGGCGGTCCAGATCCATATCGCGTCGGTGGTCGGCGCGTTCGCGACCGGGACGTGGATGATGCTGCGGCCCAAGGGCACGCCACCCCATCGCGCGCTCGGCCGAGGCTTCATGCTGCTGATGATCGTGGCGGCGGCGAGCTCCTTCGGCATCCAGTCGCTGAACAAGGGGCACTTCAGCCTGCTGCATCTCCTGTCGATCTTCGTGCTGCTGTCGGTGCCCTATGGCTGGTGGAACGCGCGGCGCGGCAACGTGATCGCCCATCGCAGCACCATGATCGGCCTCTATGTCGGCGGGCTCTGGATTCCGGGTATCCTGACCTTGCTGCCGGGCCGCTTGATGAATCTTGCCGTGTTCGGCCCCTGATTTCCTGCCTTTGAATTCTTCAAGGAGTTAAGACGAATGGCTCTTCCCGCCCTCCTGCGCGACACCCTCTCGATCCCTGTGGTCGGCGCGCCTCTGTTCATCGTCTCCAATCCCGACCTGGTGATCGAGCAGTGCAAAGCGGGCGTCGTCGGTTCCTTTCCGGCGCTGAATGCGCGGCCCAAGGAGATGCTCGAGGAATGGCTGAAGCGCATCACCGGCGAGCTCAGTGAGTACAAGGCCAAGCATCCGGACAAGAAGGTCGCGCCCTTCGCCGTCAACCAGATCGTGCACGGCTCGAACGACCGCCTGCAGCACGATGTCGATCTCTGCGAGAAGTACAAGGTGCCGATCCAGATCACCTCGCTGCGCGCGCCCGATGAGGTCGTGCCATCGGCGCATCGTTATGGTGGGCTGGTGTTCCACGACGTCACCAACGTCAAGCACGCCAGGCGCGCGCTGCAGGCGGGCGTCGACGGGCTGATCCTGGTCTGTGCGGGCGCGGGCGGCCACGCCGGCGCGCTCTCGCCCTTCGCCCTGGTGGCCGAGGTGCGCCAGTTCTACGACGGCTGCCTATTGCTCTCGGGCTCGATCGCCAATGGCGCCAGCGTGCTCGCCGCGCAAGCCATCGGTGCGGACCTCGCCTACATGGGCACGCGCTTCATCGCGGCGAAGGAAGCCAACGCCACCGATGCCAACAAGCAATGCATCATCGAGTCGAGCGGCGAGGAGATCGTCTACACCAACCTCTTCACCGGCGTGCACGGCAACTACCTGAAGCGCTCGATCGCCGCGTCCGGCCTCGATCCGGACGACCTGCCGGTGGCCGACAAGAGCAAGATGAATTTCGGCTCGGGGGGCAACAGCAAAGCCAAGGCCTGGCGCGACATCTGGGGCGCGGGCCAGGGCGTCGGCCAGATCCATGACGCACCGCCGGCCGCGGAGATCGTGGCGCGACTCAAGGCCGAATACGAGGCGGCGCGGGCGGCCCTGCTCTCCGGAGAAACGGTGCCAACACGGCTGAAGCAGGCGGCAGAGTAAAGGTCCCTCGCTTCGCTCGGGATGACACGCTATTAGCGTGTCACATGCTGCGCCGTCTCTACGATTGGGTGATCCGGCTCGCTGAATCACCTTATGCAATCCCCGCCATGGGCGTGGTGTCTTTCGCGGAAAGCTCGTTCTTTCCCATTCCGCCCGACGTGATGCTGATCCCCATGGTGCTGGCCAACCGCACCAAGGCGTTCCGCATTGCTCTTGTCTGCACCGTCTGCTCGGTGGTGGGTGGCCTCCTGGGCTATGCCATCGGCTACTATTTCTTCGAGACGATCGGCGCCTGGGTGGTGAAGACCTACGGGCTGCAGTCGGGCCTCGATTCCTTCCGGGCGGGCTTTGCCCACTACGGAATCTGGATCATCCTGATCAAGGGGCTCACGCCCATACCTTACAAGCTGGTGACGATCGCTTCAGGCGCCGCGCATTTTGATCTCTTCACGTTCGTGTGGGCATCGATCGTGACCCGTGGCATCCGCTTCTTCGTCGTGGCAGCGTTGCTCTGGAAGTACGGCGAGCCGATCCGCGCCTTCATCGAGGAACGCCTGACGCTCGTGACCTGGGCGTTCCTTATCGCGCTGATCGGCGGTTTCGTCGCCTTCCGTTATTTGATCTAGAATCGAGAGCCGATGAGTTCCGCCCAACGCTTTTCCTTTCCCAGCCAGGTCGGCCTCGTGGCCTTGATCGCCAGCGCGGCGCTGCTGGGCGGCGCCTATTACTTCCAGTACGTGGTGGGCCTCGAGCCCTGCGATCTCTGCTGGCTTCAGCGCTATCCGCACATGGCGGCGATCGCGCTGGGCCTGGCCTCCGTCGCCTCCTTCGCCAAGCCGAAGCTCTCCTTCATCTTCGCGCTCGGCGCCATCATCGCCCTCTTCATCACCGCGGGCATCGGCGTCTATCACTTCGGCGTCGAGCATCACTGGTGGCTGGGCCCGTCGAGCTGCACCAGCCGCCTACCCTCCGGCCTTTCGGCCGAGGAGCTGAAGAAGCGGCTGTTCTCCACCAAGATGGTGCTGTGCGACAGCATCCCCTGGCAGATGTGGGGCATCTCGATGGCCGGTTGGAACGCCATCCTCTCCGGCGGCATCGCCCTTGTCCTCACGGTCAAGGTCGCCCGCCACATCGGGACACCAGCGTGAATCCCGGCGATCCCGATCGCCGGGAGATCGTCGAGCGCGTGATACGCGTCGATCAGGCCGGCGAGTTCGGCGCCGTGCGCATCTACGAGGGCCAGCTTGCCGCCATGCGCTGGCGCGGGCGTTCCAATACGATGACCGCGCGCAAGATTGCCTCGATGGCGCGGGCCGAGCGCGAGCACAATCAGCTGTTCGACCGTCTGCTGGCTGAGCGCCGCGTGCGGCCGACCGTGCTGTCGCCGCTCTGGAGCATAGCGGGCTTCGCGCTGGGCGCGGCCACGGCACTGATGGGCGACGAGGCGGCGATGGCCTGCACGGTGGCGATCGAGGAGACGATCGACGAGCACTATGCGAGCCAGGCCGCCGAGCTGCCGGAAGAAGAGTCCGATCTGCGCGCGACCGTCGAGAAGTTCCGCGCCGAGGAGATCGAGCATAAGAACGAGGCGCTCGCCTCCGGCGCCGAGCAGACGCCCGGCTATACGGCGCTGACCGCCGCCATCAAGGCAGGTTCGAAACTCGCGATCTGGTTGTCGACGAGAATCTGATCATCGGCGCGCGCCACTCCAGCGGCGCTCATGAATGCGCCGCTGGAGTGGCGCATTTCTAGGATTGCTCCAGCTCGGAATCCCAGTACAGGAAGTCGCGCCAGCTCTCGTGCAGGTAGCCCGGCGGGAACGCGCGACCATTCTCCTGCAGTTCCTGCGTCGTCGGCTCCGACGGATAGCGATGCAGGTGCAGGGTGGTCTCGCGCAGGAGATAGTTGCCCTTCAGGAGATTGCACGGGCTGCACGCCGTCACGACATTGGTCCAACTCGTGCGGCCGCCGCGCGACTTCGGGATCACGTGGTCGAACGTGAGCTCGTTGGTCGCGAAGTCGCCGCCGCAATACTGGCAATGGAAACGGTCGCGCAGGAAGACGTTGAACCGCGTGAAGGCCGGGCGCCGCGCCGCCGGCACGTATTCCTTGAGGGCGATCACGCTCGGCAGCCGCATCTCGAAGCTCGGGCTGTGAATCTTGCGCTCGTACTCGGAGATCACGCTGACACGGTCGAGGAACACCGCCTTGACGGCATCCTGCCAGGACCAGATCGACAAAGGGAAATACGACAGCGGCCGAAAGTCGGCGTTGAGGACCAGCGCATGGCAGGACTCAAGGCCTGGCGTCACGGCTAGCTCCGCCGCCGAGGGCTGGGACTACTCGGGAAGTCGATGCGATCGAAGGCCCGATACATGGCGCGCATTGTGGCAAGGTTTTCCGGAAACACAATATGTCGTTGGCGAGGTCATCGACGTGTCTCCGAAAAGTAATAGGATCGTTGCGGGAGGACATCCATGGACACCGCAATTCGCCCCACAACGGTCACAACTTTTCCGCTGCCGACCACGGATCTCGCCGGCGCGGGCTTTCGCACCGAACAGATCGAGCGGCTGATCGCGCTGATCGAGCGCCATATCGCCGAGGGCCGCTACCCGGGCTGCCAGATCGCCCTCGCCCGCCACGGCAAGCTCGCGCTCTACCGGAGCTTCGGCAATGCCGCGACCGAACCTTCCCGCGCGGCGGCTGACGATACGCTGTGGCTGCTCTTCTCCAACACCAAGGTCGTGACTGCGGTGGCGTTGTGGGTATTGGCCGAGCGCGGCCTCTTCTCCTTCTCCGACCGCATCGTCGATCACGTGCCGGAGTTCAGGAAGAACGCCAAGGGCAACATCACTGTCTTGCAGACCATCACGCACCAGGCAGGTTTCCCCAACGCCGTCGTCGGCAAGGATGCGTGGGCGGATCACAAGCGGTTGCGCGAGGTGGTGTGCAATTTCCCGCTCGAATTCACGCCGGGTTCTAAAGTGCACTATCACGGCGCGACAGCGCACTGGACCCTGGCGGTGCTGATCGAGGCGGTGACCGGCCGTGACTATCGTGACGTCATCCGCGAGACCGTGATCGAACCGCTCGGCCTCGGCCGCGAGATGTTCGTCGGCCTGCCCGACCAAGAGCATGGCCGCGCCGCCGACATGCACGAGCCGAAACCTGACGGCACGAACCATCGGCCACTTGCCGACAACAACACCGCCGAGTTCCGCCGCGCCGGCGTACCGGGCGGCGGTGGCTACGCAACGGCGCGCGCGATGGCCGCGCTCTATCAGATGATGCTGGCCGGCGGCGAACTGGACGGCACACGCATCGTCTCGCCGCGCATGCTGCAATATGCCATCCGCAATCACACCGGTGATCGCGTCGACGAATTCATGGGCATGCCCATGCATCGCGGCCTCGGTCCGCATCTGCGCGGCATGACCGAGAATGTCCGTGGCCTCGGCGGCCTCGCCAGCCCGCGCGCTTTCGGCCATGGCGGTGTCGGCACGTCCTATTGCTGGGGCGATCCTGACTCAGGCGTGTCCTTCGCCTACATCACCAACAATCGCATCCCCGATCCGTGGCACAGCAAGCGCCTCGATCAGGTCGCGAACTTGGTGCACACGGCGATTCTCTAGGACGAAGCGAGGATTTCCCGCACGCGCGGCAGGTGCTCACGGCCCCAGTAGAGATCACCATCGGGAAACAGGAAGCTCGGCACGCCGAACACGCCCTTGGCTTCGGCGGCTTCCTGGACGGCCTTCAACTCCTGACAACCCTCACCTTGCGCGAACGTCTCGAAGCCTGAAGGGTCCGCGCCGGCTCGCTTGAGCACATCGGCAAGGGCCGCCGGATTCTCGATATCGAGATCGCGCTTCCAGAAGCGTTCGAAGACCTCGTCGTTGTAGGCGCGGAAGACTCCATGCCGCTTGGCATGGAGCAGCCCGATGCCGGCGAGCGAGGAATCCCAGATCTTTTGCGTGCCGCGGATGGTGAGCCCGACGCGGTTCGCCTCGCGCCGCACGTCCATGTAGCTGTACTTCACGCGGCGCCACTGATGGGCGTTGCGGCTCTGCTCCAGCACGCGGCCCTCGCCATCGACTTTGGCGCTGCCGAGATAGGCCGGGATGTCGAGCACGTATGGCAGCCAGTCGATCGCGACTCCGGTCTCCCGCTCGAGGGCATAGGCCGGATCCTTGGCGAGATAGGCGTAGGGGCTCTTGTAGTCGATGTAGAGCTTGAGCGTGCGGGCCGGCATGGACGCCAGCCTATCGCACGACGCTGCGCGCCGTCAGCCGCTCGCGCGCGCCCGCTTCGGCGCCGAGCGATGTCGCTGCGAGTCCCAGCGCGCAGGCGGAGAAGATCATCACCCATCCGTAGCCGCCGGTAAGGTCGTGCAGTACTCCGCCCATCCAGGCGCCGAAGAAGCCGCCGAAGCCGGTGCCCATGCTGATCAGCCCGTAGATGCGGCCGAAATTGGCGCCGCGATAGCGCAGGGTGGCGAGGGTCGAGATCATCGGTCCGCGCGAGCCCTGGCTACCGCCAAACAGGAGCACGTACAGCCAGAGCCAGACATCGTCGCCCGACCCGCGCACCATGGCGAGCGCACCCACGCCCAGGATCGAGCTGGTATAGGCCAGTACCGCCGCCGTCTTGCGGCCGCCGCGGTCGGCGAGCCAGGAGAAGCCGATCATGCCGAGCGGCGTCAGGAAGCCCGCAACAGCCAACGCACGCGCGGCATAGCCGCCTTCCATGCCATGCTCGAGCAGATAGACCATGGCCTGCGGCGCGATGGAAAAGATGCCGACGGAGGTGAGGCCGAAGGAAAACGTCAACGCCCAGAACGGCCAGTCGCGGATCGCGTCGCTCACCGTCGGCCCCTCGGCGCGCGAGGCGTGCGGCACCCTGAGGCCCGGCGCGCCCTGGGCAATTCGGCGCCATGGCAGGAACAGCAGGAGCGGAATGAAGGCCGCGCTCACTCCGGCGAAGGCCAGATAGGCATGACGCCAGCCGGACTGGGTGATGATGTGCTCGGCAATCGGCAGGACGACGATCGCGCCGACACCGGTGGCCGACCATGCCACGGCAAGGGCTACACCGAGCCGGCGCGCGGGAAACCACCGGCCGAGCAGCATCGAGCTCAGCACGCCCGAGACGCAGGTGCAGCCAAACCCCATCACGGCGCCCAACCCGAGATAGAGCTGCCAGAGTTCGGTCGCCTGCGAGGCGCTGAACAAGGCAAGTGCGGCGGCCGTCATGCCGGTCATGGTGAGGGCGCGCAGGCCAAACCGGTCGGCAATCCAGCCCGCGAGGGGCGCACCGGTGCCGGTCAACAACAGCGAAAAACTGTAGATCGCCGTCACCGAGCTGCGGTTCGCCTCGAACGCAGCCTGGAGGGCCGGTACGAACACGGCAAAAGAGTCCAGGAGCGAGCGGCTCGCGACACCCAGCGCGAAGCAGAGCACCACGAGCAGCCAGGGCACGTATCGATTCATCGGGATTGGTCTTCGCACAGCGCCACCCTTGCGTCAGCCGCGCCGGCACGGCAGGTTCCGCGCCGCGGAGGGCATCGTGGACGATCGTTTGGTCATCGCGCAGGGCTTCAACGGCCCGCGCCTGTCGGGCAATGGCGGCTATGTCGGCGGACGTCTCGCCCAAGCGTTCGGTGGCAAGGACGCCGTCGAGATCACCTTCCGCGCGCCGATCCCGATCGAGACGCCGATGGCGCTCAACCGCGACGGCGACGTGTTACGCCTGCTCGATGGCGAGACGCTGGTCTGCGAAGCCCGCGCGGGCTCGGTCGATCATCTCGAGCCTCCGCCGTCGCCCATCGACTGGAATGCGGTGATGCAGCAGGACAAGACCGGCGGCTGCTTCGAGGACAGCGAGTTCCATTGGTGCATCGTCTGTGGCCGCGGCCGTGCCGTGGGCGACGGGTTACGCGTGTTCGGCGCGGCGACGAGTGCCGGGCATTCCCTCTCCTGCTACCTGCCACATACAGCCCACGCCGACGCCCAGGGCCGCATCAGGCCGGAATTCGTCTGGGGCGCGCTCGATTGCCCGGGCGCCTGGGCCGCGCAGGATCCCGACGATTGGCGGCCGGCGCTGACCGGCCGCATGACGGCGAAGGTGATCGAACCGCCGAAGGTTGGCGAGCGCTGCTGCGTGGTCGGTTGGCGACTGGGCGCGGAGGGCCGCAAGCTCTATTCAGGCACCGCCCTCTATACCGAGAACGGCCGGCTCTGCGCGCTCGGCCACTGCACCTGGATCGTGCTCAAGACCTAGCGGTCACGCACGAAGATCGTCGACTGGTCGTCGCTGTAGGCTTGGTGCCAGCCCGGCAGATGGGCGAGCAGCTTGTTGGCCGGCTGGTCCCTGGTCAGGAACGTCCAACGGATGTCGTAGCGGTCGAGCAGCTTCTCGAGCGGCTCCTCGCCGCGCAGAGTGATCGCTTCGGCATAGCGCTTGATGAAGTCGCCGCCGAACAGCTCGGCGCGCCCGTCGATGAAGGTCGGGATGCCGGCATTGATCAGGAAGCCGCCATAGCCATAGTGGTTCAGCACATGACCCTTGACGCCGGCCTCGCGTACGTAATTGAGGGCGGCCGTCGGCGTGGTCGCTTCCGGCGACTTGACGTCGCCGAAGCGGATCAGGCCGGCGGAGAACAATGCCACGAAGGCGAGCGCCAGGCTCATCGCCGCAGGGCCCGCGGGCAAGGCAAGCGAGCCGAGCCATCCCGTCGCCCCAGGATCGGGCCTGAGATTCGGATATTGCCGGGCCAGCACCGGGGCGATCGCGAGCGGCGCCAGCAGCGCCAGCAGCTCGGCGTTGCGAGCGTAGCGCAGATAGAGATGCGCCAGACCGATCACGATCAGCAGGCGCAGCAGCGGCAGCTTCAGGCCGCGCGACAGAGCGAGATAGAGCGCCACCAGCAGGATCAGCTCCTGCAACGGCTGGCTCTGGAAATCGGGCGACTTCCATTCACTGATCAGTTGCAGCGAATCGCCTAGCTCGAAGATGCGCAAGGTCACCAGGATCGACTCGGCACCATAGGGTGTGATGCAGGCGACGAGGCCGGCGGCCACGGCAAATTTCAGCCACGCAAACAAGAGCTGGCGGCGTTCGGTTGAATCGCGCGCGCCGACCAGCGCTTCCAGCCCGAAGGCGCCGGCCAGCATGAGGCCAAGCGTGAAGCCGCCATGCAGGTTGGCCCACAGCAGCATGCAGAACAGCAGCAGCGGCTCGGGCGCGCGCCGTTCCTCGACCGCGCGCACCAGCCCTGCGACCCAGAGGATCATGAACGGGAAGGCGAGCGCGAAGGGCCGCGCCAGGAAGTGCGCCGCCACCATGGTGATCCCCGCCGCGGTGAAGAGCAGCGCGGGCAACGGACGGATCTCGCCCAGCAGCACGCGCAGCATTACCGCGAAAGTAACGCCGAAGGCCGCGGCACAAAGCGCGACCACGCCGCCCCAGCCGCCGAGATCGTAGGCGCCGGCCAGCAGAACCTGCGACAGCCACTCCTTGGCGATCCACGGCTTGCCGGCGAAGGTGAAGGAGTAGACGTCGACCCGCGGCACCGAGCCGTGCTCGAGGATCCAGTTGCCGACGGCGATGTGCCAATGGCTGTCCGGATCGCCCAGCAGCGGCAGGCCGTTGGTGTTGGCGAGGCAGACGAAGATCACCAGCCCGAGCGCCAGCGGCCAGGAGAGTGCCCAGGACGAGCGCGCCCGTGTTTGCGAGAGCGGCAGATGGGTCGAGACCGACAGGCCGGACGAGACGGCCATAACCGAATGCTCCGAAAATACTGGAAGAAATTAATATAATATATTGATATATAATATTTTTTATACCGACGCCAGTTCCACTCCCGGTCCTTCCTTGCAACTTTGCGAGGGACTCCACGTTGGCTGACCGCCATTTTCGGCAAAGGGAGCAACTCCAATGGCGAAGAAGAAAAAGACCATCATTGGCGCCGTAGCCGGCAGCGTGAGCGAGGCCGTCGCCTCGGCGATCGACGCGATCGCCCATCCCGGGGCGGCCGCGAACCAGGCGGAAGCCGCCGCGGCCGATGTCGTGGCCAGCGCCCGCCGCGCCGCCAAGCGCGCCACCCGCACGGTCGTGCGGCGCAGCAAGCGCGCCGCCGCCAAGAGCAAGCGCAGCATCGCAGCGCGCAAAGGAACGGCAAAGAAGGCCGTGCGCCGCGCCGCCTCCAAGGCCAAGCACGCCGTGCGCAAGGCGGCCAAGACCGCCCGCCGGAAGATCACGGCGAAGAAGGCAGCAAGCCGCCGCAAGCACCGCTAGACTGTCCCCCGCCCACCGCCTCCCGGGGACGACGGGCGCGGAGGGAACATGGCACACGCGAAGGCAAGCATCGGCACGGTGGACTACGAGACCTCGATCGCGACAGGCCATCACCAGCTCGCGGCGGACGAAGGACCGGAGCTTGGCGGCAAGGATGCGGGCCCGGCCCCCTACGACATCCTCTCCGCCGCCTTGGGCGCCTGCACGGTGATCACCTTGCGCATGTATGCCGAGCGCAAGCAGTGGCCTGTCACCGCCGTTCACGCCGACATTCATTTCCGGCGCGAGGACAAGGTCGAGAGCATCGACCGGACGCTGCGCATCGAGGGCGCGCTCGATGACGAGCAGAAGAAGCGCATGGCCGACATTGCCGAGCGCACGCCGGTGACGCTGACCTTGAAGCGCAGCCTGGAAATTCGCACGACCTTGGCCTGAGGGGACCACCATGCAAATCGGTTTCAGCGCGCCTACCGCCGGCCCTCTGGCGGAACTCGATCCTCTTGTACGACTCTGTGCCGGCGCCGAGGAGCTGGGCCTCGCCTACGCGACCTTCAGCGATCACGTCGTGATCCCGACCGAAATCTCCTCGCCCTACCCGTACAGCGCGACCGGTGAGTTCGTGAATGCCGGCACGGGTGAGCGCAACGAGCAGCTGATCGAGTTGGCCTTCGTCGCCGCGCGCACGAGCAAGCTCAAGCTCGTGACCTCGGTGATGGTCGTGCCGCACCGGCCGGCCGTGCTGGCGGCCAAACAGCTCGCCACCATCGACACCCTGTCGGGCGGCCGGGTGATCCTGGGCATTGGCGCCGGCTGGATGAAGGAAGAGTTCGAGGCGATCGGCGCTCCGCCTTTCGCCGAACGCGGCAAGGTGACGGACGAATACGTTGCCGCCTTCAAGGAACTCTGGACGAAGGACAAGCCCAGCTTCAAGGGTGCCTATGTCAGCTTCGACAAGATCACCTTCGCGCCCAAGCCCGTGCAGAAAGGCGGCATCCCGATCTGGGTCGGCGGCGAGTCGGGGCCGGCCCTGCGCCGCACCGCCAAGTATGGCGATGCCTGGTATCCGATCCCGAACAATCCCGCCTTTCCGATGGACAGCCTGAAGCGCCTCACTGCCGGCATCGCCCGGCTGCGGCAGCTCACGGCGGAGGCAGGCCGCGATCCCAAGGCCGTAGGCATCACCGTCCGCTTTCCTCGCTGGGGCGAAGGTCTCCCGGCCAAGGCCGACGACGGCGAGCACAAGCTGTTCTCCGGCAGTCCGGCTGACATCGCCAACGATATCAAGGCACTCGATATGCTTGGCGTCGGCGCGATCGACACCGGCTTCAGCGGCACGACCGTGCCGGAGATCCTGACCGATATGAAGAAGTTCAAGACCGAGGTAATGGCCCGGCTTTAGGTCGGTCAGCCGTAGTAAAACGTCTCTGGTGCGGCCGCGATAACACCGAGAACCGCAGCGATCAGGAGCAGAGTGGCGATGATGGCCAGAGGCTTGCGCATCACATCCTCCGCGAAGCGATAGTGATAATAATACGCGCAATCCGGGCTCCTCATCCCGGCCGCGTTCAAAAAAACATCGTCACATCGTATGCTGATCGATCACAACGCGTTTACTTTGCACAAGAGATGAGGCCGTCAGGCCGGAACGGGATGACCGCGCTGGAAGTCGTTCAGGCCGCCCGTGCGGTCCTGGCCCCGCACCAGGAACAAAGGTCGCGTGTCGTGCGCGTAGCCTGGCTCGTCTCGACGTTCCGCACCGTCATGATCGAAATGGCTGGTCGCGGGCATGAAGCGTAACGCATAGCCCGCGCGCGGAACGGCGCCGCGGTTATGGGTAGCGCCGTGCACGGTGTAGACGTCGAACATCACCATCTGGCCGGGCTCGAGCTCGACATCGACGGCCTTGGACTCATCGAACTCCTCCTTGGCGAGGCTGCGGCGGACAATCATGTCCTTGCGATCCTCGAACACGTGCTCGCCGATCCGTTGTGCGGCGTGGCTGCCGGGGATCACACGCAAACAGCCGTTGCGCGCTGTGCTCTCGGTTGCGGCGATCCAGACACTGGTGGTGGCGAGCGGCTTGATCGGCCAGACCTGGCCGTCGCGATGCCAGCCGGTCGCCGGTCCGCTGACCGCGCGCTTGTAGAACAGCGTCGTGCCCCACAGCACGATATCGGGCCCCACTACCTGCTCCACCATGTCGACGATACGCGGATGCAGCGCGACGCGTTTCCAGTATTCCGGCGTTCGCACTTTCACGCCCTGTACGCCGCTGCCCGGCACATGCGGCGCCACGATCGACTGATCCAGCAGGGTCGGATTGTCCTCGACCAGGTGCGCGACCGCCTGCTGGAGCCCGGCGAGATCGTCGCCCTCCAGCCGGAAGCGCGGCACGACGTAGCCGTCGCGGCGATAGGCGGCGACTTCCTCGGGGCTCAGGATGCTCTCGGGCATGCTCTCCTCCGTCAGGCCTTCATCGGCCGGTCGCCCTTCACCGAGGTGCGGTGCAGGTAGCGGTCGCCGATCGCCTTGTAATCGGGAATGGCGTAGTGCGCGGTGCAGCGATTGTCCCAGATCACGAGATCGCGCGGCTTCCAGGTGTGGCGATAGACCAGCTCGGGCGCCGTCGAATGTTGGAACAGGAAGGCGAGCAGCGCGTCGCTCTCGGCCCGGCTCAGGCCGACGATCTGCTGGGTGTAGCCGCGATTGACGAACAGCGCCTTGCGCCCACTGTCGGGATGCGTGATCGCCAACGGATGCACCGCGGCCTTGGACGAGACAATGTCGCCCTTGCCGGTGAACTCACGCTCGAAGCTGGTGCCGCTGGCATTGGCCATCGCATGCACCGCCTGCAGGCCGTCCAGCATCCGCTGCATGGTCGGCGTCAGCGTCTCCCAGGCCTGGTAGAGATCGGCGAACATGGTGTTGCCGCCCACCCTCGGGATCTCGATGCCGTAGAGGATCGAGGCCTTCGATGGGTGGGTCTGCCACGTGCCGTCGGAATGCCAGTAGGTGCCGGCATCCTCGCGGCCCAGCGCCTCGCCATCCTGCTTCTTGTTGGAAACGCGGAAGATCTCGGGATAGCCGGGCAGCGAATATTTCTGGATGACCGGATTGTCACCGGCCGTCGCGAGCTCGCCGAACTGGCGGCTGAAGGCGATCTGCTGTTCGGGCGTAAGCTGCTGGTCGCGCACCACCAGCAGGCCGTCGGCGTCGACCCAGGCCTGGTGCAGCTCGCGGAAGAGATTGTCGCCGACCGGTTGGCCGAGATCGGCGCCGATGACTTCCGCACCGATATGCGGCGAGATCGACTGGATGACGAGGCTCATGGCGACTCCTACTCGAGCTTGATTCCGGCCACGCGGATCAGCTCGCCCCAGCGCTGATATTCGGAGGCAATGAAGGCCTTGAACACCTCGGGCGTGCTGCCGACCGGCTCCGATCCCTGGTCGTAGATGCGCTGCTGGAAAGCCTTGTCAGCGAAAGCCTTCTGCAACACCTCGCTCAGGCGGTTGACGATTTTGGGCGGCGTGCCGGCCGGCGCCAACAGACCGAACCAGCCGGTCACTTCGTAGTCGGCAAGCGGACCGCCGAGCTCGGCGATGGTCGGCACGTCGGACAGCGAAGGCCAGCGGTGCGCCCCGGTGGTGGCGATCGCGATCAGCTTGCCGGTCTTGATCTGCTGCATCGAGGTCAGGACCTCGTCGAAGCCGATCTTGATCTGGCCCCCCAGCAGGTCGTTCATCATCGGCGCAGCGCCCTTGTAGGCGACCGGCGGCATGTCGAGGCCGGCCTTGATCCGGAACGCCTCGCCCGAAAGCTGCTTGGAGCCGCTGCTATGACCGTAGAAGGTGCCTGGATGCGCTTTCACGTAGACGATCAACTCGGGTAGCGTGTGAACACCGAGGCTGGGGTGAACCAACAAAAGATTGGCGATCTTCATGCCGAGCGAGATCGGCGCAAAGTCCTTGAGCGGATCGTAGCCGACATTGTCGAAGAGATGCGGATTTACGGTGAGCGCGCCGGAGTTGCTCATCAGCAGTGTGTAACCGTCGGGCGTCGCCTTCGCAGCATAGGCAGTGCCAACGTTGCCACTGGCGCCCGCCTTGTTCTCGACGACGAAGGGCTGACCAAGCACCGCGCTCAAGCGCTCGGCGACCGTACGCGCGTTGAGATCAGCGCTGCCACCCGCCGGAAACGGGACGACGATGGTGACGGGACGAGTCGGATAGTTGTCTTCCTGTGCCGAAGCACCGAACGCCAGGGTGAGGCAGAACAGGCAAGCGACCCAGCCGGCGGCCGCGCGAACCAACGCCATGACGTTTCCCATTTCCCGATGCGCGCAGCCCGATTTTTAGGGGCCGCTTTGGCAACGAGCATAGGCACGGCAAGAGGGCCGCGCAAACCGCACGGCCCGCTACGCGAATTCGTTCGCCGAAAGGTAACCAAGCCAATGGCTGGCGAAGGCCCCAAATTCAGCGTTTGCGTTGAAGAAACAGATCCCCGTTGTCGTACCAACGAAAAAGGAGGCCGCCATCCTTTACCGCCAGAACTACACCTGGCGGCCCGAACTTACCTGAGCATTTGATAAACTCGTCAACGATAAGAGGGCTATTGCAGACTTCGTCCAGCGTACCTCCAGCATGTGGCCGCCACTGCATCCGCTCCAGAGAGATGTCGAGGATTGCCCCCATATACTCCGGATCGTTTTCGCGCAGGGCCTGCACTCGTCCAGGGCGAAGCTTCACGCCAACAACTTCCCAAGCGCCAATCAAACTCGAAATGCTGCCGCCTGCAGATTGAGCATGAGCGCTACCCGCTATCGCAAACAACGCGGCGGTCAGCGCTAACTGGCGAGCAATCATCTAGCGCTTGCCGCCGGTCTTCTTCCACGCCTCGTAGTCGGCTTTGGCCTGATCGCTCGCGACCGGGAACAGTCCCTTGAGCGAGCGGCCCTTGGCGACCTCGCCCTCGGCCCAGTTCTCGTATTCGTAGTTCTTGAGCGCTTCCTCGGCCACGGCCTCGACGATGTCGGGCGGGATCACCAGCACGGCATCGCGATCGCCGACCACGATGTCTCCCGGATAAACCGCAACGCCGCCGCAGGAGATCGGCAACTGCAAATCGATCGGGCGGTGCACGATCGGCGACGGTGGCGAGCTCGGCCGACGGTGATAGGCCGGCAGACCGGTCTTGAAGACCCCGTTGGTGTCGCGGAAGCCACCGTCGGTGACAATGCCGGCCGCGCCACGCGCCTTGAGGCGTCCGATATAGAGGTCGCCCGCCGAGGCCGCCCGCGAATCGCCGCGGCTGTCGATCATCAGCACGTGGCCGGGTGGGCATTCTTCCATCGCCTGCGGCTGGATCATCGAGCGGTTGCTGGACTGCGGGCCATCCTTGTCCTCGCGTGAGGGAATGAAGCGCATCGTGTAGGCGATGCCCACCATGGCCGGCTGCTCGGGCCGCAGCGGATGGACGTCGAACAAGGTCATGCTCTTCAACCCGCGCCGGTTCAGCACGCCGGTGAGCGTCGAGGTGCCGACCTTGGCCAGCACCTCACGCAGCTCCTTGGAAAGCTCGGGCCCAGGTCCGGACATCGGCTCAGGCCTTCTTGTTGGCGTAGGCGCCGCCCGAATTGGCCGCGCGCACCTCGGCCGCCGTCTTGGCCTTGCGGATCACTTCGAGGCGCCGCGCCTCGTCGTCGAGCATCGCCTTGGCGTTCTTCACGACCACCGGCGCATGGTGGGGCGGGAATTTCACCGCGCCGTTCTCGTCCATGTGGATCAGCTCACCGGGCGCCACGTCCATGCCGCCCACGGAGACCGGTACGTTGACCGCCTGCACGGCCATCTCGCCGTGGCCCGCTGTGACACCACCCAGCATGTACTGGAACTTGAGCTTGCGGATCGCATCGACGTCGCGGCTGGGACCATTCGACAGCATGCCGATGCAGCCCACGGCCATCATCGAGCTGACCATCATCTCGCCGGCGAGGCCCGCCTTCTTCATGATGTTGTCCGGCCACTTCTGCTGGATCACCAGGATGGTCGGCTTCTTCGTCGCCTCCTTCATCGCCTCGAGCGCATCGAGGACATCCATAAAGGTGAGACGGCCGGAGTAGTTCGGATCGGGCATGCCGTAGACGCAGGTCACGGCATAGCCGACGGTCGGACCCAGCTCGGGATAGATACAGCGGATCGACGTGTCGGTGTACCAGTTCTCGGTCCAGGGATTGTAGAGCCCGAGGCAGAGCGGATTCTTCGGATAGGTCGCCACCACGTTCGTGATAGTGGGCGTATCGATCTTGCGCAGCTCGCTGAAGATCTCTTCGGACAACTCGGCCATTCGGGCGTTTCCCTTTCAGTACGGAACGCCGCCATTCTGGAGCCTTCGCGCGCGAAATTCCAATCCCGCTCGCGGACCCCTTACCGGGCGAGGAAGCGGGTCACATCGTCGGTGAACTGATCGGGCGCCTGCAGCATCGAGAAGTGGCTGACCTCGGGCTGCAGCAACAGGCCGGCATTCGGGATCGCTCCCGCCATCAGCTCGGTATTCTCGCGCTTGATCGCCTCGTCATGGTCGGCGTCGACGATCCAGGTCGGCACCGTGATGCGGCCAAGATCGGCGACCGTCCAGTGGGGCTGGCTCTCCCACATATGGCTGATCTCGCCCAGGAAGCGCTTGTAGTCCTTGGGCGTCGCCGACAGCGTCTCGTATTCCTTCTCGGCGCGGGCGATGAATTTCTGGAAGACGGGGCTCTTGTCGACATCCTTCACGCCGCTGGGATCGGAATTGGCAGCGAAGGCGAAGAGCCGCGTCAAGCGCTCGGGGTGGCTCATCGCGATATCGAGCCCGATGATCGCGCCGTCGCTCCAGCCGACGATGGCGGCCTTGGCGATGTGCAGATGATCCATCACACCCAGCACGTCGCTCGCCATCAGGTCATAGCCATAGGGCTGGGCGCTGCGCGTGCTGCGGCCATGACCGCGACTGTCGATGACGATGATCTTGTACTTCTGCGCCAGCACCGGAACCTGATGGCCCCAGTAGTTCGAGTTGGCGAGCCCGCCATGCAGCAGGATCACCGGCGATCCATTGCCGAAGGTGGCGTACCAGATCGAGGCGCCGTTGACGGGTGCGTGGCCGCTTTCCTGCGGCATGGGCAGGGATGGCGTATCCGGAAGAGTCATCCAGCGCGGCGCCGGCTGTGCAAGAGCCGCCGTCGCGCTGGAGATCAGGAAAAGAGCGAGTAGGACAAGCCTGGGCATGTTGCCGGGGAGTGTCCACTGGCCGGGGATCAACCGCAATCGAAGATGCGGTCGGTCTTGAACTTGTCGGAAATCAGCTCAGGCCCGTTCGCGCGCACGACCCACATATCCTGGATGTGCCAGTGGCCGATATGAGGCTCCATGGCGATCACCATGCCGTCCTCCAACACGCGCGGATTGTTGCGCGAGATGACCGGCTCCTGCTGGTGCCACCAGGCACCGACCGAATGGCCGGCGATCATGTGGTGATAATCCATCTTGTAGCTGGCGAACTTCTTGACCACGAAGTCGTAGACATCGCCTGCCGTGCGCCCGGCCTTCAGGTGGTTGCACGAAGACAGATAAACATCGAGTGCGATCTTGTACTCTTCCTTCTGCTTCTCCGTCGCATGGCCGACCACGGCGCAGCGCGACTGATGGCCCGGATAGGACTTCACGTAACAGACATAGTCGGTGCGGATCGCGTCGCCTGCGTTGAAGACGAAATCGCTCTCGCCGCCATAGGCCACGGTGTTGCGCTGGGAGTTCAGGATGCCGTGGGTGAATTCCGAGCCGTTGGCCAGGCAGTCATTCATTAAAGCGCCATGCAGGTCGCGCTCGCGCGTGCCGGGCTTGGCCAAGGGGAAGCAGCGCGTGAAGGCGTCATCGAGGATGTCGGCACCGATCTTGAGGCGACGGATCTCGCCTGGCGTCTTGACCGCGCGCGCATGGTCCATCAGCACCGTCGAATCGACAAGCTTGAGGCCCGGCAGGGCCTTCTGGAGCGCGGCCATGTCGGCGGCATTCACGTAGTTGAACTCGATCGCGATCTTGGACTTTGCCAGACCCATTTCCTGAAGCGACTTGGCGACCCGCTCGATCGGCTGCTCGACATAGCCCTCGTAGAGATCGATCTTCTCGATCCAGCTGTCGCGCGCCGGCAGGTCGCGGGCGATGGCGTTGGTCACGATGCGCGGCTCGCCCTTGCGCGGCCAGATGGCCCAGCAGGAGCGCGGCGAATCGGCGAGATCGACGTGACGTGCCAGCGTGCCGGTATAGGGGAAGCCCGCCAGATAGGTGAAATTGAGGCCCGCGCGCGCAACCACGGCGTCGACGCCGTCCTTGTCCATCGCCTCTTCAAGCCGCGGCAGATGCACCAGTTCCTTGACCGTGTCCTTCATACTACTCCTCCTCCTCAAGCCCCTTGTTTGGATGGGCGTTCGATCAAATTCAGGAAGCGCTGCATGCGCTCCTGCCGCGGATGGTCGAGCACTTCCTCGGGCGTGCCCTGCTCGACGATCAGTCCTTCGTCCATGAAGACGATGCGGTCGGCGACCTCGCGCGCGAAGCGCACCTCGTGGGTCACGACGATCATGGTCATGCCGGCCTCGGCCATGTGACGCAGCGCCGTCAGCACCTCGCCCACCAGTTCCGGATCGAGGGCCGAGGTCGGCTCGTCGAACAGCATCAGCTTGGGCGACACGGCGAGCGCGCGGGCGATCGCCACGCGCTGCTGCTGGCCGCCCGACAGGCGATGCGGCATGTGATGAATGTGACGGCCGAGGCTCACCGCCTCCAGGAGCTTCACGCCGCGGGCACGCGCCGTCTGCTCGCTCTCGCCATAGACCTGCACTGGCGCCTCGGCGACGTTCTCCAGAGCCGTGAAATGCTCGAAGAGATTGAAGCTCTGGAAGACCATGCCGACACGGGCCTCGGCGCGCGCCTTGGCAAGATCTCGCACCGGCTTCAGGTAGCCGTCGTGCCGCTCGTAACCCACCAGCTTGCCGTCGACCTCGATCTCCCCCTTGTCGAGATGCTCGAGGTGGTTGATCAGCCGCAGAAGCGTGCTCTTGCCCGAGCCGCTCGGGCCCATCACCACGACGACCTCGCCACGGCGCACGGTGAAGTCGATGCCGCGCAGGATCTCGCGCATGCCATAGGCCTTGTGGACGTTGCGGCAGACCACGAAATCGGCGTCGGACTCACCTGAACCCTGGGCCGGCCGATTGCTGTTGATCAGGCCCGCCCAGTCAGGCGTCGCGTCCTCATCGGGCGTGGGCTCGGCAGGCGCATGGGCCGGGCGGCGACGCTCGACCTCGGGATTGAAGCGGTTCTCGAGATAACGCTGCAGTGCGGCCACGGCGCTGGTCATCACCAGGTAGAGGATGCCGGCCGCGGAAAAGACGGTGAAGAACTTGAAGTTCTGGCCGACGATCTGCTGGCTGCGGAAGGTGAGCTCGTTGACGAAGATCACCGAGGCCACTGCCGTGCCCTTGATCACATTGATCGACTGATTGGCAAGCGCCGGCAGGATGGCGCGCATGGCCTGCGGCAGCGTGATGCGCCGCAAGGTCAGGAATGGCCCCATGCCGAGCGCCGCACTGGCGATGGTCTGGCGACGATCGACCGAGAGGATGCCGCCGCGGATGATTTCGGCGCAGAAGGCCGCCTCGTTCAGGGTGAAGCCCAGCACTGCCGTGGTGAAGCTGTCGAACTTGATGCCGATCGAGGGCAGTGCGTCATAGAGAAAGACGAGCTGCAGCAGGACTGGCGTGCCGCGCATGAACCAGATGTAGAACCAGGAGATCGCCCGGAGCGGCGCGAACGTCGAGAGCCGCATCATGGCTAGCCCCAACCCCAGCACCACACCCGCGGCCACGGCGATCACCGCGATCTCGAGGGCCGTCAGCGCGCCCTCCAGCAGGAAGCCGGAGAGGCCGTAGCTGACGACCTCGGTGAGCGATTCCACGACGCCCGGTCCCTACTTGATGAGGATTTCCGGATCGGTGACGAGACTGTAGTCGACCCCGTTGGCGTCGAAGATCTTCTTCAGCTCGCCATTGGCCCGGAGGGTAACCAGGCCGTCGTACATCATCTTCACGAGATCGGGGTTGCCCTTGGCGGTGCCGACCGCAATGCGCGCACCGGTAACGACGCCGAACGCCATCTCAACGGCGGGATTGGACGAGGCCATCATGTCGCCCATGAACTTGTTGGTGAGGACGGCATCGGCGCGACCGTTCTGCACCAGTCGCATGCCGCTCGGGATATCCGTCGAGGTGATGATATTGATGGGCTTCTTGTTCGCCGCCACGCACTTGTCGCTGGATTGGCGGAGCATGGCTTCCTGCGTCGTTCCGATGCTCGCCGAAGCAGTGAGGCCGCACATCTCGTCGACGCTCTTGATCTGCTTGGGATTGCCCTTCGGGACCACTACGCCGGTCGCGGCGTTCATGTAGGCCACGAAGTCCATCCGCTTGGCTCGCTCGGGCGTGTAGAGCAGCGTGTCCCACATCACGTCGATCTGCCCCGACATGGTCGCCGGAATGAGGCCGCCCCAGGCACCCAGCTTGAACTCGAACGGCACGCCGGCGCAGGCAAAGACGGCGCGCGCTGTGTCGGCATCGAGGCCGACGATATGGTTGAAGTCCTTGGGATCTCGGCGGCTGAAGGGTGCACTCTCGCCGTCCTGACCGATCGTGATCTTCTTGCCGACCAGCGCGGGATATTTGGCGGCGAGCTTGTCCGGCTCACAAGCCGGAGCGGCCGATGCCACCACAGGTGCCAACAGCAGGCCTGCGGTCAATATGGCGACGAATGCATTACGAAAACGCATGAATTCCTCCCTGACGAGGTTTTCGCTCATGCAATAACGAGGCCATCTCCAGAACAAATGAATTGTTGCTATGCGCATTCATGCGTACTTGTTATGAATTCATCATGAACACGCGGAATCTCGAAACTCTCGTCTGGGTCACCCGGCTGGGCGGCGTGGGTGCGGCTGCACGTCACCTCAACCTGACGCAGCCGGCCGTGACCCGCCGCATCCAGGAGCTGGAGCGCGAGCTCGGCGGGCCGTTGTTCGTGCGCGAAGGCCGCATGGTGGCGGCGACGCCGCTTGCCAAGGCCTGCGTCGCCAACGCCGAGCGCATCCTCGCCGAGGTCTCGCTAATGCATATCACGGCGAGCGGCCACGGCACGGTCGAGGGCAAGATCCGCGCGGGCCTGTCAGAGCTGGCGGCATTCGGCCTGCTCGACCGGCTGATCACACGCATGCGCGAAACCTACCCCAACGTCGTGCTGGAGTTTGACATCGACCTCTCGGCACGCCTGCTGAATCGCCTCGCGCGCCGCCAGATCGACATCGCCTTCGTGCCCGGTCCGATCTCCATTCCCGACGCGATCAAGATACCGCTCGGCTCCTGCACGCGGTCCTGGATGGCGAGTCCTGCCCTGATCCGAACCCGACGCGAGGTCACACCGCGCGACATGGTGGAACTTCCCATCATCTCCCTGCCGCCCGACGCGGAGGTGCACTGGACGATGGCACGATGGTTCGAGGAAGCCAACGTCCAGCCGCGTCGCGTGAGCTATTGCAATAATTTCAGCGTCATCGCCTCGCTGGTGCGCAAGGGCCTGGGCGTCGGCCTGCTGCCCTATGAGATGTTCCACCGCGAGATCGAGAACGGCGACCTGATCGCGCTACCGGAGAGTCCACCGATCTCCAAAACGGAATACTCGGTGGCCTACCTGCCATCGGCCGAGTTGCACATCCTGCCTCGCATTGCCGATTTTGCGCGCGAGCAGAGTCTGTTCGCCAACGTGGCGCGGCCCGTCACCTAGCGCAGCGCGTCCGCCGCGCCCGGTTCCTCGAGGCCTGCGGCGACGCGCAGGAAGATCGTGCCGCGCCGCTGATGCTCGGGGTTGCGGAACATGAAGCCCGCCAGCGACCGCTCGACCTGGCCCGGCGCGATACGCGTCGCCTCGGCCAGCGCCGCGCGCGCCTTGGCGATGTCGCCCAGTCCCACGAGATTGACCGCGAGGTGGGCATAGAGAGTCGCGAGGTGCGGCGCCTCGCGAATGCCGGTCGTGGCGTAGGCGACACCGTCGGCATAGCGCCGCGCGCAGCCGCAGGCCATGGCGAGGTTCAGGAACACCGTCGGCCGCTGCGGATCGCGCGGACTGAGGCGGAGTGCCTGCAGCAGATGCTCGATGGCGCTTTCGGGATCGCCCGACACCGTCTCGATGAAGGAGAGCGCGGTGAGCGAAGGCATGGTGTGCGGGTTGAGCTCGAAGCTGCGCCGGGCGCTCGCCAGGGCGTCATCGATGCGATCGCGGTCAGCGGCGAAGGCGAGCAGCAGGCCGCGCAGCGAATGGCCGAAACTGTATTCGCGGTCGAGCTCGATCGCCCGCTCGGCCGCCGCCATGCCCTCCCGCCACGCCGCCGCGCGATCGGGTGCGGTGGCGAAGGCGAGATGCTGCCACTGCGCGAAGGCGAGCGCGCCGAGCGCCGCGATGCTGTGCGGGTCGATCGTCACCGCCGCCCGTGCATCGGCAATGGCGGCGTCACGCGCTGCCGCGTCGGACTTGGTCCAGGATTCCCACGCCTTGGCGCTGGCGCGCACGGCGATCTCGTAGGCGCTGAGATTTTCCGGCCGGCGACGCTGCATCTTGGCGGTCTCGGCCTCGAGGATATGCGGCGCGATCGCCCGCACGATGCTCCAGGTGAGCTCCTCCTGAACCGCGAAGACATCCTCCAGCACCCGGTCGTAGCGCTCGGCCCAGATGTGCGCGCCAGAGAGCGCATCGATCAGCTGGCCGGTCACCCGCACGCGGTTGGCCGACTTGCGGATGCTGCCTTCCAGCACGTAACGCACGCCGAGCTCGCGTCCCACCTCGCGGATGTCCGGCGACTTGCCCTTGTAGGAGAAGGTGCTGTTGCGCGCGATGACGAAGAGCTCGTGGAAGCGCGCGAGCTCGGTGATGAGATCCTCGGTGATGCCGTCGGTGAAATACTCCTGCTGCGGATCGCCGCTCATGTTCACGAAAGGCAGCACGGCGATCGACGGCTTGTCGGGCAGCGCCAGCGGCCCCTCGCCCGCGGCGACAACGGGCATCGCCATGCCCGCCGGCAGCCAATGCCAGACATGGACCGGCCGGGTGATGTTCTTCAGGGTGCGCGTGCCGCCATCGCGGAACGACGCCGACAGGCGCTCGCGCACATCGTCGTGCACGCGGCCCGAGATGCAGACTCCGCCGGGGACGGCGATCTCCTGCAGGCGTACGGCGATGTTGACGTCATCGCCGTAGATGTCGCCATCCTCGAAGATGACGTCGCCGAGATTGATGCCCATGCGGAAGACGATGCGCCGGTCGGGCGGCATGTCGGCGCTGCGTCCAGCCATCGCGGCCTGAACCTCGACCACGCAGCGCACGGCATCGACAATACTCGAGAATTCAGCCAGCACGCCATCGCCGGTCGACTTCACGATGCGGCCGCCATGCTGGGCCATGGCCGGATCGACGACGTCGCGGCGCAGTTCCCGGAGGGCCGCGTGCGTGCCTGCCTCGTCACGCTCCATGAGGCGGGAATAGCCGACCATGTCAGCCGATACGACTGCCGCCAAGCGGCGCTGCTCACGGGGCAAGGACCGATCCCGGATTGCTGTTGCCGGATCGTAAAAGGCCGTAGATAGCTAATCAACGACAGGAGGAGCGATGCGGCTCGGCGATTTCAAGGTTCTGACGTTCGATTGCTACGGTACGTTGATCGACTGGGAGAGCGGCATGGTGGCCGCCCTCGAGCCGCTGGTCAGCAAGGTGACGCCGCGCCTGAGCCGCAACGCGATCCTGGAGGCGCATGCGCGGCACGAGTCGTCACAACAACTGCAGACGCCGGCCAAGGCCTATCGTGAGCTGCTGCCCATCGTCTACAAGCGGCTGGCCGAGGAATGGGGCGTCGCCGTCTCGTGGAGCGAATGCGTCGCCTACGGCATGAGCATCGCCAACTGGCCGGCCTTTCCCGACACGGTCGAGGCGCTGCGCTATCTCAAGCAGCACTACAAGCTCGTGATCCTGTCCAATGTCGACAACGAAAGTTTCAGCCACAGTAACCGCAGGCTGGGCGTCGCCTTCGACGCGATCTTCACCGCCGAGGATGTCGGCTCCTACAAGCCAAGCCTTCGCAACTTCGACTATATGCTGGCCAAGCTCGAGGGCATGGGCGTGGCCAAGGCCTCGATCCTGCACACCGCCGAGAGCCTGTTCCACGATCATAAACCGGCAAATCAGGCGAGCCTTGCCTCATGCTGGATCTGGCGGCGCCATGCCGACCAGGGTTTCGGCGCCACCATGCCGCCGGGCGACAGGCCCAAGGTGGATTTCCGTTTCACCAGCATGGGCGAGATGGCCGAGGCGCACCGCAAGGAACTGGTGGCACGTGGCTGAGCGTCAGGGCTGCCAGCCGCCGCCCAGCGCCTTGTAGAGTGACGCGAGATCGGTCGCGAGTTGCCCGCGGCTCTGCGCCAGCTGGTCCTGCGCCGAGAACAGGTTCGACTGGGCCGTGAGCACGTTCACGTAGTTGACGGTGCCGGCGTTGTATTGCTGCACGGCGATCGTCACGGACGACTGGCCGAAGGCCACGGACTGTTCCAGCGCCATGAGTCGCTGCTGCTCGGTCGTATAGCGTACCAACGCATCCTCGGCGTCCTTGACCGCCCCCAACACGGCCTTCTGGTAGGCGTAGTAGGCCTGCTGCTCTTCTTCCTGCTTCTGCTTGATGTTGGCGCGAATCTCGCCGCCCTTGAAGAGCGGCCAGTTGATGAAGCCGCCGCCCACTTCACCGAAGCTCGTTCCCATGAAGAGCGTGCTGAGCTTGTTGGAAGCGAAGGTGAGCGCGCCCAGCAGGTTGAACTTCGGATACAGATCGGCGATCGCCACGCCCTCCTGGGCCGTTGCCGCCGCGAGCTGCCGCTCGGCTGAGCGCACATCGGGCCGCCGGCGCAGGAGATCGGAGGGAAGTCCGACCGGCAATTGCTTGGGGATCGCGGGCAGCGGCGCCGTGGCATCGAGTTCCTGTGCCATTGCCTCGGGCTGCTCCGCCATCAACACGGCAATGGCATGCTCCATGACCCGGATGTCGGCCACCAAACCGGGAATCTGCGCCGCGGTGTTGGAGAGCAGCGCTTGCTGCTGGTTGACGTCGAGCTCGGTGACGAAGCCCGTGCTGCGTCGCGCATTGACGATGGCGAGCGTGTCGGCCTGACTCTTGGCCTCGCCACGCAGGATAGCGAGCCGCGCCTGCGTCGCGCGCAAGGTCAGATAGTCGTTGGCGATCTCCGCCGTCAGCGTGACCTGCCCGTCATGCACCTTCCATTGCGCGGCTTCGGTATTGGCCTTGGCGGCCTCGACGCTGCGTCGCACGCCGCCGAACACATCGATCTCCCAGGTGGCGTCGAAGCCCGCCGAGAAGAGCGTGATGTTGGTGGGCTGCGGACCGGTCATGGCCGCCGAACTTGCGGCGGCCGAGCTGGCTACCGCGGAGCTGCCGCTGGCGAAAGTCGAAGCCAGAGGACTGCCATCGGAATGGAACTTGAAAGCCGAGCCGCTGGCGCTGATATGCGGCAGACCGGCGGCGCCGGCGACGATTTCCTGCTGGCGGGCCTCGCGCACGCGCGACACCGCCGTCAGCAGGTCGAGATTGGACTTGAGCGCCCGGCCGATCAGGCTTTCCAGCTCGCCGTCGCCCAGCATCGTCCACCACTGCGACAGGTCGGCCTCGGTGGCGAGCGGCACGCTGAGCGGAGCATCCTGCGCGGAGACCTGCGCGCCCTCGTATTCCGATGCCGTGGCGAGCAGCGGTTGCCTGTAGTCGGGACCGACCGTGCAGCCGGTGAGCAGCAGGGCCGCCACAGCCCACCAGACAAGCTGCCTCATACTTCGGCCGCCGCGCCGTGGCCGCCGCCCTTGGGCTTGCGCATCAGCAGGACCAGGGGAAGCGTGGCGAACACGATGATCATCAGCACGTGGAACACGTCGATGTAGGACAGCATGCTCGCCTGGAGACCGAGCGTGCGATAGAGCTGGGCCACCGCGGCACGCGCAGCGGCTGCCTGCGGCAGCCCTTGATCCATCAGCGCGTGGGTCATGCGGTTGATGTTCAGCGCGTAACTCGGATTGAGCGGATTGAGCGTCTCGACATAGTGCGCCTGATGGATCTGCGCCTGACGCGCCAGCATGGTCTGCACCAGCGAGATGCCGAATGTGCCGCCGAGATTGCGCGAGACGTTCATCAGCGCCGAGGCCTGATTGTTCTCCTCCGGCTTCAGGCCGACATAGGCCGCGATGGTGATGGGCACGAACAGGAACGGCAGGCCGACCGACTGGATCATGCGGGCGACGGCGGCATTGCTGAAAGCGATCTGGGTGTCGAGCGTCGTCATGTTCCAGAGCGCGATGCCCTGGATGAAGAGCGCGAGCCCGATCAGGTAGCGCGCGTCGACCTTGCCGGCGAGGATGCCGCTGATCGGCATGACGACCAGGGTCGCGAGGCCGCCCATGGTGAGCGCGAGGCCGGCATTGGTCGCCGTGTAGCCCAGCACCTCCTGCAGGAGCTGCGGGATGAACTGAGTGGTGCCGAAGATGATGACGCCCATCACCAGCATGAAGATGTTGGCGATCAGGAAATTGCGCTTGCCGTAAAGCCGGATCTGCACGATCGGATCGCGCCGGCTGAGCTCCCAGGGGACGAAGGCGATGAGAGCCAGCGCGCTGATGACCGCGAAGCTCACGATCATCGGGCTGGAAAACCAATCCTCGCGCTGGCCACGATCGAGCGTCACTTCCAGGCAGCCCAGGAACAGCGCGACCAGGGCGAAACCTTGCCAGTCGATGCGCAGTCCCTTGTGCACCAGCGCCTTGCGCGCCTTCACCAGCGCCGGCGGCTCGTCGACGAAGAGGCTGACCAGGAACAGCGACAGCAGGCCGACGGGGAGATTGATCAGGAATACCCAATGCCAGGAGAAATTGTCGGTGATCCAGCCGCCGAGCGACGGCCCGAGAATGGGACCCACGATCACGACAACGCCATAGGCCGCGAAGGCGCCGCCGCGTTTGCTGGGCGGAAAGGTATCGACCATCATCGACTGTTCGACCGGCGCCAGGCCGCCGCCGCCGATGCCCTGCAGCACACGCGCGATGACGAGAAAAGCAAGATTGGGCGCCATGCCGCAGAGCAGTGAGGCGAAGGTGAACAGTGCCACCGAGATCATGTAGTAGCGCTTGCGGCCGATCACGTCGGCCAGCCAGCCGCTGATCGGCACGATGATGGCGTTGGAGACCAGGAAGCTGGTGATGACCCAGGTCGCCTCGTCGTAACTCGCGGCCAGACCGCCCGCGATATGGGCCAACGCCACGTTGGCAATGGACGTGTCGAGCACCACCATGAACGTGGCGATCGAGATGACGGCGATGATCGTCCAGGGATTGCGCTTGCCTGCGACCGAGCGGGCGGGCGTCCATCCGCCCCTCCCGGCGCCTTGGCCGTCCTTCTCCGCCACTAGCGCACCTTGACCCGAGGCTCGACGCTCATGCCCGGGCCGAGCAGGCAGTCTTTCGGCATCTCGTCGAGCGTAATCTTGACCGGCACGCGCTGCACGACCTTCACGTAATTTCCGGTGGCATTCTCGGGTGGCAGGATGCCGAAGGCCTGGCCCGCGCCTCGCTGCACGGAATCGATCTTGCCGGGAATCTTCTTGTCGTTGCAGGCATCGACCTCGACCGTCACCGGCTGGCCGACGCGCATATTGGCAAGCTGCGTCTCCTTGAAGTTGGCGGTCACCCAGACCTGCAAGGGCACGATCGCCATCAGCTCCTGGCCGGGAGAGACGTAATTACCGACCGCGGCGCTGCGCTGGGCGATGTGCCCGTCGACCGGCGACACGATGTGTGTGTAGGAGAGATTGAGTTCGGCCGCCGCGACCTGCGCCTTGTCGACCTCGATCTGGGCGGCGGCACTCGCGATCTGGGCGCGCGCGGCGGCGAGCTGCGCTGCCGTATTGCGGGCGGTGGCGACCGCCTGGTCGAGCTGCTGCTGCGCCACGGCCTGAGGCGACGTCTTCTGAAGCGCGCGATAGCGCTCGAGATCGCGCGCCGCATTGTCGGCCTGCGCCTCGGCGCCCTTCTCGGCAGCGACGTTCTGGTCGTACTGCTTCTGGGCTTGATCGACTTGGGCCTGCATCTGCGCGAGCTTCGCCTGCGCGTCGGCCGAGTCGATCTCGACCAGCGGATCGCCTTTGTGAACGAGCTGGTTGTCGTTCACGTAGATTCGCGTTACCCGGCCTGCGATCTGCGGCGAGAGATGCACGATGTGTGCGTCGACGAAGGCGTCGTCGGTGTCCTCATAGTGGCGCGCGTTCAACCACCACAACACACCGGCCACGATGGCCGCGACCAGAACCAGGCCGCCGCCGAGCAGAAAAAGCTTGTTGCCGAAGATACCGGGCTTGGACGACTTTTCGTCCTCGTCGTCGCCGCCTTCTTTGTCGCTGGTATCATCGTCCATCCGTTGGTCTGGAGCATCGTCCGACCGGCGGTGCCTGCCTGAGGAATGTCGTTCCATTTCCTCATGCGCGGATCTTCGGTAGCCGTCGTCCGGCGTCATGGGAACTTCCCCGGAATACTCTGGGACGCGTCACCACAGGAAACGCCGAGCATGGCGGCAGGTTCCGATGGGTGACGCGTCCGCTAACGCGGAGTCCCGTGACGTTCTGCGCCCCGACTCAGGGCGAGGTGTACATCGCCTCGAAGTAGCCGAATCGTTGTTCGGGCAAAAGACGCGCCTCGAACACGAAGAGCACTGCCAGGGCAATGCCGATCGCCATGAAGGTCAGGGCCGTACCGAGATATTTCTCTCGATGCTCTGCGTCGTCATTGGCGGCGATCGATTGGACGTGGAGTTTGACGGGTTGGTTCATCGCCTTCTCCTTCTGCCGTCGAGCGATCTCGACGATCACAGCAGACCACCGTCCCGTCACACGGTCTGTGCGAAAGCGCACGTCGTGAACGGGCAACGGCGATACCGAAAAATTCATGCAGTCCCAAGGAAGGCTCGGGCAGCGGTCGATTGACAGGTGTTGAAAGTAAACTCACTGTCAGCGTGCACGATCCTGGAGACGCAAGTGACGCAAAGAAATGCAACAGCCGCCGTGATCGGCGCCGGCGACCACATAGGCGCCGCCATCGCCCGTAAATTCGCCACCGAGGGCTTCACGGTCTTCGCCGGCCGCCGCAATGGCGACAAGCTTGCCCCGCTGGTCGCCGATATCGAGAAGGCCGGCGGCAAGGTCTCGGCCCGCGCGCTCGACGCGCGCAAGGAAGAGGACATTACCGCCTTCCTGCAGGAAGCCGACCGGCATGCGCCGCTCGAAGTGTGCATCTTCAACGTCGGCGCCAACGTGAACTTCCCGATCCTCGACACGACCGAGCGCGTGTTCCGCAAGGTCTGGGAGATGGCCTGCTATTCCGGTTTCCTCGCCGGCCGCGAGGCGGCGCGCCTGATGCTGCCGCGCGGCAAGGGACACATCTTCTTCACAGGCGCCACGGCCAGTCTGCGGGGCGGCATCGGTTATGCCGCCTTCGCCGCGGCCAAGGCAGGTCTGCGGGCGACGGCGCAATCGATGGCCCGCGAGCTTGGCCCGCAGAACATCCATGTCGCCCATCTCGTGATCGACTCGGGCGTCGATACCGCCTGGGTACGTGAGCGCATCCGCCAGCGCGAAGGCGACGAAGCGCTCGCCAATCTTTCGCCCGACCGGCTGATGCGGCCGGAGGCCGTCGCCGAGACCTACTGGTCGCTCTACCGGCAGCCGCGCGATGCCTGGACGTTCGAGCTCGAGATCCGCCCCTTTGGAGAGAAATGGTGACGCCATGCCTACCGTGGAATTTCAATTCGATTTCGGCAGCCCCAACGCCTATCTGAGCCACCTCCTCATCCCCGGGATCGAGAAGCGGCAGGGCGTGAAGTTCGACTATCGTCCCGTGCTGCTGGGCGGCGTCTACAAGCTCACCGGCAATCGCGCGCCGTCGGAGGCCTTCGCCGGCATCAAGAACAAGCTCGAATACCAGCGGATCGAGATGGATCGCTTCATCCGCCAGCACAAGATCACACGCTACAAGTTCAATCCGTTCTTCCCGGTGAATACGCTCGCCATCATGCGCGGCGCCGTGGCGGCGAAGAAGCTTGGCCTGTTCGAGCGTTATGTCGACGAGGTCTACAAGCACATGTGGGCCGAGCCCAAGAAGCTCGACGATCCGGCCGTGCTCAAGGCCGCCTTGCTGGAGTCAAACCTGCCCGCCGACAAGCTCTTCGAGCTGGTGCAGACGCCGGAAGTGAAAGAAGAGCTGATGGCCGAGACGCAACGCGCCGTCGACAAGGGCGCCTTCGGCTCGCCGTCCTTCCTGGTGGGCGACGATCTTTATTTCGGCAAGGACCGGCTGCGCGACGTCGAGGAGGCGATTGCCGCGGCCAAATAGGCTAGGGTCCAACGATGCGCTGGAAGAAGCTCGAGAACGAAGCCTGCTCGGTCGCCCGCACCGTCTCGGTGATCGGTGACCGCTGGACCTTGCTGATCCTGCGCGACTGCTTCCTGCGGGTGCGCCGCTTCGATGCCTTCCAGGCGCGGCTCGGCATCACGCGACCGCTGCTGGCGATCCGCCTGCGCAAGCTGGTGAAGGACGGCGTGCTGACCAAGGTGCCCTACCAGCAGCGGCCGACACGCTACGAATATCGCCTGACGCCGAAGGGCCTCGACCTCTACCCGATCGTAATGTCGATCGTGCATTGGGGCGACGTGCACATGTCCGGCCGCAAGGGCCGGCCGCTGCTGCATGAGCACGTCGCCTGCGGCAAGACCTTCGATCCCGTCATGACCTGCTCCAAATGCGGCGAAGTGCTCGATCCGCGGGCGGTCCATGTCCATCGCGGTCCGGGCGCGGCGAGTCCGCGCCACCTGCCGCTGAAAGCCACTACCTGAGGGGGCCTGAGAGACCATGAAGACCAAGATCACCGAATTGTTCGGTATCGAGCATCCGATCATCCAGGGCGGCATGCACTATGTCGGCTTCGCCGAGTTGGCGGCGGCCGTGTCGGAAGCCGGAGGACTCGGCATCATCACCGGCCTGACGCAGCGCACGCCCGAGGCGTTGGCCAACGAGATCCGCCGCTGCCGCGAGATGACGAAGAAGCCGTTCGGCGTGAACCTCACATTCCTGCCGGCCGTCACCCCGCCCGATTATCCGGGCTACATCCGCTCCATCGTCGAGGGCGGCGTGAAGGTCGTCGAGACCGCCGGCAACAACCCGCAGAAGTGGCTGCCCGCGCTCAAGGAAGCCGGCATCAGGGTGATCCACAAATGCACTTCGGTGCGCCATTCGCTGAAGGCGGAGTCGATCGGCTGCGATGCCGTCAGCGTCGACGGCTTCGAATGCGGCGGCCATCCCGGCGAGGACGATGTGCCGAACTTCATCCTCCTGCCGCGCGCGGCCGAGGAGCTGAAAATCCCCTTCGTCGCGTCCGGCGGCATGGCCGACGGCCGCTCGCTGGTCGCCGCCCTCTCGCTCGGCGCCGACGGCATGAACATGGGCACGCGCTTCATGGCCACCAAGGAAGCGCCCATCCATGAGCATGTGAAGCAGGCGCTGCTGGCCGCGACCGAGCTCGACACGCGGCTGATCATGCGGCCGCTGCGCAATACCGAGCGCGTGCTGAAGAACGCCGCCGTCGACCGCCTTATCGAGAAGGAGAAGGAGCTCGGCGCCAAGATCAAGTTCGAGGACATCCTGGGCGAGGTCGCGGGCGTCTATCCGAGAGTCATGACCAAGGGCGAGATGGACGCTGGTGCCTGGTCGTGCGGCATGGTCGCCGGTCTAATCCACGACATGCCGACGGTGAAGGAACTGATCGAGCGCACCATGAAGGAGGCCGAGACTATCATCGGCCGCCGCCTCTCGGGATTCATGAAATGAGCAGCACGAACAGACAGGATGCTGCCGCGCTCAAGGCCTCGATCCAGCCCGGCACCGTGGTCGTCGCCTCGACCGGCAACGGGCCTTTCGAGCAGGTCATGCTCGATGGCCGCCACACGCTCATCGCCGACGAGCCCGCCTCTGCCGGCGGCCACGATACCGGACCGGGCCCTTACGAGCTGCTGCTGATGTCGCTGGGCAGCTGCACTTCGATGACCGTGCACATGTACGCCGCCCGCAGGAAATGGCCGCTGGAGCAGGTCGTGGTGCGGCTGCGCCACCAGAAGGTCTACGTGCAGGACTGCATCGACTGCGAGAAGCCGACGTCGATGCTCGATCGGATCGACAAGGAGATCGAGTTGATCGGCGCTCTCGATGCGGAACAGCGCACCAAGCTGATCGAGATCGCGGGCCACTGCCCCGTGCACCGCACCCTTACCGCGAAGATCGACATCCGCACGACGGTCGCGTGACGGAAGGGGCCATGAACGTGGCAGCACTTTATAGGTGCAGCAAATCCTGCACGAGCGATCCCGCTATTCCTCGCGTGGCCAAGGGCGCGTATCGATCGTATCTCTGGTCATCTTGTATCAGCGCTGCGTGATTGTTCGACTTGCGCACTAAGCAAGTTGTACCGGGCTCGCATCTCCGGGGACATCTCGCCCACTACAGTCTGAGCTATGGCGAGGCGCCCACCGTCCGCTGTCGGGAAGTCGAAGGCGCCCCAGCGCACCATGTCCCGGAAGCGCTGCAGAGGCGGCGGCTGCCGCATCGTCCGTTCGAATCTTTCCGCAGCCTCCGAACTGCTCCGATAGAGAGTTCGCGTCGCTTGGGACATCCCGCCACCGTCGGGGTTAAAGACCCCCTCACTGACATAAGAACCCGCTCTCAGGTAGAGTTTAAGAAACCATGCATCCGTTATTACGCAGTCATGAAATCTCAGCGATGTGCCGAATCCCTGATTCAGAACGACAATAGGGACGACCTTCAGCGTCTTGATGATCGACTCATCAATCCCAAGAGCCCGCGAGGCCACGCCAAGTGCACCAGAGATAGCTGATGCCTTGTCTCGTGCTTGCCTGCATGCCGATTTCAATTTGCTCAGATGATTGAAGCGCTCGCTCGCATCTGCCGGAAACAGCAGGCACTTGACCTCGCCCACCAGAAGTAGAGATCCAAATCGAACCAGAAGATCGATTTCTTCTGGAAATGCTGCTGTCTTCTTTACTTGATGCTCAGCACACGCAGCATCCCTCACAATCGCATTTTTCTGTAACTCGTCGCGGACATCAGAGCGAAGTTGCGCTTCGAAGGATCGTCCTCGGGCAGCTCGCCGCAACCTATCGTCCAATCCTCCTTTTGTGATCCAAATTTCGACACGGCGAATGACGTTGCTTGTCGCGAGGACGCTGTGGGCAAGCACAAGGTCATCACTACTCGGCAACGGAATAAGGGGAGCGCCCCAAAGGCCCTTGTACGTTCCTCTGGACCACGAAAAGAAAGACAAGATCTCCTCTGCGGCGGGCTCGGAGACACCCAATGTCTCTGTCAGGATGTAAACTAATTCCTTGCGCCGCACGGTGAGAGCCCACTGACGTAGACTGCCCACATCACTAAATGATGGCTTTTGGCGTCGATCAGCGAGTACCTCGGCCAAGTCTAGGATGATATGCCAGGCTCTCATCAGAAGTGCCGGTGTGAGATTCGGTAGTTTGGGCAACTGCCGTTCCAAGAAGGGAGCGAGGTAACTACCTTCCAAGCCAGCGCTGCACATTGCATACGCGGGGATTTGTTGAATCGAGGGCCTGCCTATCTTGAATTGCCTTCGCTGGCCGCGACGGTGATCAACTCCGAGTACTGAACGCTTGAGATGCCTTTCCCTGCGTCGTTCCTCGGGCATGTCGGGCCAGCAAGACTTGTCGATCCATGCATGGTTCATGAAGTTCGACTCTTCTCGGAGCAACCAGACCTCGGCCAATTCCTCGAGTTCGGGCGCGGCAGGCGCAAAAGCTAGGCGTTCACCGCGCCTGACGAGCTGCCAATTCTCCCACAAGGCCTTTTGCCAAAGGTCGAAGTGGCTGCGCCGAAGCGCGAATCTCTTGAAATGCTCAATTGCGACACTGGCGAGTTCAGCCGGTGGTGCCGAATACGATTGGATGTCGGCCACCTCGTATAGCCAGGAATCCGCAGCGTCGGTCGCGGCATCCAAGTGGCTGGCAGAATCGACTTCGAACAGCCCATCATTCGACTTGATCGTTATACTTGCCAGCTGATCTACAGTTAGCACACCATTGCGTTCCACGAGCGCACGCTGTGCTTTCTCCTGCTTTTCGCCCAGTCTTGAAAATTCCCTATTGAGCAATGCAATTGCGGCTGTCGTGGCGAGCGTGCACCCCAGTGACGGAAGAGGATATTCCTGGAACCTGATGCGGGTCGCGTTTGCCTCCGTGGCAAGCCATATAGCCATGGCCCCGAGAGCCAAGTCGCTGTCCGTGGGCTTGCCGTCTTCAATCAACGCCTTCCAGGCAGCCATATCTACGTCTGATGCGTTGGGCGGCCGAAGCGCCCTCGCCCTTCGACGAAACGGGGTATCGAACTCGAGCATTTTGGACCTCGCTGTCGAGATTCGAATTGATGGTGAGATCGACACTGCAACGTAGCGTAGTATCTTGAGAAAATTTTCTAGTTTGGGCGAGGTGGGATTTGTCTGCCGCCGATTTGACAGAATCGTCCAATGCAAACTCCCGCACTTCGCGCACGCACATCGAAAACCACTCCTCGCAGATCATGCCCCGGAAAGCGCTGAAAGCCCCGGAACTGACCGAAATTTGGGTCGATTTGTGCGCATGCTGATAGTCTCAGGCACTAAAAATCCGGATTCATTGATCTAAATGGCTGACCCAAGCGTGAGGGAACTACGCTCCGCAAGGGAGACCCGCATCCAAGGCTCGTACACGCGCAAAGAAGCCGAAGTGCGAGGGTCGCAGGAGACGCTGCGCGGTAGGGCAGAGCGAGCGCGGCGAGCGGATGACGTGGCCAACCTCACCGCTAGATTCGATACATCTAGCGGTCACCTTGAGTAACCACCTCATTCGGAGAGAGGACTGGAAGCCCGCGCTTCGAATGATTCCGATCCATTGATCAGAATGCCGGGGCCGGGGGTGCGCGATTACACTCCACGCGCAATGGAGACCCGGATCCAAGGCTATTAGCCGAAGCGCGGGGGCCGCAGGAGACGCTGCACGGTGGGGCAGATCGAGCGCGGCTTTTAGTATGGTCGGCCACACCAAGTTAGCGCAATTAGCGCAGCTGCGCAGGACCTCGTCGTCATATTTTTCCGTTATTTTAACGGCTGCTGCCCGGTGACCGGCCCCTAAGCCGCGTCCTTTTGCACGACGCCCAACAGGCGGGCCTGCAGCGCGGGATCGTTCTCGAGCGATTTGGCGCTGCCCTCGAAGGCCACGCGCCCATTGACCAGCACGTAGGCGCGATCGACCAAGGGCAGCACCGTCTCCGCATGGTGCTCCACGATCACCATCGCCACCTTGCCGCGCAGCTTGGCGAGCGCATCCATCACTTCCTTGACGATGGTCGGCGCCAGCCCCTCAAACGGCTCGTCGAGCAGGATGATCCTGGCCGGCACGACCAGCGCGCGGGCGATCGCCAGCATCTGCCGCTCGCCGCCGGACAGGCTCTCGGCCTTGGAGCGCTGGAGCGTGCGGAGCTTGGGAAAGAGCGCGAAGACCTCGTCGAGCGAGGCGCCGCCGGCCCGCTGCGCGATCCGGAGATTGTCCAGCACCGTGAGATTGGGAAACAGCCGCCGTCCCTCGGGCACCAGCGACACGCCGCGCTGGTTGATCTCGAACGAGCGCGCGTTGGTGATCGCCGCGTCGCCCAGCCGGATCGTGCCGGCTCCGCAGCGCACCGTACCCGTGATCGCCTTCAAGGTCGTGGTCTTGCCGACGCCGTTGCGACCCAACAAGGCGACCGCCTCGCCTTCGTGGACGGTGAGCGAGAGATCCTCCAGCACCGTACTGCCGGCATAGCCCGCGCTCACCTTGTCGAGGACCAGCAGCGGCTTGGCGGCCGTATGCGCCGCGCGCTCGGCGTCTGTCGGCGCGACCGGCGTCACGATCCGCTCGGTGCCGAGATAGGCCGTGACCACATCAGGATTTGCCCCGACCTCAGCCGGCGCACCGTCGGCGATCAAACGACCCTGATGCAGGACGGTGATCCGGTCGGACAGTGCCAGGACCCGGTCGATGTCGTGCTCGATGAGCAGGACGGCATGGCTGTCGGCGAGCTTGCGGATCAAGGCGCCGACGACCTGCCGGTCGGCCTCGGCAAGGCCCGCCAGTGGCTCGTCGAGCAGCAGGAGCTTGGCATCCGTCGCCAGCGAGATCGCGATCTCGAGCAGACGGCGCTGGCCGTGATTGAGACTGGCGCAGGCATCGGCGGCGCGATCCTCCAGACCGACCGCCGCCAGCAGCGACCAGGTGCGGGCGTTGAGATCGTCATAGCCGTGCGCATCGCGCCACAGGCCCCAGCGCCTTTTGTCCTGCGCCTGCACAGCCACGCGCACGTTCTCGAAGGCGGTCAGGTTGGGAAACACACTCAGGATCTGGAAGGAACGCGACATGCCGAGCCGGATACGCTTGTGAACGGGCAAGCTGGTGACGTCATGGCCGTCGAACACGATCGCGCCCGAGGTCGGTGGCAGGAAGCCGGTCAGCATGTTGAAGAAGGTCGTCTTGCCCGCGCCGTTGGGGCCGATGAGGCTGTGCAGCTTGAACGGAAAGACCTCGAGATCGACGTCCTGCGCCGTGACCAGCGAGCCGAAGCGCTTGTTGAGCTTGCGGACCGTCAGGATGGGTTTCGATGCATCGAGGTCTGCCCGCTCGGCCTTGTAGGGCAGGATCGTCGCCGGCCGGAGCGGGATGCCGCCGCGCACCAGTGTCCAGTCGTTGCGCCCACGCAGGCGGAAGGCCAGGCCCTGAATGCCTTCAGGCGAGGCCAGCGCAAAGACGATCACGATGGGCGCGAACAGCAACCACCAACTCTCGGTCAGCGCCGACAGCCGGTCCTCCAGCAGGATGAAGGCGATGGCGCCCCACAGCGGTCCGAGGAAATGGTGCACGCCGCCCAGCACGGCCATCAGCAGCGAATCGCCCGCATGCTGCCAATTGAGATTGTCGGCATACGCGCCCTCCAGCATCAGCGCCAGCAAGCCGCCCGCATAGCCGATGAAGCCGCCCATCAGGACGAACGACGCGAACTTCAGCCGGAAGGTGTTGTAACCCAGGCTCTGCGCCCGCTGCTCGTTGTCGCGCAGCGCCTGCAGCGCGCGGCCGAACGGCGAATGGGCGATGCGCCAGAGCAGCATCAAGCCGATCGCGACGGTGATGATAGTGAAGACATGGAAGGTCCAGGGATTGCCGAACAACGGCCGCGGCACGCCCTGCACGCCGTTCTCGCCGCCCGTGACGTCGGTCCACTTGTAGGCGATCTCGAAGGCGATCTGCGAAAAGGCGAGCGTCAGCAGCGAAAAGTAGAGCCCGCGGCGACGTAGGATGATGAAAGCGATGGCCGCGGCCAGCAGCAGCGAGAACAGGACGGCAAAGACCAGCGCCACGATCTCGTTCGGGGCGCCTCGCAGCATGGCGAAGGCCGCGGCGTAGCTCGCGCAGCCGAAGAATACCGAAGCGCCGAACGGCACGAGGCCGGTGTAGCTCACCAGCAGGCACACACCCGCGCCATAGAGCGTGTAGATCGCGATCTGGGTGATCAGACTGATCGGCGCCCCGATCACGACCCACAGCACGCTGAGAGCGGCGAGTACCAGCACCGTCAGCAGCACAGGATGGCGAAACGCGCTCATTCGAAGCGCTCCCAGCGCTCGCCCAGCAGGCCGCGTGGGCGCAGGAGCAGCATCAACGCCATGAACACGTACATCATGGCGCCCGAGGCCTCCGGCCAGAACTGGATGGTGAGCGCCACCACCACACCGACCAGCAGGCCCGCGATCACCGCGCCGGCGAAGGAACCGAGCCCGCCGATCGCCACCACGACGAAGGCGGGCATGATGGCATTGGTCGCCATGGCGGGCGTCACCGTCCAGAGCGGCGCGGCGAGCACACCGGCAATGCCCGAGATCGCGCAGCCCAGGCCGAAGACCCAGGTCAGGACTCTCGGCAGGTTGATGCCGAGCAGCCCCACCATCTCCGGATCGCGCGAGCCCGCGCGCAGGATGCGGCCGAACGGCGTCTTCTCGAGGAATAGCCAGAGCAGCAGGAGGACCACCGCCGTCGTCACCAGCACGCCCATCCGGTACTTGGTGATCAGGATCGGCCCCCAGACGATGAAGCCCGCCATGAAGGGCGGTGGGCTGAAGGGCTGGCCAATGCCGCCATAGATCAGCCGGACCGTGGCCTCGACCATGAGGGCCAGGGCAAAGGTCACGATCAGGCTGATCAGCGGTTCCTTGTCGTAGAGCCGCCGGATCAGCAATCGCTCGGCAATCATGCCGAAGGCCCCGACAATGACCGGCGCCAGGATCACGGCGGGCCAGCCGAGAAGCTGCATCAAGGTCAGCGCGAGGTAGGCCCCCAGGGTGAAGAACGCCCCATGGGCGAAGTTCACGATGCCCAGGAGGCCGAAGATGATGGAAAGACCGATCGCGATCAGGACGTAGAGGCCGCCCAACACCAGCCCGCTGACGGTCTGCGAGAGGATGATGTCGAGCATCAACCCATCTTGCAGCCGATTTCCTCGGGCGTGCCGAACACCTTCTCCAGGTCGGCGGGGTTCTCCGGCAAGGTCGCCTTCACGTCGAAGTAGTTCCACTTGTCGGTGATCTTGTCCTTCACCGAAACCGCGAGATTGCGCACCAGCATCTGGTGATCGAACTTGCGGTAGCTGTAGGACGAATCGCCGGCCGGCACCTTCCAGGTTTCGAGCGCGTCGACGATCTTGTCGGCGTCGGTCGACTTGGCGGCATCGATGGACTCGAACAGCGAGCGCGCGGTGATCCAGCCCATCCACGCCTTGTCGGCCGGCGGCTTGCCATGCTTCTTCTGATAGGCCGTCGCGAAGGCCTTCTCTTCCGGCGTGTTGTTCGGATTGTAGGCATCCCACAGCTTGGTGAAGATGCCGTTCGCCGCATCGGGGCCGACCCCCCAGATGTCGGTGTCGCCGATGGCGATCTCGAGGAAGGGGATCTTGCCCTTCATGCCGAGTTCGTTCCATTGCTTGAGGAACGTCGTGAGATCGCCGCCCGACAGGCCGCCGACCACGACATCGGGCTTGGCCTGGCGGATCTTGAGGATAAAGGAGCTGAAGTCCGGCGTGTTGAGCGGCACTTCGTCGGCGCCGACTTCGGTGCCGCCCGCCGCCTTCAGGTTCTCGCGCGAGCATTTCAGGATGTCCTGCCCGAATGCGTAGGACGCGGTGATGTGATACCATTTCTTGCCGTACTTCAGCGCATAGGGCGACAGCATGCGCTGCTGCACCGCGACCGGCGTGTTAAGCCGGAAGGTGTAGCGGTTGCAGAGCTTGCCGGTGATGTCGGTCGCCGCGGCGTTGTCGCAGACGAACGGAATCTTGAGCTCCTTCGCCTTCGCCTCCTCGGCCAGCGCGTAGGAGGAGAGCGAACCGCCCAGTACGGCGCAGACTTTGTTCTCCTGCACGAGCTTCTGCATGTTCTGCGTCGCGCCCTGCGGGCTCGGCTCGTCGAGCCACACGAGTTCGGCCGGCTGGCCCATGACCGTGTTGTTGCGCTGCTCCAGCGCCAGGATCGAACCGTTGGCGAGATACTCCGTCTGACCCGCGATCTGGCCGGTCTTGGCGAGCAGCATCCCGATCTTGATCGGATCGGCCGCACGCGCGATGTGCGGCGCGGCGAATAATCCGGTGGCGCCGAGCAGAGCCGAGCGACGGCCGAGCCTGGTCCTGGCGATGGTCATACGTTTCTCCCTAATGAGTGGCTTGGTGCCTTACCCCGAGGATACGCGAGACTTTCCATCGCGCCACCCGATTCCTGCTAACCTGCAGAGCGGTACAAGGAGCACGAGATGGCGTTGGTGATGTACGAGCGGGTCGGCTTCGAGGGGCGGCGGATCAGCCCCTTCTCCTGGCGGATCCGCTTCGCCATGGCGCACAAAAATGCCGACGTCGAATACATCCCGACCCGCTTCGCCGATGTCGGCAAGATCGAGAAGCTGAGCGGCCAGAAGCTCGTGCCCATCCTCGTCGACGGATCGAAGGTGATCCACGATTCCTGGAACATCGCCCGTCATCTCGAGGCGATCTATCCCGACCGGTCTCCGCTGTTCGGCGACGAGACGGCGATCGCCACGACACGCTTCATCGGCCTGTGGGCGGAAGCCACGCTGATGCGCACGGCGCGGACGATGTTCGGCGTCGACTTCCTGAAATGCCTGGAACCCGAGGACCGCGCCCATTTCCGCTCCACGCGCGAAGTGACATACGGCATGAAGCTGGAGGATGGTCAGGCGAAGCGGGCCGAAACCCTGCCGCAGTTCGTGGCGGCCTGCCTGCCGCTCGAACGCCTGCTCGGCGAGCAGCCGTTCGTGTCGGGCTCGGCGCCCCGCTATGCCGACTACATCGTCTTCTCGGTCTTCCAATGGGCGCGGACCGCGACCGCATTTGATATCGTGACGCCAGGTTCCGAGATTGCGCGCTGGCGCAAGCAGATGATCGGGATGTACGACGGTCTGGCCGACAAGTTTCCCGGACCACTGGCATGAACAAAGGGAGAGCGACATGAAGGGCAGCTACATCGACGTCACCGCCAAGGATGGCGGCCGCTTCAAGGCCTATCTCGCCAAGCCGGAGAAAGGCAGCGGGCCGGGCATCGTGCTCCTGCAGGAGATCTTCGGCGTCAATGCGTATATTCGCGACGTCGCCGATCACTATGCCGAAGAAGGTTACGTCGTATTGGCCCCCGACCTCTTCTGGCGGCTGGAGCCGGGCGTCGA
>Ga0153954_1000140_pt1 | contig 65147 bp, 51 predicted proteins | sample TSFL038MetaG_FD_102277 | JGI IMG/M metagenome (GOLD analysis project Ga0153954, IMG submission 102277) | Attine ant fungus gardens microbial communities from Florida, USA - TSFL038 MetaG | ecosystem: Host-associated > Fungi > Mycelium > Unclassified | place: USA: Florida, Wekiwa Springs State...
CCTCAAATTCCTGCTCCCGATCACGTTCGGAGCGGAAATTCAACTACCCTACCCAGCCGCCATTCACCTCCAAGACGTGCCCGTTAACGTAGCTTGCCATGGGAGAGCAGAGAAAGAGGACAGCATGGGCAACTTCATCAACGGTACCAAAGCGCTGACTGGAGATGTTCCTGATCATTTCCGTCCGCACCAGATCGGGAAGGTGAGCGGTCATGGGTGTTTCGATCACCCCGGGAGCGACGGCGTTGACCCGGATTCCGCGTCGTGCACACTCTCGACTCAGAACGCGCGTGAGCGCATGAACGCCCGCTTTGGCCGCGGCGTAGTTCGACTGCCCGTGAAATCCCGCTTTCGCCGAGAGGCTACCGATGTTCACGATGCTGCCCCCGTCGTGCAGGATCTCGAGACCAAACTTGCAGCCGTGAAAAACTCCCGAGAGATTAACATCCAGAACCGCCTGCCATTCCTCCAAGGTCATCTTCATGATCGATCGGTCGCGGAGAATCCCGGCGTTATTGACAAGGATGTCAAGACCACCGAAATCGGCTTGAATCGATCGCATCATCGTTTCGACGGCCTGAGGGTCGCTGATATCCGCAACGCGAACGAATGCGCTGTCGGCTCGGCGTGAACGCAACTCCGAGGCGAGTGCCTCGGCGTCGCGCTGAGCGACTCTCCCCTCGAGATCCGGACAATTCAGGATCACGCGGGTCCCCGCATGATGGAGGGTTCGAGCGATGGCTGCGCCGATCCCCTGGGAGGCCCCGGTGACGAGCGCGGTCTTGCCGGACAGGTCGATGACGAGGCTCATGTTCGTGCTCGAAGAAAGGGGTCTGGAGTTTCAGACAAGGGCACGAGCACTCCTTGCTTAATCAAAGACAAGTCCTTGATCCGTAAGCCGATAGGGCCGAATCTCGTCGCCGCAAGCACTGCCGCGGTGTTTGGCCACGTAGAGGGCGCGCCCCAGGCGGCCGGAGTCGCGCGTCCTCCCCATCAAAATGATTGTATTGGCGTTGGAAAAGATGTCTCCCTCGCCGATCGGCTCCGCCATCAGGTCGTCGAGCAGGATGTGCGGAGTCGTGTACAGGTAGAGACAGCCGATCGTCTTCTGGACATAGGGGTGCGCCTCGACCTGCGTGCTGTTGGCGCGGAACTGTTCGCGAAAGAGCTCGCGAGCCGCCCAATCGTCGTCCTTGCGAAGCACCTGCTGGTAGAGGTATTCAAAGAACTCGAACTGGATCGAGTCACCGAACCGCTCGGTGGGCTCGATGCCGTCGACGACCACGCGCCGGGTGCCTCGGACGAAGTGTTCGTAAAAGAAACAGACCGATTTCCGGAGGATCCGCGCCATATCCGACTTCCAGGCATGCCAGTCGTCGGGTTCTAAATCCCGGCGAGTCACTCGGCGCCCGGTTCGAGTGAACGGATGGAAGTAATCGCCGATCGGACGTCCGAAGTTCCAAACCGCGTTGAGATCGACGGGCTCCTCGGCCGGATAGTCGGCTAGATCCCACCCGAATTGCTCACTGGCATATCCAGCGTGGTTCTGAGCGTCACCGCGACTTGTCAGGTCACAAATCACTCCCCGCTTACCGTCGGCGCTGAGTCCTCGATTCGCCCACTTCAGGCCGAGTTGCGTCTTTCCCGCACCTGTGGCTCCCGCCAGGACCGTCAATGATCCCGGGAGCAGCCCTCCCCCGAGTAACTGGTCGAGTACTTCGATCCCAAACTCTTGCCGCATCGTGTTCTCTAGCTCCCTGGCAATTTCGGGGGAAGTTCCGGCCAACCGGTCGGCCCCTTCGATCCTCTCATTCTGGAGTTCTGCTTCCCAAAACGGCAAGGGACGATCTACGCAGGCCTCATCGCTCACAAGCAAGATGACAGAGCAACTCCATGACTCGTTCGTGACTTGCATTCCGCCAAGTCGATCGGCAAAATATTTAACAAGAGAACAACAACCGTTCGTGAGGGAGGCTTGGCTGAGCTCATGAGGGCGACTATGGATTCAAGGTTCGCCTGGCTAGTCATGGCACTCGCGTTCTGTGCCGTAAGCCCCGGGGCCGAGGCTCGTGAGCCGAGTAAGACGCTCTGGTCTCTGAGCGCCGTACGTCGCCCCGATCTGCCGCAAGAGGTCGAGCACCCCTGGATTCGCAATCCGATTGATTTCTTCGTCTTGAAGAAGCTGCGAGAGCAGAACCTCGATCCCGCTCCAGAAGCGGACCGACGTGTTTTGATTCGCCGCCTGTCGTTCGACCTCGTGGGGCTGCCACCTCGCCCTGAGGAGGTCGACGCCTTCGTGAACGACCCGAGGACCGACGCCTACGAACGGTTGGTCGACCGGCTGCTTGCCAGTCCCCATTACGGAGAGCGGTGGGGGCGGCACTGGCTCGACCTGGTCCGGTTCGCCGAGACCCACGGGTATGAGCGGGACGATCCCAAGCCGCATGCCTGGCGCTATCGCGATTGGGTCATCGCCGCCTGGAATCGCGACCTGCCCTACGACCGCTTCTTGCTCGAACAACTCGCGGGGGACGAGCTCCCGGAAGCCTCCCCTTGGACGAAGACGGCGACCGGGATGTTTCGTGTAGGTTTGATCGACGATGAGCCGGCCGATCCCCTTATGGATCGCTTCGACCAGCTCGATGACGTCGTCAAAACCGTCGGCACCACCATGCTCGGGCTCACGATTCATTGCGCCCGCTGTCACGACCACAAGTTCGACCCGGTCACCCAAACCGATTACTACAGTCTGCTCGCCTTCTTCTCTCCAAGCCAACGTTACATTCGCGACAACAACAGCAGCATCGAACTCGACATCTCCACGCCCGAAGAACAGGCTCGGTTCGAGGCAGAGAATCGGGAGATCAACGCGAAGCTCGAGGTGGTGAAACAGCAGGTCGAGGATCTCCGTAAGCCAGTTCGAGAAACGATCATCGCAGAGCGTCGCGTCAAGCTTTCGACGGAAACCCTCGCGGCCCTGGAGACGTCTGCGGAGAAGCGTGACTCGGCTCAAAAGAAGCTGGCGGATGCCGCGGCCCCCTCCCTCCACGTCAAGACTGAGGAGGTCGATGCCCGACTCCCGGCCGATGCGAAGGGGAAGAAAGCGGCGCTTGACGGCCAGATTGCCGCACTCGAAGCCAGGCGCCCACCGCCCCTCACCAGGACGCTCGGCCTGACCGACGCCGGATCCAAGGCCGAGCCGACGATGCTCCTGATGCGAGGGGATGCGCACCGGCCCGGCGCGACGATTGCCCCCGCATTCCTCTCGGCCGTGACCACGGTCGAGCCGAAGATCGTCCCCCCTACCAACGGGAAAACCACGGGGAGACGCCTGGCATTGGCCCGTTGGATCGCCAGTCCCGAAAATCCGCTGACCGCGCGGGTGATGGTGAATCGACTCTGGCAACACCACTTCGGCCAAGGGATCGTCGCCACCCCGAGCGACTTCGGAACGATGGGAGAAGAGCCGAGCCATCCCGAGCTGCTCGATTGGTTGGCCACCGAATTCATCGCTCGAGGGTGGAGTATCAAGTCGATGCATCGGCTGATGGTAACGTCATCGACTTATCGCCAATCAGGCCAGTGGAACGAGACGGCTGCGGAGGCCGACCCCGGAAACGCCTGGCTCTGGCGCATGGCGCCGACCCGGCTGGAAGCAGAACCGATTCGCGACGCCATCCTGTCCGTTTCCGGAGCGATCAATCTCGAGGTGGGCGGCCCCAGCGTCACACCGCCGATCGATCAAGTCGTGCTCTCGGGACAATCCCGGCCGGGGAGCGGCTGGGGAAAGAGTGACGAACGCTCGGCCAGCCGCCGCAGCGTCTACGTCCGGGTCAAGCGTTCCCTGCCACTCCCTGAACTCGAAGTCCTCGACGCCGCCGATAACTCGGAACCGTGTCCCCGACGAAGCGTCACGACCACCGCCCCTCAGGCCCTCGCACTGTTCAATGGCACGTTCCTCCACGAGCAGGCCGCCAAGTTCGCGACAAGACTGGAGGGCGAAGCCAGCGACTCTTCCGTCGCCCGTATCGATCGCGCCTTCCGGCTCGCCTTCGGCCGCGCTCCCTTGGAGGAAGAGTCGCAAGATGCCAGGGCATTCCTCGAAGAAATGGCGAGCCGGGTGAGTCAGCGTCCCAATGCCAAGGATCGCACCAACCCTGCGCTCGAAGCCCTTCGCGCCTTTTGTTTGGTCGTTTTGAATAGCAACGAATTCTTGACGATCGACTAAGCCAACATCGTATTTCTCCAGAGGCATGGAGAGGTTACGAACAATTCATTCCTTGATCCGGGATCGCTCCGTATGACTCCGTGTGGCCGCACTCGCCGTGAGTTTCTCTGGCAGACCGGCGCGGGCTTTACGGGCCTGGCGCTCGCCTCGCTGCTGCAAGAGGATGGTTTCTTCAAGCGGCTTCGCGCGTCGGAATCCGAGGATCCGCTCGCCCCGAAGGCTCCTCATTTCGGAGCCAAGGCCAAGAGTGTGATCTTCCTATTCATGTACGGTGGTCCCTCACAAGTCGATCTTTTCGATCCCAAGCCGGAACTGGCTGCCAAGCACGGCAAAACCAAGAAGATCGAGGTGAGGAAGGATTCGTTCGCCGACGTGACGCTTCTGGGTTCGACGCGGCAATTCGCGAAGCATGGCCAGAGCGGTCTCGAGGTCTCCGACCTCTTCCCGAACCTGGCGCATTGCGTCGACGACATGGCGATCATCCGCTCGATGTGGGCAGACAGCTTTGCGCATGGCTCGGCGATGCTCCAGATGAATTCAGGCTCGGTCTTTCAGGGGAAGCCTTGCCTGGGAAGCTGGGTGACGTACGGACTCGGTACCGAGAATCGCGACTTGCCCAGCTTCGTGGTCCTGCTCGATCCTCGAGGGGGCCCGATCGGAGGAGCTCCGAATTGGGGAGCCGGGTATATGCCGGCGACCTATCAGGGCACCCAGTTCCGGACGCAAGGGGACCCCGTGCTCAACCTGTCCCCCAAAGCGCCCGTGACCCGCGAGGAGCAGCGAGCGCAGCTCGACTATCTCGGCAAGCTCAACGCAATGCACCAGAAAACACGAGTTCATGAGACCGAGCTCTCGGCACGAATCGCCAGCTACGAGCTTGCTTTCCGGATGCAGGCCCATGCTCCCGAGGCAATCGACCTCAGCCGAGAGACCGTCGAGACGAAATCGCTCTACGGCATGGATGAGCCGCGTTCCGCGGACTTCGGCCGGAAGTGCCTGATGGCCCGACGCATGGTCGAACGCGGTGTGCGGTTCGTTCAGGTGTACTCCGGGGGCGGACACAACGACGAGAACTGGGACGCCCACGGCGACGTGAACAAGAACCACGAGCTCCACTGCGGCGAGACCGACAAGCCGATCGCCGGCCTGATCACCGACCTCAAACGGCGAGGGCTCCTCGACGAGACGCTCATCGTCTGGTCGGGTGAGTTTGGCCGCATGCCGAATAGCCAGAACGGTGTGGGGCGCGATCACAACCCCAAAGGGTTCACCGCCTGGCTCGCCGGAGGGGGCGTGAAAGGGGGGACGGTCTACGGTTCCACCGACGAAATCGGCTACGCGGCCGCCGAAAACAGGGTGCATGTCCACGACCTGCACGCCACGATCCTGCACCTGCTCGGACTCGATCACACGCTGCTGACCTACTTCCACGGCGGCCGTGACCAACGGCTGACCGACGTTCATGGGAACGTTCTGCGATCGCTCATCGCCTGATAGAATTTCACGCCGTCGGCCTCCGCGGTATCCTGGAAGCAGGCTCTCCTGCAAGCGCCTCGATACCGCCGAGGGGGTCGATCTCTGCTGATCTGTGAACCTGCCGATTTGGGGTCGACCTCGTTCTGACTCGATTGAAAAAGCCTCAATTCGCACCGATTTCGTGGGTTGGGCCAAGGCTGGACCGACGAAATCTGTGAGGAAACTGAGCCTGTCTGAAGAACAACGTAGTCAGGCTCACGGCCGAAGAGGACCTTCCCTCATGAATCATCGCGTTCGCTTCGGGATCTGGATGACGCTGGTCGTACTCGCGTCCTGGAAAACGGGAGTTGCCGCCGAAGGGCCTTCGGCCGAGGCGTTCGAGTTCTTCGAGCGGGAGGTGCGGCCGCTCCTCGTCGAGCGCTGTCTCGAGTGCCATGGGGAGAAGGGGAAGCCCAAGGGGGGACTGAAACTCAGCACTCGAGAAGCCCTGTTGAAGGGAGGCGATAGCGGGCCAGCCGCCGTCGCCGGGAAGCCCGAAGAAAGCCTGCTCGTCGAGGCCGTTCGTTATATTGACGAACCCAGGATGCCTCCGAAGGGGAAGCTCAAAGATCAAGAGATCGAGATCTTCAGGAAGTGGGTCGACCTCGGTTTGCCATGGCCCGAGGCCAAGGGAGCGGCTGCGTCCGTAAATGCCGAGGCCCCCGCTTCGGAAAAGCCAGGCGACCCCGCACAGTTCTGGTCTTTTCAGCCGGTACGTAAGGTCACCCCACCTCCCGTGAAAGATCAGGCGTGGGTTCGCTCGAACATCGACCGCTTCATCCTTGCGGCCATCGAAGCGAAAGGGCTGAAGCCGGCCAAGGAGGCCGAGAAACGAACCTTGATCCGTCGCGCGACGTTCGACCTGACGGGCCTGCCGCCGACACCCGAGGAGGTCGAGGCGTTCGTCGCCGACCAGGCACCTGACGCCTTCTCCAGGGTCGTGGATCGACTGCTTGCCAGTCCCCACTACGGCGAACGCTGGGGAAGGCACTGGCTCGACGTCGTTCGCTACGCCGATTCCTTCGATTCCCGGGTCCTCGGGAACGAGGAGTCGGACATCTCGTACGCCTGGCGCTACCGCGATTGGGTGGTCAACGCCTTCAATCGTGATCTCTCATACGACAAGTTTATCGTTCATCAGCTTGCGGGCGATGTTCTGCCCGCCAGGGAGCCCGGAGGATTCAACGTCGACGAGACCGTCGCGACGGGGATGCTCGCGATCGGCAATTGGGGAGGGGGAGATGCGGATAAGGAAAAGCTCCTGACCGACATCGCCGATGACCAGGTCGACGTCGTGGGCCGCACGTTCCTGGGCCTGACGATCGCGTGTGCCCGTTGCCACGACCACAAGTTCGACCCGATCTCGACCAAGGATTATTACGGCCTGGCCGGCATTTTCTTCAGCACACACATCCTGCCCAACGTGGGACCGAAGACCAACGGTCCTCCCATGCTTCGCATTCCTCTGCTCTCCAAGGCGGAGATGGATCGTCGCACCCAATACTCGGAGCGAGTGTCAGCGCTTGAAGGGAAGCTCAGCCGGGTCCTCGTGGAGGAGAAAACGGCCTTCGCCAAGACGATGCTGGCGGAAACCGCGCGGTATGTCGCCGCGGCCTGGGAGTCTCAAAGGTCGCCCAGGAGCAACGCCGCCGGAGCTCTGGCGGAATTCGCGGCGAGACGAGGTCTACGCGAATACGCGCTTCGGAATTGGCTCGAGGAACTGGGTCTCACACGCGAGTATCCCTTGATGAGGACGCCGGTCCGGGACGTCCTTGGACGCTCGGGGGTGCATGGCTGGAGAGGCGATGCCGACTGCCCTTCGTTGACCGTGAATCAAAACGATCAGGCTGTTTCGATCCTCTCGTTTACGTTGCCCCCCAAATCGGTGGCGGTGCATCCCGGTCCCAGCGGAGGCGTCGCGGTTTCGTGGAAGAGTCCGATCACAGGCAAAGTCCAGATGATCGGTCGGCTCGCCGACGCCGATGCAGCCGGCGGCGACGGCGTTTCGTGGCGACTGACGCACTACTCCGCCTCAGGCAAGACAGACCTCGCGCACGGGGCGTTCCCGAACGGCGGCGCGGGCAACCTACCCGCGGAACCGCTCAAGTCCGTCGACGTAAAGACGGGGGACCGCGTCGAATTGCTCGTGCTTCCCAAAGGAGAATACTCGTGCGACACCACGGTCGTCTCGCTGACCCTGACCGCAGACGACGGCGCGGGGAGTTGGGACCTCACCGGTGACCTTTTGAAAGAACCGCTCCAAGGAAATCCTCACACCGATGGCACGGGCCGCGCCGAGACCTGGCGGTTCGAGGACCACAACCAGGCCCAGCGGATGGGCAACCTGGCCACGAATGCGGGGCCCGCGTTTGCGGTTTGGAAGAAGACGCTGACCGACTCCCCCGACGACCGAAACGCGATCGAGGCGGCTGCGGCCCAGTTGCAGTCAGCCATTCAAACGGTCGACAGGACAAGCCCCTTCTGGATCGAAACCGAGTCGGACGAAGTCGCGCTCCCGGAAGTTTCCCGCCAGAAGATCCGCACGCTCCGTTCCGAATTGGCGAGCCTGAAAACGAATCCACCGGCGGCCTTGACGTATACAAACGGAGCCCAGGAGGGCGGAGTTCCTGGAAGTCCCCAAGAGGGCTTCCACGACGTAAAGGTTCACATTCGAGGGAGCTATTCGCGGCTCGGCGACCTGGTCCCGCGCCACTTCCCGATCATCCTGGGTGGGGAAACGCAAGCCAAGATTCCCAGCGGCAGCGGACGCCTCGAGTTGGCTCGCTGGCTGGCGAAACCGGATCACGTTCTTACCTCCCGCGTCATGGTGAACCGGATCTGGCAGCACCACATGGGGGCCGGGATCGTTCGCACCCCCAGTAACTTTGGAAAATTGGGTGAACGGCCCAGTCATCCCGAACTGCTCGACTACCTGGCCGCGCTCTTCGTCGAGTCGGGCTGGTCGATCAAACAGATGCATCGCACGATCATGCTTTCGGCAGTTTATCAGCAGTCTTCCGAGCCGGACCCGGAGACGGGCAAGGCCGATCCCGAGAACCGCCTCTTCGCCAGGATGAATCGCAGGCGCCTCGAGGCCGAGGCGATCCGAGACAACTTGCTCGCCGTCTCGGGCCAACTCGACCCGACTCTGGGAGGGTCCTCGCTCCGAGAGCTGAACAACCGCCGCAGAACCCTCTACCTGACCACCGTGCGTTCCGACCGGTCCTCGTTCGGCCCTCTCTTCGATGCGGCCGACTCAACCGCCCTGGTGGATAACCGTACGGTTTCAACCGTCGCACCCCAGGCGCTCTTTTTGATGAACAACCCCTACGTGCTCGAACAGGCCAAGGCACTAGCGAAGAGAATTCTCGGACTTGCCGGTAATGATGCGGACCGCGTCGAGCGAGCCTATGAGCTCCTCTTCGGCCGTCCCCCGAGCCCCGAGGAACGCCAGGTTGGCGCAGACTTCCTGGCGTCGATCGCCGTCCGTGACGAGGCCTGGAACGCGTACTGCCAGACCTTGATTTGCACCAACGAATTTATCTACATCGATTAACTTGAGCATCCCGCAAGTCGCTCGGTTCGTTTTTACAAGAAGTCCGCTCGGAGACCTGCTCGTAATGCCGGGCGTCTCTTTTCACAAAACCGATAGCCGGGGTCGCCGCCGATGATCGCCAAGGAACCGCTCAGCCGCCGCCAGGTCTTGGGCACCTTCGCCAACGGTTTCGGGATGATGGGGCTCGCCGGTTTGCTGGCCGACGAAGCCCGAGGGCAGGGGGGGAACGGCAATCCGCTCTCGGTGCGGCCACCGATGTACCCCGCCAGGGCGAAGCGAGTCATTTTCCTCTTCATGTCGGGGGGACCGTCGCACGTCGACACATTCGACCCCAAGCCTCGTCTCGAGAAGGACGACGGTAAACCCTTGCCGTTCGCGATGCCGCACCTCGTGCGCACCAAGACCGGCAACCTTTTGAAATCCCCGTTTAGATTTCAGCGCCATGGCGAGTCGGGCATCGAGGTCAGCGAACTCTTCCCCAACCTGGCGACCTGCGTCGACGACCTCTGCGTGATCCGTTCCATGGTCGCCGACAACATCAACCACAATGGTGCCTGTCTCCAGATGAACACGGGGGAACAGGCCTTCTCGCGACCAAGCCTGGGGTCGTGGCTCCTCTACGGCCTGGGAAGCGAGAACCAGGACCTGCCCGGCTTCCTGGTGATCAGCCCGGCACAACCGGCGCAGGGGGCGCCGCTTTGGGCGTCCAGCTTTCTGCCCGCCGCCTATCAGGGAACACTCGTTTCGGATTTGAAGAACCCGATCGCCAACCTCTCCAATTCCCTGTTCGCCCCAGCGCGGCAACGCGCGCAGCTCGATACGCTCCAACGCCTCAATGAGATCCATCGCGCCTCACGCAAGGAAGACAGCCGCCTGAGTGCCCGAATCGCCTCGTTCGAACTCGCTTATCGAATGCAGCGGCAAGCGCCGGAAGCCTTCAACGTCGACCTCGAATCCGCGGCGACCCGCAAGCTCTATGGGCTCGATAATCCGACGACGGAGATCTTCGGGAAGCAATGCCTGATGGCCCGGCGGCTTTCCGAGCGCGGGGTTCGTTTCGTCCAGGTCTATCACACCCAAACCGCCAAGCGCTCGAGCTGCCAGCTTTGGGACCAGCACGGCGGACTGCGTTCCGAGTTGCCGAATAACTGTGCGGCCACCGATCGACCTATCGCCGGCCTCCTCAAGGATCTGAAAGCGCGCGGGCTCCTGGAAGACACGCTGGTGATCTGGGGAGGCGAGTTTGGCCGAACACCGACGGCCGAAGGAAAGGACGGGCGCGAGCATCATCCCTTCGGATTTACGATGTGGCTCGCCGGAGGAGGCGTCAAAGGAGGCATGACCTTCGGCGCTACCGACGAGTTCGGATGGCACTCGGTGGAGGACAAGGTCCATGTCCACGACCTCCACGCCACGGTCCTCCACCTCATGGGAATCGACCACACCAAGTTGACTTATCGCTATAGCGGACGAGACTACCGCTTGACCGACGTATTCGGTAACGTTGTCATGCCGATCCTTGCCTGATCGCTCGGCACCACTTGGACCCACCGTAACCTGCGAGGTCTCTCATGAGGCGAGTGTGTGTTTTTGCGCTCCTCTTGATCGTTATCCCTTCCGCAGGCTCGTCCGCTGACGAGTTCTACATCAGAAACAACGACCGAGTCGTCTTCTACGGTGACAGCATCACCGAGCAGCGTCTCTACACGACGTTTGTTGAAACGTACGTCGTGACCCGTTTTCCCAAGATGCCTGTTAACTTCGTCCACTCCGGCTGGGGCGGCGACCGAGTGACCGGCGGTGGAGGCGGTCCGATCGATCTTCGTCTGAAGCGCGATGTCTTCGCGTATAAGCCCACGGTGATGTCCATCATGCTCGGCATGAACGACGCGAGCTACCGGCCGTTCGACGAAGCGGTCTTCAACACGTATAGCACCGGCATGGAGAAGATCGTCACCAAGGTGAAAGAGACGATCCCCGCGATTCGAATCACCTTGATTCAGCCGTCCCCCTTCGACGACGTCACGAGGCCGCCGACCGTCAAGGGCGGCTACAACTCCGTGCTCGTACGCTACGGCGAATTCCTCAAGGGACTGGCCTCAAGCGCGAACGTAGATCTGGCCGATCTCAACACACCCGTTGTCGAGGCCACGAAGAAGGCATTCGCGCTCGATCCCAAAGAGGCGCATGCCTTGAATCCGGATCGCGTGCATCCAGCACCGGGCGGCCAACTGCTCATGGCCGCGGCTCTCCTTGACGCCTGGCACGCCCCCGCGCTCGTGAGCGAGGTCGAACTCAAGGTTGAAGGGGATAAGGTCGCTAACGAGGCCAAGCGAACGAAAGTCTCCGATCTCAAGCATCAGGCCGGCAAATTGAGCTGGACCCAGCTTGACGAATCGCTTCCGTTCCCGATCAACCTCTCCGACTCCGCCACCGCCCTCGCAGTCAAGTCGAGCGACATCGTGAACCAGCTCAACCGGCAAATCCTGGAAGTGGAGAACCTTCCGGCGGACAAGTATGTCCTCAAGATCGACGGCGAGGTGGTCGGCCATTTCTCCAAAAAGGAGCTGGCGGAAGGGATCAACCTTGCCATCCTACCCACGAAGATGGTCGAACAGGCCCGCAAGGTCCACGAGCTCACCATCAAGCATAACGAGATTCACTACCGCCGCTGGCGCGCGGTCGAAGTGACGTTCCAGGGCCTGGACTCGCCCCACATCGGTAAGGCTTTGGCGGAACTCGACGCCTTCGAACAGGACGTCGTCAACGCACAGCGCGAGGCCGCCCAGCCTAAACCCCACACCTTCGAGTTGGAACCCGAAGCCTGAGCCTCGAAAGCAAGACGGCTCCGTAAGCGAGTTCTGATTTCAAAATCCGTCATCGGGTGGCTGGGACGAATCCGTGAGGCTCCAACCTCGAGGATTCGTCCCGGTCACCCATTTCTCTTTGTCGAAGAAAAATCAAGGAGCAACCGCGTCTCGCATCTTCGTGATGATGGGGACGATCAACTCCTGGGGAACGAACCGGCTGAGGGCAGACTCTCCCCCGTAACGGGCGATTTGCTTGATGAGTGTGCTCGAGACGTGAGAATATTCGCCATCAGCCATAAGAAAGACGGTCTCGATCGTCGGGTCGAGGCGGTGGTTCGTGAGCGACATGCCGAATTCGTATTCCATGTCGGAGAGTGTACGCACACCACGCAGGATCACTCGGGCTCCGATCCGGCGAACGAAACGCACGGTCAATTCCTCGAAGGACTCCACCGAGACGTTGGGGAATGGAGCCACGACTTGACGCGCCAGCTCCACACGTTCTTCGATGGAGAAGAGGGACAACTTATTCGGATTGACGCCAATCCCCACGACGACGTGTTCGAACAGCATCCTTCCGCGGCGAATGACGTCGAGATGCCCCAGCGTAAGCGGGTCGAACGTGCCGGTGAAGACCGCGGTCCGTGAAGGGTCGGAGGAACGGGGGGGCACTGGATTCATGGTCATTCCCGAGAGAGGGGGATCGTGTCACGAATCAACCCGTTACAGAGCTTTGGGCCGCCACAAGACCGTCTTTGAGGCGAGCCAGGTCATCTTCGTTATTATAAACATGGGGGCTGATGCGAAGTCGGCCCCGCCGGCAAGCTACGGCGATTCCCTGTCGCCGCAGATAGGCGGCAACGGCGTTCGGGTCCACCCCCTCGCGCTCGAGCGCGACGATGCCCGAGAGATCTCCCGGCCGTCGCGAACCATGAACCGACCACCCCACCGAGGCGGCGAGCTCGCGCACGGCCTCGGCGCGTTCGAGGATTCGACGGGAAACGACCTCGGGGCCGATCTCGAGAAAGAGGCTGACGCTGGCTCCCAAGCCGTGGAGACCGCACATATTCATCGATCCCCCCTCCCAGCGCTGGGCGTTGCGCTTGAGGTTGAACTCGTTCGACGGGGCGTTGAACGAGCCGACGACACTGTGCGAGCCGACGCCGATGGGCCGGAGCCGCTCAATCCAATCGCGTCGGACATAGAGGAAGCCGGCTCCCTCAGGCCCGAGAAGCCACTTGTGCCCATCCGCGGCCAGGAAATCGATCGGGGTCCGTTTGACGTCGAGGACCAGCGGGCCGATCCCTTGAATCGCATCGACGAAGAGGGCGACTCCATGCGCCTCGCAGAGTGAGACCAGGGCGTCGAGATCGTTGCGAAAGCCCGTGGAGAATTCCACGTGGCTGATGGTCAGAACGCGGGTGGTCCGATCCATCGCCCCGGCGAGGTCGCGAAGCCAGACCCGACCCTCTCGACTCGGAACGGTACGGAGTTCGACGCCCCGGCTCGCAAGATTCATCCAAGGGTACAGATTGGAAGGGTATTCTTCGGCAGCCGTGACGACACTCTCACCTGTCTTCCAGGGGAAACCTTCGGCGATCAAACCGATCCCGTACGTGGTGTTGGCGATGAAAGCGATCTCATCGACGTCGGCGTTGATCAACTGGGCGATGCGATGACGGTTCTCCTCGACCTGACGCTCCCACTCAAGCCAGCGCGCACATCCGTAGCGTTCCTGTTCCTCGACGATCCTGCGCATTGCCGTCGCGGAACGCCGGGGCAGGGGGGCAACCGCGGCATGGTCGAAGTAGGCCAACTCACGGCCTACAGGAAATTCGGCCTCTCGTAATGCGTTCCAGTCCAAACCGGGCCCCCTTCTTCTGGGATCTCAGTTTTTCCGTATGGAGTGTTAGCTCAGACTAGCGTACGACGGAGCCGACGGCCACCGCGCACAGGATGGACTCAACGTCGAGCCGGCTCACGATTTCGCCGGCTTGCAGACTCGACCGCACTCCCCGAGCGCCTCGAGGAGCCCATCCAGATCGGTCTGAGTGTGATTCGCCGTCAGACTGAGGCGAAGCCGTGCCAAACCACGTGGAACAGTCGGAGGCCGGATCGCGGGAACCAGGTAGCCCTGGCTCCTGAGTCGCGACGAGAGCTCCACGGCGCGGTCGGAATCGCGAAGGAGGATCGGGATGATCGGTCCCGTTGATGGCACGACATCCCATCCTGCTTCGAGGAGAGACGAGCGGAGTTGCCGGCTCATCGCATGCAGCCGCACGCGACGATCAGGCTCGGCATCGATCATCGCGAGGGCTTCACAGGCTGCGGCTACCGCTCCAGCCGGCAGCGAGGTCGAGTAAATCAGGGCCCGCGCGCGTTGGATCAACCAATGGACCAATCGTTGCGAGCCGGCCACAAACCCACCGATCGACCCCAGCGCCTTGGACAACGTTCCGACCCGAACCTGGACCCGGTCGCAAACGCCGAATTCCGACAGAGCCCCTCGACCGTCGGGACCAAAGACACCGGTGCCATGCGCTTCGTCCACGAGCAGGATCGCGCCGAATTCTTCCGCCAAATCCGCCAGTTCAACCAGAGGAGCGAGGTCGCCATCCATGCTGAAGACACCGTCGGTAGCGATCAGCGAGCGGCGAAAACGCCCTCGATCGCGCTCCAGAATCGAACGCAGACGAGTCACGTCGTTGTGAGGATAAACCCTCAAGCTGGCTCCGCTCAACTTGGTTCCGTCGATCAAACTCGCATGATTGAGTCGATCGAGGTAGACGGCATCGCCGGGTTCCACCAAGGCCGCGATCGTGGCCAGGTTCGCCGCGTAACCCGTGGGGAAGAGGACGGCGGCCTCGGTGCCTTCGAATCGAGCAAGCCGCTCCACCAGCGCTTCGTGCGCGGGGGACCAACCGCTGACGAGCGGTGACGCTCCGGCTCCCCAGCCGTAGGTTTCGGTGGCCCGGCAGGCGGCTGAGACGAGTCTGGGGTGTGCTGCCAGTCCCAGGTAGTCGTTCGTGCTGAAATCGAGACACGGGCGACCATGCTCGCGAAGGCTTCGGTCCACCGGCTTCAGCGATCGCATGAGCCCTTGCCGGGACCAGGAGGCCAGCTCGTCGTCGATCCAGTCGAGAGGATCAGGCATTGGCTGGGTTCCTGGACGCGCGACCGGGTCCTTCGGGACGCGCAAGGACGATGGCGGCGAGATGCCCTCCGAAACCGATCGAGAGCTTCAAAGCCGCTCGGAGCGATCTGGGCCGTCCCACATGCGGCGTTCCATCGAGGTCGCAAGCGGGATCCGGGTCGTCGAGATTGAGCGTGGGAGGCACGAATCCGTCTCGGATCGAGAGGCAGGTGATCGCGAGTTCCGCAGCCCCCGCAGCGCCCAGGAGATGCCCGATCTGGCTCTTGTTCGCGGAGCAGGAAACCCTCTCGGCATCGGCCCCTAACGCCAGGCGCAGGGCCTTGCATTCGAGAGGGTCGTTGGCTCGCGTGGCGGTGCCATGAACGTTCACATGATCGAGTTCGGAAGGCCTCACCCCGGATAGAACGAGACTCCGGGAGATCACCTCGGCAAACCCCCGAGGGTCCGGGTTCAAGTCGGTCTCATGGTAGGCATCTCCGCCCATCGTCCCACCTTTGACCTCGACATAGGGGCGGACTCCCCGACTTCGCGCCCGATCTTCGCGCTCGAGCACCAGTAGGGCCCCTCCTTCGCCAACGACAAACCCGGATCGTCGCCGATCCCAGGGGCGAACCGCGGCGCGGGGATCGCCATCCCAGCGTGCCAGTGCCTTCATCTTGCGGAAGGCGGCCATGAAGAGAGGCTCGATCGAGGCGTCGGCACTACCGGCAAGCACAACGTCGCAGACTCCACTGCGTATGAGCTCCGCGCCCTGGATCGCGGCGACCAAACCCGTTGCACAGGCGGCGATCGGGGCCAGGCAGGGGCCTCGGAAGCCGTACCGCTGGGCAATCAGCGAGGCACCGCTGCTGGGCCATGACGACGTCCAGTGCTGCGCGAGGGGCCTGTCGGCCTCTCCTGCCTTGGTAATCCCCTCGCTCAAGAGACGAAGGCTGCGCACGCCTCCCTTGCTCAAACCGAGCAAGACGGCCGTGCGATCGCGATCCAGCTCGGAAGCGATGTCTTCGAGACCGGCGTCCGCAAGCGCCTCATCTGCGAGCGCCGTGAGCAGGTCATGGAGAACTTCGCGCCCAGGGTCGAGCGAACCGAACGCAGGGCAACCGAGATAGGGGGGACCATCACCGGAATCGGGCCATTCCAGGCCCCGGATCGCGCTCCGACCGGCCTTGAGCGCATCCCAGGTGACTTCTCTCCGTGGACGCCGGTCGGAGTTGGAACCGCTCTCGTTGAAGCCGGTGATCAGGCCGATGCCGGTGACAACGACGGACGGGAGAGTGGCGGAAATCACGGACACGCGACAATCTCTGAGCCTGCCTGGAGCTTCAATTCACGTAAGGGTTGATCGGGGGTTCCGGTTGTGACGTCGCGCGGGTCGCCATTAGAGGGATTAAGAGACGTCGCAGCTCGGAGTGTCGACGACCAGGGGCTTGGGCTTCAAACCAAGCCGTTCGAACAAGAGTTGATCGCGGTCGGGACCAGGGTTCGGAGTCGTCAGGAGTTTGTCCCCGGCGAAGATCGAATTGGCTCCGGCCAGGAAGCAGAGGGCTTGGTCGGTCTCGGTCATGTGCACCCGCCCAGCCGAAAGACGGACCATCGCCTGGGGCATCAGGATCCGGGCCGTGGCGATCATGCGGAGCATGTCCCAGATCGCGACCCGCGGCTGATCCTCGAGCGGAGTCCCTTCCACGGCCACGAGTGCGTTGATGGGAACCGATTCAGGAGGCTCGGGCAACGACGCGAGGGTGTGCAAGAGGCCGATTCGGTCCTCCTCGGTCTCGCCCATCCCCACGATTCCACCACAGCAGACTGAGATCCCGGCCTCCCGCACATGCTGCAAGGTGTCGAGGCGGTCCTGATAGGTGCGCGTGGAGATGATCTCGCCGTAGAATTCCTGGGACGAATCGAGGTTGTGATTGTAGGCGTCGAGCCCGGCTTCCTTGAGTCTCTGGGCCTGGTGGGGACTGAGCATCCCCAAGGTGCAGCAAGCTTCGAGCTCGAGGGCTTTGACGCCGCGCACCATTTCGAGGACCCGCTCGAAGTGCTCGTTGTCGCGAACCTCGCGCCAGGCCGCTCCCATACAGAAGCGGGTTGCGCCTTCTTCTTTGGCGCGTCGAGCCGAGGCCAGGACATCGTCGACATCCATCAGCCCCTGAGCTTTGACGCCGGTGTGGTAGCGCGCGGCCTGAGGGCAATAGCCGCAGTCTTCAGGGCAGCCACCCGTCTTGACCGAGAGCAGCACGCAGACCTGGACGTGCGACGGATCGTGGTACTGGCGGTGGATCTCAGCCGCCCGGAAGATGAGGTCGAGCACGGGGGACCGGTAAATTGCGGCGATCTCGGCTCGAGACGGCGTGGACGTGCTGATCGACATCGACAAAAGACCTGAGGTTGAAGAGAAGGAAGTCATCGCTCAGCGCCGGGCCGACTTGCCCGTAATGAAGAGGGCTCCACAAGCCAGCACCGCGGTCGCGATGTAGCCGGGGACCGGGTCACCCGTCCCCTCACCGCCGGCTTGTCCCTCGGCAGGAGGTTCTTGGGCCAAGGCCGGGTTGGCGAGGACACCGAGGGAGAGTATGGCCGCCAGACCCAATCCAGCCAACAGGCGTTTGCTACGATTCATCGGTCGCGCTCCCTGAGCGGTTTCGGACGTTTTGGAGACTCCACCGACATCGGTAACCACTCCCGGAGCGGTCGCACGCGACGTCGGAAGGCGGCTCGCGCCATGGCGACCGCTTTCCAGGCGGGCCCTCGAGAACGAAGATTGGCAATATAATCGTCGAGTCCGACAGCCCAAAATCGATACTCAAGTCCCCGGAACTCAAAGGCCCCGTTTTCACGCGGTAACGGAAAAGGCTGGAGGGGTTCAGCGTAGGCAAAGGCCAGGATCGCCCGAAACCCGGGGCCAAACATCTCCTGCCAACGCGTCAGACCCTCGAGGTCGTCGGTCGTGACCCAGTTTTCCCAGGGCCTCCGACCTCTCGCATTCTTGCCGCGCTTCCCCTTAACCTCGACGACCAAATTGGGACCCATACGAGGATATAACAAGAAGTCCGGGTTTTTCACCCCCTCATCGCCGAAAAACGCGCGTTTGGCTTCGTCGACGGCCACGCACGGGATCCGGATCGACCGGATGTAGGCTTCGAAGGCCGCCTCGTAATGGTTCGCGCGATTGGCCATGAGACACGGGGCCCCAACTGTCAACCAACGGGGACGATCGGCGACGATGTGCTGCTGTCCGGCACGCGACGTCTGGGAGGAAGTACCGCCTCGGCATATTCCCAGAGCTGCTCGGCGCTTTCAAAGAGCTTTCCTCGGCTCGTCCCCATACTCATGTCTTCATGAATATCGCTACCGCGACGAGGACGGACCTGGAGAAACCATCCCCATTTGCGCACGAAGACACGCGTTTCGCCATGCGCGAGATACCATCGGATTGCATCGTAGTCGTCCCAGGTCGTCGGCGTCTCGATGCGTAGGGTGAACGAGCGTTCGACCGGTGGGGCGGCCGAGACGTTCGGGTGCGATTCGGTCTCCTGAGTCGGTTTCCGCGGAGGAAGTACCGCTTCGGCATATTCTCGGAGCTGGGCGGGGGTCTCGAAGACCTTGTCGAAGGTCCAATCGGAGTCGTACTCGCACTCCGCCGTTGTGTATTCGCGGCAGACCTTGGGGCGTGTCCAATAGACGGCGCAACGATTTTCCTTGGTGAGGTATTTGCATACCGTCGTGACGACGAGGTACCACGTTCCCTTCTCGACGTACACGAGCGTCTTGCCGTAGTCGAGGTATTTCTCGATCTCGTGGTAATGGGCCCAGCGGGTCGGAGTAAAGATGGGGAGCGAGAAGTAGCGACAACATTTGCCGATACAATAATCGCAGAGACAGGCATTGGCAGGCACGTCACTGCGTAAGATCGGCAATTTTTTCAAGGAAGTACTCTCCGGAAATGAGACCGTGATGGGGCGGGAAGCCCAAGGACGCAATACTCGCAACACCGAGTTCGGTGCCATCCGAGCGCGTGCCCTACTCAGGGGTTCCGACGCTCGTTCGTGGTCCCTCTGGCATCAAGGTCGTCTGCGGTATCCCCAAAGATCGGTCTTGGGGTGTGGGGAACATAATACCAGGATCGGCACAAGGCGGCCACGTGCGCCTCGGTGGTTCCGCAGCAGCCCCCGATCAAAACCGGCCCCGAGCGCAGAAGAGAGGGGACGGCTCGGGCGAATGCCGCGATGTCGTCCGCCAGAGTGAGGGCAGGATCTCGGCTCGGTTTGACGTAAAGGGGGAGCGAAGTCCTCGACCGTAACGCATCAGCCGTGCCAACCGCGCGCTCCATACCCACTTCGCAATTCGCTCCGAGAGCATCGGCTCCCGATTCTTCGAGCCGGCGAAGGCTCTCCTCGGGTGAGTCCGGCCAGACATAGAGGCTGACGAGCAGGGGGACCGGCACGTCGTGTCGAAGCGCGCGGAGTGCGACAAACGCCTGGTCGGCGCGATGCGTTTCCAGGACCAGGGCGTCGGCGCCAGCTTCCACCAGGAACCCGGCCTGCTCCCGATAGGCGTCCGGCTGCTCTGAGGCCGTGGGTCCGACCGAACCCAGGACGAAGCGAGCCGGGCCCGCGGCTTCTCGCGCCAGCAAAACGGCGGTGCGGTTGATCTTGCCGACCTCATCCTCTCGCCCGAAGCGGCCGAGCCAAACACGATTGGCCCCAAAAGTGTTGGTGAGAACCCCCTCGGCGCCGGAGGTGATGTCGTTGGAGTGGATCTCTCGCACCGCGTCGGGATGCGAGAGATTCCAAAGACAAGGGTCGTCTCGCTCGAGCTCGAGTCCTTGGGAAATTAGGCGAGTTCCCATAGCGGCGTCGAGCCGTAAAGAGCGCTCCCGGAATGCTTCACGGAAGGACTTAGTCACTGGCTTTAGGCCGATTGCGATATTTGGCGCTGACGCGAACCAGGAAGCGCTGCTCCTCGTCGGTCAGAGCGGAGCGGCCTTCACGGTAGAGCTTCTCCAGGATTTCGTCCATGCGACGCTCGTCCGCAGCCTCCCGTGCCTGCCTCCGCTGCCTCCTGATGTCGGAGCGTCGCCTCCGCCAGCGTTTGAGGGCACTCTCACGATAAGGGCGGACCTTGGCCGCGTTCCCTTCGAGGCTGGTGTAACCCTCCGAGAAGTCGTAGCCGAAAACACCGTCATCGTAGAACCCACCGTCCTCGAGCATCCTCGTCTCGGAGCGAACGATGAGCTCGATGAGGATGGCGAGGCCGATCAAGGTCACGCCATCGCCCCTCAGGACGACCAAACGGATGACGCCGACGATCGCGAGGATCACCGCGCAGGTTCGGGCAACATAAGGGCCGAACATCCCGTCCTTGGGTTGAGTCACCGCGGCCGTCGCCAGATGGCCGCGCAGAATACGCCCCATGTCAAACGGGAGAGCCGGGATCAGGTTGGCCAAAAGCAGTAGGTAATTGAGGTACCCGAACCAACCAAGCCACCAGAGAGGGCTTGAAGCCGCGACGGTCGTTTTTCCGTTAAGCCAGGGTGCCCCCGCATCGAGATCGTTGCCGAACGGATTCCAGACGAACTGAGCGTGACAGAGCGTCAACACGAGCGCGGACAGCAGGACGACCAACAAATTCGCGATTGGTCCCCCCATGGCCACCGCGACCGAGTCGTTCGGCCGCGCGATGGCTGAGGGCCCTACGATGTTGCCGAGCGGCCAGAGGCGCACATCGTCGGGGTCGGCCCCCGACCAATAGGATGCCAGCGCGTGTCCCGTTTCATGAACGAGCAGTGCCGCGAAGAGGAGGACGATCCAAGACGCGGTGTAGCCGACGTGCGGCGTTGTCGAGATGAGAGCGCCGAGCAGCTTCAGGGAAACAAAGAGGATGAGAAATATGTGGACGCGGACCTGAATACCGAACCAACGGCCCAGAGAGATCGGCGACCACATCAGCGGATCGGTCATCATCTGCCACCCGCGGTGGGTTGCGGACGCATCGCGAAGAACTCACTCCCTTGAGGATTATAGTCTATCAGCCTCAGAGGCAAGCCGCAACGTTGTCGAAACACACCGTGGCCCCTTCTCAAGGGATTGGGGGGCTGATAGTTTGGAGAAGTCATCGCCGGCCCCAAGGAACCAAGACGTTGTCAATTTCTTCAAAATCCCGAGAGTCGCAGACTCGAGTCCGCGTCGAGCTCGGGCCAAGGTCTTACGAAATTCGCGTCGTCAGCGGACAAGGGGACGAGTTCGCGTCGTTCGCACGCGCGAGCCTCGACGCGACCTGGTCGGGCCGAACGTGCCAACGGGCCCTGATGATCACGGACGAGAACGTGGTCCCGCACCAGGCCACCTTCGCCGCGGCGCTTTTGAACATTGGCATCACCACTACGTTGGCCGTGGTTCCTTCGGGGGAGTGCTCCAAGTCCTTGGCGATCGCCTCCGACCTTTACGATGACCTCGTCCGGCTTCGCGCAGATCGTCACACCGCGATCGTCGCCCTGGGCGGTGGGGTGGTGGGTGATCTGGCCGGGTTCGTCGCCGCCACGTACGCTCGAGGTCTGCCGCTTCTGATGGTGCCGACCACACTGCTTTCCCAGGTGGATAGCTCGGTAGGGGGGAAGGTCGGCGTCAATCATCCCCGCGCCAAGAACATTATCGGCTCTTTCCATCAACCCGTTGGCGTTTGGATCGATACCGAGACCCTTCGAACACTTTCCGACCGCGAGTATCGGTGCGGACTTTCCGAGGTCGTGAAATACGGCGTGATCCTCGACGCCCCCTTCTTCGACTTCCTCGAAGCCAACGTTGATGCGATCCTGGCTCGTTCTCCGGAAGCCTTGCGGCCGATGATCTCGAGGAGTTGCCAGCTCAAGGCCGACGTCGTCTCCAAGGACGAGCGCGAAGAAACGGGCCTGCGCGCCGTACTCAACTTCGGCCACACGATCGGCCATGCGATCGAAGCTGTCTCAGGGTACGACGGTCATTACCATCACGGTGAAGCCGTGTCCGTCGGCATGGTCGCCGAGAGTCGCCTGGCCGAACGCCTCGGTTGGATCGACGCAACGACCACCAGCCGCTTACAACGACTGCTCGAGAAATTCAACCTTCCGGTCGCTCCCACCGGCCTTGATGCGAATGCTCTCGTCGAGGCCATGACACGCGACAAGAAGAACCAAAAAGGAAAGATCCGCTTCGTCCTTCCGCGCCGACTCGGTCACGTCGAGCTCACGGACGCCGCGGACGAGGCGGCGATCCGGTCGGTCCTGTGACAGCGGAGGGGCTAGCGCCCTGCTGGCGGGATTTGAGCCGGCCTTCGACGATCTGCGCCCAGCGACGTAAATCCGTCGACGGGTCGCTCGCAACTCCCGCGAGGGCTCGTAACGCCTCAGGAGTGTGAGTCTGGTCACACGGCTCCAGACACACGATGGCTTCGCCCCGAACTTTCCGGTCCTCATCCTTCAAGGCTTCGATAATCAGTGCCAACCCCTGACTCGTATTGGGGTCCGAGGCCATAACCGCCGCGAGACGGTCGATGCGGTCCCCTTTCCACAACTCCTCGATCGGAGGAAACCCTTTCGGGTGACGGCTTGGTTTAATGAGTTCCTTCAGTCTTTTTTGCGCATCAAAAGATCCTACAGATCCTACGTCATCGCGGAGGAGCTCGCGAAAGGTAGGGAACGCCAAGTAGGCATGATTCTGCAAAGGCATCAGCGCTTTCATCACGTTCTCGTCTCTAGGATGTTTTCCCAGGAGCCGAGACAAAGCAGTCACGGTACGCGAATCATCCTGGCCATGCGTGACGAGCGCCTCGGCCACCGCTTCCTGCACTCCCCAGTCTGGATCATCCGTCTGCTCCAGGATGGTGTCGAGGACTTCCGAAGTCTGTAGACCGAGCTGCCCCAGGACACGAACGAGGGCTCGCAGATTTGCGCTCCGAGCATCGTACCGAGGCACAAGGTACTCAAAGTCGCGAGCAGAGGCCTCCGTAGATTGGGCAACTTGACGCACTCGCTTCACAGCACGGATTAGTCGTGGCGTGATCACTTCAGGAACGGGTTCCAGCGCCACGACACGCTCCAATGTGGACGAATTGAGGTTGAGTAGTTCGTCACCATCGAGCGCATCCAAGAACCATGAGAGAGCCGTTTTTCGAGCCGTTGCTGGCGTCGATTTATGAGAACGATAGTTCCACAGAGGTGCCGTAAGTTCGATCGCAGCGTCAACCACGGCAGCGCGGATCTTGGGATCGGAATCGTGTCGGAGCGTGGCGAGGAATTCCCACTCGCGGGGATGGCCCGATCCATACTTTGCCATCGCACTCAATGCGGCAAATCGAATCTCAGGCCCAGAATCGCGCACAAGACCTTTCAAGGTTTCGAATGAACGCGGATCACTCATCCCGACGGCACCCAGAGCCTCGATCGCGTAAAACCGTTCTCTTTTCCAGTAAAGATCGGGATTGTATTCCCTGGGCTGGCCCGGTTTAGTCGAGGTCGCGCTCTCTGATGCGGGTTCAACACGCGCGAACCTCAAAGACTTGACGGCCTCGATCAGGGCCGGAGCCGCGATTTTCGCAGGGGGTGCTAACCTAAGAAGCCCAAAAGCTGCCGATGAGCGAATATGCTCATCCTCGTCCGAAAGCGCCTCGGCCAAAGCTCGGCCTGCCTCCTCCGCCATGGGGTGCCCTCTGTCGACTCGGCCAAGCAAAGCAGCGGCCTCGTGGCGTACGAGGCGAGATGGTTCCGTTTTCAGAAGCGTGATACTGGTACGGATGACTTTATCCGGGATGCGTTGGTTTAGCCCCATGCCGAATTGGGACAGGATATTTGCGCGTTCCGCCTCATCACTCCCATTCCTCAGATTCCGGAGTGATTCATTGATCGGGTCCATGTGATCATCGAGAATCGAGATCACGACAAAGATCGCAAAGCCAACCCCGATCAAAGTCATCAGTGGATTCGCAAACTTCTTAAAATTATTGATATCTATAAACACTGACATCCCTGTAATATTTAAATTTACACACACAATGCAAATACTGCCGCTTTGCCCCAACCGGCTCGAGGCATGGTTGCACACAAGCAAACCAACGCTGGATATTTTGTAGTTGGGTAATCTTCAAAGCAAGGCCTTATTTCATTCTGGGACGATGGAAGTGTGTAACCTCGAGAGAAGCAACGACATCCGCCGCGGAGATGAACTTCAGACGAGCAGGAAATCGCCCGTGCGAGGTGCCTCGGGTTCCTCGCCCGAGTTACGTACATCGTTTCGGCAGCATCGCTGTCACACGCGAAACCGCCGACGAGTGGGGCTTCGGTGGATACGGACGCCAGCTCTCTCCGTGATATCCCGCGGAGCTACACCACTTCGATCGTTTTGCGATGGGATCGCCTCCAAAATCCCGGAAGAGCTGAGTGAAATCCCAGGGATTTCTGTGTGGGACGCATCATCAACCAATGCCATGTAGATAGCCGCACAGGGTAACACTGATGGCTTGTCCACCAGTGGCGCCAGCCTTGGCCCACGGGTGGACAAGCCACTTAGTGAATCACGGATGCTGCCATCGAGACGGCAAATCGAGCTGTCTCGAGATAGGGGGCGCGGGACGTCCTTGTTCTCGGGCTTCGAGCCGAGCCGATATGATGCTCGCCCAGTGACTTACTTCGGGGGAGAAGTCGTTCATCGCTTCGGCGAGCGCTCGCAGGGCGTCGGGCGTCTGACTCAAATCGCAGTGCTCAAGCGCCAACACGGCTTCGCTACGGACTCTCCGATCCTCATCCTTCAGGGCTTCGCAGATCAACGCGAAGCCCTGAATCGTATTGGGCTCCGAGGCCATGACGGCGACAAGGCGCTCGGCGACGTCCCCTTTTCGCAGCTCTTCGAGGGGGGGAAGCCCTTTCGGTAATTGGCCGGGTTTGATCATCTGCCTCAGCGCCTGTTGTGCTTCGCGGCTTCGGGAACGAGCCGAAGTGCCGAAGATCTGGCGAATGGCAGGGAATGCCAGGTAGGCGTGATTCTCCAACGGGACCAGAGCCTTGACCGCGTTTTGCCGGATGTACCAACCCTCGCAGCTCAGGAGTCGAGACAGAACAGTCACTGTCCGCAAATCGTCCCGACCATGAGTGATCAGGGCCTCGGCCACCGCGGATTGAACCTCGAGGGAAGGATCGTCAGCCAACTCAAGGAGCGTATCGAGGACCACCGTGTTATGTTCGCCAACCTTGCCCAGCGCGCGTATGAGCGCGCTCAGGATCGAACTACGGGTCCGAGCCCAAGGAGCTCCCTCCTGAGACTCGTGAGTCGATTCGTCCGCCAACATGGCGACCTTCCGAGTCCGCTCGATGGCATCGATGAGAATCGGCGACACGACTTCGGATGCGGGCTCGAGCTCGATGAATCGCCGTAGCGTGATCATTCCGAGGTTGAGTTCGTCACCGTCGAGTACGTCCAAAATCCAGGAGAGAACCTGTTCTCGAGTCGCTGCAAACGGCGACGATTTCACGATTTTATCCCCTCGAAGGAGGGCAAGATTGAGCGCAGCATCGAGTGCCTCACTGCGAGTCTTCGAGTCAGGATCGTGTCTGAGTGCAAAGAGGAATTCCCACGCGCGAGGATGTCCCGATCCGTACTTGCCAATCGCATCTAGAACGGCATGCCGAACCTCGGGATCAGGGTCGTGCACGAGATCTTTCAAGGTTTGGAACGTACGTGGATCATCCATCCCGATGGCAACCAGGGCGATGACTGCATCCAACCGTGGTCGTTCCCAATAGAGGTCGCGACTGGATTCGGCAGGCCGATCCAGCTTGGCAGAGGAAGCGCCTTCCGATGCGGACTCAACGCTTGCGAACTTGGGAGACTCGATGGCTTGGATCAGGGCAGGGGCCGCCGTTTTCGCGGAGGGAGACAGGAGAAGAAGCCCCTTGGCTGCCGCCGAACGAATGTGAACATCATTATCAGCAAGTGCTTCAATGAGGATTCGGCTTACCTCATCCGCCCTGGGATGCCGCTCTCCGATGCTCCCGAGCAAGAGGGCGGCCTCGCGGCGGACGAGGCGAGCATGATCCTCTTTGAGGATCGTGATGCTGGCATGGATCACTTTATCGAGACGGTGATTCCCATTTATTCGCAATTCGGACAAGGTCGAAGCGCGCTCTCTCGCATCTTTCCCACTCTTCGCTGCTCGGAGCAGTTCATTAATGGGGTCCATCTGATCCAGGAGGACGGTGTACGCTACAAAGATCACAAAACCAAACCCGACCAAAGAAACAATCGGATTCGCAAACTTCTGTGCGTGATCGCGATTGATAGACATTAGTGTTGCTCGACTCCTTAGGTTCGACCCCTCTTCCCTGACCCGCGATACGTTGCTCGGGACGGACCAAGGTGTGGCTTCAAGTTTTCGACATAATACGGAATTATTTTGTGACAGTGACGCTTCGGAAGCAACAGGGTGCTTGCTTCTCGCTCAGTGGATGTTTGGCCCCTTCGTAAAACAAAGGGACTCCGCCCTTGAGACGACTCTTGTACGAACCGGGAAAACGAAGCGCAAGGTCTCTTGGAGGCGACACGCTTGAATTCCGTACACTGGCTCGGTAGCATCGCTGCGGCCATTGATCTGAAGAGTCCTCTTCCCATTTCAAGCGCGGAGCCGAGCGAGTGACTGATCCGGAAATCCGCGACCTGATGTGTCTCGCGCTGGTGCCCGGGGTGGGTCCGCACACGAGTCGCGCACTGCTCGAACGATTCGGATCGGCAGGCAAGGCACTCGATGCTCCGCTCTCGGTGCTCCGCGAAGTGCCGGGCGTGGGGGCAAAGCTGGGTGAGCGCATCAGCCGAGCGCGCAGGGAACACGATGCGGAGGAAGAGCTGGCCCTCTGCCGCGCTGCGGGAGTGACGGTCCTGCCGCGCGGCGATGCCGATTATCCGCCCCCCTTGGGGGAGATCCCCGACCCACCGAGCTTGCTCTTTGTCCAAGGAAAGATTGAGTCTCGGGATCAACTCGCGATTGCCCTCGTCGGCTCTCGGCGCTGTACCCCCTACGGGATGCGAGTGGCCGAGCGCCTGGCCAGCGCGCTGGCCAGGGTGGGACTCACGGTCGTCTCGGGGCTCGCTCGAGGCATCGACGCGGCAGCGCATCGCGGGGCGTTGAAGGTGGGAGGAAGGACGATCGGCGTCATGGCCAACGGCCTCGCGCAGATTTATCCTCCCGAACACGAAGAGCTGGCCCACCAGATCGCTACGTCGGGGGCCGTGGTCAGCGAGATGCCGATGCGGCAGGGGCCGCTGGCGGGGCTCTTTCCCCAGCGAAATCGGATCATCTCGGGGCTCTGCCTGGGAGTGGTCGTGATCGAGGCGACACCCCGGAGCGGCTCCCTCTCGACGGCCCATCATGCGATGGAGCAGAACCGAGAGGTCTTCGCAGTGCCGGGTCCCGTCGATAGCCTGTCGAGTCAAGGCTGCCATCGCCTGATCCGAGACGGTGCCCGCCTGGTCGAGACGGTCGACGACATCCTGGAAGAACTCGGCCCGCTCGTCCGCGAGGTACGCACTTCCACACAGGAACCGGGCGTGCGTCATCCCGTCGAGCTGACCCTTTCGGAGCAGGAACGGTCGCTCCTGGGACAGCTCGACGACCAACCCTTGCCCGTGGACGCGCTGATCGCCAAGACGCGATTGTCCGCATCTCAAGTCCTCGCGACACTCAGCGTTCTCGAGATGAGACGGTTGGTACGCAGGCTTCCGGGACAACACTTCGTTCGAGCGTAGACGGGGAATCACGAGGCAGACATCGCCGCTTCGAGATGATCCTCAAGCCAACGGGTGAGGTCAGCAAAAACCTGTTCACGTCCGATCTCGTTCAGAGGCTCGTGGCGCATCTCGGGATAGACCCTGAGCGTCTTGTCCGTCGCCCCCAGGCGCTCGAAGAACCGGCGAGACCCCTCGGGGTCCGTGACGTGATCGGCGGCCCCGGCCAGCATGAGGGTTGGGAGTTCGATCGTCTCGGCCTGGTTGGCAACTTGCGCGCCTGAGCCGACCATACCGAAGAAGAGCGGGGCACTGATCCGGCTGTGCCTGAGGGGATCCGTGCGATGCTCCTGCTGCATCTCGGGGTCGCGGGTCATCATCTCCGCGGGGAGTTTGGCGGAGAGCGTAACCCCCGGCGCATGGCGGAGCAGGAATCGCCCGATGGCAAGTTTGTAGGCGGGCACGCGGGTCGCCAGCTTCAACGAAGGATTCGACGTGATGAGGCCGCTGAGTTCGTGCGAGCCCTCCAGGACCACGCGGAGGGCAAGCAGCCCACCGTTGGAGTGCCCCAGAAGGAATCGAGGCAGGTTCCGGCGTTCGCGTGCCACCCAGTCGACCGCGGAGCGGACGTCCGAAACGAGTTCCTCATAGCGCGCCACCACCCCCCGACGCCCCGGACTTCGCCCATGCCCACGCAGGTCGGGGGCCAAGAAGTCGACGTTGAGGGAATCGGTCAGCGCGTGGGCCACGTGGCGATAACAGCCCCCATGCTCGCCGAAGCCATGGGCCACCACGATGACCCCCCTCGGATCCGGCCGGCGCCAATACCGGCCGCGAAGCACCAAGCCGTCTTCGGCCGGAATAGCCACGTCAGACCCTTGGGATTGAGTCGTGATCATCGAGTCATCCAAGCTGCCAAGAAAGAAAACAAGGAGCCTTTCGGTTCCCTCAAGAATGCCGACGCCAGTTCCACGTCCAATGCCGGTCGGAAGTCATGGTCACGGTTTCGGGAGGTAAGCCAAGGCTGACGACAATCTGCCGTACCTCTGCCAGAGTGAGAGCGGCATGGAGCGACGCCGCAAAGAGAGCTTGGGCGAACGGAGGTTCATCACCGGCATATGTGGCCACGAAGCGCGCGATCTCAGACTGGGAGCTGGGCCGGACCAGGTCGCGGACAAAGAGAGTCCCTCCCGGGGCAACCAACCTGGCCATCTGGTCCATGACCGGCGCCGGCTCGGCTATGTGATGGATGATGGAGTTGCTCACCACCGCCTCGAATGAGCAATCGCCCAGCCTCATGCTCTTCGCATCGCCAAGCAGGCAGCGAATTCTCAGGTCGAGTCCGGCGCGGAAAATGTTGTGGCTCGCATGGTCGAGCATGGCCTGGGAGAGGTCGAGTGCGACCAGTCGAGCCCGAGGATCGGCCTGGCAGAGCGCAATGGGAATGTGCGCCGGCCCCGTCCCCACGTCGATCAGCTCTCCCCCTCGGCAGGGTCCGTGTGCCTCGAGAAAGTCCGCGACGAACTTCTCGTTGACGACCGAATGGTCCATCGCGTCATAGACCTGAGCCTCTTCGAGCGTGTCCATGGCCTCGGGCTCAAGGACGCGAGAGAGCATCGTTTTGCACTCCATAACTTCATACGTTAGTTCGAGAGGAACGGCCTGGCCGATCGTCCGCTCCCGATCGATCCAGGCCAAACGGAACGCAACAGAGGTCGAGCTCAGGGTGACACGGACAAGTGGACTCCCTTTTCCATGTCACCCTGGAAAACGCCAAGGGACGCTTTCCCAAAGCGCGTCGCGTTATTTAGAGGGCCGCCGCCGCCGTCTTCGCCGCGGCCAAGCATTCACGGATGTCGGCAACGGGATTCTCGGGATTCTCCTCGTACTCGATGGCAAGGCAGTACGGATAGTGAATCTTGGCGAGTGCCTTGAAGAGGTCAACTGTACGGAGGTCACCCTTGCCGAGGACCGTGAACTTTTCGGCATCCTTCACATCTTTGAGGTGCACCCCAAAGACCCGATTGCCGAAGACTTCGACGGCACGAACGGGGTCTTCGCGAGAACGGAGGAAGTGCCCCGTGTCGACACAGCAGCCGATCTTGGGATGATGATCCTTGATCACGGCCGCGATTCGATCGATCATCGCGTAACGATGTCCGGGCCCGTGGTTGTGAATCCCGACGGCGATCCCGTATTCCTCGACCAACTTATCCAGGCTCGAGAAGCTGTCGGGGTCGGGGTCTGCCGAGAGATAGTCGACGCCGAGTTCCTTCGCGAACACGAAGAAACGCTTGTTGGCCTCGTGGTCCTTCGTGAAGTGGACGACGCCGTAACCGGCGACCTTAACCCCTTCGGCTTCGACCTTCTTCTTATGGCTCGCCACTTCCGCAGGGTCGGTCACGGTCGGAATGTGCGCGGGGTAGGACTCCCAGAAATGAAGTCCGAGTTCCTTCGTCACTGCGAGGGCCTTCTCGACGTCGGCCTGGCCGTTCTTGGTGTAGCCTCGCAGGGAATAGCTCTGAATTCCCAGCTTGAATGGGCCGTAGGGTCCCTCTGCGCCCAGGGCCAAGTTGGGACGGGTTCCCAGCGAAAGGGCTCCGAGCGCGGCGATTCCGCCGGAAAGGATGTCCCGCCTGGTCAATCCGCTCGTATGGTTCCGTGACATGTTGGTTCGCCTCGCATGCAGTGGATGGTGACATCGCCGGGCTCGCTTGGGCGTGCTGTGTTCAGACGCTCCGAGTTGGACCGCGGCGAAATTGGCCCGAGGCTATCCGAAGCGTGCAGCGCGTTCCAGAGCGCGGTGGGAATTGGTAGGAAGCGACCGGCCTTGAGTTATTGCAAATCTCTTTGATATCATCCAATGCGTGCTGGGATCAATCCTATCCAGCTTGCACCTCGGCTCGATCCGATGCGAGGAGCTTTTCATGCCTGTTCCTAATAGTGTCCTTGGTGTTCTTAGACCCATGGGGGGCGGTGATCCGGTCCCCTTGATGAAGCACGAGTTGCTCGTCGGTCGTCGGGCCTCGTGCGACATCTGCCTTGATTTTAACAACATCTCAGGTAAGCACTGTGTGCTTCGACTCGTGAACACCGTCTGGCATGTTCGCGACCTCGGCAGCACCAACGGCACGACGATCAATGGCGCGGGGATCTCCAGCGAACACTCGATCATGCCCGATGACGAGCTTGGAATCGCAGGGCACCTCTACACGCTCGACTACGAGCCGGGCGGTCCCGAAAGCGTGATTAATAAGCGCGACGTGCTCGACGAAGAGATGATTGAATCGCGCAAGCGGCATTCGCTGGTGGAATTGGCGGGCCTCGACACGGACGAGGATAAGCCACGCACTCGTTCCCGGCCAACCAAGGCCCCCGAGGAGATCGAGCGGCCTTCCGCCGATGAGGTGGATTTCGACGACGCCTTGCCGGAACACATCCGAGACGAAGATGCTCCGCGCCTCGTCCAAACGAGCGACGAAGACTTCTTCAAGATGATCCAGGACGACGTGGACAAACCCTCCTGAACCGGGTTGCGGGGCGGGGTCGGAATCTGAAGGGAGCCTTCCCCGACCATCGCCCCAGACAACCGACCTGGCCGTCGTCTATTCGACCGTTACGCTCTTGGCCAGGTTGCGTGGTTTATCGATGTCGCAACCACGGAGCCGGGCGACGTGATAGGCCAACAACTGAAGGGGCACCACGGCCAGCAACGGCTGAACGATTTCGGGGACATCGGGGATCGGCAGGAAGATGTCGGAGCGTGAGGACAGCGACTCATCTCCTTCCGTTCCGACCGCGATGATCATTCCGTGTCGGGCTCGGACTTCCTCGACGTTACCCAGCGTTTTGGCGTGGAGCGAAGCCCGCGGAGCGATGAAGACGCAAGGGGTCTCGCGATCGACGAGAGCGATCGGTCCGTGCTTCATTTCGGCGGTGGGATAGCCTTCTGCGTGGATGTAGCTGATCTCCTTGAGCTTGAGAGCGCCCTCGAGCGCCACAGGGAAGTGAAGGTCTCTTCCCAGGAACAAGGCACTTCGCGCGGAGGCGATGCGTTCGGCGGCATCGGCAATTTCGGGTTCGCGCGACAGGACCCGCGTTAAACCAGACGGGACCTCGGCGAGCGCCTCGATCACGGCCATCCCATCGGTGAACGCGAGATGGCGAAGTCGGCCCAGGTAGAGGGCCAGCAGTGTCAGAACCGTGACTTGCGCGGTGAAGGCCTTGGTGCTGGCCACGCCGACCTCGGGACCGCAGTGCAGATAGATGCCGCCGTCGGCTTCTCGAGCGATGGTGCTACCGACGGTATTGACGATCGCGAGAGTGGGGTGCCCCTGTCGCTTGGCTTCACGAAGCGCACCGAGCGTATCGGCCGTCTCACCCGACTGGCTCAAGACGAAGACGAGCGTGCGGTCGTCGAGGGGCGCATTCCGATAGCGAAACTCGCTGGCATACTCGACTTCAACGGGTAAATGCGCAAGCCTTTCGATGAGGTATTCCCCCACGAGCGCGGCGTGCCAGCTCGTACCGCAGGCGGCGAAAACCACGCGGCGGATCCGTCGGAGTTGCCGGGGGCTCATGTTAAGCCCACCGAATTGCGCCGTGGCCTCCGCGCGTCGGATCCGACCTCGGCAGGCATCGATCACGGTATCCGCTTGCTCGCGGATCTCCTTGAGCATGTAGTGGGCATGGCCACCGAGCTCGACGGCATCGGGCTTCCAGTCGATCCGGTCGATCCGAGGCGTGATCGGGCCATGTTCCTGATGCCGGATCTCGAATTTGCTGGGGGTCAAGCGCACCACCTCGCCGTCCTGGAGGTAAGCGACCTTGGCCGTATGCGGGGCAATCGCCAGTGCGTCACTCGCGAGGAAATACTCGTCCTCACCGAGCCCGACCACGAGCGGGCTTCCAAAGCGTGCCCCGATGACCTCTCCGGGACAGCGAGGGCTCACGACCGCCAGGCCATAGGTTCCTTCCAGGTGAGGAAGGGCCCGTTGCACCGCTTCGTAGAGGTCACGGCCGTCGCCCAACTCGCGCGCAATCAGGTGAGCGATCACTTCGGTGTCGGTCTGACTCGCGAAGGCGAAACCCTGCAACTCGAGCTCCGCGCGGAGGTTGGCGTGGTTTTCAATCACGCCGTTGTGAACGACCGCCACGGCTCCATCGCTCCCCCCCAGGTGAGGGTGAGCGTTGGTGTCGGTTGCAGGTCCGTGGGTTGCCCACCTTGTGTGGCTGATGCCGCATGTCCCCCGAGCCGGATGGGCTTCCAGGGATTCTTCGAGCGTTCTGACGCGCCCGGACTGCTTTCGAAGATGGAGCTTACCTTCGCTCAGGGTAGCGAGACCGGCGCTGTCGTACCCTCGATATTCGAGACGGCGTAGTCCCGAAATCAGTATCGAGCTAGCCGAATTACTTCCCGTGTAGCCGACAATCCCACACACGGTGCCCTCCCGGACAGAAGCTGCGTCGACGCCGACGTTCGCAACGTACAGCGGGTGAAATGCGCACTTTCATTGAACCTACTGTGGCTCAGACGTTCAACCACGTCCTCTTTTATCACGAATGTGACACGGCAGGCGGGGAGGTCGAGATAGGCGATTCCGGAAGGCCGGCAGGAGGAAGGGACACATCCCCTTCCACGGTGACCTCGAGAGAAAACTGCTTCAAGATTGCGTCGGTCGCGTCGGAAAGTTGAGACACCACCTTGGTAGCTCCCAACTCGAGGAGTCGCGAAGAGACCGTGGCAAAGTCGCTCAGCTCGCCCCACCTGCCCACCAGAATCGGTAGCTGTTCGAACCGAGCCCGAAGCCTTCGGACCAGGTAGCGGGCGGTGCTGAATCCCCCGGGAGGCAGATGCGAGAGGACCACAAGTTGGGGATCGAAGTCACCGATGCGCTCGGCGAGTTTCAACGGGGTTTCGGACTCGGTGACGATCTTCAGTTGCAAATGACTGGGTTCGAGGAGGATGGAAAGCATTCTCAAAACGAGCACATCAACCTTGTTATCCGTTTTCACTCCGATGATACGAGGCCCCATGGATTCGTCCTGAACTTCTGAGGAGGTCGCCAACGAGAGGTCGTCGAGCACGTCGGAGATGAAGCGAAGTATCAACGCTCGCTCGCGCATATCCAGCTCATCCCGTGCATAGTCGCGCTCAACCCGGGAAAGCGTGGGAACGAGAATGCGATCGAAGACCTCGGAGCGGGGAGACTGCTTGAAGGCCGTTTCGAGTATCTCCCACGCCCCATCGAGATCCCTGGCCAGTAATCTTTGATAGAACCGGACGTCGGGTTCGAGTGGGGCATCTTCTCCCAGAAGTATTGAGAACACCCTCAGGGCAGGCACCGATTTACCAACGACGGCCAGGCAGACGGTCATCGGCGTTGAGAGCAAGAGTCCGAGCATTCCCCAGAGCCACGTCCAAAACATGGCGGCGACCAAGAGACCGAGCGACGAAACTCCGGTCGTTCTGCCATAGACGATCGGTTCGACCACGCTATTAGCCAGCATCTCCATGGCGGCGAAGAGAGCGATGACCAGCAACGGCTCGCGCCATCCCGTGAAGGTGGCCACCGAGAACGCGAAGGGGAGAACGAAGGCCGTGCCGGGCCCGATGTAAGGGATGAACCGCAGGACCGCCGCCAAGAGACCCCAGACCGCAGCCAGGGGAACACCGATCGCCCAGAGTCCCAGGGAAATGATCAAGCCGAAGGTGGAATTGACCGTCGCGAACATGATGAGATAACGACTAATCCGACGGCCCACCTCCTGCATCGTCTTCGTCGTAAGGCTCACGCGCCCTTGCCCGACAAGGCGAATGACCCGATCGCTGAGATCCTCGGGGTTCGAGAGAATGAACAAAACGAGAACAATCACAAACGCTCCGACACCCACGCTCTCAAGGTAAGGACCAACTGCGGATTGCAGTCGTTGGGTAAACGAGGGCTGAGTCACGACATTCACAGGGACAGCCCCCGTCGACGATGGCGGTGCGTCGAGGGCTTGGGCCAGGTCCGAAGCTTTCTTCAAGAGCCTCTCAATGGCCCCTTCCTCGCGGGGTTGAAGGAAACGGAATTTCTGGCGAATGTTGTCCTGAAGTTGCTCTGGATTGATATGCTGAGCCAAGGTGGCGACCTGTGCTCCGACTCGGTAGGCCACGAAACTCATCGCCCCCAGGGCGAGAAGCAGCGTCAAAACCACGGAAAGAAATCGGGGCATTCCGCGTTGCTCAAAGAACTTGGCGATCGGCGCGAGGGCAAAACTCAAGAGGATGGCCAACGCGAATGGTTTCAGAACCTCGGAGGCGAGGGACATGAAACCAACCACCGCGAAAATCAAGAAGGTGGTGATCACCGGCTGACTGACAGGCAGCGTTCTTCGCTTCGCGGCCAAGGTCGTAATCCCTGGAATTGGGGAGTGGTCGTCGAATCCATGCGTAGGTCCCACGATCCCCAGCGATCGCGACGCCGAGACGACCTCGCCCTTTTCCTACGCGAATGACATGCCCAGATCTAGGCGCGAAAACTGCGGGTTCCTAACCTGACGTGGAGTGAATCGGCAAACCCAGGCCGGAGATGAGGAGACCGATGACAGAGCCCAACACCAATCGACGCGAATTTATCCAAGCAGGCGTTGCCGGTCTGGCAGCCGCGAGCCTCATCACCGGGGCCGAGGCCGCAGCCGCCGACAAGAACTCGGGTGGCATTCCCCTCCGCCCCCTCGGTAAAACCGGCGAGCAGGTCAGCCTGCTTTGCCTGGGAGGATTCTCGGCCACGGCTCCCAAGCTGCTCGCCGAAGCCGAGAGCGTGGCTCTCATCCAACGTGCCGTCGATGAAGGGGTCACCTTCATGGACAACGCGTGGGACTACCATGACGGTGTCGCCGAGGAGCGAATGGGCAAGGCCCTGTCGCAAGGAGGCCGGCGCGACAAAGTCTTCCTGATGACCAAGTGCTGCGGCCGGACCGCAAAGGATGCCCAATCCGGCCTCGAAGACAGTCTCCGACGGTTGAAGACCGACCACATCGATCTCTGGCAGTTCCACGAGATCATCTACGACAATGACCCCGACTGGATCTTCGCTGCGGAAGGGGCCATCCATACCGGGTTGAAAGCCCTCAAGGAAGGCAAAATCCGGTACCTCGGCTTCACCGGGCACAAGGACCCATCCATCCATCTAAAAATGCTGTCTCAGCCCTATGAATGGGCCACGGTTCAGATGCCTCTCAACGTGATGGATATCCATTATCGAAGTTTCCAGAAGCAAGTGCTTCCCGAACTCAATCGGCGAGGGATCGGCTGTCTGGCGATGAAGAGCCTCGGGGGATCCGGGACCATTGTGTCCCAGGGAGGGGTCTCCGTGGAGGAGGCTCTGAGATACGTCCTGTCGTTGCCGATTTCCAGCTTGGTTTCCGGAATCGACTCGGTCAAAGTCCTCGAGCAGAACCTGAAGATCGTCCGTGAATTCAGGCCGCTCCAGGAGAACGAGCGTCGCATGATCGAAGCCAAGACCCTCAAGCTCGCAGGGGATGGCCGTTTCGAACTCTTCAAGTCCTCCAAGGCTTACGATGGTCCCGTGCATCGTAAGCAACATGGATTCTCGACGGAGTTGAAGGCATAAATCGACCTCGCCATCGTCGGTATCAACAAACAACGCCTCGGCGACGTTTTTTCGTCGCCGAGGCGTTCTTGTTTTCCTCTGAGAACGTTCTTTCTCAACCGTGGGCGAGCGAACCTCTCGAACCGATCTAGTCGAAGGTCTAATCGCGAACGATCGCTCTCATGATTTACGAGAGTCCGACGATTTTCGCATCGGAGTCGACGTCGATCCGCTCGGCGGCCGGGGATTCGGGCAGTCCCGGCATACGGACGATTTCGCCGGTCAAGGCAACCAGGAATCCTGCTCCCGCCGCGATCTCGACGTCGCGCACGGTCAGAGTGAATCCCCGAGGGCGGCCTCGAAGCTTGGGGTTGTCCGAGAGCGAGTCCTGTGTCTTGGCCATGCAGAGGGGGAGGTTCCCGTAGCCGAGCCGGCGCGCCTTGCGGAACTTGGCTTCAGCCGCGGGGAGGATATTCACACCGTCGGCGCCGTACATGACCTTGGCGATCGTCTCGAGCTTGCGCTCGACCGGCCATTCCAGAGGGTAGAGGGGCTGATAAGCCGAGAGGGGACCGTTGGTCGCCGCTACGACCTTCTCCGCGAGTTCCATAGCCCCCGCACCGCCTTCGCCGAACACGTTGGCTGTCGCGCTCGGGATGTTCCGGCCCTGGCAGTAGCGATGGATCACCGCGAGCTCTTCGGGCGTATCCGAGGCAAACTGGTTCACAGCGACGATGGTTGGCTTCCCAAAGTGCGCAGCACTGTCGAGGTGAGCGGCGAGATTCTCGAGCCCCCGCTGCACGGCGGAAGGGTCGGGGGTCTTGAGGTCTTGGAGGTCGAGCCCGCCGTGCATCTTCAGGGCCCGTACGGTAGCGACGATGACGATCGCGGCTGGGTTGAACCCTCCTGATCGGCACTTGAGGTCGAAGAACTTCTCGCCGCCGAGATCGAAGGCAAAACCGGCTTCCGTCACGGCATAATCTGCAAACGTCAACGCCATGCGGGTCGCGAGAACTGAGTTGCACCCATGCGCGATGTTCGCGAAGGGGCCGCCGTGGACGAAGGCCGGCGTCCCCTCACGCGACTGGACGAGGTTGGGATGGATCGCCTCGTTGAGAATCGCCGCCAACGAGCCGATCACTCCCATCTCCTTGGCGAGTACCGGCCGGCCTTGGCGATCGTAGCCTACCAAGATGCGTTCGAGACGTGCGCGGAGATCGGCCGGGGAGTCGGCCAGGCAGAGGATCGCCATCACCTCGCTGGCGGCGGTGATGTCAAACCCGGACTCGCGCGGCACGCCCTGGCTCGGCCCTCCGAGACCGATCACGATCTTGCGCAAGGCGCGATCGTTCATGTCGAGCACGCGCTTCCAGACGATGTGGCCAGGGTCGAGGGTCGTGTTCTCGAAATGGAGCTTATTGTCGATGGCCGCGGCGAGCAGGTTGTGGGCCGCGGTGATCGCGTGAAAGTCCCCCGTGAACTGCAAGTTGATCGTGTTCGACGGCTCGAGCCGGCTCGCGCCGCCCCCCGTCGCTCCCCCCTTGCGGCCGAACACAGGCCCCATGGAGGGCTGCCGTAACGCCAGGGCCGATTTCTTGCCGAGCTTGCGGAGCCCTTGAGCCAAACCAATCGAAACCGTCGTCTTCCCTTCTCCGGCGGGGGTCGGCGTGATGGCCGAGACCAAGATCAGCTTGCCGGTAGGTCGATCGGTGCGTTCGAGCGCTTCGAGTCGCACCTTGGCCTTGTCGCGGCCATACGGCTCGAGATGCTGGTCGGCGATTCCAAGACCTCGGGCCACTTCGCTGATCGGTCGGGGATCGAAGGCGGTTATTCCCATGAGACAAGGCTCACCATTCTAAGAAGTGCGTGCAAAATCCATGAACAGGCATGACCATCCTTGACATGACTGGCAGTTCGACTTCATTCGTCCCATGAAGACTTCATCGGGAAGACCCGAATACCTTAACGTGATCGTTCGGGTGAGATCCAGGGGAACATTGGATCTCACCCGACATTTTCAACCATTCTTTCCCAGATACTTATCAAGCCACCCCATCACCTCTTGCCACCAGAGAATCCGATTCGCCGGTTTGGTGATCCAGTGCCCCTCGTCGGGGAAGAAGACATAACGGCTGGGCACCCCTTTGCGCTGAAGGGCTGTGAACATACCAAGTCCTTGCCCCTCGTGGACCCGAAAATCGAGCGCTCCGTGGATCACGAGAGTCGGTGTCTTGAAGTTCTGGATATAGGAGCTCGGCGATCGCTCGCGATAGTGCTCGGGCTTCTCCCAAGGAGTGCCGCCGAACTCCCATTCCGGGAACCAAAGCTCTTCCGTCGTGCCGTACTTACTCGTGAGGTCGAAGACCCCGGCGTGGCTGATCAAGGCACGGAAGCGGTCGGTGTGGCCGGCGATCCAGTTCACCATGAAACCGCCATAGGAACCACCCGCCGCGGCGACTCGAGAACCATCCAGGAAGGAGTACGTTTTCAGAGCATGATCCAGACCCAGCATCAGGTCATCGTAGACACGGCCGGTCCAGTCCTGGCTGATCTGGTCGGTGAACTTCTGGCCGTACCCCGTGGAACCTCGAGGATTGATCGCGACCAAGGCATAGCCAGGAGACGCGAACATTTGATAGCACCAGCGATTGTGCCATTCGTCGTGCCAGGCCCCCTGGGGACCGCCGTGAATCAAAAAGACGACGGGATATTTTTTCTGCGGGTCGAAGCCGGGAGGACGTACGAGCCAACCGGATACGGCGTCGCCGTCGGCTCCCTTGAAGTGGAATTCTTCGGCGTCGGACAACGTGAGACCTGCGAGAAGTTCCGCGTTGTGCCGCGTCAAACCCTTGAGACCGCTCCCATCGCTTTTGGCCGTGTAAAGCTCGTTCGGGTGGGCCGTATCTCCTCGAACGAAGACGAGATCCTGGCTCCCCGGCACGACCTGCACGGCGGTGTTGACACCCCCGTGGACCCTGATCTCCTGCAACGGTTGCTCCCCGGCGCGAATCTCGAGGATCGGCTCGCCGCCCAGGTCGTCGATCACGGCGAAGAGGCGGGCAGGGGAGGTCGCCCCATCGAGCTTGGCGGGATCTGCCCAGGCGAATGACAGCACAGGGCGATCGAGACGCTCGCTGCTGTACTCAAGATTCCCCGACGCGCGGTCGCGAACCTTCAGAACCCAAAGATCCGACTCAAAACCGGCGCGAGCCTGGCTCACGTAGGCAAAGTACTTGCCATCGGGTGAGTACGAAGGCTGGGCGTCGGCCCCGAGATTCGAGGCCGTCAGGTTCTTGCGTTCTCCCCCCTCGACGGGAACCGTCCAGATGTCCGTGTTGGTCGACCAGGCCTGATCCTTGGCCGGCTCCGCCGTGAAGGCCAACTCCTTGCCGTCCGGTGAGAACGCGTAGTCGTTCGAGCCCCCGAACGGAGCAGGGGGGGTGTTCACATCAAGATCCGAGGTAAGATCCTTCGCGGCTCCCGTATGGGCGTCGGCAACGAAGAGATGGCTCCGCTTTCCTTCGTCCCAAGAACTCCAGTGGCGAATCATAAGTTTGTCATAAACTCTTGCCTTGCTCTTGGCAGCCTCTTTTTCTTTATCCTTGGCCAACGTCTCTTCGGGCGTCTTACCAGGATAAACTTCGGCCACGAAGGCGATCTTGTCCCCCTTGGGGGACCAGATCGGCCCGGCGACGTCAATCGGGAGTTTGGTGAGCTGTCGTGCTTCACCCCCATCCAGGGGGAGCAGCCAAACCTGGGTCGTCCCTCCTCGATTCGACGTAAAAGCGATCGTCTTCCCGTCCGGGCTCCATCGCGGATCGGTGTCAGCGCCCGGGGCCGTGGTGAGCCGCTTAGGCTCGCCCCCAGATGAGGGAACCAGCCAGAGGTCGCTGTTCGTCTTGTCGGTGGCCCGATCGAGTTCGGAAACGACGTAGACAACCCAACGCCCATCGGGCGAGACCTGAGGGTCGGCCACCGATTTGACCGCAAGCAAGTCGTCGATCGTCATCGCCCTTCCCGCGGCGAATACCGGCGCGACGAGCATCATGCCCACCACAAAACTCAGAAAAAGCCTCATCGAATCTTCCTCACGAGTTCCAGGTCAAAGACGCCCATGTCCCAGCTTCTTGAGCAGGGGAATCAGCGCGAGCAAGATGACGCCCGGGACGACGGACGCAAAGGTTAAGAAGTGCCAGAGATTAATTTTCGACCCCTCGAGCATATGTTCTAGCGTGCCCGCCAGGTAATTGGCCGCCGCAGTGCACAGGAACCAGATGGCCATCATCAACGATGCGACCTTGGGATGGGCCAGATTGTTGATGAGCGACAGGCCGATCGGTGATAGGCAAAGCTCTCCGACCGTAAAGAAGAAATAGACGACGACCAGCCACCAGGGACCGACTCTGGACTTGGAGGCAAGGCCGTCGGCGGTCGCCATCACAGCCATGCCGATCCCGAGCAGGACAAAACCAAGGCCCATCTTCGCCACTGGATTCAAAGAAAACTTTGTCCGATCAAGTCGATTCCAGAGAAGCGACATGAGGGGAGCAATCGCAATGATCAAGAGCGGGTCCACCGACTGATACCACGCGGCGGGAAATGGTTTTTCACCAATGAGCACGCGATTGGTCTTCTCTTCGGCGAAGAGAGTTAGCGTCCCACCCGCTTGTTCGAAACCCATCCAAAACACAATGGAGAACAGGGAGACGACCAAAATGACAGCGAGCCGTTCCCAATCGGCTCGACCGAATGGAGACTTCGTTATTACCTCGGCGATATCACCCTGGTCTTTCAATCCAGCGCCACCAACTTGGCCTTGTGCTACCCGACAAAGCAGAGCCGTAAACGCTGCATACACGAGTGCGAGAAGCACCCAATATGCCAAAACAAGGAGTCGACCATTGTTTCCCCCGGCCTGTGCAATTTTGGCCGCGGGTGTAAGAGCGGCGTAGATGCTTATCACACCCAACAGCGTCAAGGCAATGACATGGATATAGTCCAGTGCCGTCAATCTTGCGATGGAAGGATCTCGCCCGGGAGGGTAACCTTGATTACCCAAGGTTCGTTGCATTGTCATGAAGGTTAGTAGCGCAATGAGCATTCCGGCTCCCGCAACTCCAAATCCATAATGCTCGCCGAAATTGGGATTTTTGCCCAGCCAACCACATACCAGAGGTGAAACGAAAGCTCCCAGGTTAATACCCATATAGAAGATCGTATAAGCACTATCCTTGCGAGAATCTCCGGGAGCATATAACTGCCCCACCATGGTGGAGACGTTGGCTTTGAAGAAGCCATTTCCAAGGATGATCAAACCCAAGGCCATATAAAGATGCGACTCGAAAGCCATGGCGAAATGGCCCAGAGTCATGAGCAATCCACCGATCAGGATCGCTTTACGTTGTCCCAGATAGCGATCGGCGAGCGGCCCTCCCAGGAGGGGGGTCAAGTAAACGAGACCGGTGTAGGTTGCATAGAGGCCCAGGGCATCTTTGCGGCTGTAACCAAGCCGCTGCGTCAGGTAAAGTACCAGCAGGGAACGCATCCCATAATAGCTGAACCTCTCCCACATCTCAGAGCCGAAGAGGACGTACAACCCTCGCGGGTGTCCCTCCTCGGCGATGCCGACTTTCTCCCCAAGCTCGGCAGTCTTCGGCATACGAACACAACTCTCTATCTGCGGTTTGGAGAGGAACCGCAATCGAGGGATAGACTTAGACCGTGCGCGGATCCGACGAAAACCGGACCGCGAACAAGATTAACCAATCATCCGGTGGTTCCCAAGCCCCTGGTGTCCCACAAGATGGGAAGACGATCGGGGTCAGCGCACCCTGGGCTTTGCGTTGACCGTGGGATTGGAATCGAGCCAACGCAACAAATAAGGCATGCAGGCAACAGGCCCGGGTTCGCGAAAGAGCAACGGAGCCCGGATCAGTTCGGCATGATTCGCGTGGATGGTGACGTGGTCGCGGACCCCCGCGAGCTTCGTCCGCTCCACGGTCACACAGCCGTCGCCGGTTCCGTCGCTCACTTCGTCGAGTTGGTCTTCCAGTTCCGCCGAGGCAAGACGAACCAGGCCGCCCAGGAGCCCTGCTCCCTTGCGAAGCGAGTCGATCCGCGCCTCGACCTTGGACCGCATCTCGAGCGACACAAAGCCAACGTCTCCGGCCAGGATATGGTAGCGAACCCCCGGGCGCCGAGGACGGTGATTGAGAGTCTTAAGGAACTGGCTGCCCGGTAGTAAGTCTTTGGCAGCCTCGCCGAGTCCATCGCCCAGGTGCGAAAGAGCTTCGGCCGGCTTGTTTCCCTGGACGGCACGCACGCCGTCCAGGAGTTGGAGCAGCGTCTGAACCTTGGCCAGACTCGACCCTTGATTCACCGGCGCAATCAGGATCAGGTCGGTCACGTCGTTCCCGTAGACCTCGTCGTTCTCGACATAAGACCGGGAAAGCAACGCCCCCATGGAATGGGCGACGATCGCCCAGGGTCGTTGATCTCCCGTTCTTCGACGAAAGGCGACCCAATCCCGATGGAACCGGGCACTCGACTCGGCCAGCTCTCGATTAAAAGGATAGTCGTAAACCACGACTCCAAATCCGGCGGCCTCGAGCGGCGGGATCATGTGCACGAAACCGCCCGACGAGGAGTTGAGTCCATGAACCAGACAGATCGTCGGACGCTTCGGGTCGTTGGGACGGTAAGACCGTAGCGCATGCAAGCCGTAGCTCGCCTCGCGCTGGGCTTCCTGCTCCACATGATCGGCCAGTTTGCGGAGCCGTTGCTCCCAATCCGCATGGGAACCGGCCGGCCTATTCGATGCATGCACACTGACAACCAAAGTCGTGCCGTCGACGGTTAGTGTGGCGGCGGGTCCGAGGAGTCCGGCGAGCGCTTTCCGTGAAACGCTTCCGCCCAGACCAACGACCGGAACACCCAAGGAACCGTTCGGTCGGGCAACTCGAGATCCGGTCGCTCGGCTCAGGCGTTCGACGAGCTCGGCGACGTCGAGTTCGCGTCCGGCCATCAGCGGAACTCGAACTTCGACCATTTCATTCTTCGTTTCGTCTTTGGCGTCCACGGGTTGGCTCAGGCCGCAGAGGGCCAGGATCAGGAGAACCACCATGTTGCTCGCTCGACGATACCTGGGAGTCGTCTCAGTCCTACGAACGATCTCCAAATTATAGCCCCGAGAGGAATTCCGGCGAATCCCGGGTTCACGGTTCCTGGAAAGGAACGGTTTCGGTCGTATTTCGTACGTCTGATAATGGGTCTTATGTTCGGTTCCAGGGAGGGCGGCGATCATCAGGGAGGTTCGTTGAGCCTTCTCGACGTCTTTGACATGATTGCATCGACTTAACGAGAGCCGTCTGGTTTTTTTTAATTTTACGGACTTTGCCGATTTGTGGGACTGGCGCGTCGAGTTGGGCGTTTTGACTTGCGGCCTTAAGGAACTCGATGTATCAAGATCACGCTCAATCTCGTGGTATGCGGAGCGTCGGCGATGATGAGAATGGATTCTCTTTCGTCTAACCAGGGCGTCGGGCCAAACGAGCGGCCATCCTCTGTGGCTACGGATCGAGGTCCTCTCGATTCGCTTTCGACGGCGATTCCTTCCGTGCCGCCTCCCTGGGTGTCGCGTGCGATCATCGGCTTTGTCGGCCTCGGAATCCTGATGCGGGTTGTTCGGTATCTACTGAACTTTCCGCTTTGGTGTGATGAGACGATGATCGCCGCCAACTTCCTCGACCGAGGGTATGCCGACCTGTTTCGGCCGCTCGACTATCGGCAGGTCTGTCCCTTGCTATTTCTGGTGATTGAGCTGACGTCGGTGAAGCTGCTCGGGTTCTCCGAGCTGACCTTGCGGCTCTTCCCAGCGCTCTGCGGAGTCGCGAGCGTGCCGCTGTTCCGTCATTTCGCCGGCAGGCTTCTGAGTGGAGTTCCTCTACTCCTGGCCGTCGCCGTCTTCGCGGTCTCGGGATGGCCGCTCCGATATGTGGCGGAAGTGAAGCCCTATGCCTCGGACCTGTTCGTGGCCCTGGTTCTCTTGACCCTGGCGTTGGAGTGGTGGAGAGATCCGAGCCGTTCTCATTGGTTCTGGGTCTTGGCCGGCTGCGCCCCGATCGCCGTGGCGCTTTCCTACCCGGCGATCTTTGTTGCGGGAGGCGTCGGCATCGGTTTGCTGACCGCCGTTTGGCGCTCGGGACGTCGGGGAACGTGGGCCGCCTATCTCGCGTTCAATCTGGGTGCGGTGATCACCTTCCTGGTCCTGCTTCCGTTTTACAAAACGGCTCCCCAGGACCATGACTACTTCCATAATGCATGGGCTCCGGCTTTTCCGCCGTTACACAGCATTCCTGCACTGATCGGCTGGTTCTTCACGGTGAACACCGGACATATGTTTGCCTATCCCGAAGGAGGCGAACGTGGGGCCAGTTCGTTGACGTTCCTCTGTTTCGTCGTCGCGTCGGTCATGCTTTGGCGGCGAGGACGAAAAACCGTTCTCGCGGTCTGTTTGGCCACGTTTGGACTCGCCTTGGTCGCCGCCGCAATCCATCGTTACCCCTACGGAGTGAGCGCCCGGACGATGCAATACATCGTCCCGATCATCTGTCTATTCGCAGGCCTCGGGGCAGCGACGTTACTCGACGCCTTGCCTGGAGTGAGCACCAGGCTACGCGTCCTCAAGGGGGGCGTCGCTGCGTTGGCTGTGCTCGGGTTCGGGCATATCGGCGCCGACGTTTCGTTCCCCTACAAAACGGCTACGGACCAGCGAGCACGCGCGTTCGCGGAGTGGTTCTGGACCGATCTCGGGAAACATGCCGAACTGGCCTGCGTCCGGGAAGATCTTGGCGTCGTGTTCCGTCCCGAGCACTGGAAGCGGGATGCGACCGACACGTACCTTTGCTATCAGAAGATTTATTCGCCGAGGCATCGGCGAAGCGCTCCCGTTCGGCTGGATGCGGTCACCGAAGACCATCCACTCCGTTGCGTCCTGTTTAACGAGATGCCGCAAAAGACCCCGGAATTTCAGCGCTGGATGACGGGGATGCTGGAACACTATGACCTTCGAGATTTCGACAAATACTCCGTGAGTTCGCTTGAGAAGAAGCTCGGGCCGACGTGGCACTCCCTCTATGTCGTCTATGAGTTCGTGCCCAAACCAGGGGTCGCCGCGCCGGTGTCGATCGGGGAACTCGAGCGCGGCACCTCACGGCGATAGGGTTCCAGCCGGGCAGGGGGGGCAACCGCTTTTCGTCTCGAGTCTCCGTGTCGAGTAACTCCCGTAAGACCTCCCCTACCCTCCGAGAACGGATCAAGATCTGGACAATTATAGCATGCCGTCCCACGCGGCTCTTGCTCGTGTGGGACGTTTCGTTTACAGTACAAAGGGGTTAGGGAACGAGATTTGGTAGCTGGTGAAGGGGCGTGTGGCGTGGCATTGCTGGAGACGTCTTTATCCAATTACCCCAAACGCCAGGGGAAAGTGCGTGATGTCTACGACCTGGGTGATCGGCTCCTGCTGATCGCCACCGATCGCATCAGCGCCTTTGATTGGGTTCTTCCCAACGGCATTCCCGATAAAGGGCGCGTCCTTACCGGCCTCAGCGCGTTCTGGTTCGATTGGCTGGACGTTCCCAACCACTTGATCTCGAGCGACATCGCCGATGCCGGACTCGACCTTGCGGATAACGTTCGCGAGGCGCTTGCGGGGCGGTCGATGGTCGTCAAGAAGGCCAACGTGGTTCCTTTTGAATGTGTGGTGCGCGGTTATATCTCCGGAAGTGGATGGAAAGAATACCGCGCCAGTGGCACGATCTGCGGTGAACCACTGCCGAAGGGCTTGCTCGAAAGTGCCGAACTCGATCGGCCCTATTTCACACCGGCTACCAAAGCGGAATCGGGACACGACGAGAACGTTCCCTTCGCGGCGATGGCCAAGGCGATTGGGTCGGACCTGGCTGAGACCCTGAAAGAACGGAGCATTGCGCTCTATCAAGCGGCCAACACACGGGCTCGGGAGCGTGGCCTGATCCTCGCCGATACCAAGTTCGAGTGGGGAATCGACGCAAGCGACGGCTCCCTCCTCCTGATTGACGAGGCGTTGACACCCGACAGTTCACGTTACTGGTCGATCGAGACGTATCGGCCCGGGGGACCTCAGCCTTCGTTCGATAAACAGTTCGTCCGCGACTGGCTGGAGGCTTCGTCCTGGGACAAGTCGAGTCCCCCCCCTACCCTCCCCGATGAAATTGTGGCGAAGACCCGCCAAAAATACGTGGACGCCTACGAGATCCTCACCGGTCGCGCTTTTCCTTGGAAATGACATGCTCCGTTATCTGACTGCCGGCGAGTCGCACGGGCCCGCTTTGACCGCCATCGTCGAGGGATTCCCTTCGGGAGTTGTCTTTGACGAGGAGTTGATCAATTTCGAACTCAAGCGGCGGCAAGGAGGGTACGGACGCGGCAAGCGACAGACCCTCGAGACGGACCGCATCATCGTCGACTCGGGGACGTACCACAAAGTCACCACGGGTGCGCCGATCACGCTCCGGCTGGTCAATAATGACGCCAAGCTCGAGCGCCTCCAAGAGCCCGCATCGCCTCGAGGCGGACACATCGACCTCGCCGGTTCGATCAACTATCAGACCGGGATTCGCCAGGTTCTGGAACGGGCGAGCGCTCGTGAAACGGCGCTTCGGGTCGCGGTCGGTGCTTTGGCCAAGCTGCTCCTGCGCGAGCTAGGAATCACAGTTTTTGGATATGTTCGCGAGTTGGGAGGGGTCGCCGCTCCTCCCACCACGTACGACCTGTCGGTCAGAGATGCGAGCCCGGTCTACACCCTCAATCCGGAGGCGGACCCCGCCATCGTCGCGGCGATCGACGTGGCGAAGGCGGCCGGCGACACCTTGGGCGGCATCGTAGAGGCCGTGGTGACCGGCTGTCCCATCGGCCTCGGCAGCCATGTCCAGTGGGATCGGAAACTCGACGCTCGACTGGCCCTGGCAGTGATGAGCATTCAGGCGATCAAAGGGGTCGAAATCGGCCTGGGAATCGAGGCCGCGCGACGGCCCGGGTCTCAAGTCATGGACTCGATCCGACATGAGGATGTGTTCGAGCCTTCGGACCCTCGCTTCGGGTTCCGGCGCCCGACCAATAACGCCGGCGGCATCGAAGGCGGAACGACGAACGGAGAGCCGATCGTCGTCCGAGCGGCGAAGAAGCCGATCAGTACGCTCGCCGCTCGAGGCCCTTCCGTCAATATGACGACGAAAGCCCCACAACCGGCCACTTATGAGCGTTCTGACGTTTGTGCCGTTCCTGCCGCCAGTGTGATTGTTGAGAACGTTGTCGCCTTTGAGATCGCCTCGGCCATCGTCGATAAATACGTTGGCACGAGCCTCGCCGCGATCAAAGCGGCTCATGAGGCAATGCACGAGTTGGCCCGCACTCACCTCGAGGAGTGGGGAAAGACCGTTTCTAACGGTTGAGTGGGCTATCTCCGAAAAGCGGTACACCCCACGCGGATCGTCGGGTTTGGCTCGCTCTATGGGGGCGCTCGTTTGCCCCCGAAATCGTGCGGACCGATCAAGCCGGGCCGCTCGCCGCGGAGCGGCGAACGTGCGGAGCTTGATCAAAACCTTGTTCCCCGTGTCCTCCACGAACACGGGGGTCATGGTCTCCTTTACTGCGGAGTCTCGGCTGCGGCTCTGCCTCCCCACGCCACCGAACATGGCGTCCCAGAGATTCGGTGGGAATTGAAGAGACTCACTCCTCGGGTTCTTCTTCCTCAGGTTCCTCGAGTTGGCCGTTCACAGGAAGTGCGGCGTGGGCGCCTCGGCCTTCAAGAATCTTGGTGGTGATTTCCTCGGTGATTTCCGGGGCGTCACGGAGAAATTGCTTGGCATTCTCGCGCCCCTGCCCCAAGCGAAGGTCACCGTAGTTGAACCAAGATCCCGACTTCTCGATGAGCTTGTCGGCGATGGCGAGATCCATGAGATCCCCCTCGCGCGAGATCCCGTGGTTGTACATCATGTCGAATTCGCAGACGCGGAAAGGCGGTGCGACCTTGTTCTTGACCACCTTCACCTTCACACGCGAACCAGTGACCTCTTCCCCTTCCTTCACGGGACCGATCCGGCGAACATCAATGCGGCAGGAGCTGTAGAATTTCAGGGCCCGGCCCCCCGGCGTGGTTTCGGGGCTGCCGAACATCACACCGATCTTCTCGCGAATCTGATTGATGAAGATCAAGACACACTTGGATCGAGAAACCCCGCCCGTCAGCTTTCGCAATGCCTGACTCATCAACCTGGCCTGAACACCGACAAAGCTGTCGCCGATTTCCCCTTCGATTTCGGCCCTGGGGACAAGTGCGGCAACAGAGTCGACCACGATGATGTCCACCGCGTTGGACATCACCAGCATCTCGGCGATCTGAAGGGCTTCCTCAGCGCTGCCCGGCTGGCTGACCAGGAGTGACTCGATATTGACGCCCAATCGCTTGCACCAGGAGGGGTCGAGGGCATGCTCAGCATCGATGAACGCCGCAACGCCACCGTTACGCTGAGCATTTGCCACGGCGTGAAGCGCGATAGTCGTCTTGCCGCTCGACTCAGGCCCGAAGAGTTCGATGATACGCCCACGAGGCAGCCCCTTGCCTCCGAGCGCCAGATCGAGCGAGAGCGCACCGGTGGAAATCCCTTCCACCTCAAGATGACTCCCCTCCCCCAACTTCATGATCGCGCCGGCACCGAAAGTCTTTTCGATCTGGCTGAGTGTTGTGTTGAGAGCCTTTTCCTCGGCGGAGACCGCCGGCGACTTCCCTTCGTTTGAACTTTGTCGCTTCGCCACGGCGAATCCTCCCTCGCTCTTCATTCAAAACTGTACGTTAGGACACTAGGGTATCACGCTTCTCATTGGTCCGTCAAGTCTCTGGCCTCGATTTTCGACGAGGTAGAGCGGCGGTGGCCAAAGTGGCATAGACCGGACCCTCTCGGGTGAGGGTGGAAGCGAACGTCGTCACTTCGGAGACTGCGAAAGTTCCCCCCGACCACGTACGGAAGCGCTGGAGTTGAGGCGAGACGTCGGCCACCCCCTGCCGTCCTTTCTGCATCCGCCCGAGCGTAATGTGAGGGTGAAACGTGGTCTCTCCCGTGGGATATCCTGCCTCGGCCACAGCCTGATTGATGACCGATTGAAGTGCGAGAAGTTTCGGCAGGTCGCGGCCTCCGAGCCCGGCCCAGAGAGTTCGCGCGCGCGAGGGATCGGGAAAGGCACCGATCCCCTCGAGCCGGAGCTCTAAGGCCGACGATGAGCTGGCGGCGCGCTGGACAGCGCGGCAGACCGTGTTGAGATCGGTGTCGTCGACGTCTCCGAGAAACGCCAACGTGAGATGAAATGTCGCGGCCTCAGGCCAGCGAACGCCGGGAATATCCGAGGCAAGCAGAGACTGCAAGCGGGTCAATTTCTCTGTCTGCGCCTCTGGGATCTCCAGAGCCACGAACGTTCGGGTCGACGGCATGGGTAGGCTCGGTCATGAGGGACTCGTCCACGGAAGCTTGCAAGCTTAACTTGGAGCCATGCGAATCGCGAGTTTACGACGACCTCGACGCGCTCTTGGGCTTCCGAGCCAATCTGGCACCATCCCGTGTCGTTAGTCCGTTGCCAAAATCAAAGGGTAGCCCGGATCCTGTCCAGGCTACCCCATGCGGCTTCGTCAATTCAAGCAATCGGCAACCACGACCCGGGGGGCAAGCGTGTTACCGAAGGGGTCAGACTTGCCTCTTCCTTGGCCTAGCTCCGATGGATTGGACTCGGTTCCGAGCTGGAACCGTCGGCACATTACTCATGTCACCGATCGGGATCAGTCTTCCATTGACAGATTTAAAGAATGTACCGGTTGGCGGAGTAATGTGATTAGACCGGTAGTCGGCATAACCTTTGAAGATTCTCGAGCCTGCGAATCCCTGTCCCGCGAAGATCTCGGACGTTGTCGGAGTGGGTCTGAACTTGACAGAACCCTCTCGGCCAACCAGTTGATTATCGCCGGAGCCGCCGATCAACGTGTTCCTCCCGAACCAGCCGTGTTCTCGGGTCGGTCCCGCGCCGGCCTGAAGCACGTTCACACCGCCGTGGCCTCCGTCCAGGGTCACGGGAATCACGCTGTTGACCGTCGGATCGACAGTGATCGTGTCGCTGGCCTTCGCCCCGTAGATGACGATCCGGTCCACGTCGGAATCAAGCGGTTGGGTGGCGTCGAGAGTGCCATTGATCGTGACGAAGATCGTATTGTTGCTCGGGTTGCTCGCGTTCGTCGTCTCACCGACCTCGATGGTGTTCGTGCCGTGATCGGTTCTGGGAAGTGGGGTGATGACGAGAACGTTATCGATCATCCGAACCGCGCCGGTCGTCGCCAGGGTGTTCGTGATGTTGACGGTTGCGGAAGCGCTCGAAAGAACCGTATTTCCCAGGTGATCCGTGACCTGGTACTGAAGCGTGTCGGTTCCGCTGAAGTTCGCTTTTGGAGTGTAGACAAAAGTCCCAGTGGACGGGTTGAAGTTGGAAATCGTGCCATTCGTCGGCTGAGTCAGAAGCGTGAAGGTCAGGCCTGACGACAGCGACGGGCTCGTACTCGTACCTAGGAGTTGGATCGTCGTTGGCATGCCGGCCTGGGCGGTCGTGTTGACCGGGGAAGCGATCGGCGGGTTCGCGACCTGGGTCGTCGACGAAGTTACCGTCAATTGAATTCGGTGATAATCAAAGTTCGGTGGCGAGTCGAGGGTATATTGCGAACCGGTCGCCGGATCGGTGCCGGCTCGGTTCGTTTGGTCTCGGACGCCGACAAGCAAGCTGATGGTGCCGGTGAAGCCAGGTGTGGGAACCACCGTAACGATGCCGGTCGACTGATCGACAGTCGCCGTGGCATTCTGGACCTGGGCAAAGGTCTGCTCACCATTGGTGCTGTTGACGTTCACTCCACCTTGGACGGTGTACGTGAGCTGGTTGCCCGGAGTCGCAGAAATTCCGTGGATTTGGAAGATGTCGGACTGATTCTGGGCTACCGTCTGCTGATAGGTAACCTGGGGCTGACTTCCACTCGGGTTGATAACCGTCGTCGGGAGGGGCAACTGTTCGAGGAAAGGTTTCTCGACAACCGGCGTGCCACTCGAGTTGTTGTTGGGGATCACGGTTACAGGGAAGGACCGCACGGTCGTGGTGTGGTCGGTTGGATCCGTCGCCGTGACCGTGATCGTGCTCGTCTCTCCAGCGGCCGCTTTGGTCGTGTCGATGTGGATCACGCCATCGGAGTTCGTCGTGGAGAGCGTTGGGGCGAAGTTGACCGGACTCAGGGGTTTGTCGTTGTCGTCAACGGCCACTTTCGCCATCTGCGGCAGGATGCCGTTCGGATCGGCTACCAGTTGAGCGAAGATCGTGAAGCCGAAGTCGAGCGAACGGTACGAGTCGATATTCCAGTTGCTCGAGCTGGTGATGAAGAACTGCGAGTCGTTCGTGTCGGGACCGGAGTTGGCCATGGCCAACTGCCCCTGTCCGGTAAACGCGAGCTGCTGGTTGAACTCATCGATGAACGGAGTACCCGGCTGGTTGCTGTTCCCCGCCGTCGTTCCCGAGCTCGAGCCCCCCTGGAAGACGAAATCCTGCGTGGTCGGGAATCCGTTGGCGATCCGATTGAAGGTGCCGGCGGTCGCGGAATTGTAGAATCCCGACGTGATCATCGACTCGATCTGGTTGACCGTCTGCGGCGTCAAATCCTGGAAAAGCTGGAACGTGAGTGTACCCGCAAAGGAGACGTCGCTTGAGTTCCCCGACGCTGCAATATGGTTCACCTGAAGCGTCAGGAAGTTGCCGCTCGCGACCGTCGCCTTGATGTCGGGATTACTCGAGGTAACCTGGAAAGTTTGATTATTACTGGAATCGCCACTACCATCGAGGGGCAATTGAAAACCCAGGGTTGTGGGGACGCTGACCGGCCCAATGGGTGCGAGCGAAGCCGCGAGCAATTCTCGCACTTCTAGCGCCTCGACTCGGGGTTGTCGGCCCCTCCGTGGTGACCTGCGATCTGTCCTGTCCCACGCGCGGTCCAACATCGCAAAACCTCCTCCGCCTCGATCGACCGATCCTAACCGGACCGGACGCGCACGCCCGGCGCTCTGGGCCGATGTTTCTGCCCAAGGAATCGGCTGTAACGATCCCTCGGCTTGAGGCGGAAAGATCCTGATTGTCGAACGGCCAGATTCCAAGAGCCGTTCTCGCTCGAACGATTCTTGCGCTATTGCCGTAAACTCCTTTGACGGAGATGGGCTCCATCGAGAGTGTGCGCATCTCGGCCTCAGAAGCGATCGACCGCGCGAATCTTGTAAGGTTTTGTTACGTGTCGTCTCGCATATTGATATCAACAGGGCGCATAAAAGAAAGGCGAGTCGATGGACATCGACTCGCCTTTCACGGAATTCGGGTGCGAGCGGAAAGCAAACGCCTTAGGGGTTTGTCTTCCGAAGCGTGAAGGTGAAGGACGAAAGACCATCTTCAGTCTGCACGCTGTAGCCGCCACCTTGTGACAGGTATTTGGCGAACACGGAGAAGTCCGGCAGCTTGTCTTTGTTGAAGATCTCGCCCAGTCGAGCGAGGTCGGGAGCACCAGCCGCGGCCGCTCCCTGAAGCGCGTTCTGGAACTGTCCGCTCTTGACCATGTCGTAAGATAGCTTGGCTTGCTCTTCCGGCTTGACGTAGTTCAGGGTGCTGACCGCCTTGGGGATCTCCTTGGCCACAGCCTGGAAAGAGCTGCTGTCGGCCAAGGTGGGGCTGCCGCCGCGAAGCACCTGCTCGAGAAGCGTCGGCTCGAGCGACAGGAAGAGGGTATCCTTGGCGATCGCCACGCTGATGGGACCCTTCAACTGGCGAACATTCGCCCCGCCGGCGTTGTTCGGCAGTTCGGGAACTTCAAAGTCGTAGATGGTCGTGCCCTGGAATTCACGCGTCTTGGGTGCGGCTCCCGAAAGGTCGATCAGCTTGCTGACCGTGCTCGTGAACGCCTTGGTATCCTCGAGGGCGATCCCGACCAGCATGCGCTGATTCTCTTCCTTGATCGGCTTCTTGAAGTCGCTGATCAGGGTAATGCGGTCGCCCAGGGGACCGAAGATATCCTTCTGGAAGCTCAGTGCGGCACCGCCGTTGGGTCCGACGAGCTGTTGTTCGAGAACCTCGAGCATACCGGGTTGGATCGTGTTGACGAGGTCATTGATGGCGCTAAAGGCAGCGTCGAGGTCCCAACTGAGCGTCTGATAGCTGGCGACCGTGGCGGGGACCCAAGTTTCGGGCCGGAGGCTGATCGGGGGAAGCCGGAAAATCTTCAGGAGGCCTTGCGCCGGGCCGGAGGTGAGGACCACCGTCTTGGACACGCTGTCGAAGTTGCCGCTGTTGAGGAGGAACGAACCCGCGGCGGCTTTCAGACCCTTCAGTCCGGTGAGCTGAACGATCTGCTCGGTCTGCTGTGCCTGGGCGGGGTTTCCCGCGCTGGGACGGGCCTGAAGGACCAGGTTGAGAACCTTGGAAAGGTCAATGAACCAGGTCACGTGCCCATCGGAGCCCAGTTTCTTCAGCGTCTTATCGTACGACTCGTTCGAGGCCAGCGAGTTGGACCGCCCCTCGGGGCTCGAGAGCAGGTCCTTGATGGAGGCGAGATCACTGCTGATGTAGAAGACAGTCCCTTGCTGGGTCCAAACGACGGGAGGCTCGGGGCGGTCGTCCTTCTCGTCGTCTTTCTTTTCCCGCTTGGGGGGTTGGATCACGTGGAGCGTCGATCCTTTGAATTCCTCGGTCCCAACTTTGGCGCCACTGTCTTCGCCTTGCTTGGTGGCCTTCTGCAAGACGTCGGCCAGGGTTGCAGCGTTCTTACCCGCATCGGCGGTGATCAAAACCGCGATCGGCAACTTGGGATCGTCTTTACGCAGAACGGCGATGCTCGCCGGCCCTTGCGGGAGCTCGAGCAACTCCTTGTAAGTGACACCGATTCGCTTTTTCAGTGAGGTGCCGGCATCGTTCAGACGCGCCGTGAGATCTTCGCGCCATTCCTTCAGGGCAGGATCATTCCAGAGCTGCCCGAATTGGGTCTGGCGGAGAGCCTCCCTTAGCGCGGCGGCATTATTCACCTTCAAAAAGCCAAAGGTTGAATCGGGGAGCACTTTTTCCGGAGGTGCTGCGGCCTGTCCTTGGGCCGCCACGAGCGACAGACCAGCCAGGCCAAGCCAGCCGGCGAGGGCGAGGCGGATAGCCGCCCGCTTCGGGTTACGCATTGCTGAAGACTCCCTTTCCACGCGTCGAACACCACCCCCCGGCTCACCGGCGGAGGGACCTTACCGACTCGTTCTCCATCGCCCACCTCACGGCGCGCCAGAGAACGTTTCGTGATCTTGCTCAGTCGCTTGCCCGAGACGCCACCCGCGGTGACCGGCGTCGTCTCTGAAACTTCTCGAAGAACGTCAGCGCTTTCGGGAAAGCGGATCGAGGCTCGCGGACTCCTTCTCCTTGGCCGATGTCGGATGTGCTTCGGGAGGTCGCCCCGGCCGCAACCGGCGGGGAGGATCGAGGTAGCGGTAGCCGGTGTTCGGGTTTTCCTTGTCAAAAGAAAAAGCTTCACGGTTGCGGAGGAAGTCCTTCACCGAGTTGATCGGAATCGCGAATCCGAGGTTATCCCCCTGAGTCGACTTCATGTTCGTCACCCCGATCACTTCCCCCTTCAAGTTGAAGAGAGGACCACCGGAGTTCCCCGGGTTGATCGCCGCATCCGTCTGGAGGTAAATCTGCCCCTCGAAATTGCGATTCCGTGTGCTGACGATCCCTTGCGAAACGCTCCGCTCGAGCCCGAGCGGATTCCCGATAGCGAACACGCCGTCCCCCGCATTGAGATCATCTAAGCTACCCAGCACAACGTGACTGAGTTTCAACTCCTTTTGAGGAGGAAGCTTCAACAACGCCAGATCGACGAACGGGTTCAGCGCGACAATCTCAACGCTCTCGATCCGGCGCCGGGCAAGCCCGCTGGGAACGTTCTGATAAAGGACGACCGCGATCCTGGTTTCACCTTGGATCACATGATTGTTGGTAACAGCATACCCTTGATCATTGATGATAAACCCGGATCCCTTCCCGGAAGGGGTCTCGACCGAGACGACCGCCTCACCAAACTTGGACACCAGCTCCTTTACGGCCGCGGAGCGTAACGGGCCCGTCGAGTAGAATCCGGTGGGATCGACGTCGACGAATCGCGCGGAACTCGCCGTGGTCGATCGTTCCGTCCCAGGCTTACTTCGCTGTACGATTTGATCGCGGGGTATCTTGAGGATGTCAAAGCCAAGGTCGACATAGATGGTCTGGGGCTTCTCGGCGATGATCTCGCCGGTGACTTCATGCCCGTCCTTCAGCCCGATGACCTCGGTATCGCCAATGGCCAGGTCCGCTGCCATCATCCCAGTAAGCGCAACAACGACCGTATGAACCCAGCGCATTGTCCGATGTCCCTTCAACAAGATTAGCCAGGCGGAGACTGCAAACTCGATCTCCCCGATCGTTTCCTCTGCATTGTAAGAATCCTTCCCAACGTTTCAACCCGAGCCTCCGTCATCATTCTCCGTCCGGGCAAGCCTTTACAGCAACATTGAATCGCGAAACTTGCCCAAAGCTCCCCAGTTAGCATTAGCGGACTACCTTCCCTTGACGAGAAAGGGAACTGGCAGTAACAATGGAAAAACCTCAACGAATCTCCCTCTCGCAAAGTTGCACTCGTCTATGTTTTTCCTCACTCCATCTCGACGTTGGGGAGAATGGTTTGTGTTCACCTCATCGATTCGGTTAATGCTCGCAGCCCTGATGATTGCGGCGGGAACCTCCGCGCGGGCTCAGGATCCGCCTCCTGCCGAGGAGACCAAGCCAGCCCCACCCGCGGACGATGTCTCCTTGCCTTCCCTGAAACCGATACCCGTAGACAAGCTTGTACCTACGCTGCCGACGATCCCCGTGCGCCGAGGCGCAACCGGGTACAACGTTCAGATGGTGGACGCCTCACTTCTCCCACGAGACAAGGCGGGCATCTGGGTTTTGGACTTTGCGTTTAAGCCGGTCCGCCTGATCACCGTCGACGTTCCGGGAAAGGGACGCCGAATCTTCCATTACCTCTACTACCGGATCGTCAATCACACCGGGCAAACGCGGCGGTTTATCCCGCAATTCAGCCTCGTGACGGACACGGGCAAACGTTACGAAGACACGGTTTTGCCTCAAGGCGTCAAAAATATCCAGGCCCGAGAAGATCCAACCTACCGCCTGCTCGGCGCGGTCGACATCATGGGTAACGTTCCGCCCAGTACCAAGGAAGGAATCGACGACGCCGTCTATGGTGTAGCGATCTGGGAAGGCGTGGATCCTAAGGCCGATCGCTTCAATATCTACGTCCGAGGCCTCTCCGACGGGCAGCAAGTCATCAATCCCCCCGAAGGGGCCAAGCCGATCGTCCGCTACAAGACGCTACGCATCGACTTCATTCGCCGTGGCGATGATCGCAATCTCAACGAAAAAGAAATCCAACTCTTCGAGCCTCCGTACGAGTGGATCTATTGGTGAGGAGGCTCGGCCCTCGATTTCGGGCCGATGTTGATTGCTTCGACGGAAACCCGCATTCACGAAAGCCTGGGAAGGCTGGTACTTAGCCGGCCCTCTCAGGCTTTCGATGATCTCAAAGACTATCCGAATTCGATCAGGGAATGTGAATCAACGTAAATTGGGTGGCCGGGGAGGAGCGCAGCGACGCCCCCGGGGCCTCGCATAGGCGAAGTCCGGGGCCACCCCAACGCCCCATTCTCCCTTCGAGATCCCGTTTCCGGATAGCCGCACAGCAGGCTCGCGCTGGCCCCATGGTTCACGCTGGTGAATAGCGGATCGGATCCGTCAGGCCGAGCTTGGCGAAGGCTTCGAGCCTGAGCCGGCAAGAGTCACAGCGACCGCACGACAGCCCCTCCGGACTGGGGTCGTAGCAACTGTGCGTGAGGCCATAGTCAACCCCGAGTTCACGTCCTCGAGTGATGATCTGTTCCTTGGTCATCATCAAGAGAGGGGCGTGGACGGTGAACCGCCCTGCCCCTTCAACCCCTGCGCGTGTGGCCAGATTGGCAAGAGCCTCGAACGCGCGAAGAAACTCTGGTCGGCAGTCGGGGTAACCGGAATAGTCCACGCAATTCACGCCTACAAACAAGTCGAACGCCCCGAGAGCTTCGGCCCAGGCCAGCGCGAGGGCGAGGAAGACGGTATTGCGCGCGGGGACGTAGGTGATCGGAATTCCCGAGCTGATCGACTCGCCGCTCCGATCCTTGGGGACCTCCAGGTCGGCCGTGAGCGCACTCCCTCCGAAGGCCCGAAGGTCGATGTGCTGTTCGACATGCTGGACCACTCCTAGAGCCGCCGCCACCCGCCGAGCGGCCTCACGTTCCACAACATGGCGCTGACCGTAGAGGATGGAGAGCGCATAGGGAGCGAAGCCGGCGGCTTTCGCTTCCGCAAGGACCGTCGCCGAATCCAACCCTCCGCTGAGCAATACCACGGCCTTCTTCGATTCGATCGGCATCGGGCGCGATCTCCGGAACCACGAGACAGACTTGGAGCTTTTGTTATCTTGGCCCTCGCTTCCACGTCCCCGCAAGTTCAGCCCCTGGGATTTTTGCCTGGAGACGCTTGGGTTCCGCTTCGGATCAACAACCGCTCCTTGTTTGCGAGGAGGTATGCGTCCGGAACACCCTGGAAAGCAAGGTAGCAAAGCGTGCATGCTTCTGGGGCTATCCTTCGTCTCCCCTACCTGAGAACATATGTGGGCCGGGTCTGGGAGGATTCTTGGTGGTGTCCTAGGCAACTTGAACGGCTGGGAAGGTGCACCATTCCTCTCGTGACCAGACAAAGTGGAGTGAACCGGACCATGTCACCCACTGGCCGCCGCAATCGAGACTGGGGTGGGACGGAGTAGCTGTTGGGAGCCGCCCGAGAGATAAATTGATGCTGCCTCAGGATAGAGAGCCTCCGATGAGCCACCAACGACCCGTCATCACACCGCAGGCGATCCAGGAGGCCAAGCAGAACCCCGGTGGGTGGGTGTACCAAATCGACGGCGATTACGGCCCCGATGATGCGGTCCCACAAGAGGCGATCGTGGTCGCATGGAAGATGGACGATGACGGGAACATCGTGGGTGAGTTCATCCCGAACCTCAAATACCGCCAGCCAGCGAAATAGTTCATGGCGGCAACGGCGGATCACCGCGTGGGAGCCGGATGCATCTGGCTGGCGCGGCGCCGTTGGAGCGATTTTCAACCTGGCGACCGGCCTATGTTGACAATCCAGAGCCGCCAGGTTGACAAACGGGGCCGGTGCCCATGGGCACCACCTCGGGACTCCTGAAGGTTGGCCCGGATCGATTGGGCCGAAGCGGCAAGCTTATTACCGGCCTGTCGTCGCAGCTAACTCATACTCTTCCAAGGACTTAGCGGGCGGAAGCGACCGGCTCGCCAACCGGCCGATTTTCAGGGGCCCCTCAGAATAAACCACGGCCGAATGGTGTCGAAAACTGAAATTGTAAGCGGGGATGTGTTGGTCAAGTTCGATATTCAGGCCTTTTAAAATACAGACTTCGAGGCTATATCAAGCTTGACAGCGAGAGTATGTTCTAGTAATCAATAGTTCGGGCTGCAAAAGTCGGTTGCACTGGATGCAATTTGAAGCAGTCGTGAATGTGTGGTTCTGCGATACACCAGGGACTTGCACAGCCATGAAGAACTTGCGATTCATTGGGGTGGGTGGTTGGTTCACGCAGTCGGTGGGCGTATTGGTATGCGTGGCTCTTATGGAGTTAATTGCTGCTGCCGATACCACTGTTACTCAACCAAATCCTGCGAATGTACGGGACAATGCAAGCGCGGCAGGGGCTAATGTGTCGCTGTCGCCGGCCGTCATCAACCGAGTCGGGACATTAGCACAAAATCACTTGGCAGCGATGCAGGCTGCGTACCCTGATTACAAATTTGTTTACGGTGGATCTCTTAATGGCAATTGGTTGATCAATAGTTACCAGGCACGTGCAGATAACGCAGGTGGTGGAGCCTCAATGGATTTGCGGTATGTGAGGGCTAAGACTGATCCCTCCCTTGCATCTCTACGATTCGTGCAAGTGATTGATACTTCAGCACCCATAAATGGTGGCAAGTCCCCTGGCGTGGATTCGAGCAGCGGCATTGTTCCATTTTATTATTTTGATGATTCTACTGAGGACGAAAACAAAGATCCCGGAGATGGTAATGGCATGGGTTCATATTATTTTGATGATGAACCACAACGTCCCTACCCAGCTCCCCCGGTGCCACCTGCTCCATTCTCTAGTCTTGGCTGGGGGGCTATTCTTTACATTGCCTCCTATAATGACGCGACCAAAACGGTAACCATTTACGATGGCGTCTCATGGGGATTTCACATCCAAAGGTTTTAATTTTTCGGCGGAGTGTACGAGGAGAGGACGTCGGAATCAGGAGGCAATTCTATGGGCCGAGGCACAGGATTAATGGGCAAAGGACCTTGCTGTCCAGTCTGGGGCATCACGATCGCCGCAGTGCTTTTGTGCGTTTTGGAGGCAGCTTGCCCGCTCTGGGCCACTCCCCAGAGCACGCTTTGGGCCGCTCCCAAGAAGAGAAAGCGAAATGACACCGACATCTGCAAGCTTAACCTGAAAATGCCGGGGAGAAAGTTCGAGGCGGGAAAGGCGATCAGAGTAGACGTTGAGTTCGAGAATATTTGTCTCGAGCCTTTGGTGATTTGGTCGAGTGGGTTCTGGCTAAATCACATGCTCGTTGTTACTGACGTTAAGGGCAAAGAAGCGACCTTAACAAAACTCGGCAAGGAATGTCGAAGTCGCTTCAGCCCAGGAGGGGCTCGCGACTCAAATGTCAGAATCCTGGTTGGACCAGGAGACGTGCGTCTAGTCGGGAAAGGCATCGATCTTACCAAGTACTACAAGCTCGACTCTGGAAAGTACCGAGTTCAGGCGGTGTACGAGGAACGCATGGCTGGTCTGTCTCTCCGGATCGTCTCTAATCGGGTCGCTTTCGACATCAAGTGAGCGTCGCGAGGATTTCCCGGGTCAAGTTTGGCTCGGCGGCGGAGGCTAAGGCAGCGGGGGGTGCAGGAACGCTTGTGAATTAGGATTCAGGCGGCCTTTGACGCCGGCTTGAGGCGGCGAGGGCGAGCGTAGGGATGGCCAGACCGGTTCTCCAAGTGCTTGGTCAGCTCGTCGTCGCCGCTCAACCAAGCGACCCGCAACCGCAACATCGCTTCGGCATTCTCGTTATTGTTCCAAAACTTCTCACTCCCCTTGACCCGCTGATTGCGTTGCTTGCCCCACGACTCGACAGGACGACTTGTGATCGGCAGGCCCGCGCAACGATAACGCGGGTAATCCATTAGCTCCCGATTGTTTTCCAGATAACCACGCTCACGGCGTAGCACGCACCACGGGTGCTCGGGCTCGTCGCACGGATGCGGTGGCGCTGTCAGCTGACTCTGTCGCTCCTCGAGTTCGCTGATTACCTCTTGGACCCGTCCCTACCAGCATAGCTCAGCCCATCGGCCGCCAAGCTCGACGCCCTCGCCGAGCGTCTTCGCCGCTTCATGCATATGCTCAGCGGCGTGGACGAAATCCAGGATCGGCTCGAAGCTGGCGAAGTGGCGGCTATGAATCGACCAGTTGTAGGGCAAGCCATCGCTTACGAACGCCTTGGCGGTGGCCGTGAAGAAGCCACGCCCTTCAGCTATAACGAACGTGTACGAAGTTCCCTTGTGGATTGAAGCCTCCTGGTTGTAACATGGTTCTTTTGGTCAGGCATGACCGAAGTGCGGGATATCCTCCACGGCGAGTTCCGCTTCGGTTCGGTTACCGAGACGAAGGACGCGAGAGCAATGGCTCATAAGAAAGGTCAAGGCTCGAGTCGCAACGGCCGCGATTCGAATCCCAAGATGCTTGGGATCAAGCTGTACGGCGGACAGTACGCTCGGCCCGGTAGCATCATCTGCCGTCAGAATGGCACGAAGTGGCACGCTGGTAAGAACGTTGCGTTCGGCCGCGATTGGACCATCTACTCGCTGATCGAGGGGAAGGTCAAGTTTGATCAGAATGGTCGCCGGATCAACGTGATCCCGCTCGAAGTGCCTGCCGTCCAGGGCTGAGCCGATTCTTTCTCACCTCCGCAATGGGGCCGGGGATGTTTGTAGACCGTGTCACCATTTATGTTCGCGGGGGTGATGGGGGTAACGGTTGCGTCAGCTTCCGGCGCGAGAAATATGCGCCGAAGGGCGGACCTAACGGTGGCGATGGAGGAGTCGGCGGTAGCGTGGTCGTCCGCGCCGCCGAAGGTCTGACCAACCTCGCTCACCTTTCCTTCCAGCGCCACTGGAAAGCCGAACGAGGCGAGCATGGCCAAGGATCGGACTGCACCGGTCGTGGTGCAGCCGACTTGGTGATCGAAGTGCCTCCCGGTACCATCGTGCGCGACCGTGATCGTGGCCATCTTCTTCGCGACCTGAAAGCCGAGGGAGACTGGCTCGTCGTCGCCCGAGGCGGCCGCGGAGGTCACGGAAATGCGTATTATAAGTCGAGCACCAACAGAGCACCTCGACAGCATGAGGACGGCCTTCCCGGTGAGGAACGCTGGATCACGCTGGAGATGAAGGTGATCGCCGACGTGGGTTTGGTCGGCTTGCCGAACGCCGGCAAGTCCACCCTGCTCTCTCGGATCTCGCGTGCTCACCCGGAAATCGCCGACTACCCGTTCACGACGAAATATCCCAATCTGGGCACGGTCCGGGGTGGCGATGATGGCGCGTTCGTGGTCGCCGACATTCCCGGCTTGATCGAGGGGGCCCATGAAGGGCATGGCCTTGGCCATGAGTTTCTGCGGCACGTCGAACGAACCCGCCTCCTGGTTCACCTGATCGAGGCCGTTCCAATCGACGGCTCGGATCCGGTGGCCAACTACCGCACGATCCGCCAGGAGCTGGAACACTACAGCCCTGCCCTGGCCGCTCGTCCCGAGCTCCTGGTCGTGACCAAAATGGACCTGACCGGTGCGGTCGAGTCTCGAGAGCGAATCGCCCGCGAATTGGGGCGAGACGTGTTGGCCATCTCGGGTGTGACCGGTCAAGGGATCCCTGTGCTCATTCATCGTGTCGCCGAGTGGCTCGAGCAACTTCCGGTCGCTCCGGAAAGTGTCACCGTAGGTTCTTCGACATCCTCAGGTTCGTAGCAACGTGCTTCGTATTGTCGCTGACCTCGGGAATTCTCGGCTGAAGTGGGGCATGCTTGACGCTCGACGAAACCTCGTCGAGTCGATCACGCTGCCTCTCGATGATCCTCGCGCCTGGTCGTCGGCCTGGCGGAAGTGGAATCCCGTATCGGCACCCGCGGTTTGGTCGATCTCGACCGTCAATCCGCCCGTTGCCGAGGTGCTCGGAAATTATCTCGCCGACCTCGGACCCCTCAAAATTCGCTGGTTTCGGTCGGCGGCGGACATACCTGTCAGGCATGCCCTCGAATTCCCACAAACTGCGGGGGCTGACCGCGCCTTGGCTGTTGCTGCTGCGGTCGCCCTGAATCCGCTTCCACCTGGTATCGTCATTTCGTGCGGAACGGCGATCACCGTGGAACGGATCAGCAGCGATGGGATCTGGCAAGGAGGCGCGATTGCCCCCGGGTTCGGCTTGTCAGCTCGGGCCCTTCATCTTCAGACGGCGCAACTCCCGCTCGTCGCTCCGCGTATCGCTCCGCCTGCCTGGGGCTCGTCGACTCTCCCGGCGCTTGAGGCGGGGATCTATTGGGGGGTCATCGGCTCGATTCGTGAGATCCTGACCCATCAGGCGGCGGATTTGGACACGACGCCCTGGTTGATCTGGACCGGAGGCGACGCATCGATCCTGGCTCCGTCCATTTCCTGGAAATCATCGCAGGTGGTTCCCGATCTTGTACTCCAAGGCTTGGCCCAGAGCTTTCCGGACTGCGGCGAGGATGACGAGTCGTTGGCCTGACGTGTCTTCATCCCTTCACCGTGATTGATAAGTGATTGTTCCATGCTCGATTCAGGACCGACCCGGGTCTGCGTTTTGACCGCAGAAGGTCGAGGTGCAGTCTCGGTGATCCGAGTTTGGGGTCGCGATGCGGTCGAACTGACCAACGTCGTGTTTCGCCCCTTGCGCGGAGGGCCGTTCCAGAAGGGCGCCACGGAGCGGCTTCGTCTGGGACGGATCGGCGAAGGATTGGGAGACGAGGTTGTCGTCGTCCGCATCGAGGGCGCACCGGCCGAGGTGGAAGTCCATTGCCATGGCGGCCACGCCGCACGCGCGATGGTCCTGGCGGCTTTCGTCGCCGCAGGTGCTGAAGAGAGGCGCCCGGTTGCCTGGGTCCGAGATACGGCTCGTTGTCTGATCCACGCCGAGGCCGAAGTCGACCTCATGCAGGCCCCGACTCTTCGGACGGCCGAGATCCTGCTCGAGCAAACTCAAGGATCGCTCGAGGACGACATCGCCGGGATCATCGCCGGGATCCGGACTGATCCCGAGCGCGGGCGTGTCGAACTTCGAGCCTTGATCGAACGAGGCTCCGTGGGGCTCAGGCTGCTTTCTGGCTGGCGGGTGGCCCTGGCGGGCCGCCCCAATGTGGGGAAGAGCCGGCTCCTCAATCGCTTGGCAGGATACGAGCGTGCGATCGTCGATCCTAGTCCGGGAACGACGCGAGACATCGTCAGCCTGAGAACGGCCTTCGACGGTTGGCCCGTCGAGGTTTCGGATACGGCTGGCCTACGCGAGGCCAACGATGACATCGAACGCTCGGGAATTGAACTGTCGCGTGCTCGGCATCGCGAAGCGGACATCCTACTGGTCGTGCTCGACCGATCGACGCCGCTTGCGGATGAAGACAAGAACATCCTTGCCGAGCAGAGTCGAGCGCTGATCGTCGCCAACAAGTGCGACCTGCCGGCAGCCTGGACGCCCGAACCCGAGATGATCACGATCTCCGCTGAGCGAGGAGATGGAATCGATCGCCTGGTCACAGAGATGGTGGCTCGCCTCGTTCCTACCCCACCTCTCGCGGGAGTAGGGATCCCCTTTCGTAAGTCCCAGGTTCGGGCCCTTGTCGAAGCAGAGCGGTTGCTCTCCGAGGGAGAAGCGACCAATGCCGCCGCGTTGCTCGAGAGGTTTCTGGGACGTCCCTCGTAGCGAATCCACAAGAGGCCTCAGCGACTGTCCGGAACGTGGACACTGATGCGAAGTTGCGTGATTTGGGTGGCCGGGGACGAGTCTTCGAGGCCCCGGGGATCAGCCCAGGCCGTTCCCGGGGCGTCGCTGCGCTCCTCCCCATAGGCATCAAGTTAAGGATTTTGGGGTTGCATGAAAGCGGGAAGTCCTTCCACCATTGTCGATTGTGTCACGGATCGACGGTTTGGAAGAAGGAG